>ENA-OPYX01000065-OPYX01000065.1-human-gut-metagenome-genome-assembly--contig:-NODE-65-length-54611-cov-8.596671_pt1 | contig 54611 bp, 51 predicted proteins | sample MGYA00242639_ERZ504486 | MGnify/ENA primary metagenome ERZ504486 (study PRJEB26092, sample SAMD00036296) | human gut metagenome | host: Homo sapiens | study: EMG produced TPA metagenomics assembly of... | reverse complement strand
CAGTTCTCTGGTGGCCCTCACTACGGAAGCGCTGCAGCTTCAACTGCTGCCGGATCTCCGAAAGCTGGCCCGGCCAAAGTCACCAGAATTGTGAAGGGCGCAAAGCACCCGTACCATATCGTACACACTGACAGCCAGTCCAATGTCTACGGCTGGGTGGACGCGGCCAACGTCTCAAAATGAGCACGGCTGCCAGTGTCCTGCTGCTGATCGTGGCCGTGGCCGTCCATGTGATCTGGATCCGCTCCCTCGTGGAGTGGGACGGCTCACCGTGCGACGCAGCAGACTGTAAAAACTGCCCGTACTATCCGGGAGAAAACAGAAAGGAGAACCAACACCATGAACGAAGCTATGACTCAGATCCTCAACGCAGCGACGCCGATCCTCTGCCTGCTCATTACTGCCGGTGGCGCCTACCTCGTGGCACTGCTCAAACGCCAGACAGCCCAGATCGAGAAAGATCTGGACAATGAGACAGCCACCAAATACATAAACATGGCAGTGGACGCCGTAGCTCAGGCCGTGGCCTACACGGCCCAGACGTTCGCGGACTCACTGAAAGCCGAGGGCAAATTCACCAAAGAGAAGCAGCTCGAAGCCTTCGAGAAGTCCAAAAACAAGACGCTGGAGATCCTCGGCGACACAACCGTGGCCGCCCTCCGTGAGATTTACGGCGACTTCGACGCATGGCTCGAAACCAAGATCGAGCAGGTATGCAGAGAAACCAAGGCCGCCAGCGAGTCCCAGATCAAGGCAGCAACGGCCGACGCAGCAACAACCGCGGCAAGCGTAGCGGCAACGATCGCCACCACTGCGGTGCAACAGCTCGCAGCCGAAGCTCCGGCCGCTGAATCTAAAACAGAATAGGCCCCTGACATGTTCAGGACATAAAGAAAGCCCGGCGGGAGTGTTATCTCCTACCGGGCTATTTTTTATAAGCAGGCCAGCGCCGCCTTGTATGCCTTCGATCTCGTGTTTGGCTTCTGGAAGTCGTAGCGATCGCGGCCCTCTACCGACTTCGCAAGAGCGGGATCCGCCGCCACCTGATCGGCAAACTGGCAAAACTTCAAATACTGCGGAGTTTTTCGAGGATCCACCAGACCGGAACCGGCCGCGCTGGCAGCAACCGCATGGGCGAAAAGGATCGCCTTCTCCCTGATTGGAAGCTGGCAAACCATACAGTCAAGCAAGCCACCCTCTCCGGCCAGCGTAGAAAAGCAAACGCCACAACTCTGAGCATACTCCACAAGACCGGGAGCAGGATCCGGATCGTTTCCACTCTCCGCCCTGCTGATCAACGCGGTGGCGTCCACAACCGTGCAGCCTTCCGGCAAACGAACGCCAAGATCTGCGGCGTACCGCTGCTGCTTTTCAGACGGCGGGAGGAATGGGATCACCTCGACACTCTGCGGATCCACGCAGCCAAGAGTCGCCGCCTTCTCTACTGCTGCCGCTTCCGAAACGGCGTCCACCTTTTTGTACTTTTTCTTTCCTGTCCCCGGATCTTTTCCCCAGATCCCAAAAATTCCATAATTACAAAACCCGCCGAACGGGCCCTTCTTTCCAACCATGCCATGCCCTCCTAATTCTTTTTCGCGTCTATTCGCTTTTAGTCATGTTTGGGATAATTATAGGCGCCCGGCCATGGTAAAGTCAAGAAGCTATCAGTCATGTTTGGGATAAAGGAGGGTGAAAGTTTGAAACTCTACAAGCACACAAACGGAACGTGCAACGCCTCCGGCCCTGCGATCCGGGCCCTCCGAGAAAAGGCGGGAATATCTCAGGAACAGCTCGCCGCCAAGCTACAACTGGCTGGGCTGAATCTGAACCAGAAAGCAGTGAGCCGGATCGAAACCGGCGACCGCGTTGTGCCAGACTTCGAGCTGAGCTACTTCGCGACAGTGCTCGGCGTGCCAGTTTGCACACTGCTGGAATATGAAAAATGAGACGGGAAACCGCCTCTTTTTTTATGCGAAAAAGCGCGAAAATAAAGGAAATGAGCTTGACTATATACACCTACGGGTGTATAATAATATTACAAGGTAAGGGAAAACCTGAGTAAGAAAAAAGGAGGAAAACAGAACAAGCGAAAGGAGGACACAACGGTGGACGAACAGAAAGAAAAGCAAACAAAAGAACTGCTCGAAGTTCTCGAAAAGGCTTTAAGAAGTGAAGCGGTGGAACGGATCACGATAACAATAAAGCCAAATCAAAAACCGAAGCAGTCCTAAAGGTTCGGCGGTGGGAAATTCCCACCCACCGCCTTTATTATATCCACCGGCTACAACAAAGTCAAGAAGGAGGCCGACACATGGAAATCACGGTAAAGGTAAATTATAAAAACGAAAAACTGCAAAAGCTCAGACAGGCCGCTGGCCTCTCCCAGTCGCAGCTCGCGGAAGCCGCCGGGGTAAACGTCCGAATGTATCAGAAATACGAACAGGGCGACCGGGATATAAGCAAGGCGCAGCTCTCCACGCTGCTGCGGATCTGTAAAGCGCTGAGTTGTAAACTCTCAGATATAGTGACAGACGCGGAAACGTCCGAGCTTTTAGCAGAGTATGAGAAATAAGCACCACACATTCAAGGGGCGGCTTCGGCTGCCCCTCATTTTTTGTATATTGGAGGTAAACCCATGAGAAGATTCAAACACCTGAGCAAATCCGACAGGATCCGGATCGAAACCCTGAACAATGACGGTAAGACTCCGAAAGAGATCGCGGAAGTTGTCGGCGTGCATATTAGCACAATATACCGCGAGCTGCAGCGCGGACAGTACACGCACCGGAATAGTGACTGGACAGAGGAAACCCGATACAGTTCAGACCTCAGCGAAATGAAATACCGGGCCAACCTTGCGGCCAAAGGAGCCGACCTGAAAATCGGAAACGATCACCGCCTCGCTGAATATATAGAAACCAAGATCGCAGACGAAAAGTACAGCCCGGAGGCCGTGCTGGGAGAAATCAAGGCGCAAGGGCTCCGGTTCAACACAGAGATCAAGAGCAAAAACACCATTTACAGTTATATCGAGAAGGGGATCTTCCTCAGACTCACAAACAAAGACCTCCCGGTCAAGGGTGACAAGAAGCGCAGCTACCACAAGGTACAGACTCAGAAGCGCGCACCGAAAGGCGAAAGTATAGAAAAGCGCCCGGAGATAATCGGCGAGCGTTCCACCTTCGGGCACTGGGAAATGGACACTGTAGTGAGTGCCAGACCGGGCAAGGCTGCAATCCTCGTCCTGACCGAGAGGCTCACCCGTAACGAGATCACGGCCAAGCTCCCGGACAAGAGCGCGGCCAGCGTAGTGCAAGCCCTCGACGATCTGGAAAAGGAATGGGGCGAGCTTTTTCCTCGCGTGTTCCAAACGATCACCGTAGACAACGGCAGTGAGTTTGCGGACTGCCCCGGCATAGAGCGCAGCATACTGGCGGAGGGATCCCGGACAAAGTGCTACTACTGCCACCCGTACAGCTCATACGAGCGCGGAAGCAACGAGAACCTCAACAAGATGATCCGCCGCTGGCTGCCAAAGGGGACGAACTTCGACGAGATCGGCGCCGAAGTGATCCAGACAATAACAAACTGGCTGAACAACTACCCGCGGAAGATCCTCGGATTTTTGCCAGCCAGTGCAGTATTTCAAGAGCAAATGGACGCCCTTTTGGGGGCCTAATAAAATTTATTTAATTTTTTTCGCATTTACTCTTGACTTTTCCCCTATCCGCTATTTTATAATCAAGTGTTTCCAAATTACCAATCAAATCAAATGTCATATCCGCATTAACTTGCAATTCATCTTCAATCTTAACTGCAGACGGCTCAACTTTTAGAAATACTGTTAATCCATAAGGCTTCGTTTCAGACTGTATCTGTATGCTATCATAAGAATATCCTTCCGGATACTCTTGCCCACTTACAATATTTATAACATTCGAAGAATCTCCTACATAATCTGTCTTGTACTGTGACAGGTCAGGAATCTCGTACAGTTCTTCTTTTCTGCCACATGCAGAAAGCAATATTGCTGATACCGTAAATAAAATAATTAGAATTACTTTTTTCATCATGAACCAGCTCTCCTGGTATTTATAGATTATTTATATAGTGACATTTTTCAGAATAGCTGTTATACTTAGGTTCGGATTTTTAAGTATAAAAGGAGCTTTACAAAAAGTGAAAAAAAGAATTTTTTTATTCGATAACCTGAAATTCCTGCTGATAATGACTGTAGTTGTCGGCCATTGTGTTTATTACATGACCGGAAATTCCAACATTATGAAAAGCATATTTATTTTCATCTATTCTTTTCATATGCCGCTGTTCATTTATCTGTCAGGCCTTTTTCACAGCGATCATAATGTAAAAGAACGCTGTCTTTTATTTATTTTTCTTGGCTATATCATGAAAGCAGTTCTGTACCTTATAAAGGCAGTACTTTTCCATAAGGCAGATTTTTCTTTATTATCAGATGCAGGAGTCCCCTGGTACATGTTCGCACTAGCCATGTTTGTGGCCTGCTCCTATTTTCTGCGAAATATTGATACCAGAAAAATATTTATTCTGTCCGTTATCCTTGCCTGCATTGTCGGATATGATAAATCGGTAGGGGATTATCTGTATCTGTCACGTTTTGTTGTATTTTATCCATTTTATCTTCTGGGACAGATGACAGACCCTGAGCTGCTTCTCCGCCTGCATAAAAACAGATCTCTGAAAATATTGAGTTTTGCCGGAATTGCAGTTTGGGCTGTTTTATGTGTATGGAAGCTGGATATATTATATTTTCTCCGCCCGCTTTTTACAGGAAGGCATTCCTTTGCAGGCAGCTCTGCCCTGGAAGCTTACGGACCACTCTGCAGGCTTTTCTGCATCCTTGCTGCCATAGCGATCGGACTCTTTCTGATCTGTCTTGTTCCTGACAGGGAGCTTCCTTTTATCACGGATGCCGGACGACATACACTGCAGGTCTATTTCTGGCATCGCGCCATTATATATTTTATGGAATATCTGAAGCTCGACAAGATCCTTTCCGGATTTGCTGCCGGCAAAATCCTGTGGCTTCTTTTCGGTGTGATCCTGACAGTTATTCTCAGTACAAAATTTTTTGAATTTCCTGTTGCGAATATACAGAGATCCTTCTTACCTGCTAAATCCCGAAAAGAAATACCTTCTCAGAAAAGGAGCTGCTGATGCAGTTCCTTTTTTCTTTTATCTGTAGTAAATGCTGCATCAATGGAATTAAAGAGTATCTGCTGCTTCTGATCTTCCGTAAGTCCTAACAATGTCTGCATGTACCGGAATTCCCCGGAAAGAGTCGTTCGTTCGATTGCAGGATCATCTGTATTTATCGTCACCTTAAGTCCTCTTTCCAGAAAGTCTTTCAGGGGATAGCCGGACATATCGGTAACCGCCTTTGTCTGGCGGTTGCTTGTCGGGCACATTTCCAGGAAAACTCCGGAATCTTTTACAAGCCGGATCACTTCTTCATTTCCTGCGATCCGCACTCCGTGACCGAGCCTGGCTGCTCCCATTTGGATCGCTGTTTTTACATCCTCTGCATCTCCTGCCTCGCCTGCATGAATGGTAAAGGGGACTTTATATTCTCTTGCTTTTGCAAAAAACTCCTCATAGTTTTCTGTTGGGAAAATTGCTTCTGCACCTGCAAGGTCGATGGCAACCACTCCTCCATCTTCTATAAGATATTTCCGGGCCAGCTCCAGGGTTTCCATATTTTCCTTCTGGTTTGATTCTCCTCGCATACAGCACAGGATCAGGTTGCCGGGAATCGGAGACTTTTTCAGACCGCGTAATGCAGCTTGGATCGCTGTTTCCTGGGGCATTCCTTTTTGCGTATGGAGCTGAGGTGCAAAACGAAGTTCTGCGTAGATCACGCCATCTCTTTCCATTTCAGAAAGGACAAGATACACTGCTTCCTCCAGTGATTCTTCTGTCTGCAGCAGAGAAAGAGGAAGGTCAAAACATTTCAGGAAATCATTGAGATCCTCGCAGGTGTCCGGCACAGAAAGAATGGAAAGGAGTTCTTCGTCTGCTGCGGACGGAAGTGTGATCTTCTGCAGTGCAGCAAGCTTTTTGGCAATGCCTACCGTGATACAGCCGTCCAGATGTGCATGAAGATCGATATAGTGATTTATATTGTTTTCTTTTTTCATAGGCTTAAGTACCTCACTGTTTGGATTTTTTTATATTATAGCACAAAAATGAGCGCATGAAATTCCACATTTTATGGATACATGCGCCCGTTTTTGTTTTAATGCTTTTTACATTTTATGAAATATCCTTATTTCTGGAATGCTTTTACATTCTTTACTGCATCTGCCGGAAGGATCTCTTTATCATCTTCGTCAATGTTGATCAGATGGTATCTGTCATTTCTCATGTGCATTTCCTTCATGTAGCTGAGCTGACGAAGGCCATGACGGGTCTCGATCCTTTCTACCAGATCCTTGTGATCAGAATCTTTCAGTGCGTAAACAAGGTCTACAGATGCCTGATCTGCTACAAGGATATCTGTGGATGCCACAATACCAATGTTCGGTGTTACGACCGGTGCAGCTCCGACACCTGCACAGTCACAGTCTACAGACATATTTCGAAGAATATTGATAAATACGATATTTTCCCCGAAATGGTCAACTACGGATTTCGTAGATTCTGTGATCCGCTCCATCAGTTTCTCTTCTGCGATGCTCCACAGATTATCAGAGCCTTTTACTGTGTGGATCATACCTTTACCGATACGTCCGTCTGCACAGCCGATACCGATGTTCTTGTTGGAGCCGCCGAAGCCGCCCATAGTGTGGCCTTTAAAGTGTGTCAGAACAAGAAGGGAATCATAGTTTTCCAGATTCTTTCCAACGCTCATCTCTGTGAACCATTTTCCGTCTTTTACAGGGAACATTGCAGTTCCGTCTTCGTCAAGGATATCTACCGGACAGAATGTCCATCCGTTGACTTTCAGAGTCTCACGATGTTTCTCTGTTGTGTAGCGGTCTCCCTCATAGTAGGTGTTGGTCTCTACGATATTTGCTTCCGGCAGTTTGTCATGAAGAAGTTCTTCTACCCATGGAGCAGGGATAATGTTCGGTCCGTGCTGTTCTCCTGTGTGAAGCTTTACACCAACCTTACCGTGAAGCTTTCCACCTACGCGCTCAAAGATCTTCTTCAGTCCCTCTGCTGAAAGATCCTCTGTGAAATATACGGTGGATTTCTCTCCTGAACGCTCATTATAAGGAACGTAATGCGCGCCGCCTGTTCCAGGTACCATTTTTTTATGTGCCATTTCTACACCTCCTGCAGTTTTTCTTTGCATAAAAAATCTTCTGCAATTATCATACAACCTAAACTTAGGTTCAGGTCAAGAATTTTTTGCTGGATTTGCTGGATTTGCAGGATCATATAGCCCGTGTTACCTCTTTTAACCAGGATTTCTCCTCTTCATCCAGATATGGAGAAATTTTTTCATATACAAGTGCATGATACTGGTTGAGTAAAGCTCTCTCTCCTGCTTCCATCTGTGCCGGGTCGATTCCCTCCAGATCAAAAGGTACCATAGTCAGGGGTTCGAATTTCATAAACTGGCCATAAGCTGTTTTTTCCGCTTTTTTGCATACGATCAGGTTTTCGTGGCGGATTCCGAATTCATTTTCTGCGTAGTAGCCTGGTTCATCGGAAGTGATCATGCCTTCTTCCAGTACAGGTGCTGGATGGTCTGCAAGATTTTTCCAGCGGAAGCTCTGCGGGCCTTCGTGTACGTTCAGAAGATATCCTACACCATGACCGGTTCCGTGATTATAATCCTCTCCCATAGCCCAGAGTGGTCCTCTTGCCAGAGCATCCAGATTCAGTCCGGTACAGCCATAGCGGAATTTTGCGGCTGCCAGATTCAGATGCCCACGAAGTACTGCTGTGAAATATTTTTTTTCTTTTTCAGTAACCGGGCCAAGTACAACGGTACGAGTGATATCTGTAGTTCCTTCAAGATAATGTCCGCCGGTATCCATCAGAACCAGTCCTTTTGGCTCCAGTGGGATACTGGTTTCTTCTGTTGCACTGTAATGGACAATGGCTCCATGTGCACCGTAGGCAATGATGGGATCAAAGCTGTTCCCCTGGAAATTCTCCTGCATGGAACGGAATTCATAGAGTTTATCCGCTGTAGAAAGTTCTGTTATCTCCTGCTTTCCCACATTCTTTTTCAGCCAGTGGATGAATTTCACCATTGCTACGCCGTCTTTGATGTGGGCTGTCTTTTCATTCTGGACTTCCGTTTCATTTTTGATGGCTTTTGGAAGAAGAGTCAGATTTTCGCCGTTCAGGATCGTTACTCCATCCGGAATGTTGCTGACCAGACGGCTGTTTACATTGCTTTTTGAAAGATACACTTTTTTCTCTTCAGGGATCGTCTGTACATAAGTGTAAATATCATCATATGGATAGATGGTAACACCATCTGCGGCCAGAGCTTCTTTTACAGAATCCGGAAAAGCTTTCTCATTGGCAAAAAGGCGGATCTCTTTCTCATCCAGTACAAGATAGGAAAGGACTACCGGGCAGCAGTGAATATCGTTTCCGCGAATGTTCAGAAGCCATGCGATATCATCCAAGGAAGTGAGTACAAAGAGAGATGCGCCTTTTTCTTTTAATTTAGTACGAATCTCCTGGATCTTGTCTGCTCTGAATTTCCCTGCCCATTTCACATCAAGCTCCATCACCGGCTCGCAGGAAAGTGCAGGACGATCCTGCCAAATCGCTCCGATCAGATCCTCATTTACAGAAAAACGTATCTGTTTTTTCTGGAGGATCTTTTTCAGCTGGTCCGCTTCTTCTCCGCTGACTGTACGGCCGTCAAAACCAAGGCACATCCCTTCTTTCAGATTTTTTTCCAGAAATTTATGGATGGTTGGAACATCTGGTTCTCCCATCTTAAAAAGTGTGACGGGTGTTCCCTCTAATTGCTGCGCTGCCTGAATAAAGTATCTTCCATCTGTCCAGAGACCTGCCATATCCTGCATGATCACTGCAGTTCCCGCTGATCCTGTAAAACCAGTAATATATTTTCTGCATTTAAAATAGTCGCCTACATATTCGGAACCGTGGAAATCATCGGTTGGAACCAGATATGCATCAATTCCCTTCTCTTTCATCAGCTTCCGAAGAGCTGCGATCCGTTCTGTAACTGTCATAAGTTTTAAGCCTCCTCTGTGAAGTTATTTTTTATTGCAAAGCCATGATCCATAGGTCCGCTGCCTTTTCCAAGGTCAAGCATGGCTGCGAGGGCACCTGAGATGTAATCTTTTGCGCGGTTTACGGATTCCTCCATGGAGAAGCCTTTGGCAAGATTGGAAGCAATGGCTGAGGAAAGAGTACATCCTGTTCCATGAGTGTTAGGATTATCAATCCGTTTTCCTTCAAACCACTGGTAAGTTCCATTTTCATAGAGAAGATCATTGGCATCGTTAAGCTGATGTCCACCTTTGCAAAGAACTGCACAGTGATACCTTTCAGATACCTGGCGGGCTGCTTCGATCATAGCTTCTGCAGTTGTGATCTGCATTCCGGTCAGTACCTCCGTCTCCGGAATGTTCGGAGTCAGAAGATCGGCCAGAGGAAAGAGTTCATTTTTCAGAACATCGACTGCTGCCTCGCTGATCAGTCTTGCACCGCTGGTTGCCACCATAACCGGGTCAACTACGATGTTTTTTGCCTTATATCGGCGAAGTTTCCCGGCGATCACCTGGATCAGGTCACTTTCCGAAACCATTCCGATCTTTACTGCGTCCGGAAAAATATCGTTAAAAACAGAATCCAGTTCCTGACTGAGAAATTCAGCTGTTGCATTCTGGATCGCTGCAACACCGGTTGTATTCTGTGCTGTCAGTGCTGTGATAGCACTCATTGCATAGACACCGTTTGCCATCATGGTTTTGATATCAGCCTGGATACCTGCTCCTCCGCTGGAATCGCTGCCTGCTATGGTTAATGCTGTTTTCATATGTATTATCCTCCGTTTTCCGTAAAATCTATTCCATATATTTTAAAAGTTCATTTAAAGACCTGCAGTAAATATCTGCCATTTTTTTTCAGCTGTTCCTGATCCGGTTCTCCGAAAGGATCGAAAATTCCTGCTGTCTGAAAACCTGCATCTCGGGCTGTAATCAAAGCATACAGGGAATCTTCCACAACAAGCGTTCCATTGGGACTGGAATTCAGAGACTTTGCCGCTGTGAGATAAATTTTCGGAGAATATTTGCTCTCTCCGATCTCGCTTGTCGTATAGATCTCTTTCAGATAAGGAAGCAGATGATTCCGCTCCAGTGCTTTTCTTACATGCTCTCTGGGACTGGATGTAGCTGCCACTGCCGGAATTCCCAGCTTATTTATTCTCTGCAAAAGTGCCTCTGCACCTGGTTTGGCTTTCACTTCTTCGAAATAAAAGGTCTGTATTCTGGTTTCCAGTTCCTGTATAATCTCTTCTTCTGAATTTTCAAGAGAAAATGTATCTTTCAGCCAGGCAGCTCCCTGTTCCATACTCATAGAAAAAAGGATCTCATCCATATCCGGAACAGGTGTATATCCATGTTTTACAATAAATCTTCTTCCAAGCTCCTTCCAGATAAAAAGAGAATCCAGAAGCACTCCGTCTATGTCAAAAATAACAGCATTTATCGGGTAAGTCATTTCTTTTATACTCCCTGTTTTGTATACTCTAACAAAAACACGGATATGTCTCTGGGACATATCCGCATCTTATTTTTTTATAATGCTATTATAGTCTGTCAAGGCATGAAATGCAACGGTGAGTTAGCGACCACTTCGTAAAGCTATTACATCCCCAGATTTATTCTTTGCCGTTAAAGCAGTATGTACATACATTACACGGATCAATCCCGATAGATTCCAGAAGATCATCCAGCCTGTGATAGCGAAGAGTGGTAAAGTTCTGCATCTTGCAGATATCCTGTACCATCTGCTCGTATTTTTCTGTACGCGGATCTGCATATTCATCCAGAATTTCCTGCGGACAGTTGGGACCCTCTCTTTTCTCGATGACCTGACGGGCAATCAGTTCCATCTCGGATTTGGAACGGGAGAAGTTTAAATATTTACACCCGTACATGATCGGTGGGCAGGCAGGACGAACATGAACTTCTTTTGCACCGCTTCGGTACAGAAACTCGGTTGTTTCACGGAGCTGGGTTCCACGTACAATAGAATCATCAATGAGAAGAAGTTTCTTATCCTTGATCAGGGCACGTACAGGGATCAGCTTCATCTTGGCGATCAGATTACGCTGGTTCTGATTGGTGGGCATGAAGGATCTTGGCCAGGTCGGTGTATATTTGATAAACGGTCTTGCGTAAGGAATTCCGGATTCATTAGCATAACCGATAGCATGAGCGATACCGGAATCCGGAACACCGGCTACAATATCCGGATGAACAGAATCGCCATCTCTTTTTGCAAGCATGCTTCCACAGCGGTAGCGCATTTCTTCTACATTGACGCCTTCATAAGAAGCTGTCGGATATCCATAGTAAACCCAGAGGAAGGAACAGATCTTCATTTTCTTTCCAGGCTCTACCAGAGTTTTTACACCATCTGCCGTGACAAATACAATTTCTCCAGGTCCAAGTTCCTTATAGTCTTCATATCCCAGGTTGATATAGGCATGGCTTTCAAAAGACAGACAGTAGGAGCCTTCTTTATGACCGATCTCTAACGGAGTACGGCCCATCTTGTCACGGGCTGCATAGATTCCGTCTTTTGTCATAAGAAGTAGTGTCATGGAACCATCAATCAGCTCCTGTACATACTGGATACCCTCCACGAAATTGTCTTTTTCACAGATAAGGGCTGCAATCAGCTCTGTCACATTGACTGTTCCATTTGTCATTTCCTGAAAATGTACCTTGGTGGTATCATATAACCGTTGCAGAAGTTCGTCATAATTGTTGACCTTTCCCACAAAGGTAAGGGCAAAACTTCCGATTCTGGAACTGAACAGAAGTGGCTGTGGCTCATAATCGGAAATACATCCAATTCCCATGTTACCTTTCATGGAACCTACATCCCCGTCAAATTTTGTACGGAAAGGCGTGTTCTCAATGTTGTGGATGGCACGGTCAAATCCATGTTCACCATAAACCGCCATACCGCCGCGACGAGTTCCCAAATGGGAATGATAATCCACTCCGTAAAAAAGTTCCAGTACGCAGTCTTCTTTTGATGCTACTCCAAAAAATCCGCTCATAATGTGCTCCTCTCTGCTTCCATAGTTTAACGATTCTTTATTTTTCGTACATCCATAATCGTTTTTCAGTATAGCATACGGCACAGAAAAATAACAATTAATTCAGAGGATATTTCGTCTTTTTCAAAATAAATCATAAGGATATTAGCCATATTTATAAAAGATTTCTGTTTTTTCTAATTCCACAGTGCAATAAAAAGATTCAGATATCCGGCAAACGTCAGCCATATAATATACGGAATCATCAGATAGACAGCTTTTTTGGAAAATCCTGCAAATACACAAATACACCAATATACCAGTCCCCACAGAAGAAGCAGCCACAACAGGGCAAATGTATACCAGCCGGCACCAAAAAAGAAAAACGGCCATAAAAAGTTTACCGCAAGCTGAATCCCATATAAAGTAAGTGCCTGGTTTCTGGCTTTGCTTTCCGGTCTGGACGCGACCAGCCAGGATGCAGTTCCCATCATGATAAACAAGATCGTCCACACAATAGGGAACAACCATCCCGGCGGAGATAAAGGTGGTTTGTCAAGCCTGGCAAATACCTTCATTCCATTTCTTGTAAAAAATCCCGAAACTGCACCTGTAGCTAACGGCACTGCTATACAGGTTATCAGCTTTTTGGTTTCTTTCTTCAAAAAACATCCTTCCTTTCCTCTCATCCAATGAGTTTCATGTAAAAGGGTTATTTAACAGCCTGTTATTTTCTGATTTAGTATATTTCCGGAACCGGATTTTTATACATAAAGAAACAGCCCTGCTTTTTACACAGAGCTGCTTTTTTACAAAAAATTTATAAAAGGGATTGGGATTCACTTATTCCTGTGTGATGCCTTTGAACTCGTAGCCGGCTTCTTTGATCACTTCTTCAACCCTGGCCTCATCAACCTTCTCCGGTGCAGTGAATACGGTTGTTCCGCTCTCGTGGGAAGATACCACATCCTCAGCGCCAAAAGCTGCCTGGATTGCTTTGTTTACATGTGCCTCACAGTGACCGCACATCATTCCTTCTACATTAACTGTTACTTTTACCATAGTTTTTGTCTCCTTTTCCTGTTTTTTATCTTCTTTATTTTCATCATGACTGATGTTTAAAGTTACCGGATTTTTCAGTGCCTTATCACGGGCTGTGCTGTGAACCTTGAACAGATTCAGTCGAAGTGCATTGGTTACCACGCAGAAGCTTGACAGGCTCATTGCCGCAGCACCGAACATCGGATTCAGTGTCCAGCCGAAGATCGGGATCCATACACCTGCTGCCAGGGGAATACCGATCACATTGTAGAAAAATGCCCAGAAAAGATTCTCGTGGATATTTCTGAGTGTGGCACGGCTCAGACGAACTGCAGCCGGAACATCACTTAAACGGCTCTTCATCAGAACAACATCTGCCGCATCAATGGCAATATCGGTTCCCGCTCCGATGGCAATTCCGATATCTGCTCTTGTAAGTGCAGGTGCATCGTTAATGCCATCGCCTACCATGGCAACCTTTCCCTGTTCTTTCAGAGAACGGATCACACTCTCCTTTCCGTCAGGAAGAACTCCTGCGATCACATCGTCAACGCCAGCCTGCGCCCCGATAGCTCTTGCTGTCCGCTCATTATCACCGGTCAGCATCACCACACGGATTCCCATATTCTGAAGCTCTTTTACCGCACGTGGGCTGTCCTCCTTGATCACATCTGCCACTGCGATGATTCCCAGAAGCTTTCCGTTTCTGGTAAAAAGAAGCGGCGTTTTTCCCTGTTCCGCAAGTGCTTCGGCTTTTGCCTGAAGATCTGACGGAACACGGGTCTGGCTGCTGATAAATTTCATACTTCCGCCTGTCAGCGTGTCATTTCCAAGCACTGCTGAAAGACCGTTACCCGGAAGTGCCTGGAATCCGGTAACCTCTTCCGGAACCAGCTTCTCTTCCTCGGCTTTTTTCAGAACAGCTTTTGCAAGGGGATGCTCGCTTTTTTTCTCCAGGGCACAGGCAAGTGTGAGAAGTTCTTTCTCTGTAATGCTCTGTGCAGGCAGAATATCTGTCACTTCCGGCTGACCGCTTGTGATCGTTCCTGTTTTATCCAGCGCAACGATCTGGACTTTTCCCGCTTCTTCAAGGGAAACCGCTGTTTTAAAGAGGATTCCGTTTTTGGCGCCCATACCGTTTCCTACCATAATGGCAACCGGCGTTGCAAGTCCAAGTGCACACGGGCAGCTGATAACCAGAACAGAAATGCCTCTTGCCAGCGCATAACCAAAGCTCTGTCCGACCAGAAGCCAAATGATCGTCGTAATCACGGCAATGGTAATTACGGCCGGAACGAACACTCCGGAAACACGGTCTGCGATCTTGGCAATGGGAGCTTTTGTAGCGGCTGCATCACTGACCATTTTTATGATCTGGGAAAGTGTGGTATCCTCTCCCACACGGGTAGCTTCACATTTAATGAATCCAGACTGGTTGACTGTTGCTGCGGAAACCATATCTCCGGTTTCTTTATCTACCGGAATACTCTCACCGGTCAGTGCAGATTCATTGACTGCGGTAGTACCTTCCAGGATCACACCATCCACAGGAATGTTCTCACCCGGACGTACAACAAAGATCTCACCTTTCTGTACCTGTTCAATAGGGACGTTAAGTTCCTGCCCGTTTCGTACTACAACTGCTGTTTTCGGTGCCAGCTTCATCAGGCTTTTCAGGGCATCGGTGGTCTTACCCTTTGAGCGGGCTTCCAGCATTTTTCCTACAGTGATCAGTGTCAGGATCATGGCTGCGGATTCAAAATAGAAATCCATCATGTAATTCATGACTGCTGCAGAATCTCCATCTACCTGTGCTCTCGTCATGGCAAACAGTGCATAAACACTCCATACAAAGGATGCCATGGAGCCAAGTGCTACCAGGGTATCCATGTTCGGGGAACGATGCCAGAGACTCTTAAAACCGCTGATAAAGAATTTCTGGTTGATCACCATGATAATTCCTGCAAGAAGCAGCTGTACCAGTCCCATGGCTACATGATTGTCATCAAACCATTTCGGCAGCGGCCATCCCCACATCATATGTCCCATAGAAAAGTACATCAGAACAAGCAGGAATCCGACGGATGCAATGAGACGCCTTTTCAAAACAGGAGTCTCATGATCCTCCAGTGCTTCCTCGGCCGCTGACATGGAAATTTTTTCGCCGGCGGCACCTTTCAGGGAAGCTCCGTAGCCTGCCGCTTCCACTGCCTTTATGATGTCCTGTGCAGATGCGCTTCCCTCCACTCCCATGGAGTTGGTAAGAAGGCTCACCGAACAGCTGGTAACACCGGGAACTTTGGATACGGCTTTTTCTACCCGGGCAGAGCAGGCTGCACAGCTCATACCAGTTACGTTATATTGTTCCATTCTCTCTTAATATCCTCCTAAAATATATTATCCCTATTTCATCAGCTTCTGGAGGGTTGCTACAAGCTCATCGATCGTCTCGTCCTTACCTTCCCTGATATCTCTGGCAACGCAGGTACGGATATGGGTGGCAAGCAGCTCTTTATTAAAAGCATTGACTGCGGCATTGACCGCTGCGGACTGGATCAGGATATCGTTGCAGTAAGCATCATTCTCCATCATTCCTATGATGCCCCTGATCTGTCCTTCAATACGTTTCAGACGGTTGATCAGCTTCTTCTTCTCCTCCTCGGAACGTGCAGTGTGTTTCTCACTGCAGCAAGGACAGGCTTCTTTTTCAGTCACAGGCTGTCACTCCTTTCTCTTTCAAAATACCCTAATGGGGTATTCACTTTACATAGAACAATATATACCCTAATGGGGTATTTGTCAATACCTGTCAGGAAAAAGTTTTTGTACCTTCCATCAGACAATAGGACAGCTGAAGGATCAGCCGTTCTTTGGGATCGTCAAGATTGATCTTTGTCAATTGGGTGATCCTCTCTATCCTGTAGAAAAGAGAACTTCTGTGTATGAAAAGAGCTTTTGCTGTCTGAAGTGCATTTCGTTCCAGCTTGAGATAGATCTTCAGGGTTTTATACAGCTCCGTATTATTTTTGCTGTCATAATCCTTCAGCACATGCAGAGCATGGGAACACAAAAGCTTCGGCGAAAGATTTTCACCCGCTTCTTCCAGAATGTATTCCAGAAAATATTCGTCAAAGCGGTGACACCAGATCATGCTGTCGTATTTTTCGCCAAGATGAAGCGCTGTTTTTGCCTGAAAATACCCCTGGGGAAGCTGAAAAAAATCTGCAAGGTCTGCACTCGCCCCCATTTTAAATAGTCCTTCTCTTAAAATAATCGCCAGTCCGCTGATCACCTGAGCAACACTGGAATTCTCAAAAGAAAGATTGACGATCACCACGATTCCCTGCTGATAGATAAAGGCCCTGCCTTCCGGAATCTGGGATTCAATATGTCCCAGTGTTGCAACCGAGGAATGCATTTTTTCATCCAGCTGTTCTGCCTCCAGCCGCAGGCAGAGATAACGGTCCGTTCTGTTCCAGTTAAGAAAATACAGAAAGTCCTGAACCTTGGCCGGATCTGAGATCTTTCCATCCAGAAAATCCGTAAAAAAGCGTCGGGTATCTGTTCCCAGATTCAGATGAAACAGATTGTGGTGCTGAATGCAAAGCTCAATAAAATTACCAAGATACTGTAATGCCGCAAAATTCCCAGGATGAAACGCGGTCTGGATCTCATTTACGCACAGCCGCCCCTCATAGCTTCCATTTACCCAGAGATTCCTATACAGGATGCGATACCCCCTGAGATCCTCATTGTAAATATCAGGTCCTTTTGTGGAAAGTGTTCTTAAGTATTCCAGATCCACTTTAAACTCATGGATCAGATTCAGAGGAACCATCATCCTTCCGGTTCTGGAGTCTCTCTCCCATACAGACATGGGACCTGTTCTGTACGGACAGGCCAGAATATAGAAATTCGTATCATGAGCAAAAAGAGGATTCTTAAATATGGGAACACTTGCTTCCAGCATATTGTCCAGAGGCGCTTCACTATTCAGGGAAAGCTGCAGCTTTCTGTCCCATTCTCTGTATTTCTCAAAGACCTGCTGTGCAGAATTCATGATCCCGGCAAACTGTTCCTGCCGACCTACCATAAGTACAACACAGCTTTCATGAAAATTGTGATAGTCTGTCTGTCCTGCAATAAGAAACGTTCTGTTTTCATAATGACAGAATTCTTCTGTAACCTGTGAGGCAGTCGCAAGATAAATATAATTTTCGGATAAAGTGATTTCTTTCTGAAACAAACGGACACCTGTCAGCCGGTAAGGATCTTCTCTTCCAAACAGGGCAGTCTCTGCAAAAGAATCCGCAAATTCGTCAATCAGAATCTGGCCATTCAAAAGAAACCTTTCGGATATATTGTCATAATCATTACTGTTATTGTGCATTTTTTCCCCTTTTACTTCCTGTCATTTCGATCATTTGTACAATTATAACATAAACATTCATGAAATACAGTATTGTTTTTTGTATAAGTTTACATCTCTGATTGTACAAAACGTCTGAATACATTCATAAAAAATGAAACCCTGTGCGGATTTACGGACCATTTATTCTGCTGTATACTTGTCCCATCAGAAGAAATCCAGGATCACGGGAAAGTGATCCGCAAGTACTCGCGACGTGCTTTATGTGCTTTATTATGAAACCGGAAACTGTTTTTTGGATAACAGGGGGGATTTTTATGGGAAATGAAAAAAAATGAAACCGGACGCAAAAAAAGGTCTCAGCAACGCACTGAAGTACTTTTTCGGAGTCGGAGACGCAGGCTTTGTCCTGATGAGTAATATCGAAACTTTTTACTTTATGACATTCCTTACTGACCTGGCTCAGTTCAGTGCCGGAATCGCAGGTGTGATCAATTCTGTTTTTACTATTGTAGATGCCTGTCTTTCCTGGCTGTACGGAGGAATTATCAACGGCACGAAAGCAAAAAAATGGGGACGCTACCGTTCCTGGCTGATCCTGGTTCCATGGATGGTTCCGTTCCTGTACGCATTCATGTTCATCCGCATCAGTGATAACGAGATCTTATCCGCAATCGTGATCATTATCGCATCCATTTCTTCACACGTTGTATGGAATTTCAGTTATGTTGCAAACGCAACACTGATCAGCGTTGTAGGAAAAACTCCCGAGGAAAGAGCAATTCTTGCTTCTTCCCGTGCAACCTGGAATAATGTAGGCGGACTTCTGTTCTCCTATCTGGGACTTCCTTTTGCAACACTGCTGGCAGGCTACGTAGGCGAGAAAAACAAATTTGCAGCTGCCGCGTTCTGTCTGGGCGTACTTATGGTAGTCACCTATTTTGCACATTTCAAAATGACCGAAGGATATGAAGAGATCGAAACAGAAGCTACAGGAAAAGCAAATGACAAGACCAAGGTTTCCATTCCGGAAATGTTTGCTTCTCTTTTCCAGAATCCACCTCTTATGGTCCTGATGCTGGCTGACCTGGCTAAATGGTGTGTAAAATTCGTAACTGCCGCATCTGCAATCTACTATTTCCGCGATGCCATGGGAAATCCGGGATTAATGGTGACTTATACCTTCTGTATCTCTCTCGGTGCGATCATCGGAGCATTTACCATGCGTTTTATCGCAAAAGCACTTTCTTCCCGTACAACCATGATCGTGGCTTACGGCGGTATGGCGGCAGCATTGTTTATGATCTATCTTTTCTATGGAAATGCCTATACAGTTATCGGTCTTATGACTCTGGCACAGGTATTTTATGGAATGGCTTTTGCAGCTTCTCCTGCTCTGTATGCAGATACGGTTGTCTATGCCACATGGAAAAGCGGTAAGGATGCTTCCGGATGGATCATGGGACTTCAGAATCTTCCACTTAAGGTTGCTGTTTTCCTTCGAGGAACCATCTTAAGTGCCTGCCTGGTCGCAGTAGGCTGGAAATCCGGTGTTGTCCTGGAGGGTGCAGCACGTCAGGGAATGACCATTGCTTTCGCACTGGTTCCTGCTATCTTCTGCCTTGTGGGAATGATCCTTCTTCTTGTAGGATTCCGGATCACCAAGGATAAGGTTGCTTTTTATCAGTCAGAGATTGACGCAAGAAAAAACTGATATTTAACAGGATGTTAAACATAAGACATAAATTTTAAGACGTTTTTATAAAGGAGGAATTGTTTATGTTATCAGCAAAAGAGAATTTTCTGGAAACGATCAAACCGGACGGAAAACCGGATCGTCTTGTAAAACAATATGAAGGTGCTGTTTTTTATCCGCCTAACCCAGCAGCATCCTATATCCGTGGCAACCGTCATCCGGGTATGGATCCTCTGATCGACCGTTTTGGTACTGAAATCCTGTGGCCTGCAAATCAGGTTGCTGCCATGCCACATGTTACCGACAAAAACAAGGTGATCAGCGACATCACCGAATGGAAGGAACAGCTTGTGATGCCGGATCTTCAGGCAAACTGCTCCGATCCTGCTCTCTGGGAGCCTTTTATCAAAAAAGCTGATGAAATCCGCGCAAACGGTGACCTTGTTATGGCCTTCATGCCTACCGGTGTATTCGAAAGACTTCATTTTCTTATGGGCTTCGAGGATATGCTGATGAATTATCTTCTGGAACCGGAAGATATGATGGATCTCTGTAATGCCATCGGCGAATACCGTTTCCAGTATATGAAGCTGATCGTTGATTATATCAAACCGGATGTAATGCTGTCCCATGATGACTGGGGCTCCAAGCATTCTCTCTTTATCAGCCCGGAAACCTGGCGTGAATTTATCAAGCCACAGTATGCAAAAACCTATAAATACATGAAGGATCATGGTGTGATCGTCATGCATCACGCTGATTCTTTCCTGGAGCCGATCATTGAAGATATGGTAGATCTTGGCATTGATATATGGCAGGGAGCTTTGCCGGAAAATGATATTCCGAAGCTTCAGAAACAGCTGAACGGCAGAATGACTCTGATGGGCGGTATTGATGCTGCCATCGTTGACCGCGCTGATTCCACAGAAGAGGAAATCCGCAAGGAGGTAAGAAGAGCCTGTCAGAGCTATGGCCCTGGTGGTCATTTCATTCCGTGTATCACTTATGGCGGTCCGGGATGCCTGTATAAGCATGTGGACCCGATCATTGATGACGAGATCGATAAATACAACAAAGAAGTTTATGGTGTTTAACCAGACGTCAAATAAACAAGACAAATAAAAAAAGGAGGCTGATCCGTATATGGTCAGTCTCCTCTTTTTTTATTTTCTGTTCTTATTCCTCTACCATATGGCCGAAGTAATAAAATCCTTTGCAGGTATCCAGGCTTACATTGACATATTTGCCGATAAGCTCTTTATCTCCCGGGAAATGTACAAGCAGGTTGTGCTGGGTACGTCCTGTAAGTGTACCTTTCTCACGGTTTTCATCTTCTACCAGGATCTCCTGAACAGTTCCCTGGAAACGCGAAGAATTCTCACGGCCTTTCTCCTGTACAAGGGCAAGAAGACGGCTGAAACGATCCTTTACAACGTCTTCCGGTACCTGATTCTCCATTCCTGCCGCAGGAGTACCGCTTCGTTTGGAATAGATAAATGTAAAGGCTGTATCGTAGTTGGCCTTTCTTACTACGTCCAGAGTCTCCAGGAAGTCCTCTTCTGTTTCTCCCGGGAATCCAACCATGATGTCAGTTGTCAGAGAGATATCCGGAATCGCTTTACGGATCTTATCTACCAGCTGAAGATATTTCTCTTTATCATAGCGGCGGTTCATTTCTTTTAAAACTCTGCTGCTTCCGGACTGCAGCGGAAGGTGAAGGTGATGACAGATTTTTTTGCTCTCAGCCATGGTCTGGATCAGCTCATCGGAAAGATCTTTCGGATGTGAAGTCATGAAACGGATGCGCTTCAGTCCCTCGATCTTCTCCACTTCTTTAAGAAGCTGTGAAAATGTCACCGGTGTTTCCAGTGTTTTTCCATAGGAATTGACGTTCTGTCCAAGAAGCATGATCTCTGTAACTCCATCTGCTACCAGTTCTTCGATCTCACGGATGATCGCCTGCGGCTCACGGCTCTTCTCACGGCCGCGTACATAAGGCACGATACAGTAGCTGCAGAAGTTATTGCACCCAAACATTACGCTGACACCTGTTTTGAACGGATATTTGCGGGATGTGGGCATTCCCTCTACAATTTCATCGGATTCCTTCCAGATGTCAATGATCTGCTCATCTGTCTGCAGTGCCCTGTAAAAAAGTTCAGGGAATTTATGGATGTTGTGGGTTCCGAATACAAGATTTACATATTTATAGTCCCTGCTGATCTTCTCCACTACATGATGTTCCTGCATCATACAGCCAAAAAGTACGATCTTCATATCCGGATGACTGCGCTTAATGCTCTTTAAATGACCCAGATGTCCATAGATCTTCTGGTTGGCATTCTCACGGACTGTACAGGTATTAAACACTACGGCATCGGCATCTTCCGTATCTACCATCTCATAGCCCATTTTCTCCATAATAGCTGCAATGGACTCCGTCTGGATGGAGTTCATCTGACATCCCTCATTCTGGATATGGAACGTCGGGCGGCGTGTGCTGTTTTTAGCAAGAAGTTCCTTACATTTCTCAATGTACTGAAGCTGAAGCTCCGTTTCTTTATTCTGGCTCAAATTGATTCCTCCAATAAAATTATTTATGTATTCTTATGCGGTATTCTTCGTTAGACAATATCAGACGGGAGTTTTATAAACTCCCGCCTGATATATCATACAGAATTTATACTTGTCTGTCAAAGAGTTTTTACAGCAATGGTGCAAAAACCCTCAGCACATTCTGCATAGCCCGTACTGCGATATTTCTTTTTGCACAGAATTCCAGATCAATGCTGTTGCAATACTCCAGCGTTTCCAGGAAATCATTACGGATATCCAGCACCACATCGTTCTTATACATCCAGACACCATCTTCAAAATGCAGATAAAGACTACGATAATCCAGATTAATGGTTCCCACAACGCCTACTTTGTCATCGCAGACAAAAGATTTTGCATGAAGAAATCCAGGCTGATATTCATAGATTTTTACCCCTGCTTCCAGAAGCTGCTTATAATAAGACTGGGTCAGAAGAAAGACCATTTTTTTATCCGGGATTCCAGGTGTCATGATCCGGACATCCACACCACTTTTGGCCGCCAAGCAAAGGGCGGTCATCATCTCATTATCAATGATCAGATATGGCGTACAGATATATACATAGTTCTTGGCACGATTAATAATATTCAGATAAACATTCTCACCTACGACCTCATCATCCAGGGGTGAATCACAGAAAGGCTGCACATAGCCGCTTCCCTCAAAATCATCCGGATGCCATCTGTGAGGCACATAATTAGCGAAATCTGAGGAAGTATCTGTATTGGTTACAATTCCCCACATATACAGGAACATGGCAGTCATATTCCAGACACCCTCTCCCTTCAGCATTACAGCAGTATCCTTCCAGTGCCCAAAACGCTTCCGCTGATTAATATATTCATCTGCCAAATTGATACCACCGGTAAAACCGGTCCATCCGTCGATCACGCAGATCTTACGGTGGTCACGGTTATTCTGAATAATATTAAGGATAGGGCGGAAAGGATTAAATACCTGGCATTTAATTCCCCGTTTACGCATCTCTTCATAATATTTATATGGCAATGTGGTAAGACAGCCAAATCCATCATAAATCAGTCGGACATCCACGCCTTCCTTCGCCTTTTTCTCAAGGATATTCAGAATCGTCTGCCACATCACACCATCATTAATTATAAAATATTCGATAAATATGAAATGTTTCGCCTGTTCAAGTTCATGTACAAGAACCGGGAACATATCATCTCCTACCTGAAAATATTCTGCAGAAGTATTTTCATGAACAGGATATCTGGAATACTTCCATATATATTCTGACTGTATGGCCATGGACTGATCATCTTCCATCAGATGTTTTCTGGTACATTCTGATTCATCAAGATATTCTGATGTTTCATCGATCAGTTTCTGATAGTGCTGCTCCATTACAGCTCCGATCCTCGACTTGCCAAACAAAAGATACAATGTTCCGCCAAATACCGGAAAAATTAGTATCAGCATCGTCCATGCAAGCTTATAGGACGGATTGATTTTCTTATTTACAATCCAAAAAACAAGCAGAACTCCAACCGCCTGCATTCCGATGGTCACCCATCTGGAGTATTCCATAAGTCGGAAAAGAGCGATCAGCAACCATGCCAGCTGTACAATTAGAGCAAGTGCTACATAAAAAATTCGATTAAATAATAACTTCAGGAGCGATCGCAATGGTCTGATAATCAGTTTAATAATTAAGTTCATACTTTTTTCCCTTTTGTCGAACGTTCTTTCGGCTCTTTAATTAAAAATCCCTGACTACATAGCCAGGGATTTTTTGCGCACAATTAATTATATTTACGTTTTCTTGCGGCTTCAGATTTTTTCTTACGACGAACGCTTGGCTTCTCGTAATGCTCTCTTTTACGGATTTCCTGCTGGATTCCCGCCTTAGCACAGCTTCTCTTGAATCTGCGAAGAGCACTATCTAAAGTCTCGTTCTCTTTTACGATAACGTTTGACATAGACTCACACCTAACCTCCCTCCAGTTGTAGATTGTGCTAAAATACAACTGTCTGGGTATTTTTCTTGCACGAGTGTTATTATATATCATAACACAAGGGTTCGTCAACAACTTTTCGCGATTTTTATGAAAAATTTGTCAAAAATGTAAATCTCGAATATTATACTTATTTTGTAAGCTGTTTCTCCAGGATTCCTGCTGCTGCATCCATAGCTTCCTGAGCTTTCTCCGGATTCTTTCCGCCGGCCTGTGCCATGTTCGGACGTCCACCGCCGCCACCGCCAACGATAGCTGCTACTGCCTTGATGAGATTTCCTGCATGAGCTCCCGCTTTCTGAGCTGCATCTGTTGCCATTGCAAGGAGATTTACCTTACCGCCGTTTACTGCTGCAAGAAGGACAACACCTTCGCCAAGCTGCTCTTTCAGCTTGTCACCAAGATCTCTCAGACCGTTCATATCAACGCCATCAACTTTGGCTGCAAGGAGTTTTACGCCGTTTACTTCAATGACTTTATCCATAACATCACCAAGTGCACTCTGAGCTGCTTTGCTCTTGAGGGACTCGTTCTCGCTCTGAAGTGCTTTTACCTCAGATTGAAGATGGCCGATTTTCTCTACTACCTCAGATGTATTAGCCTTTAATGCTTTTGCTGCCTCATGAAGAAGCTCTTCCTGTTTTCTGTAGTAGTCGATAACAGCTTTGCCTGTCAGTGCCTCAATACGGCGGACTCCTGCTGCAATACCGGACTCGGAAACGATCTTAAAGAGCATGATAGAGCTTGTATTCTTTACATGTGTACCGCCACAGAGCTCTTTGGAGAAGTCACCCATGGATACTACACGTACTTTCTGGTCATATTTCTCACCGAAAAGAGCCATTGCTCCGGATTTCTTTGCTTCTTCCACATCCATGACATCTGTATGGACATCAAGACCTGCCTGGATCTCTTTGTTTACAAGCTCCTCTGCTGCCTGGATCTCCTCAGCTGTCATAGCCTGGAAATGAGCAAAATCAAACCGAAGTCTCTCCGGTGTTACAAGAGAACCCTTCTGCTCTACATGGGAACCAAGAACAGTTTTCAGTGCTTTCTGAAGAAGATGTGTTGCGCTGTGGTTTTTCTCTGTATCTTTTCTTGCATCTTCATTTACTTTCAGCGATACTGTCTCGCCTGCGGAGATCATGCCGGACTCCATATGTCCTACATGGCCAAACTTGCCGCCGCGGAGTTTGATGGTATCCTCAACAACAAATTTACCGTTTGCAGTCTCGATCACACCGGTATCGCCTTCCTGTCCACCCATAGTTGCATAGAACGGAGTCTGCTCAACAAATACAGTACCTTTCTGTCCTTCTGTGAGAGAATCTGCAATCTCTGTCTCTGTAGTAAGGACAGTTACTTTGGAATCAAAAGTAAGATGATCATAGCCAACGAACTCTGTAGTTACATTGACATCAATATCATCATATACAGTTGCATCTGCGCCCATATAGTTAGTTACTTCACGGGCAGTACGTGCTTTGACTCTCTGCTCTTCCATTGCTTTCTGGAAGCCTTCCTCATCAATACCGTAACCTTTTTCCTCAAGGATCTCTTTTGTAAGGTCAAGCGGGAATCCGTAAGTATCATAAAGCTTGAATGCGTTGTCTCCGGAAAGAGTTTTCTCACCGGCTTTCTTCATATCCTCTTCCATATCAGAAAGGATGCGAAGTCCCTGGTCGATGGTCTTATTGAACTGATTCTCCTCGTTTGTGAGAACACGGAAGATAAACTCCTTCTTTTCCTCAAGTTCCGGATAACCGGCTTTGGAGCTCTCGATCACCTGTGCACTTAATTTTGCAAGGAATGTTCCCTCAATGCCGAGAAGACGTCCGTGACGTGCTGCACGGCGGATCAGACGGCGGAGAACATAGCCGCGACCTTCGTTGGTTGGCATGATTCCATCGGAGATCATAAATGTTGCAGAACGGATATGGTCTGTGATCAGACGAATAGAAACATCGTCTGCATAGTTTTTCTCATATTCTTTATGTGCGATCTCGCAAACAAGATTACGAAGTGCACAGATCGTATCTACATCAAAAATAGAATCTACATCCTGAACAACTACAGCAAGTCGCTCAAGTCCCATACCTGTATCAATGTTCTTCTGCTTCAGTGTTGTATAGTTTCCATTTCCATCATTCTCAAACTGTGTGAAAACGTTGTTCCATACTTCCATGTAGCGGTCGCAGTCACAACCTACTGTACATCCTGGTTTACCGCAGCCATATTTTTCCCCACGGTCATAGTAAATCTCAGAACATGGACCACACGGACCTGCACCATGCTCCCAGAAGTTGTCTTCTTTTCCGAAACGGAAAATACGTTCGGCCGGAATTCCGACCTCTTTGTTCCAGATATCGAAGGCTTCATTATCATCCAGATAAATGGATGGATAGAGACGGTTTGCATCAAGTCCTACAACCTCTGTAAGAAACTCCCAGGACCAGTGAATTGCTTCTTTTTTGAAGTAGTCACCAAAAGAGAAGTTACCGAGCATTTCAAAGAATGTACCATGGCGTGCAGTTTTACCTACGTTTTCGATATCTCCTGTACGGATACATTTCTGGCAGGTTGTCACTCTTGTTCTTGGCGGTTTTTCAGCACCTGTGAAATATGGTTTCAGCGGAGCCATACCTGCATTGATCAGCAGAAGACTCTTATCTCCCTGCGGAACCAGGGAAAAGCTTTTCATTACAAGATGTCCCTTGCTTTCCATAAAATCAAGGAACATCTTACGAAGTTCGTTCACTCCGTACTTTTTCATGTTGTTATCCTCCTTGTGTCAACCCCTTTTTGCAGCATTCCCGGATCTTGAAATCTGCATTCGGAAATGCTACATATACGGGAAATTATTTTATACAGATTTTTTTGAATTTCTTTTTGCCTCGCTTGAGAACGATTCCTTCTCCTGCAAAAGCATCTTTTTCAACAGTGTGATAGATATCTGTGATCTTCTCACCGTCGATGGAGACACCACCCTGCTGGATCGCACGGCGACCCTCGGAACGGCTTGGTACCAGCTCTGCTTTTACAAGAAGTGTGATCAGGTCGATTTTTCCTTCCTCATCAAAATCCTCCTCTGCAAGCTCGGTTGTCGGCATATGAGAAGTATCCGCACCTGAAAACAGTGCGCGCGCACCTTCCTGTGCTTTCTTGGCCTCTTCCTCACCGTGTACAAGCTCTGTCAGCTGGTATGCAAGGATCTCTTTCGCTTTGTTCAGCTCGCTTCCTTCCCATTTGGCCATCTCATCGATCTCTTCAAGCGGAAGGAATGTAAGAAGACGCATACATTTAATAACGTCTGCATCGTCTACATTTCTCCAGTACTGGTAGAAATCAAACGGAGATGTCTTGTTCGGATCAAGCCATACAGCACCGGATTGTGTCTTGCCCATCTTCTTGCCCTCAGAGTTGAGAAGCAGTGTGATAGTCATAGCATAAGCATCTTTGCCAAGTTTACGGCGGATCAGCTCTGTTCCGCCAAGCATATTGCTCCACTGGTCATCACCGCCGAACTGCATGTTGCAGCCGTATTTCTGGTACAGCATGTAGAAATCGTAGCTCTGCATGATCATGTAGTTGAATTCCAGGAAGCTTAAGCCTCGCTCCATACGCTGTTTGTAACACTCTGCTGTCAGCATACGGTTTACGGAAAAGTGAGCACCTACCTCACGGAGAAGCTCTACATAGTTAAGATTCATAAGCCAGTCAGCATTGTTTACCATAAGAGCTTTTCCATCGGAGAAATCGATAAAACGACTCATCTGCTGTTTAAAGCAGTCAATATTGTGCTGGATGGTCTCTTTTGTCAGCATCTGACGCATATCGGTTCTTCCGGACGGATCACCGATCATTCCTGTTCCGCCGCCAAGAAGGGCGATCGGACGGTTGCCTGCCATCTGCAGTCTCTTCATCAGGCAAAGAGCCATGAAGTGACCTACGTGAAGGCTGTCTGCTGTAGGGTCAAAGCCGATATAGAATGTGGCTTTCCCGTTATTTACCATCTCTTTAATCTCATCTTCGTCTGTAACCTGTGCGATCAGGCCACGTGCTTTCAGTTCTTCCCAAACTGTCATTGTTCTTTCCTCCTGTATAGCTTTTATGTTTACGCTTTTTTGTTACATAAAGTTTATAATTTACAGTATTAGCGTAAAAAATAAAAATGCCCGGTTCCTGTCCGTTTAGGACGAGAACCGGGTCCCGCGTTACCACCTAAATTTACAGAAAACTCGCATTTCCTGCCTCATAAAGTGAATTTATATCCTTTACGTCAATATATAACAAGATATAAAATCACTTCAGCACAATAACGGGTGCTATCCGTCGCAGCCTATCTGTAAAATCTATATTTCACAGTATTAAATCATGATTCGGTGCGCAGCTCCGGGATGTATTCACGAAAGTTCCACCCTGCGCCTCTCACCTGCCGGCTGCTCTCTGTGGGGTTTTCCCTGGGTTACTTCTTCCCTTCCTCGCCTTTTACTATACTATATGAAGTATACAAACTGCTTTTTTGTTTGTCAAGAAATTTTAATATCGCTTTGACAACTTAAAGCAGCAGAATATAGTTGCTTATTTTACAGAAAACAGCCATTTAAAATTATTATTTCAGGCCTTCATCTACGTATAGTTCATTGCCGTCTGCTGCCGATGTTGCAAGTTGATCGCACCGTTCATTTAACGGATTATCTGCATGTCCTTTAACCCAGTGGAAGTTTACCTGATGCTGTTCTTTGGCCTTTAAAAGACGTTTCCAGAGGTCTACATTCTTCACATCTTCATTCTTTCCGCGTTTCCAGTTCTTCCTGAGCCAGGAATCGATCCAGTGCTGGTTAAAAGCATCTACCAGATATTTGGAATCAGAATAGAGATCCACCTGGCAGGAACGTGTAAGAGCTTCCAGTGCCACAATGGCTGCCATCAGTTCCATTCGATTGTTCGTAGTTTTCTGATATCCTCTGGACAACTCTCTTTCGTGAAGCTGTCCCTTCGTGTCAATATACTGAAGAACAGCTCCGTAACCGCCCGGTCCGTCAGGATTTCCACGTGCTGCACCGTCTGTATAGATTTTTACCTGCATATAATCTACTCCTTGAATCTAAATTGAATATAAAGCAGACATTTTCATTCCACTTTATTCTATTTTTATTAATTTACAGTATTGATTTCTATCCGATTATACCTGTCCTATCTCTTCTGTGCAAGAATTTTTTTCCAGACACCTGTGTGCTCAAATTCTACTGCTGCGTTTCCGGCATCCTTCACAAGTTCAGAATCGTATCCCAGCATATCCAGAAGACGAATTGCATTCCTTGTTGTGGCTCTTCCCTGCTGAAGCAGATAATTAAACACTATCTCTCTGTCTTTGACTTCTTCTTTGAAATGATAATTTCTATAAATACCATCCAGAATATAGGAAAGCTCAATATCATGGGTCGCCGCAAAAGGCAGCATCCAGTTTCCGCAAAGTGCATTAAGAATCTGAGAAGAAGCTGCAATACGTTCAATTGTATTCGTTCCTCTTAACACTTCATCAATCACACAGAGAAGAGGCTCTTTTTTACGGCTTTCATCCAGAATCCGTTTCAGGGAGCGGATCTCTACGATAAAATAACTCTCACCACTGCTGATATCATCTCTTAGTGCCATGGAAGTCATGACCTTGAGAAATGGCATATGGCAGGATGATGCTGTACAGGTGTGGATCGTCTGTGCCAGAATGCCATTGATAGCCACATTTTTAAGAAAAGTGGACTTGCCGGAGGCATTGGAACCAGTGATCAGCGTTCCTCCCTCTGCTGTAATGCTGTTGGCCACCGGATGAGAGATCAGCGGATGATAGAGAGCTTCTGTTTCCAGGCGTACTGGTTGATGATCCTCTTCTTTCCAGAGTATAAACTCCGGGTTACACCACTCAGGCAGTATCCGACGGTAAGAAGCAATGGAGATCAGTGCATCCAGCTCTCCGATATTGTCGATCAGGTTCATGATCTGTCCTGTTTTATCCTGAACTTCTTTTAGCACGGAATTATACATTAAAATATCAACATGAAAAACCATCCGCACATAACTCATAAAAATCTGAAACGGATCTCCGGAGTCTGCATTTTTACTGGTAAGCATAACAGCTTTTTTCCGAAAACGGCTGAATTCTTTTTTCCCTTCTCTGATAGCATCCATCTGTTTTTTGACTTCCGGCCAGTCCACAGTCTGCATCTCGTCTGCTGCTCCCAGCATTTTCAGAAGATGATTAAAACAGTCCAGATAGGCTTCAATAACCTTCTGACCGATACTTGCATAATAAATGACAATATTTGCGATCATCAGACAGATAAATACAAGAAAACCTGCCATCGGATACATCGGAAGCAGAATAAAAAGACTTGAAAGAAGTGCTGCAAGCATGACAATATGGATTTTAAGATCAATAACCGGAGCATCTTTTAATGCCAGAACTGTATCTGACAGGGAACCGATCCTGGTTTTTCCGACAGAAGCTAACATCAGCTGGAGTTCTGTGCGTTCCTGCTCATGAGTATCGAAAAATCTTATCTCTTTTTCCCGTTCTTCCAGTATTTTTTTATCAAAAGCAGGTCTTCGGAGCATATCATAAAGAACATCTTCACCAGGCGAAGAAACTGTCTGATTCATCTGCATGAAAACACGGTCCATATCCAGATCGTTCCATGTAATATCATCAATACAAAAACCGGCACTTTCTTTTCTGCGGAAATAGTGAGAAATCCGTTCCAGATCATCCGGAGAATATTCCCGTTCAGGAACCTTGCCAAATATCCTGCGAATACGGTTCCGCTGTATTTTTTTCCATTTATGGTTATTCCATGCCATTAAAACGACAAACAGCAGAACAATGCCTGCTGCCCATATGATCACCTGGAAATAAGGATTCATATATGCCCTCCTGTTATGAAGTATGAAAAAATCCCCTGCCTGACACCAGACAGGGAACTGTTTCTTATACCCAGTCTACAAAAAACGTATGATCTTTGTAGACTTCATATTTAACTTTACTAAAATTCAACGGCTGTTTTTTGAAAGCACTGTTCATCATAAAATACATATATTTGAAATCTTTCTGTTTAAATCCTTTTAATGTTCTGGCTTTCCCGTTTTTAACATAATTATTAAAAATAGTCATAGCCTCTCTGGCAGCCTGATATGCAAGAGTACGATTCTCGAAATTGCCATTCAGTCGTTTCAAAAGAGCACCGTTACGGACTACGGAATACTGAGCTGTTGTGCTGCTTCCAATATTTTCGTAGATCACACCACGAATCGTTGATGGAAATTCTTTATCTGTCTTGATCGTACGGTTCAGAACGCAGAGTGCTACTGCTTCCATTCCGATCTTTCCCTGATCCCCTGCCTCGGACTCGCAGAGTGCAGCAAGAAGTTTCTCATCTGTTGTCTTGCCATTGGCAATTCCCGGATGACTCTTATACTCTTTGACCATGGTATAATATCTGGAATTTTTAGTATCGTAAACCTTTACATTTCCATTGCTCAGATTCTTATCCGGATGGGAAGAACTTCCATTATTATTGCCATTTGTCTTAACTGAGGCCACTCCGGTTGAAGAAATCGTATAAGTAACTCCGCTAACTGTTACCGTTGTGCTGACGGCCATGGAACCATCTGCTTTAAAATAATATTTTTTTCCGCTGATGGTCTTTAAACCGGTAACCATATAACCTGTGTTTTTCTCAAAATAATACTTCTTTTTACTGATAGTCTTCCAGCCTGTAGCCATATAGCCAGTATCTGGTTCAAAATAATAATTAATATTCTTGCTGGTATTCTTCAGCCATTTCGTTGCCATTATTCCGGAACCTTTATAAAAGTAGCGCCGATGACCTTTGCTGTCTTTCATCCAGCCAGTAACCATAACACCTTCACCGCTCGTAAAATAATATCTATAACCTTTGCTGTCCTTCATCCAGCCTCTGGTCAGCTTACCAGTAGCCGGATCAAAGTAGCGTTTATGTTTTTTTGAATCAGTCAGCCATCCTGTTACCATTACGCCTTTTTTACTGGTAAAATAATATGTTTTTTTACCGTTCACATTGAGCCATTTCTTGACCTGGACACCTGTTTTTTTATTAAAATAATATTTATATTTTCCGAGAGTAAGCCAGCCTTTCTGTTTGCTTCCATTACTTTTTATGTAGTAGGTCTTTCCGTTAATGGTTTTAAATCCGGCAGTTGCTGCCTGTACTTCTGTAGCCGAATGCGAAAGGAAAGTACATCCCATCAGAAGCAGCGCGGCCATCATCAGGCCTTTGAACCAGTTCTTTTTTCTGAAACTCTTCATAATTTTCCCCATTCTTTCTGAACCGACGAGAGTATATCGGATCTGTTTCTAAAAATTACAAAATTGTTACATTGGGTTTATTATATCGTAATGAATCAACACTGTCAACTTTTTTGTAACCTGGGACAGACTCCCCTCATATGATGAAGTGTAATCAAATTTTTCGGAGGACTTATCAATGAGTGACTTAGCGGCTACAAACTGTAATGACTGTGGATGCGGCTGTGATTCCGGATGTGGCAATAACTGTGGATGCAACAATGGCTGTGGGTGCAACAATGGCTGTGGATGCAACAATGGATGGGGAACTTCCCTGTTTGGCGGTGGAAACAGCTGCTCCTGCATTCTCTGGATCATCTGCCTGCTTTGCTGCTGCGGAAATAATAATAGCTGCGGATGCAATAACAACAGCTGTAATGATAGCTGCTGGATCATTATCCTTCTTCTGCTGTGTTGCGGAAATAACGGATGTGGATGCTGCTGATTTCTTTTCTCCCAAAAGGGGCAGAGGTTATTTCCTCTGCCCTTTCTGGTCTTGTTTTTTGGCCTCTTCCTGCTCCTTTTTCTTATCTTCCAGACATTTCAGATCTATCTCATAAAAAGCATTTCCATCGATCACAAGCTTCTGCTTTTTTTCAGTTCCCATATCTGTTTCCCTTATTAAAAATTTCTTCTATATATATTATGGCAGTTTTCGTGTTTCTGTCATATTTCTGTTTCAGAAATCATAGATTTCAGGAAAAAGGACTTTTTTATGGAACAGGATTTCATTGCCAGAACTGCCCTGGACGAAATGGTGGAAAGTGACCGAAATCAGATGCTGAAAGCTATGATCCCCTATCTTCCGCCATCAGGTCAGCGGTTTCTGTCCATGTATGCCAAAACCCAGGAGCTTATTAATACTATGACTTTGTTTCAGAATCGCAGTTATTATCCGGATATGCAGGCAGCCAGTGTCTCCGTAAACGATCCTATGGAAATGCTGCAGGATATACGAAAGTGCTGCGGAAGCCAAAACCGCAGACAGATCGATCAGATCACCAATCTTATGGCAACCATACAGATGATGAAGATCATGAATGAAAATCCACCAGGAGGTGATAATCCATGAGTGACGACTGGAAAAAAGACCCCCGCCTTTCCCAGATGGATCCGCAAAAACTCTCCATGCTTCAGAATCTGGCGGATCAGGGATTGGGGAAAAATCCTTCAGAACTGCTACCTTTTATTATGGAAGCTACTTCCAGGGGAAAAAATGCCGGATTGAATTTCAGCTCCCATGAAATTTCCACGATCATAGAAGTGATCAAAATGGGAAAGAATCCGGCAGATGCAGCCAGGCTCGACCGAATCGTAAATCTGATGAAAATGATACAACATTAGTTCTTCTGACCCGGAACAGAACTTTAACTGTTCCGGGAATTATCTGCCTTTTACTTTTTCTTTCTTTTGTACCTGGTACAGTCTGTAAAAATCGGCCAAATCTATAGATAATACTACATAATTCATAGAACATATCCACTATTTTTGTGATATTTTTTTATCATTTTCCCTTTCTTATTGTATTAGTATATGGTATACTTGTCCCTGAAATGAATGATATGCAAAATAGGGCTTTATGCGTCAAGTGTTTGGCGAATGGGGAGTTGTCGCCAGAACGAAAAGTACGTCTTACGGTATGAAGTTCGCACCCGTTGCAGCAATATAAGAGATTATCTCATATTGTGTAGGGCTTTTTTCGACATACGTTCTATTACAATTGGAGATATCTTTTTTTATGCCCAAAAATAAAAAAGACAGTCTCCGAAAACTGTGATTTTTTTAACAAATGGAGGTTGTTATTTATGGTAGACAAAGCGAAAGTTGAAGAGGCGATCAAGCTTCTTCTTGAAGGAATCGGCGAAGATGTTGACAGAGAGGGTCTTCAGGGAACACCTGAGCGTATTGCCCGTATGTGTGAAGAAATTTACGGCGGACTTGACAACGAGGCAGACGAATATCTTCAGAAACAGTTCCATGTAGAAAATAATGAGATGGTTTTGGAAAAAGATATCACTTTCTATTCCATGTGTGAGCATCATCTGATGCCATTTTACGGAAAAGCCCATATTGCCTATATTCCAAACGGCAAAGTTACCGGTTTAAGCAAACTGGCCCGTACAGTAGATGTTTACGCAAGAAGGCCTCAGATCCAGGAGCGTCTTACTGTCCAGATCGCAGATGCATTAGAGCGAGTTCTTGATCCGAAAGGAATCATGGTCATGTTGGAAGCTGAACACACCTGCATGACTATGCGTGGAATCAAAAAGCCGGGAAGCAAAACCGTTACAACTGTTACAAGGGGTGAATTTAAAGAAAATATCGAACTTCAGAAACAGTTCCTTGCAATGGTTAAAGACTGATGAACAGGGTGAACCGGATCTGGAACCATCCCCTCTATCAGAAAGAGCTCGGAAAACTTCAGATTCTGGAGAAAGACCGGAAGTTCTGCAGACATACACCGGAACATTTTCTGGATGTTGCCAGACTTGCCTACATAGAGGCTCTTGAACAGGATTATCCTGTCTCAAAGGAAATGATTTACTGCACTGCTCTTCTGCATGATATCGGACGTGCCAGACAGTACGAAGATGGTACGCCCCATGATGAGGCCGGAGCTCTGATCGCAGAACAGATCCTTAACGAACTTGGATTTTACAGGGACGAGATCATGGCTATCGTTTCTGCCATCCGCGGACACCGTGCCCAGAGTGACCAGTCCATACTTGGAAAACTAATCTACACTGCTGACAAGAAATCCAGGAACTGTTTTTCCTGCAAGGCAGAACCGGAATGTTACTGGTCTCCTCAGAAAAAAAATATGACGATCCAATATTAGGAGGTTTTTCCATGAAAATCGGAAATCGTGAATTTGATGTAAAAAATAAAACATATATTATGGGTATCTTAAATGTCACACCGGACTCTTTCTCAGACGGCGGCAAATGGAATGAAATGGATCATGCCCTGAAGCACACAGAAAACATGATCGCAGAAGGTGCAGATATCCTGGATATCGGTGGAGAATCCACCCGTCCAGGCCATACACCAGTCAGCGCACAGGAAGAGATCGAGCGTGTTCTGCCGGTTATTGAAGCTGTCAAAAAGCGTTTTGATATTCCGATCTCTGTTGATACCTACAAAGGCTGTGTTGCTGAGGAATCTCTCAAAAACGGTGCTGACCTTATCAATGATATCTGGGGACTGAAATATGATCCTGAGATGGCTCCTGTTATCGCAAAATACAATGCTCCGTGCTGTCTGATGCATAATAAAGATAATACAGAGTACAATAATTTCATTGTGGACATGCTTGCTGAGACACAGGAATGCGTCAATATCGCCAAACGTGCCGGTATTGCAGATGATAAGATCATTCTCGATCCTGGCGTTGGATTCGGAAAAAACTATGAGATGAATCTTATGACCATGGATAACCTTGAGCTTTTCCAGAAGCTTGGATATCCTGTTCTTCTCGGTACTTCCAGAAAATCCATGATCGGACTTACTCTTGATCTTCCGGTTGACCAGCGTGTGGAAGGAACTCTTGCGACAACAGTAATCGGCATCATGAAAGGATGTGCTTTTGTACGCGTCCACGATATCAAGGAAAATAAACGTGTAATCCAGATGACAGAAGCGATTCTGGGACGCTAGGAGGAACAGATGGATAAAATCGAAATCAGAGATCTTGAGATTTTTGCAAATCATGGTGTATTTCCGGAAGAAACTGCTCTTGGACAGAAATTTGTAGTTTCTGCAATTATGTATACAGAAACACGCCCGGCAGGGCTTACCGACGATCTCTCTGCTTCTATTAATTATGGAGAAGTCAGTCATATGATCACAGATTTTCTTCAGAAAAACACTTATAAACTGCTGGAAGCTGCTGTGGAAAATCTGGCTGAGATGTTATTGCTCTCTCTTCCGCTTCTTAAAAAGATCACTCTTCGCATAGAGAAACCGTGGGCTCCTGTAAGCCTTCCTCTGAAAACAGTTGCTGTGGAGATCACCCGTGGATGGCATACTGCTTTTATTGCATTTGGTTCTAATATGGGTGACAAGAAAAAGTATCTGGATGATGCGATCCAGGGGCTTCGCGATATGAAGGAAATTGTTGTTGAGAAAGTTTCCGGGTATCTTGTAACGGAACCTTATGGTGGTGTGGAACAGGATGAATTCCTCAACGGTGTTTTGAGAGTCCGTACACTTCTTTCTCCGGAAGATCTTCTTGACAGACTGCATATCCTCGAACAGGCTGCTGACCGAAAGAGGATCGTTCACTGGGGGCCGCGGACACTGGATCTTGATATTTTGTTATATGATAACGAGATCATTGATACAGAAGAATTGCATGTTCCGCATATTGATATGGAAAACCGTGATTTTGTACTGAAGCCTATGGTGGAGATCGCACCGTATTTTCGACATCCGGTGCTGAACCAGACTATGAGTCAGCTTTTAAAAAAGCTTGATGAGAAAAATTGATAAATTAAATGAACATAAAGCCCGATACAGATGCAAATCAGGACATCTGTATGCGGGCTTTTATTGTTTTGGTGTTGCTGTTTTGAATGTATTAAATTTGATAAAATGGAAGAGGCTTTTATTTCTGGTTTACCTTGTCAAATTCATCAGTGATCTCTTTGGATGGAGCTTTGGTAAGCAGACTTACTATGATGTTTGCAGCAATGGCTACTATAAAAGCCGGAAGAAGTTCATAGATTCCCCAGGCGCCCCCCAGTTTGCTGATTCCGTACTTCCAGATGAATACCATGGAGCCACCGCAGATCATTCCTGCCAGGGCTCCCTGCCAGTTAGAACGTCTCCAGAATAGTGCCAGAAGTACCACGGGGCCAAATACAGCTCCGAAGCCTGCCCAGGCAAAGGATACGATGGTGAACACGGAACTGTTCGGATCGCGGGCAATAAACATGGCAACTACTGCAATCAGAAGAAGAGTGATCTTATCGGCTACCATGCTTTCTTTTTTGGTTTCTTTATCCTTCAGGATGCTTCCGAGAAGATCGGAAGAAACTGCTGAGGATGCCGCCAGGAGCTGAGAATCTGCAGTTGACATGGTGGACGCAAGGATTCCTGCAAGGATAAGTCCTGCAAGAATTGCTGCAATTACGCCATGTTTACTGAGAAGATCTGCAATCCGAACGATAATTGTCTCAGATGCTGAGCCTTCCAGAAGGTCAAACTCTCCTGCTGCTGTCATTCCAAGTCCCACCACACCGATCAGTACTGCTACTGCCAGTGAGATCACTACCCATGTAGTTGCCACTCTTCTGGAAAGTGTAAGCTTCTCTTCATCTTCAATCGCCATGAAACGAAGAAGAATATGCGGCATTCCGAAATATCCAAGTCCCCATGCAAGCATGGAAATAATATTAAGCAGTGGATATGCCTGTTCTGTTCCGGTTGTCGGATCATATGTAGTAAACATAGTCAGATATCCAGGCAGAGATCTTGCATGGTCTGCAACTGCATCAATACCCCCTGCTGTACTGATCCCAAATACAAATACGATCACAAGTGCGATGGACATGATGATACTCTGGATAAAATCTGTGATAGAAGCTGCCAGGAATCCTCCCAGTGTAGTATATCCAACGATGACCAGTGCACTGATGATCATAGCCGGCAGATATTTTACACCGAAGAGACTTGCAAAAAGCTTACCACAGGCTGCAAATCCTGAGGCCGTGTACGGGATAAAAAAGATAACGATAAAAATCGCTCCGATAGACTGCAGGATCTTTTTTTCATCTCTGTAGCGGTTACTGAAAAAGGATGGTAATGTGATGGAATTTCCTGCTACATGTGTGTAGCGGCGAATTTTTTTTGCTACAATCCTCCAGTTTACGTAAGTTCCAATTGCAAGACCAATGGCTGTCCAGCCAGCATCTGCAATACCGGTAAGATAAGCAAGTCCCGGCAGACCCATCAGAAGCCAGCTGCTCATGTCAGAAGCCTCTGCACTCATGGCTGTTACAAGCGGACCAAGCTTTCTTCCTCCAAGATAGAAATCAGAGCTGTCATTATTGTTCCTGGAACACAGATAACCTACAAAGAGCATTGCACCCAGGTAGACGATAATGGCCGCCATTATACAAATGTGTGCTGTTGTCATGTTTCTCTCCCTTCCTTTCCGTTATGGAAAGGCGTATTAATTCACCATTTGAGAGTTTTATCTCCTTTTTCCATACCGGATATTTACATATTTATAGATTTTATTATATTAACTTAAGAAAGTAAAGAGTATTTTTGGATTTTTTCACATATTTTTTGTATAAAATTGTATTAATAACAAGAAAAAGGGCTGAACCCCATGTAACGGTACAGCTCTTTTTCAATATATGTGTTTAGTTTTCTTCGATACGCTTCTGTACATCTTCCACTGTATACGCCTCTGTCAGAGCTTTCAGATCATCAGGTGTGGTATCTGTATTGTAAGCCTTGATTACTTTCATCAGATCTGCACAGCTGTATGCATTTTCGTAAATGTCCTGTGTATATCCGTAAAGCTCATTGAAAGAATCTTTATCCGAAGCACTCCAGAACCCCTGATACAGACGCACTGTATTAGAATCTGCATCATCGGTATTTGCTTCCGGATAACCGGCCATTGCATTGTACAGAATTGCAAAGGCAGGACCACCCATGGATGCATATTTACCTGCAATGTAATCAATTTTAGGATTTCCAAAGGAATCCTCTGTGTTGATCTCATCATGGTTTTCCTGGGAGAAGCAGTCAACTGCTCCGATCTTGACATTGGATCCCTGCTCCTCTTCTTTTGCTGTAATGATCTTCATGATCTCATCTACATTGAAGGTACAAAGAACTGCATCATAATTTGCGTCTACAAAAGCATGTTTCAGATTATTGATTCCCTTCGGGGCTGTCATATAGCCAGGACAGATGGTAATGCTGATATCATCCTTTCCTGTATCTACAACAGTTGTTTCCTCAGATACTGCAAGTTTCTCTACATCTTCGGAATAGGTCAGGCCTTCTTTCTCAACAAGACCTTCCAGAACACCGATGGTTCTCTGAAGATGCATATAGTTTCCAGCGGAAGAACCACCTGTTAGTACAATATAATTGCTTGTATCTGAATCTGCAAAATAATCAGCCATATTATAGCCGGCTTCATAGTCTGCCTTTGCATCCGGTCCTACGCTTCCAAGAAAATACTGGCTGCTTTTTATCTTGTCATAATCTTCATCACTGATGTTTCCGGAACCAAGAATATAATACATTTCTTCCTCATCGCAGGTTTCTACGATCTTCTGGATATCCTGTCCATAAAAAGAAATGATCCCGCTCACACCCTGCTGCTTCATTGCGCGGATGAAATCGCACTCATCCTCTGCAGAACTGATATTTCCTGAAAAATAAAACTTAACCGGAAATCCCTGTTGGATGTATTCTCTGTAATAGTTCATGAACATGTTCATTTCCGGGCTGTCCTGATTATATACTACAACACCTATTGTATATTGGATATCTTCATCTTCGCCAGCAGCAGAAACTTTTTTTCCGCCAACTGCAAAAACAGCAAGCAGCAACAGCAGAAAGCCCAATATTTTAAAGTTTTTAAATATCATACTGTTTTTTGCCTTTCTTTATTTCTCAGTTACATAATGGCAGGCAACTTCATGTCCTGCTTCCACTTCTGTAAGTACAGGCCGTGTTGTTTTACATTTTTCCATACAATGTTCGCAACGGTTCTGAAATGGGCAGCCATGAGGAACATCCAGAGGGCTTGGTGCCTCACTCTCAATGCTCTCGATTTTTTTGTCCTGATCCATATGAATGGAAAACTGTGCTCTCAGAAGTGCCTGTGTGTAAGGATGAAGAGATTTTTCTGCAACATCTTCTCCTGGAATTACCTCTACAATATTACCAAGATACATAACTGCGATCTGATGGGCAAAAGAACGGATCAGTGCCAGATCATGACAGATAAACAGCATGCTGATATTCTTCTCTTTCTGAAGACGTACGAGAAGGCGGATGACTGATTCCTGCACGGAAACATCAAGTGCTGAGGTAGCTTCATCACATACCAGGATCTCAGGTTCAAGAGAAAGTGCACGCGCAATGCTGATACGCTGTCTCTGACCACCACTCATGTTATGAGGATATCGATCCACGAAATCTCCGGGAAGTTCTACCATCTCCAGAAGTTCTCTGGCTTTGGATTCTTTTTCGCTTCTTTTCAGTTTTCCGTAATTGATCAGTGGCTCTGTGAGAATATCCACGATCTTCATTTTCGGGTCAAAGGACGCCAGCGGATCCTGGAAGACCATCTGCATATTCTGACGGTTCAGCCATGTTTCTTTTTTGGAGAGATTGGAGAGATTTTTTCCATGGTAGAGGATTTCTCCGTTCGTCGGTTTGTCAAGAGAAATGACCATGCGGACAAAGGTTGATTTACCGCAGCCACTCTCTCCTACAATTCCCAGAGTCTTTCCTTTATAAACATTTAAATTGACATCATTGCAGGCTGTTAAAGTTCTGCCGCCGGAAGCCGGGAACTGTTTTACGATATGTTTCGCACTGAGTACGATATCTGATTCATTAAACATAACGCTGTCCCTCCATTTCCGGCACTGCAGCCAGCAGTTTCTTTGTATAATCACTTGTCGGGTTATTCATGACTTCATCACGGGTTCCCTGATCCACAACTTTTCCGTTCTGCATCACAACCAGCTGATCTGCCATATAAGCTGCAACACCGATATTGTGGGTAACAATAATGATACCTGTACCGAAATCATCACGGAGCTCCATCATCTGACGCACGATCTGCGCCTGTGTGGTAACATCCAGTGCACTGGTAGGCTCATCTGCCAGAAGAAGTTCCGGGTTAAAAGTCATTGCCATAGCAATACCAACTCGCTGGCGCATACCGCCGGAAAGCTGGTGAGGATAGCTTTTCATAATATTTTCCGCGTCAGGAAGACGCATTTTCTGAAGCATGGAGCATCCTTTTTTCCATGCCTCTGCTTTGGATACATCAGTATGTGTGCAAATATACTCCACGTACTGACTTCCGATCTTACGGATCGGGTTCAGGGTTCCGCCACAGTCCTGAAAGATCATGGAAATTCGGGTGCCTCTTAATTTTCTCCATTCATCCTTTGTATTGGAAAGCAGGGATTTTCCGTTGAATTGGATATCACCGGCACTTACCCGGCCGCCCCCGGCAAGTGCGCCGAGAACTGCACGGATAACTGTCGTTTTTCCACTTCCACTCTCTCCTACCACACTGATGATCTCACCTTTCTTCATGGAAAGGTTGAAATGCTCTATAGTAGATGCCTGCTTTCCGTACTGAACGGAAAGATCCTTGATTTCAAGCATAAGTAAACGCTCCTTTACTCGGCAAGAGTGATATCCTTTGTCAGCCAGTAGTAATCCATCGGATACATCTTAACTCCTGTTACCTTCTTGTTGGAGAAAAGATAGGTTGTTTCGTAACCAAAGAATACAGTTGCAGCATCATCCATAATATCCTGCTGAATATCAATGATGAGATCTTTTCTCTTGTCCTCATCAAATGTCTGAGCAAGCTCATCAAGAAGCTTATCAACATCCGGGTTATTATATCCTGCTGTATTGTTTGCAGAGGAGCTGTACCAGTTCTCTCTTAAGTAGTTCTCAGGATCTCCTGTGTTTGCCACCAGCACGTTCCAGATCAGAAGATCATACTGACCGGAATCTCTCATGTCAAGAAGTGTCTCATAACTTACAGTATTCAGATTTACATTGATACCGATCTCTTTCAGGCTGGCCTGTGCTGCCTGTGCGTATACACCAAGCTCGGCACGGCTTGTGTAGATAACAAAATCAAGAACAAGCGGATCTCCGTCAGGAGTTTCTACAAAGCCATCACCGTCAACATCTTTATATCCGACCTCATCAAGAATCTTTTTTGCGCCATCCGGATCATAAGCATTCTCATCCTTCAGGTCATCGAATCCAAAGTCAAGTGTCGGAGGAACCGGTGCTTTACCAGCTGTTGCTCCACCCTCAAGAAGAGTATTACAGTATGTTTCCTTGTCAAGACCACGAAGAAGCGCCTGGCGAAGAGCCTTATCGCTGAGTGCATGATCCTCGTTCTGGTTCATGAATGCATAGGTAGAGCGAAGAGACTGAAGCTCCTGGATATCGTAGTTGTCATTTCCCTCAAACTCAACCAGGTTCTCAGTTTTCAGGTTGTAAGCAATATCGATCTCACCTGTCTGAAGAGCCATGGAACGTGTTGTCTGGTCATCAACACATTTCAGTGTAACTTTATCAAGAGGAACTTCTCCATCCCAGTAGTTTTCATTCTTTACTACGACACAGGAATCTGTCGGGCTGAAGGACTCTACTGCGTAAGGTCCTGTACAGATCGGTCCTTCCATTGCGAATGTGGAATCATCTACGTTAGTATCTACAATAAGGAAAAGTGGGTCTGCAAGGCATCCTGCCATGTTTGCGTTAGCTCTGTTCAGATGGAAGATCAGGTTCTGTCCGTCAACCTCAATGCTGTCAAGATCAAAGAACTCCGGAACACGGTCACTTTTTTCAACAGTACGCTCGATGGAAGCTTTTACCATCTCCGGTGTCATGTCATCTCCGTTGGAAAATTTTACGCCTTCACGGATCTTGAATGTCCATGTTTTACCATCTTCGCTGTTATCCCACTCTTCTGCAAGACATGGAACGATTTCACCGTTCTCATCGAATTTTGTAAGGCACTCACCGATCGCGTAACGGGATACTACCCAGCTGAAATACTGCTCTGTCGGCTCAAGTGTATCTGCAAAGCTTGTTACTCCGATGGTGATCTCTTTATCACTGTTTTTGTCGCCCTTGGCCTGAGCAACTGTTGTCATGGAAAAAGTCATCATGCACGCAAGTGTAGCAGCCAGCACTTTTTTTACTACGTTATTTCTCATTTCATCCTCCTAAAGATAAATAATACTTATTAATTGGTGTTGGTTTGTTACAGAAACTGTTTTAAAATTTTTTTAATCCTGGCGCGGATCAAGTACATCACGGATGCTGTCTCCAAGCATATTGAAAACAACAACGCAGATCACAATAGCAATACCAGGATAGATCATAAGCCATGGCGCTTTTGCCATGTATGTCCTTCCTTCGTTAAGCATAAGTCCCCACTCCGGTGTCGGCGCAGTCGCACCAAATCCCAGGAAAGAAAGAGACGCCAGCTCAAGCATCATGGTTCCGATATCTGCTGCCGCAGTTACCACCATCTGTGTTACCATGTTTGGAAGAACATGCACAAGAAGAATTTTCCATGTTTTTGTTCCGTTTACCACTGCTGCCTCTATATAAAGACTCTTCTTGACTTTTAAAACCATACTTCTTGCAAGGCGGGCATATTTCGTCCAGCTCACAGCCGCGATGGAGATAACGGCATTAACAAGGTTTGGTCCCAGCATACCGGCAATTGCAATAGCCAGTACAAGACCCGGGAAGGAGATCATCATATCTGCGATACGCATGATCACCGCGTCCACAACGCCACCGAAATATCCGGCAATAACTCCTAAAAATGTACCGATGACAAAGATCACCGCAACCAGACATAATGTCATGATCAGAGAAGTTCTTGTTCCGAAAATAACACGGGAAAGAAGATCTCGTCCAAGTTTATCCGTTCCGAACGGATGAGCGGAACTCGGCTCCTGCAGTGATTCAGTCATAACTGCATTCAGCGGATCATATGGCGCAAGCTGCGGTGCGAAGATCGCAACGCCAATTACCACCAGGCCCAGAACGAAGAAAAGAGTGAACTGTTTATTTTCTTTAAATACTCGTAATACCTTTTTCAATTATCTATCCTCCTTAAGTCTTGGATCGAGATAAGTGTAGGACAGATCCACAAGCAGGTTGATGCACATGTACAGGATCGCGATCCAGAGTACATAGCCCTGTACAAGAGGATAGTCACGACAGGAAATTGCCTTTACTGCCATATTTCCCATACCAGGCCAGTTGTAAATGATCTCTACAACTGCGGTACCTCCAAGGAGGCTTCCAAGGGAAAGACCCAGCAGTGTTACCAGCGGAAGCATTACATTAGGAAGAACATGCTTCCAGAGGATCGCACTTTCTTTAATTCCTCGCATTCTTGCACCGGTTACATAATCCTGATGAAGCTCCTCCAGTACTGCACTTCTTACCTGTCTGGTATATTTCGCTGACATAGCAAGTGCAAGGGTCAGAGCCGGAAGAACCATGGCTTTAAAATCAGTACTTCCTCCTGCCACATTAATCCAACGAAGCTGAACTCCAAAGATACTGAGAAGTATAAGTCCCAGCCAGAAGCTTGGAACAGATACTCCCACGAAAGTAATGCCCCTCACAAAATAATCCGGAAACCGGTTCTGATATACAGCTGCCAGAATTCCCAAAGGTATGGAAATAATGACCATCATCAGAAGTGCTAATAGCGACATTTTAAGTGTAGGCCAGAAACAGGATACCAATTTGTCTGTTACCGGCATTTTGAAAGAATAGGACTGTCCCATATCTCCTGTAACAACACCCTTCAGCCAGGAACCGTACTGTACAAGAAATGGCTGGTCAAGACCAAGCTCATGTCTTGTCTGTTCCAGAAGCTCCGGTGTAGGAAGATTACCACACTCTGTCAGCATGATCTCCGCAGGATCACCGGGTGACAGGTAGGTCAGTCCAAATGTGAAAAAGCTGATTCCAAATAATACAATGATAATCTGGAGAAATCTTTTTCCTACTTGTTTCTTTGTCACGTTTTACTCCTTTCCTCCTTTGATGCGATTTCAATTCAGTCATCATTAATTGACTTATTGTAAGATAGTCAGATTATGTAACAACAGGGATTCTATTAGGCAGAAATGCCTGAGATTTTCAGAAAAATGCACAAAAAAATGCCCGCGACGAAATACCGGGCACAAAAAAAGCATGCTTCCTATCTTCCGTAAGAATCATTCCTGGACAATTGCAAGCAGGTCTCCTGACTTAGGCTCCTCACCCTCAGACGCCTTCCCGGTTTCTCTTTCACACATCGAACCAGTGGCATTATATCTGAGGATTCCCCATTACAGTGACGGGATCGTACCGGAATTCCACCGGTTTCTCTATTAATCCTTACTGGAACTTGCAATGACTGATATAAAAATCAGCAAAAACTATTAAATTACGAAATTCATTATATGACAGAAAATATTTCCTGTCTATAGAAAAATACAATATTTTTCATATTTTTGACACAATTTGCTTTTTTTTCCGAATTGTACCTATACCCCATAAGGTATTTTGGATAATATACTTATACCCCAATATGTATAATTACTGAGATAATTTAGCTATAAAGTAAAAAAACCTGTATGTTACGTAACATTCCTGACTGAGGCATGTCCGTAACATACAGGAGTTTCCTGGACTCTTTTAATAACTTTTTTTATTCACTTTCAAATAAAGTCTCAGTGATCGCCGCATATGCGATCATCGGACCATCTTCAATAATATTCAGACTTGCTGTCTGGTAGAGAACAACTCCATTCTCTGTTGCAACAGATGTATAGAGAAGATTTCCGTAATAATCCCGAAGTTCTCCCAGGTCTTCCCCTTTGAAGAAGTATTCTCCCGGCTTCTTTGACGGATACCAGCATCCGGTGTAAGGCGCATATTCATAGACAACATTTTCCAGAAGCATCTGGCGGTAATGTTTCAGTCCCTGGCATTTCTTCCCCTGAAGATGAAGGATAAGATGGCGGACATCCCGTTTGTCCTGTTCCACTTCCTCCCATGTCCAGTAACTGTGACCGCCTCTTTCTATAAGGATACTTGGAATTCCAAGAGAAGCCGCATAATTATAAGCACCACCTGTAGCTGTTGTGGAACGAACTACATATTTCACGCCGATATGTCTTGCCATATGTAAAGATTTCTCCACAGTATCTTCGTCTACAACGCCTACATAGTAAACATACGGATGAAGCTGCTCATATCCGTCTCCGCTATGCAGATCAATGTAGTAGTCTGTGATGGAAAAGAGTTTCCTGACAATAGTGCAGGCAATGCGTTCTGCAGCTGTTCCTTCCGGATTGCCCGGGAAAACACGATTTAAATTCTTTCCGTCTTCATAAACCATGCTCATGGTACGATGTTCAAATCCACTGACATTCACAAGGGGAATGATGATCACATTCCCTTTCAGTTTCTCAGGCTGAAATTCCTTCGCCAGTTCCATGGCCGCCTGGATTCCTACATATTCCGCACTGTGGATTCCTGCTGTGATCAGTATGGTGGGACCATCTTCTGCTCCGCAGATCACGGTAGCCGGCATTGCCATACCACATCCGATGATTTCAATCTTTCCCTGTGCTTTCTCTCCTTTTTCAATCACCCAGTCATCAATTTTGATCATTGGTTGTTTCCCTTTCCTCTTATCATTATAGTTCCGCACTTTATCTGACAAGTATATCATGCCTAACCGGCACTGTATAGATGGATCTCGGGAAATTTTTATCTTTTGACAGTTCTCTGGTGATATCCTCCCAGCTGACACCTTTTTCTACCATAAGCACCATCATATGATAGAGGAAATCAGAAATCTCGTATTTGATCTCTTCTTTATCCGGATTCTTGGCTGCGATTACAATCTCCGTGCACTCTTCACCGACTTTTTTAAGAATCTTGTCGATCCCTTTATCAAAAAGATAATTGGTGTAAGAACCTTCTTTCGGATGTTCTTTGCGGTCTGTGATCACGTCGTAGACGTTCTGGAATACATGAAGCGGATTGGTATCATCACACTCTTTTTTCATCAGCGGCTTAAAGAAGCAGGTACGGTTTCCGGTATGGCAGGCTGCTCCTACCTGATCTACTTTTGCAAGGATGGTGTCATTGTCGCAGTCAATCGTAAGAGACTTTACATACTGGACATGACCGGAAGTGAGACCTTTTGTCCAAAGCTCATTTCTGCTGCGGCTCCAGTAAGTCATCTTTCCCAGCTTCAGTGTGGTATCAAAAGCAAGCTCGTTCATGTATGCAAGCATCAGAACTTCATCTGTACGGTAATCCTGAACGACCACAGGAACCATCCCGTCACTGTTCAGTTTGAAATCTGCCCAGGCAATGTTACTCTTATAGGTATTAACCGGGATTCCTGCTTCCTCGCAGTTCTCTTTCAAAGTATGAAGATCATTATCCATGCTGCTCACATACGCACCGCAAAGGCCGGAAACAGCATCATCTTTCAGAAGTTTCATTACTTTTTCTTTTTTGTTCTCGTCTGTGTGAAGAATGATCGGCACAGATGAAATCGCTGCGATCTCGTCCTGAACAGTATCCAGTGCAAGAACCCGGTCTGCATACTCTTCAATAAGAGCCTGATTGTCCATAAACTCACTGAGATCGGAAATACTTATCACCATGCGCTCTTTTCCGAAACGTCTGGAGACTTCTTCCAGAAGTTCGATATTGCTCACTTTGGAAAAATTCAGCACAACTCTGGCACATCCTGCATAGATCAGTTTCTTTACATCTTCCACGCGCTTGATATTTCCAGCAGCAATTACCGGAATCTCTGCACAACGGCAAATGTCACGAATCTTTCCGATAGCGCGGTCATGTTCTGCATCTGCAGAAGAAAAGTCAAATACCAACAGTTCATCTGCTCCGTTGTCACCGTAAAATTTCGCAAGTGTCTCTACATTTCCATCTCCGAAAAGATTTCTCTGTCCAAATCCTGTCACTGCCCTCTCAGAATGAAGATAAAGACAGGGAATCAACTGTTTATTCATAACCTCTCCTTTATATCAGAGACTTCCCTTTGTGGAAAGTACATCTGTGATTCGGGAATCATACTGTGTGGCAGCATCAAGAGCTTTTGCAAAGCTTTTAAACATGGCTTCTGCAACGTGATGGCTGTTTCCACCGGAAAGAACCTTGATATGAAGATTCATAGCTGCAGAGTAGGAAACAGCGTAGAAAAACTCTTTTACCATCTCTGTTGCCATATCACCGATTTTTTCTGTCGTAAACTCTGCATCCCAGCCAAGATAAGGTCTTCCGGAAAGATCCACTGCGCAGATCACCAGTACCTCATCCATAGGAAGAATGCAGCTGCCATAACGTTTGATACCTTTTTTATCGCCAACTGCCTCTCGGATGGCATTTCCCAGAACGATTCCTGTATCTTCTATTGTATGGTGATCGTCTACATTCAGGTCCCCATGAACCTTAAGATCAAGGTCATAAAGCCCATGGCGTGTAAATCCATCCAACATATGGTCAAAAAATCCGATGCCTGTATTGATATCAGAACGTCCGGTTCCGTCAATATTCAGTTTCAGTTGGATCTGTGTTTCTTTTGTATTTCTCTTAATGGATGCTTCTCTTGCCATTATTCATTCTCCTTATCCTCATCTTCAAAACGGACAGCAATGGAATTGGCATGAGCTGTCAGCTGTTCGGATGTGGCAAACTGGACAATATCTTTATGGATTTTTTTCAGTGCCTCTCTGGAATAATATACAATACTTGATTTCTTGATAAAATCGTCAACAGAAAGTGCTGAGAAGAATTTGGCAGTTCCGTTGGTAGGAAGCACATGGTTCGGTCCTGCAAAATAATCTCCAAGAGGCTCAGAGCTGTACTGACCGATAAAGATCGCACCTGCGTTGCTGACTTTCATCATATCTTCGAATGGATTTCTGGTAACGATCTCCATATGCTCAGAAGCGATCTCATTGGCAGCCTCAATAGCTTCATCCATATCCTCAGCGATCAGGATGTAGCCAAAATTCTCAAGAGATTTCTCAATGATCGCTTTTCTCGAAAGTTTCTCCACGAAACCTCTGACTTCTTTATCAACCTGGTCTGCGAATTCCTCGCTTGTTGTAATCAGGATCGCAGATGCCATCTCATCATGCTCTGCCTGGGAAAGAAGGTCTGCTGCAATATAGTGCGGGTTTGCTGTTTCATCTGCAAGAACAAGGATCTCACTTGGACCCGCAATGGAATCAATGCTTACATAGCCGTAAACAGCTTTTTTAGCAAGAGCCACAAAAATATTTCCTGGTCCTACGATCTTATCTACTTTCGGAATGCTCTCTGTTCCGTATGCAAGTGCCCCGATCGCCTGTGCTCCACCTACTTTATAGATCTCATCTGCACCAGCCTCGTTTGCAGCTACCAGGGTACTTGGATTTACTTTGCCGTCTTTTCTAGGAGGAGTTGTCATCACGATACGGTCTACGCCGGCCACTTTTGCAGGAACGATATTCATAAGTACAGATGACGGATAAACTGCTTTTCCACCTGGAACATAAACGCCAACACGGTTCAGAGCAGTTACTTTCTGACCGAGCATTGTTCCGTCTGTTGTGCTTGTGAACCAGCTGTTCTGAAGCTGTTTCTCGTGAAAGCTCCGGATATTTACCAGTGCTTTGCGAATCACGTCGATAAGTGACGGATCTACCAGTTTATATGCCTCGTCGATCTCCTCCTGTGTGACACGGAGCGTCTCTTTTGTTACGTCAACCTTATCGAATTCTTTTGTATATTCGAAAAGTGCTGTATCTCCCTCTGCCCTTACTTTTGTAAGGATATCTGCTACTGCATCTTCATATTTGCCGTAATTATTCGGACTTCTTTTTAAAAGATTGTCCAGGATATCTTTTGTGGATTCTTTGGTCAGTTTTACCTTACGCATATTATTCTCTGCCTTCTTTCTGTATTTGGTTCTCCGAATGCATTTCTCAGTTTATCAGATCACGCCTCGAAGTTCTGTGATCAGTTTGCGGATACGCTCATCTTCCATCTTCATGCTTACCTGGTTGACTACCATGCGCGCAGACAGAGGGCAGACCTCTTCAAGAACTTTCAGTCCGTTCTCACGGAGTGTACTTCCTGTTTCCACGATATCTACGATCACCTCGGAAAGTCCTACAATAGGCGCAAGCTCAATGGAACCATTCAGCTTGATGATCTCTACAGTCTGATGCTTCTTATTATAGAAATAATCTTTTGCAATATTCGGGTATTTGGTAGCAACTCGGATCAGCTGGTTGTTATCAAGCACTTCACGGGCACTTTCCGGTCCGCACACACACATGCGGCAGGCTCCAAATCCCAGATCCATAACCTCATAAAGCTTCCGTCCTTCTTCCAGGATCGTATCTTTTCCTACGATACCAATGTCTGCCGCACCATATTCTACATAAGTAGGTACATCAGGACCTTTTGCAAGGAAAAATTTCAGTTTCAGTTCCTCATTGACAAAGATCAGTTTCCGTGAGTTTTTGTCTCGCATCTCCTCGCATGTGATTCCGATCTTTTCAAACATGTCCAAAGTCTTGTTAGCCAGACGCCCTTTTGTGAGGGCAAATGTAAGATATCTCATCAGTCCTGCTCCTCCTTTGCCGGGCGTAATGCCACGTTTTTGCCTTCTTTTCGAAGTTTCATCGCTTCTCTGATCGCTTCTTTCAGTTCTTCAGGACCATATGTGATCACAACAGCCTTGTCATCGACAGGAACAGTCAGTTTCTGTCTGGAAAGCGCAAGCATCAGGTTATCTACAACAATGGCAAAACCAATGGAGGATGCCGGTTTTCCGAAATGTTTCATCAGCTCATTGTAACGGCCTCCCTTGACAAGCGGTTCACCGGTTCCATATGTATAAGCCTGGAAAATAATTCCTGTATAATAGCGGAATTTACTGAGCATTCCAAAATCAAAAGCAACATATTTCTCACATCCGTAAACTTTCAGGATCTCGTAGATCTCTTCCAGACGTTTTACGGCTGCCAATGCCTCCGGATTGGTGGTAAGTCTCTTTGCTTTTTCCAGAACTTCTGCTGAACCGAACATCTGCGGCAGTTCTGCAAACGCCTCAGAAAGGCTTTCGCTTAAGCTCTGCCCCTTCAGAAGTTCTTCCACACCGAAATAGTTCTTCTGAGAAATCAGCTCACGAAGATGTTCCTCCATCTCCGGCTCCAGATCTGCTTCTGCAAGAAGGGATTTGTAATAATCAACCTGTCCTACGCTGACCTGGAACTCTGTAAGGCCTGCTGCCTTCAGACATTCTACTGTCATGGCAAGAATCTCTGCATCTGCTGCTGCTGAATCGTCTCCGATATGTTCCACGCCCATCTGGGTGCTCTCTTTCATCTGTCCTCTGTAGCTGGAATTGTTGATAAAAGTATTTCCAGTGTAACAAAGACTTACCGGACCATCTTCCGGATCAAAATACGTTGCACATGCTCTTGAAACAGATGGCGTAAAATCCGGTCTTAAAACAAGAGTATTGCCTTCTCTGTCAAAAAATTTATATAGATCCTTGGATGGTATGGTTCCTACTTCATTGCTGAACACTTCAAAATATTCAAATCCTGGTGTTTCTATATCTTCATATCCATATCTTGAAAACACCTGATGGAGCTCCTTCTGGAGCCGTTTCTTGCGGCTGCATTCCTTTCCATAAATGTCCCGCACACCTTCAGGTGTATGAAAAATACGCTGCATGATGATCTCCTCCATAAGAGTATTTGAAATTCCGTGAATACCGCTTTAGTTCACTACCATGCTACCACGAAAAAACTTAAATTAGATTATATAGGAAACTTTTTCAAAAGTCAATCCCGTAATTGCAGATCTTTCTGAATGCCGTCCAGGTATGGTACCAGGAATCCACTTTTTCCGGGGAGATAAAATTCCTCATCCAGCTCATCCCTGCGGAAGCTTTTTCTTCCGCCATCCTCCATCCGCTTCCAGAATTCCCGAAGTTTGCGTAGTGTCAGATAGTAAAAAATATTATCTGCACTGAAATAGATCAGAAAAAAAGCAATCCCCCTCTGCTTTTCAAACTCTTCCATAAATGTTACCTGATGAGGATGAATATTCGCGAGGGGAAAGGTCTTTACACAGCATTCCTTGGCATCGAAGCAGACAGGAATCCCCTGTACTGCTCCGATATAGTCTACTGTACTTTTCTGTTCAAAATACGCCAATGTAATGTGTCGGCTGTTCCTGTCCATTTTGACCGGTGTAATAGGTGTGGGGATCTTCTGGATCAGGGCAAGTCCCTTTTCCCTGTACTGATCATTGGTACGGTTGATCAGTTCTTCCAGCGTAGACCCCCGAAGACCTCTGCTGTTCCATGTTGCCATATCTGTGCACCGCCTTTTAATTCAGCAGCTTGATGGACGGGAAGTAGCGAATCTCAGCTTTTCCAACAATCTGGTCGAATCTTACAAATGTGTTGGTCCAGTATCGGGAGTCCTTGGAATTATTACGGTTATCACCCATCATAAAATAACAGTTCTCAGGAACTTCGTAAGGCCCGAAACTTCCAAGCGGAGTCTCTGGCACAAAGGAATCATCCAGCGGGGTCTCTGAATCATTAATGTATACTTTACCATTTTTGATCTCTACTTTATCTCCCGGAAGTCCGATGATTCGCTTGATAAAAAGCTGAGACTCATCATCCGGATATTTGAAGATCACAATGTCAAAACGTTCCGGATCTTTCCATTTCTTGGAGATCTCATTTCCAAACAGATTCATATTGAACCCGTAAGCCAGACGATAACCAAAAATACGGTCGCCTGTCATGATGGTATTTTCCATGGATTCTGAAGGGATCTTTGCATTGATCAATACTACATTATTGATTACAAGGACTACAACCACCACAATAATGATCATTTTCACATAATCCCATATTTCATTCCAGATTTTCATAATAACTCTCCTCCAACTGTTCCTCTTTTAATATTCTGAGAAAAATCTCCGGTACCGGTGCTGTGAATGTCTTTCCCGAAAGATAGGAAAGCGTACCTTCCACAGATGGAAACTCCATCCGGAAGGAATGAAGCAGCTGACTTTTTATCTGATTTCCAGCTCTTCCGTATTTCGGATCACCAACGACCGGATGCCCTTCTGATGCAAGATGAGCACGGATCTGATGAGCCCGTCCTGTGATCAGTTCTACTTTAAGAAGTGTCCGTCTGCCGTTATCTGCCAACGGAAAATATCTGGTTTCAATTGCCAGTGCACCGTCTTTCTCAGCTTTATGTATCGTTACTTTATTATTCTTCCTGTCCTTTGTAAGAAATCCCTTAATATACTTCTCTTCTTTCAAAACGCCTTCCACAAGACAGAGATAATATTTATGGAGATTTCTCTCTTTAAACATTCCGGAAAGTGCCTGCAGTCCTGCAAGACTTTTGCCTGCTGCGATCAAACCGCTGGTGTTCCGGTCAAGACGATTGCATACAGATGGCCGGAATGTTCTCAGGTCCTCTTCTGTAAGACAGCCCTTATCAAGAAGATATCCTGTCAGGTATTCCACCAGTGACGGTGTTCCGTCATCTGCAGGCTGGGAAAGTACTCCTGAAGGCTTATTGATCAGCAGGATATTTTCATCTTCATATACAATATCCAGTGAATGTTTTGCCCGCGGTGCAGGAATACTTCCGCTGAATTTTTCAAAAGTCTCATCACTTAAAAACAGTTTCACATAGTCTCCGGAAAACAGTTTCTCATTTCCGGTGGCCTTTTTACCATTAAGAGTGATGTTCTTCTTACGCATCATCTTATAAAAAAAACTTTTCGGAGCTTCCCTGAGAAGCTTGGCCAGATATTTGTCAAAACGCTGCCCTGCCTCGTTATCGTTAATGATAAATTCTTTCATTATATAATACTCCTACAGACAGATTGCCAGGATCGTATGCTTGATCAGCTCTTCCCTGGAAAGATCCGGATAGCGGTCATCCGGTGTGAATTTGATTCCGTTTCGCAAAGATTCTTTATGCTCATTCATGGAATCCAGACGTTCCAGATATGGTTTCAGATCTTTCAGGATCTTTACATCTACCTTATATCCGTTTTTGCGCACGATCTTCTGGGACTGCTCTGCCAGATATGCAGTATCTGCCCTGGGATCACTGGTGTAGCCAACCACTGTATTTCCGCATACGGCAACTGCATCCAGATAACCACTCTTTTCATAGAAAGTCATATACATCTCATAAGCCATAACAAGATCTCCTGCATGACTGCAAATCTCTTTATACAGCTTTTCATCCATTGGATGGCGCATCAGGATCATAATCAGGCTTACCATTGACTTACATCCTGGAAGGCAACCTACAACTGTAAGCACCGTCCATACTGTCATTCTTGTACCGTTGACAGCCCAGGCCACAAAAAAGATGATAAGGGGCAGGGAAAAAAGCCCTGCTGTGATCAGAAGCCGCCTTTTTTTTTTCGC
>ENA-OPYX01000063-OPYX01000063.1-human-gut-metagenome-genome-assembly--contig:-NODE-63-length-54694-cov-10.525043_pt1 | contig 54694 bp, 50 predicted proteins | sample MGYA00242639_ERZ504486 | MGnify/ENA primary metagenome ERZ504486 (study PRJEB26092, sample SAMD00036296) | human gut metagenome | host: Homo sapiens | study: EMG produced TPA metagenomics assembly of... | reverse complement strand
CTCACGCTTGCGATAAGCACCACCCACAACGCAATCACGGTTTTCTTATGTGTGCCTACCTTGACAGTACGCACCTTTTTTTCTTTGACATTTTCTGTCTGTTTCTTATTCTTCTTAAACATATTTTTCAAGTCCTTTCTATTGTTTTACTCGTCCTGCACCGATTAAGTGCTGTTGCCAGTAACTACTACTTAGGTCTGCATATCCTATCGGGTCGCCTGCATGGTACATCTGGTTATTTCCTACATAAATGCCGACGTGGGTTACATACGAACCAGCGTTATAGGTGGAATGGAAAAATACCAAGTCCCCAGCCTTTGCCTGCGAGAGTGGGAGATGTTGGGTTGCGTCATACTGTGCTTGTGCCGTTCTCGGCAAGGAGATACCAGCTTTTCCATAGCACCATTGCACAAGTCCGCTACAATCAAAGGAAGTGTTCGGGTTACTGCCACCATACACATACTTCCAGCCTTGAACCTGTACCGGCTGTTGTTGTAATAGCCACGATTGGAAGTGATGGCATCGGTGGCCACTGTTTCTTTCCTGTTCCAAACATAACATAATCCCAGAGATCATCACTCCCATTAGTTGCCATAATGCCGATTGCTTTCGAAGCATCCATTACGCTTCCGCCACCTAAAGCAACGATAAAATCACAGCCATTTTCTTTCGCAAATTTTCCACCCTCTTCAACAACAGGCTTTGTAGGGTTTGAACCCACTTTATCAAAAATAACATATTCCACATTACTTTGCTTCAATTCGTTCTCGAGTCTGTCTAAATATCCGTTTGCACGTGTAGATTTACCATTTGAGATAACAACCAATGCCTTACTTCCATGAACAGCTCCCATTGGTGTATTTATCTGTGTATGAAGTTCATTTAATTTACCTGCTCCAAATAACGCATTTGTTGGTATTGAAAAATTAAAACTCATTATTTCTTCTCTCCCTCCGGAAAAATGATCTTAAAAACAAAGAAAAATATTATCATAGATACTCCACCTGTAATAAATGTAACAAGAATATTGTATATTGCAGGCGGTACATAAACAGCCGCGATAGGCATCCACAGATTATTCAGTCCATTGCATATCAGTGATATGACTACCCATGCCAGAAAATACCAGATTGCCTGATATACCGGATTGCCCTTACTTTTAAATGTGATATTTCTCTGTAAAGGAAAATTGATGCACTGTGCAAGAAAAGATCCTGTTTCATAACTTATAAAATAACCGAGACCACCACCTATCATCACTGCACCCGATGCATCTCTTAGTACATCATATCCCAACAGGCTCCATGTAAATTTTACACCAAGTATATTCATATTTTTTCTTGGCCACATAAATTCTGTTCCGGCAAGTCCTATTCCAAGGATGTGAGGCATAAACGTAAATACCAGATACTGAAATATTGTCACTCCCATGCTAAAAACGAAGAAATAAAATATCTGATATACCCATTTGGATAATTTAGGATGTTTTTCTGTAAATGATTTCCAAAATTCCATTTCATTTTCCTCCGTTTGAATTAAGTTTCTTTATATACTTTTTATTGAGTCTCCTGTTTCTGAAAAATCCTGTAATAACAATTCCGAATCCTTTGAAAAAATGACCGTTTACAACCATCATTACACCGTCTATCATTTCCATACTTACAATTCCGCCTGTCATTTTGGCAATTGCCCTGAATGGAATATTGTATTGGAATAAAAGATTTAGGTCGGTCTTACCCAGCTCTTCATTTTTTTTCAACTTATTTGTAAGTATTTTATAGATAAAACGCGCAAGAGCACTCTTGGCATAATACATCTGGCAGACAGCATCATTTACATCCAGCTCACCGCGCCATTTTCCATCGGGAATCGTTCTGTCAAGTAATTCTTCAAATTCTTTATCAGACACTTTCTGTATATTTCCGGAAAAATAAGATGGCATATGATCTTTTGAATATGGATATTCTGTTGTTGTACCGTCAATATTTATCTGCCCTGTATGCCTTATATCCTGACAATCCGCTCCGACCATCACCTGATATTCTCCGGCTTCGACTTCCCATTTTGAAGTAATGATATTCCAATATCTGAATGTTTTATCATCAAAATCTATATTTATATTTCTGCTTTCACCAGCCTTAAGAAATACCTTTTTGAAGCCTTTTAATTCCTTATCCGGTCTGAAAATCTTTGCATCCTTTTTGCCTATGTAAAGCTGGATTGTTTCTGCGCCGTCAACATCGCCTGTATTTGTCACTGTAATCCTTATGCCATCGTTATTGACGATAAGATCACTGTACTTGAAATTTGTATAAGATAATCCATAGCCAAACGGATACAGCACTCTTATGTTTGCTGTATCATAATATCGGTAGCCGACAAAAATTCCTTCCCTGTATTCAGAGTTTCTCTCCACACTTGGAAAATATCTCAGTGAAGGTGTATCCTCATATCTGACCGGATATGTTTCATTGAGCCTGCCTGACGGATTTATTTTGCCTGTTATTATATCAAGCATAGCTCGGGCTCCGGCCTGTCCGTACAGGTAACCGTGAATGATGCCCTTAAGGCAATGATGCCATGACATTTCTATTGCTGATCCTGCACTTAGCACACCTACTATATTTTTATTTACCTTTACCAGTTCCTCAAGCAAATGTATCTGATTCTGCGGTATTCTCATGTGATTTCTGTCCACACCCTCAGATTCACTAAGTTCATCGAGTCCGAAACAGTAAATAACCACATCAGCCTGCTCTGCCAGATCAATTGCTGCTTTTTCCATGATAGCATCTATTCCGCCTGAACGAAGATAACCTCTTGTGCATCCTACAACATGAAGTGTAGTATTATTGATCAGCATATTCATGTGCTCTACAGAGGTTGCATTCACAACTGACGAACCCGAGCCCTGATATCTCGGAACATAAGCAAAATCACCTATAAGAGCCACCCTTGTATCCGGTTTAAGCGGCAGTATATTGTCACTGTTTTTCAATAATACCGCACTCTCGGCAGCGGCTCTGTAAGCCAGATCATTATGCTTTTTAAATCCTTTATCATCTATTTTTTCTCGTTCCTGTGAAAGCTCAAAAACTGCCTCAAGCATGCGGTCAACGCTGTTATCAATAGTGCTTTCCTTAATTCTGCCTTCTTTTACAGCTTTTATAAGCTGCCTTGCCGAATCAAGTCCGGGATTTGGCATTTCCAGATCAGATCCTGCCTGTACACCTTTAACATGATCATTTGATCCGCCCCAGTCAGTTATCACTATGCCGTCAAATCCCCATTCATCACGCAATATATCAGTAAGAAGATGTGCATTTTCGTTGGCATATGTTCCGTTTACCTGATTGTAACTTGTCATTATCGCCTTCGCATGACCTTCCTTAACAGCTATTTCAAAGCCTGTCAGATAAATTTCCCTGAGCGTCCTCTCATCGACAACTGCATTCATAGCCATTCTTCTTAGTTCCTGGCTGTTTACCGCAAAATGTTTCGGACATGCATATACACCCTGGCTCTGTATGCCTCTTATATATCCGGCTGCCATTTTTCCTGCAAGATATGGGTCTTCTGAAAAATACTCAAAATTTCTGCCACAAAGCGGATTTCTCTTGATATTAAGTCCGGGGCCAAGGACGATATCAACACCCTGTGTATTGGCTTCCTGTCCAAGCGCCTGCCCTATCTTATCTCCAAGCTCCGGATCCCAGCTGTTTGCAACCGTTGCAGCTGTTGGGAAGCATGTGGCAGGAAGGGAGGGATTGAGACCAAGATGGTCTCCTGTCCCTGCCTGCTTACGAATGCCATGAGGTCCATCAGAACAGTAAATTGAAGGTATTCCAAGCCGGTCCAGATTCCATGTCTGCCATTCGCCTTTGCCGCTTAATAATGCTGCTTTTTCTTCTAAAGTCATTTTATCTATGATTTCTTTATGTTTCATCTTACTCACCATCGGTTACGATAATCTGATCATTATTTCTTTTCTTACGGTATCTGATGATCAAAGCTGCTTCTGCTGCAATTAAGAGTACAGCCAGAATCGCATCTGCTGCATAGATCATTTTAAGCCATCCCGGAGTCTCACCCGGCACATAATTTTCATACGCAGAACTGTTTACTGTTGTATACAGAATGTTTTTAACAGCTTTTCTCATGGCGATAACTGATGTAGCACTAAGATCTGTCATGATAGCATCATTTCCTGCTGTTCCGAGCATCATGTCGGTTCCTCCTCTTACAGCTCTGTCTGCATCCATATATCCATAGTTGCCAAAGTAATCTGATATAACCATTCCTTTGTATCCCCATTCACCTCTCAGCACATCATTAAGCAGCTGTGTACAGCTTCCTGCCCACTCTGTACCAAGGAAATTGTATGAAGACATGACAGCTATCTTTCCATCCGGATATGCTTTTATGGTATCCTCAAATGGTTTGAAATATATTTCACGCATTGCCTGCTCATTGCTCCAGGTCGTAAGGAATGCATTTCTGTTTATCTCCTGCTCATTTAAAACAAAATGTTTGATAAACGGATACATTCCGGCATTTACTATTCCTTCAACCTCTGCTTTTGCCATTTCCGCACTTAATTTACTGTCCTCTGAATAATATTCAAAGTCACGTCCACCGAATGCACTTCTGTGAATATTCATAGATGGTGCATACCAGCCGGTTACATGATAATCCGCAAATTCCTGTCCCATGGCCTCAGAAAATGCTACTGCAAGCTCTGTATTCCATGTCTGTGCCAATATTATCTCTGAACAGAAACCTGTTCCGAATATTCCAAGAGTACTAGAGTTTACTCCTGCCGGTCCGTCTGTATCAAGAATACGTATCTTGTCAATAGATCTTACTGCAATATTCTGATGTCCGCCAAAGGCTATAAGGTCAACCATCTCGTCTACCGTCATCTCATCAAGCAGATCTTCCCAGCGGTCATCATCGTAAGAAGCTCCCCTCAGGTCAAATAACTCTAGACCATTGTCAGCTCCTGTTGTAGGCATCTTATCGTCATCATTATCATAATCGGTCGGATCATATGTACCGTTTCCATAAATGGTTCCGTCTAACTCAAAATTTGTCGGAGCTGCTGTCGCTGTATCATAATTTGCAAATCCGTCTTTTCTTGAAAGATATGTAATATCACCTTCCACAAAATCAAATTTGTTGTCAGCAACTTCCACATCTCCGTTGTGCTTATTATTCTCATCATATACGATATCTTCTGCCACATTGTAAGTCTTTGAATCCACAACATTATGGCTGTCTGTTCTTAAACTGATATCATAATCCCCATGCTCTAATACATAGTGTCCTGCTCCGTATGTGTCATATGAAGCCATATCCTCATCACTGAATGTCAGTGTCACTGTCTCTGACTCCCCCGGCTCAAGAAGATCTGTCTTGTCAAATGCAAGCAGATTAACACTTGATTTTTCTATTCCGCCATTATAATACGGTGGGTCATAATAAAGCTCTACTACATCTTTTCCTGCTGTGTCACCTGTATTTGTAACAGTCACATCTACACTGATTCCATCGTCTGAAGCCCGGAGCTCGCCCATTGTTTCATCAAAAGTCGTATAACTGAGACCATATCCAAACGGATACATAACCGTATCATCATAATTGATAAGTCCTTCATCCGCTGCTGTCTCGTAAAATCTATATCCTACATAGATACCTTCAACATAGTCTACAAATGATACGATTCCGTCAGCTCTCTCCCACGCTTTCTTAGCTGCGTCGGAAACTTTATCTGTGTTTGTATAAGCAAAGTGACCTATGTTATTGATATAAGGAGCCTTGTTTATATCCTTAAGCCATGTATCTGTTGTTTTTCCTGATGGGTTGACCTCTCCCGATATGATATTTCCGAGTGCATTAAAACCTGTTGCACCTGCTCCGGCACATAAAAGTACACTCTTGATCTGCTCATAATCGTTTGTCCAGCCAAGCTCCATCGCATTTGCACCATTGTACACAACGATTACATCATCAAAATTACTGCATACGAGGTCTACAAGATCCTGCTCTGTTTTACTGAGTTCCAGATATGACTGTCCGTCTTCAAAATCATCATAATCTTTTGAATTATTTGTATAAGTTCCTTTTGTGTACTTAGTTCCTATATCCATGGTAGAACCATCCATTATAGGTCCCATATCTATTGGAAGATCTGTTCCTTCACCTCCGGTTCTTGAGAGAACGATCATCGCTACATCAGAGAAGTCTTTTGCATCATTTATGATCTTATCGGAATAATCAGCTGCCGGAACCTCAGGAAGTGTCCAGTCCTGACCATCATTGATGCTGATCACCGGTCTGTCCTGTCTGTACTCAGTGTACATATCAGACAGCTCACTGTTTGTCTCAAAACCTGCATTTTCAAGTCCTTTAAGTATTCCTACCGCTGTAGTAGCATCGACTGTTCCGGATCCTGTTCCTCCATATACCGGATTAGTTGATGACCAGCCGAATACATTGATCTTCTGTGGTGCGATAGGTAGGAATGAATTATCATTTTTTGTCATTACCACACCCTCATTAGTCACATCTTCAATCACTTTTTTTGAATTGTCGATATGACCCTGATCAAGAGTTCCTTTGTCCGATAACACGACATTCAACGTGTTGTACAAAGTTTCTGCAGCAGCCACATTTAATGTAACTACTGTTATGAGTAAGAAAGCAAAGAATGACTGAAATCGTATCATTCTCTTTATCAGTTTTTCCTTCTTTCTTACAATGATCATAACCGCGATCATAGCTATAAACGCGATTGCAATGATGATCAGATGTGTTCTGACCATGTTAATAACACTTATGACATCTTCCCATGCCACTTCAACGTTACCCATACGTAATCCTCCTTTTTTCATGTATGTTTCGTTGAAATGACTATATCAAAAAAGGAACCTCAAAAGTGCACTCTGGTTTTCTTGGTCCCTTTTCTGGTAAAACTGGTATTTTATTGTTCCGGAAAAAATATAATGTCCGTTATAAATTTCATTTTATCTGTTCTCATAAGCATGGTTCCATGGTAATGATCCACGATGTAGCGTATGCTCTTTACTCCGAATCCATGATAGTTTTTGTCTTCTTTAGTTGTAACCGGCAATCCATCATCAAATGTGATTTGCTCATTGCAGTAATTCTCAATATGAATATGTGCTCCCTTATTTTTCTCTTTAACACTGATACTGATAATACGCTTCTCATCATCCTCCTCTTTTATAACACTTTCTATGGCATTATCCATCAAATTGCCAAACAAAGCATAAACGTCCGTAGTTTTCATAAAGTTTAGCATACTTCCATCAACCATAGTACTGAGCTTTATTCTATATTCTATACACAGGATGCTCTTTTCCGTAAGAACAAGATCTAACGCTTCATTGCCTGTCTGAAAAATATTATCATAAATGGCAAGTGCATTTCGCACATCATCAACATATTTCTTCTGCTCGTCAGCATCCTCTATTCTCGTTATCTTTGAAATCCTGTATTTAAGGTCATGGCATTTTATATTGATGATATCAATAGTTTCTTTTGAAAGCTTCTGCTTTTCTCCCATATTATTTATCATCTGCTCCATCATCTCTTTCTCACGGATGATCTGGTTCTGCCTTGACATATTAAATGCCATAAATACTGCCAGTATGCAGCATACAATCGCATACATTTTGCAAAAAACATTCTGAAGCAGGCTGCTGTCACCGCTAAACATTGTACTGTCCACCAGCACACTATTTACAACAACAATAAACAGGATCACAAGTGCAAGTGTTATCATGCGTATATCCTTCTGCTTGTGCTCTGATTTTCCTTCATAATGCCTGACAATAAAAAAATACGCTGCTGCCGATATAACAATATATGGTAAAATACGTATCACAATAAAATCAATGTATACATTTAATTTCATGTATGTTATCTGCTGTATTATTGTAATAAACGCATAAGCAATATGCTGCGTTGCATATCCGCATATTCCCGCAAACAATATTTCCTCAACTTTATCTTTAAAACATATTGCCATAGAAAGCAGGCTGCACGCAAATATACCAATATAGTAAACAATGGATATAACAGGATTTTCCCACGGAACAGCCGATAAAAGTTCAAATATCAGTAGTGAAACCGAAAAATACATACATATTGCCGCCACTGCTTTTATTATGAAATGCTTTCTTCGTTCAAATGCAAACGTGTAAATACTTTCTGTTATAAGAAGCTGGATACAGAAACGTATACAAGATATAATCTGCATATTTGTCATTAGAAATCACCTCCCAGATATCTCATAAAATCATCCTTAAATTCCTTCTTTCGCTGTCTGCTTATAGGCAGACACACATCCTCAATCCATACACTGTCTTTGCACATTTTTGAAACATATTTCAGATTTACAAGACAACCATTTATGCATTTTGAAAAACCTTCCCCCTGCAATTTGTTTTCTATATCGATCATAGTCCCTCTCGCCTGAAACTCACCCTGCTTTGTGTGAAATACAAGATAATTTTTGTTTTTCTCTATATACAATATCTGAGAGACTTTTATTTTCATTACAGAATCATTGTCATGTACGATTATTGTTTTATCCTTATTAAGTTCCAAAGAACGCATTGCCTTTTCCAGCTTGTCCTTAAATACATAATAGCTTATCGGTTTAACAATAAAATCAATCGCATCAACCTCATAGCCATGTATGGCATATTGAGCCATATTAGTCACAAAAACAATAGCTATTCCGGAGTCGAGTTTTCGAAGCTTTCTGGCTGCTGTCATTCCATCCATATGAGGCATCTCAATGTCTAAGAAAACTATATCGAGATTTCCACGATACTCTTCTATAAAATTCAGACCATCTGTATACTGTACAATCTCAAAATTTGTATTTGTTTCATTCTTGTACGTATTGATAAATTCGCATATCATCTTCTGATGTTCCAAGTCATCATCAATTAACCCTACACGTATCATAAAACCTGCTCCTTCATATATAATATATAAGCCGCAGCAATCAAGCTGCGGCCTGAAAAGATTAACATTAATGTATAAAATTGGTAAATACAAAAGCCGGTGCCTGTGGCATTTCTATTCCCATCTTTGATGCAACATTTTTGCAGTTGATAAAATATGCCATATTGTTGCCAAGCACCTGCATAACCTGCATTCCCTCAAGATCCTGCTTTACTTCGTCAGGATTTGTTCCATGTACCATATTCCAATATGTTGTCCTCCTTGTTTTCTTTTCATCTTACAGGCATATTATAAATCCCATATACCTATAGGAGAAGTTTCTCTTAGTTTTGAGTCATTAACCTATCGGTTATCACTGTTTCTGCTTATCAAACAGCCAGCTCATTATAGCCTTATCCTGAAAAAATTATTTTTCTTTTGTCCATATATCCACCTTCCTTTTCGTCTTACCTCGTCTTGTACTTTTTCATAAGCAAACCGGCATAATATCCGATGAATGCTATAAGTATCATTACAGCCAGATAATCTGCCATAAAAAACAGTACGCTTTCCGTGTAATCATAAAATACAAAATGCATTTTCATCAACAGATAATCACCTATCTGTCTTTTTATGAACGCATACACACCATATACCGCCAATATAACCGCAATCGCCCTTGCAATCCATTTTCTTACCGCTGACGGCTGTTTGAAAAGCCTGCCTACCATTATAACCGCCATATTCCAATGCATTCCCAGGTGAAGCGACATAATTATAAGTCCCCAATATGCACAAAACATATGTACCTGTCTTGCCATCATATATGAGCCTTCAATTCTTACCATGCCAAATATATGATCAGACAGCAGTATTCCGCTTATCATAGAGCCTATCATAAGTATAAACATGATCATCGCCAGTGCTGTCTGCACACCCCTGAAAAGAGTGTATTTTCCTTTTGAGACCGTTGCCAGCCATTTGCGGTTTAAAATATGATGCGCTATAAAAAGCACAAACATCGCCATGCCTATCCATTCATGTTGGGTCTCTCCAAGCAGACTGTATGGCATGAGAAGAAGCAGGCATGCTGTCATGCCTATATCTATCATAATCTTTACTGTCAGTTTTTTGTTTTTCATCATATACCTCTTATCCTATGATATCTATTTTGTGTTTTCCTGCCAGAATGATACTGCACGGTCTATCCAGCCCTCTGCCACGGTTTTCTGTCCCAGTCCGAAGCCATGTGAAAGTCCTTTAAACACCTCTAATTCGGCATTTGTCCCATTCTTCTTTATCTGTGAAATGTATCTTTCCATACTCCTGTAAGATGCAATTTCATCACTCATTCCCACACACGCATATGTAGGCGGTTCATTTCCTGTCACTACTGAAAGCCCTGTATACTGCATAATTACCGCAGCCGGTGCCGGATAACTATCCTCCCCAAAATATGCAGTTCCGTATGATCCAAGCCATGCTGCCATTCTCGCCCCGGCAGATCCTCCCCAGAGAGAATAGTCAGTCATATCTATCTGCAATTCGTCCGCATTCTCATACAGATATGCTATCGCTCTTGCCAGATTTTCACAGGCAGTCTGCGCACCCGGTCTGTAGATCAGGGCAAACGCATTATATCCTTTTTTTGAAAGCTCCAATGCTTGTGGAAAGCTGTCATGTATACCTGCAACATACACAAATCCACCACCCGCATTTATTATAGCTGTTTTTTCTCCTGCATTTCCCCTGAAAAAGAACAGACCTGTATTCCTTTTTTCAGGATCCGCCTGCATCTCATCTTCACTGTATATATTATAAAAAATCCTGTTACCACTCTCACTCTGATTTTTCATATAATTTACAATCTCAACTGTTTTATCTGTATTTACCTCACTGTACCACGGCAGTATGGAACTTACCTCTGAAAGCTTTAAGTCATCATCTATTTTAAAATCAGTTGGAAAAATAAGTCTGCCGTAATCCTCAAATACCGGATCATTTATCACATCACTTATCCTGCTTTTCGCTGTATATCCGCCCTTTATATCGTACAATGAATCATTGTTCCAAGTCATATCATTGCTCCCTTCGCTTTGAGTATTTTGAGTATTTTCGGCATCAGTCTGCTTTTCCCCATTGGTTCTCCCACATGCACTAAAAGTAGTGATCACCAAAGCACATGAGATTATCATAATCTTTATACGCATAACATACCCTCCGTATTTCTTTCGGATAAAGTATATAGAAAACGAGACTCCCTAAGAAGTCTCGTTTTGTTATGCTGTATAAACCATAAGGTTATGCCTTTATTTTGTTTATGGCTTTTATTAGACGTCTGACCTTTTCCGATGGCTCCTTTGAGTGTAGTATGCCAAACGGCATGGTATAATCCCACTCAACCGGAATAATCCTTATAAGTGGGTGAACACTCTCCCAGCTTTTGAATGCAAGGAGCACTTCATTATTGTTCTCACACCGGTTAAATGCTTCTATATTGTATAAATCAAAATCTACTATGTTTATATCCGGATTCTTAACAGCAATAAAATCCCTTAATTTATCGCCATAATAGCTCCAACCTCGCTTCATAAGCATAAGATTTTCACCATTTAGATCATCTAGTGTAATCTTTTCCTTCTTCGCCAGCCTGTGATGTATCGACACCGCCACGCAAAACGGCTCTCTTGATATCTCTGTTGCATCGCACCCTCTAAGTTTAAGCATGGTTTCATCAAATATACCTGCAACCACATCAATATTCTGCCCCAGATTTGCCAGTATTTCTCTTGCATTCTCGATCGTATTTTCAAATGTAATAAGCTGGAATTTCATATCCGGATATATTTTTTGTATCTTTGGCCAAAGCTCGACAAAGACAGCCGGAGGAGTCATCGGAGAGACTCCTACACGTATCACATTGTCTGAAACATCCATTGCTTCCTTTGCACGTCTTATCGAATCTTTGCAGTAACCTACTATATATTTTGCATCATTATATATAGACTGTCCGGCATCTGTCACAACCAGACCTCTGTGTGTTCTTGAAAAAAGTTTCAGATCAAGACTTGATTCCAGCGAATTTATCTGTTTTATAACTGCCGTTGGTGAAATGTAAAGCTTTTCTGCTGCCTTACTGAAACTTCCCGACTCCACCACACATATAAATGTATCAAGCTGTGGATTGTACATCATTTCTGGGTCACTCCTTTTTATTTCATTTATCTACTAATATCGCGTTAAAAACTCTTCTGTGATAATATCATATTACCACACTGTAGTTACTACCTAGCAAGTAATTTTGCATTGTATTTTATAAAATATTTGTAAAATTTATTTCATTAAATGGAGGAGCTGCATGATGTATAATAAATTATCTTCGTTTCAAAATCTCTATTATTATATCATAATTTTCCGGTTTATGCGGAAATGTACAGTCTGTACATACCTTAAGCGGCTTACCGTTCTTTTCGATATACCGCTTATTTCCCGGACAGTTTTTCATTTCATACAAAGGACAATAACAGAACAGACAGTTGAAGTCATCAAGTCCTTTGTGACACGGAAAATATTTGCAATCTGTGTTTTTAAAGTATTTATAAGAGTTTTCCATTTTTATTCCTTCTATATTCATATGCTTTTCTCACAAGGCTCTCTGCAAAATGCGGATTTGACGGATAATACAGGTGCGGAAACCCAAGCCAGTAATTATCATGGCTTATCACGCAGTCGTAGCTTCTGCCTGTGGCCGGCTTGGTCGCAATACAATCGGCTCCGTTATCGGTGCTGTCGTAATAATGAAATTCATGCGCCTTTATTTTTTCATTTGGCGGTAGAAAATTGCTATGCTTTTCCGCAAGCTCAATATATCCGAACCTGACCAGCTTTCCCTTAAAATGACACCCACCATCCAATGCGCCCACAAGCTGCGACACACTCACATCATTTTGTGTATCTGTATTATATTGTGTATCTGCCTTGTTTTGTTCATCAGCCTTGTTTTGCTCATCTGTATCATCACAGATATTATGTATATATGTGCTGAAGATACATAAATCCCTCCACACTCTGCAACCGTCGGCATTCCAGCTCTAAAAGCTTTTTTTATGGCATTCAGCATAGATACGTTTTTACTCAGTTCCTTTGCATACAGCTCCGGATAACCGCCTCCAAGCAGCATTGCATCACAATCCTTTGGAAGCCTGGTATCGTGAAGCGGTGAAAAATACTGTAATTTTGCACCGCATTTTTCGAGCATTCTTAGGTTATCTTCATAGTAAAAACAAAAGGCTTCGTCCATGGCAACAGCTATGTTTACGGTATTTATTGCTTTATTTTGCGAAAATTCATTTTGATCACAATTACCTATATTTTTTTCATTATATACATCTGCACTTCCGCTGTCACCAATTTCATCTGCCGCTTCTGCTATATCTATAAACAAATCCATATCTATTGTCTTTTTTAGTCTGTCGGCAGTTTCATTGAGCTGTTTTTTTATATCTGAAAGCTCATCCGGCATGACAAGCCCCAGATGTCTGCTTGAAAGCCCGATACCCTTCTGTTCCGGGAAATACCCAACTACTTTTACGGAAAGCTCCTTCTCTATCAGAGGCTTTATGATGTCATAATAGCCCTTCGACATCCGATTGAGCAGAACCCCCTTAATCAAGTGCTGAGTGTCATACTGCAAAAAACCGGCTATAAGAGCAAGCACTGACTTTCCCATTCCCTTTGCATCCACCACGAGTATTATCGGCGTCTGCGTCACCTTTGCCAGATGGTATGACGAACCCTGCTCATATATTCCGCCAAGTCCGTCATATAATCCCATCACGCCCTCAAGCACCGCAAAATCACCATCGGCTCTTTCATCTAAGAAAAGCTGCACTGTTGTCTTTTCGTCCGTAAAAAACGTATCGAGGTTTTTGGATGGTACGCCAAGCACCTTTTTGTGAAACATTGGGTCAATATAATCAGGTCCGCACTTATATGACAATACGTTTTTTCCGCTATCCTTTAAAAACTGCAGTAAAGCGCAGGTTATCATTGTTTTTCCACTGCCGCTTTTGGGTGCGGCTATCATAAAACGATTTATTTTCATGTGTTCATCCTTTATTTCATCATATACCTTAAAATATCAGCCTTCGATGATTTATTACGGGTTGTAGCATAAAAGCCCAGGTTAAAATTCAAACGAACATATCCACACCGGATTTTCTGCCTGCATCAGATGGTAATGTCCTATCTGCTTTGAACGGCTGACCTGCAGCTGCACGATATCCTCATTTTTCACATCATATGCCGACAATATTTCCTTTATCTCACAAATTGTTTCCATGGAAATTGCATTTATCACTATACGGATATGTGGATTTTTTGCTTTAAGAGCCTCTATTATCTCCTTTAGATTGCCACTGCTGCCTCCGATAAATGCGTGTGTCGGCACCGGAAGAGTGTCTATTCCGTCAGGAGCCTTTGCATTTATCACATGGATGTTTTCAAGTCCATGCTTTTCTTTATTTTGCGTGATAAGCTGCACGGCATTTTCCTTCTGCTCGATGGCATAGACCTCCATATCATCGGAAAGTGATGCGGCCTCTACCGCTATGGAGCCGGTTCCGCTTCCCACATCATAAAGCACTGAATCCGATGTCAAATGAAGCTTGCAGATGCTTACATGCCTTATTTCCTCTTTGGTCATCGGAACCTTTTCACGGATAAATGCTGCATCACTTAGCTGCGGTGTGACATTTTTTGCAACCGGATTAGGATTTTTTATCATACAGATATACAGTCCCTCCCTTTTAAGCTTTGTGCACTCCTGTGGTGAAAGCTGCGATATAGTTTCATCCAGATATGATAGCTGGTATCCCACAGTTACCGAGCATTTTTGTAAACCATACCTTTCGTCACTGCTTAATAGGTGCCCAAGCATATTCACATCCTTTACACCTGACATCAGCATAAACGTTTTTGCATGATGGCTAATCCGTGATGTGATATTAGAAAGCTTTACTCCGTGGATGCTGCAAATATATGCATCGTTGTAGGTTTCACCGACCGCTGCCGCCATATATGACACAGATGAAATTCCAGGAAGGATTGACACATCCGCATTTAATTTTCCCTCAGATATTTCATTTTTTATCGCCAGATACAGCTTTCTGCTTCCACTGTAAAAACCCGTATCTCCCGAGAATAATATAAGAACATTACTGATTTTTGCAGTATCTGCACAAATTTCATGCAGATATGGGATAATCTGTTCTGCAAGATAATACGGCTTTTTGTCTATCTTCGCACTGTATTTTTCTATCATGCGGCTTGCGCCAAGTATAATATCAGCGCTTTCTATTGCATCTGAAACAGCTTTTGTCATACAAGCATCATTTCCCATTCCAATGCCGGCAAGCATGATACGAAGCTTGTTATATTTACTGTCAATATATTCACAGACAGCTTCAAATGACATTCCATCATCCTGCACGCTTTGCCCCACAATATAGACCGGAATATTTTTATTTTTTGCGGCAGCTATTTTTTCAATAAAGCCACCGGCCGCACCGCTTTTTTTGGTGACCAGACATCTGATGTCATACTGATCAATAAGCGCCTCATTAAGCTGTGTGCTAAACGGTCCCTGCAATGCCAGAATGTGCTTTCCTGTAATATCATTGTGCATGCACAAGCTTATGCTCTCAAGCCCCGGAAGCACGCGCACATACAATCTTTCCCTGACGTCTGAGGTTTTACAATACACTGACAGCTCCTTGCTTCCTGTTGTGAGAAGTATATTTCCGTCTGTATTGTTAAGTGCCTTTGCACATGCTTCATTGTCCTCAAAATAGCGGATATTACCATAATCTGCTGATATATCCGTATCTCTTTTAAGACGCACATATTCGATATTTTCTGATATGCTGCTATCCGCCTGATTGTCTGTAACAGCATGTGCCTCATTAAAAGCATAAACTGCCTGCTTTATATTTTCGGTAACAATGGCTGCATACGGATGGGTTGCATCCACTATGAGCTTACATTTTTGTTCCGCAAAGAAGCTTCTCATGCCTTCAATGTCCATACGCCCCATATGAACATGCGCGAGTGGATTTTGCTGTAGCACGATTTCACCGTATTCTGTTGCCACGCAAACCGTATGCTCTATGCCTCTTTCACACAAATGCTCTGATAGCTTACGTCCCTCTGTTGTTCCTGCAAAAATCAGTATTTTACTCAATCTGATATCCTCTCCTTGTGACAAGCTTTCCGTCAATTATTTGTGTACCCTCATTGCCGATAAATACTGTCGTAAACATGTTGACCTGTGCACTGCGGAGCTCACCGAGAGTACAGACCGTATAGCTTGTTCCCTCACGTCCGATATTTTCGACATAGCCGCAGGCTCTATCCGGCTCTATCGCACGAAGCAGAATATCACAGGCTCTCATCAGATAGTCCTTTCTCTTGTGGCTTGACGGATTGTACAGTGCTATGACAAAATCACCCTCTGCAGCAGCCACAAGACGCTTTTCAATCTTATCCCACGGCGTGAGCAGGTCACTTAAGCTGATGGTACAAAAATCATGGTTTAATGGTGCTCCAAGCACTGCCGCACCACTGTTTGCCGCTGTAATGCCGGGTATTACCGAAAGCTCTACGTTATCGTATTCCTGCCCAATCTCATACATAAGAGAGGCCAGTCCGTATATTCCGGCATCGCCACTACATACAAGGGAGACTGTTTTGCCCTCAAGTGCCTTTTTAAAGCACAGGTGACATCTTTCTTTTTCCTGACGCATTGGAGTGGTCAAAAGCTCTTTTGTCTGGAATTTTTCTCCAAGCAGCTTTATATATACGGTGTATCCCACTATGACATCACTCGCTTCCAGGGCGTCAATCGCCTGCTTTGTCATCATGCTTTCAAAGCCCGGCCCCATACCTACTATGTAAATTTTATTCATGTTAATCTCCATCTCTACTAATTTTATATAACCATGCAGCTATTTGCAATTTTTAATGATATGAAGGACAAAAGGTATTTTCCCCCTCATTTATGATTAATCAGGATACCTTGCTGCCGCAACCGTTACACTGTCATATTTATGTTTTTTATAAATAAGTTCTCCTGCTTTATTGCATTCCCTACTGCATGCAAGCACTGCTGCACGCTCGCACACGTTGTCCACTCCAACATGCTCCCTGACAAACTGCGAGGCACTGAATTCTCCCTGCACCGCCATGAGCTCATCCGCGGTATAAGTGACAAATTCTATCCTGTTTCTATCGCAAAATTCCTTTATTCCCGGTTCATCTTTTTTCACATCTATTGATGCAATCATGTCTATATCCGAAATATCTATTTGCAGCTTTAAAAGACTTTGTCTGATTGCCCTGTCAATATTTTCAAACGCTGTATCCCTTCTGCACCCAATACCAAGTACAAATTGTGTGGGTTTTAAGTAAATACTGCCATTTTTAGGGTCCTTTGCTTTTTCGCATGATACTACAATATCAGCTCCGTAATCAGGTGGGAAAACCACTGCTTTTATTGCATCAGCACTCATATCAGCTTCATCTAAAAATACCTTTATAAGGCTTCTGTGCTTAGCCGGGATGTGCTCCCAGTCGACCGACATAGTAACCACTTCTCCCGCCAATACCTTTGATGATACTCTGGCGATGCCATCTTTATTGACTATTGCAAGCCTGCATTTCTTTGCAAAAACATCAACTGCAAATTTATTATTGATATCAGTAGCAGTTGTTATAACAGGTGTGGCATTCATCAGTGCTGCTAATAATACAGCAAACTCATTGGCACCTCCAACATGCCCTGAAAGAATCGGAATAACAAACTTCCCCAGCTCATCTATCACAATAACAGGACTGTCTTTAAGCTTGTTATTAACAGAAGAAGCTATAGCTCTCACTGCAATACCGCATGCCCCGATAAAAATCAGAGCCTTTTTTTCACTCATCTGTGCAGCTGTCCAGTCTGATATATTTTGTGATATGTAGCCGGTATTTCTAAAATTTTCATCGGTGGAATTTTTAATATTCTCATACGATAATCTCGAGCACTTGTTAAAAACCTCCACCTCATATGCACTTTTTTTTAGCTTATGAGCTATGTCACATGACAGCTCATAGCCCTTTTTTGTGAAGCTTACAATGCAAATTTTCATATTTTCAATTCCCATATATTTCCCATATTTATATATTCACGCCTTTTTTCAATCGTTATCCTTTGACTCTACAGAAGCCTTGCGATACTCTGTCGAAAAATCCGGTGCATAAAGTCTTGATTTCTCGTAATGCCGGTGAGCTATGACATCCCCCACAAGCACAATCGCTGTCTTTGTGATATTGTGCTCTCTCGCAGTCTGCTTAAGTGTAGCGACAGTGCACACGTATGCCTCCTCCTGTGGCCAGGTTGCCTTGTATACAATTGCAGCAGGTGTCTCTGCCGCATATCCTCCCTCAATAAGGCTTTCCGTAAGCTTCTCTAAAAGCCCGGTGCTTAAGTAAACCGCCATGGAAGCGTGGTGTGAGGCAAAGCTTGCTATACTCTCCTTAGGCGGCACCTTCGTGCGCCCCTCCATGCGCGTGATGATGAGCGACTGGGAAATACCGGGGAGCGTATACTCAATGTTGAGCGATGCAGCAGCGCCAAAGCACGCGCTCACGCCCGGACAGCTCTCATATGGTATTAAAAGAGAATCAAGCTCATCCATCTGCTCGCGCACTGCGCCGTATATGCTTGGCTCTCCCGTGTGCAGGCGCACAGTAATTTTTCCGTCAGCCTCAGCAGCTTTCATGACTGCGATGACCTCATCCAGTGTCATTTTTGCACTGTTATATATTTCACAGCTCTCCCTTGCATAGTCCAAAAGCTCTGGATTAACAAGCGAGCCTGCATAAATTATCACATCTGCCTTTTGTAAAAGACGCATTCCGCGTACTGTTATTAAATCTGCTGCGCCTGTTCCTGCGCCAACAAAGTAAACCATTTTTCTGCCTTTCTGCTTTTTGCAAGCTCACCAAATTCGTTTGAATACATGATACAGTCTATCTCAAGTCTGCCCTTTGCCCTCTTATCCAGATAAAAGCATATGCGCTCCATCGCATAATCCATCACCTCATAAAGCCTGCCGCTTTCCTTAAGTGCCGCCAAAGCCTCCTCTGTCGTAAGGCTGTCCATAATGCGCTTTATGTATTCGGGCGCTACACCGCACTTAAACGCAAATGCCGTCAAAAGCTCTATCCTGCAGTCTGCCTCCCTCGAATGAGTGTTCATGATGCCTCCTGCTACCTTTATAAGCTTTCCTATATGTCCTGTCAAAAGCATCCTCTTAAAGCCCATATCGGCTGCCATATCAATTGTTTCACCGATAAAGTTGGAGCATTTGACACTCCTGTCCAGATCATATCCATAGCTTTCCTTCATAAAGTCAAGACCGTAATTTCCCGGCGCAACCGCCACATAATCATACCCAAACGAATATCTCTGCCTAAGCTCCACCCTTATCGTATCAATAAGAGCCTGTGAGCTCATGGGCTCAACAATACCGCTCGTGCCGAGAATTGATATACCACCAACTATCCCAAGTCTTGGATTAAAGGTTCTTTCTGCAAGCTCCTTTCCCTTTGGAACCGAGATTGTGATGTCAAGTGTCCCCTTAAAATCCAAAAGCTCACAGACCTCCCTTACCTCTTTTTCTATCATCTCACGCGGCACATGATTGATAGCCGCGTTTCCGACAGGCTGGTCTAATCCGGGTTTGGTGACTCTTCCCACTCCGTCACCACCGTCTATATTTATGATAACCAAATCCTGCCTTTTTTTGCATAAAGCAGATGTATCGGAATGCAAAATCCGTACAGAAGCATATATATAGGCTCCTGTGGTCACATCCGGATCATCCCCTCCATCCTTTATCACAGCACAGCTTACCTCGTTTTCACTTCTTTTTATGTCGGTGATATCAGCCGTGTAAGCTATTCCCTTAGGTGTCTGAATCGTTATTTTGTTTTTAGCCTTTCCGGTTAAAAGCATATATGCCGCCGCCTTTGATGCCGCTGCAGCACAGCTTCCTGTGGTAAATCCGTATCTCATAATCACAAAATTTCCTCATGCATCAGCCTCTATCAACCAGACTGTAAATCAGCGCATTACATATGGCAGCCGCAATATTGCTTCCACCCTTTCGTCCAACATTTACTATGTATGGCACTCCGGTCTCCATAATAAGCTCCTTGGCTGCCTCCACATTGACAAAGCCCACCGGCACACCGATTACAAATGCAGGCTTATATATTCCTTTTTCTATCATATCGTACAGCTCTATAAGCGCTGTCGGTGCATTTCCTATCGCAAAAATCACAGGCTTATCTATCCTTGATGCAAACTCCATGCTTACTGCCGCGCGCGTTGTCTTTTTCTCCTTTGCAATAAGAGCGACCTCATCATCAGCCATAAAGCAGTGCGCCTGTCCGCCGAATTTTGCCAGATATTTTTTATTTATGCCTGAAAGAGCCATGTTGGTATCAGTCACTATATCAGCTCCCTCTGATATCAGCCTTTTTGCAATAGCAACGGCGTCCTTAGAGTATTTAAGCGTCTGTATATAATCAAAATCAGCACTCGTGTGTATGACTCTTTTTGTTATCATCTCCTGATCAGCTGGCAGCGTAATCTGCATTTCAGACAGCTCATGTGAAATTATCTCAAAGCTCCTCTTTTCAATCTCCATCGGCTCTAACTGTTTAATTTTTTTCAATACACTCACCTATCACTTTCAATAATCTTACATTTTCATCATAAGTCTTTACTGCCACACGAAAATACCCTTCCGAAAGCCCCACATAGTTGGAGCAGTCCCGTATCAGTATTCCCTTATTAAGCAGTATATCATATAATGGAAGCTTGCTGTAAAACAGTATGAAATCAGCATCACTTTTATATACCTTAAAACCAAGCTTCTTTAGTCCATCTGACAGCAGCCTTCTTTGTCCGCTCACATACGAAGCCGTTTCTTTAATATACTCTGATTCCATAATGCATGCCTCTCCTGCCATCTGTGCCAGGACAGACACGTTCCACTCCGGCAGATTTCTTTGAACCTTTTGTCTTACTGCCTCATTTTTACTGAGCATATATCCAAGCCTTACTCCCGGAATAGCAAAAAGCTTTGTAAAGGCTCTTACAACAATCAGATTGTCATAGTCACATAAAAGTGACAAAACAGAATAATTTTTTTCACAAAAGCCCATGAAGCATTCATCTGCCACCACATAAATATGCTTTTCTTTGCAATGCCCTATTATTTGCTTCATGAAAGTGCTGTCTGCAAGATACCCTGTCGGATTGTTTGGATTTGCGATAAAAAATATATCTGTATCATCTGTAAGCATATCCATTAAAGCATCCAGCCGTGCAGCAGGAGAAAAATCACTCTGCTCATCCAGCAGGAAATATCCGATATCACAGCCGACTGCACGAAGCACATGCTCATAACCGAAAAATCCCGGGGCCGGAAGCACTGCTTTTTCGGGCTTTATGGCATGAGCTATCGCCATAAAAAGCTCTGAAGCTCCGTTTCCGGGAATTACATCCTCGCTTTGTATGCTGCAGCCTTGCTGTGTGAAATACTCTGATATCGCTTTTTTAAGGCCACTGCATGCCATGTCGGGATATCTGTCTGCATACGAAAGTGCATCACTCATAGCCTCTTTAACAGAATGCGGTATGCCAAGAGGATTGATATTTACCGAAAAATCCATATTTACTTTATTGTTGTATATGTCACCGCCATGGATGCTTTTCATTCAAGTCCTCCATCTATTCTTACATCAATTTTTCATATTCAAAGCAATATTAAAACAAGACTCATAACCGCCACAGATAAAAGCTCACACAAAAACGCAGTAATATACATCAGCCTGTTTGCACGCTTTATATCCTCGTACTCTATCTCACGCAGACCGTCTCCTATGTATTTTTTCTTCACAAGCTTCCCGAAATACACTGCATCACCCGCAAGCTGCACCCTTAAAGCTCCCGCACATACGGACTCTGTCTGGGCTGAGTTGGGGCTTGCGTGATTGAAACGATCTCTTTTAAAGATGCTGTATGCATTTTTGCCATCAAACTGCCTGCCACCGATAAATGCCGCAGCAATCATCAGATATGCACTGATTCTTGCCGGTATGAAATTGACCACATCATCAAGCCTTGCCGCAAATCTGCCAAAATACATATATTTATCATTTTTGTAGCCAAGCATGGAGTCCATCGTATTCACAGCCTTGTATACAAAGCCAAGCACCGGCCCGCCGATTGCAGTGTAAAACATAGGTGCAATCACTCCGTCAGATGTATTTTCAGCTATCGTCTCAACTGCCGCCCTTGTGACACCTGCCGCATCAAGCACAGATGTATCTCTGCCAACAATCATGGAAACAGCCCTTCTTCCTGCATCAACTCCATCTGTCTTTAGCGCATCGTACACCCTCATGCTCTCCACACGAAGACACTTTGTAGCAAGAATCTGCCACGTCATGACAGCCTCTGCTATTAGCCCGGCATATAAATTTATACTGTATGCTGCCACAATAATAATTACCGATATTGCAAAAGTTGCAAAAATTACAGTAAAAGCAAGAAGCATGCCTCTTTTATATTTTATTAAATTTAATTTTTTTTCAGAGCTATTATATCCGGCATCACAATTAAGCCTCTTATCGCAAAAAGAAATGAGTGAGCCGATAAGCCTGACCGGATGCGGTATAAAATGCGGATCTCCTATTAATAAATCAAGCACAAAGCCTGCTATAAATGCAAAAATATGATAACACATATGTTAGTCCTTCTTAAATAAATCATAGCGATATGGGCACTATTTCATTAAACACAATCTCATTGCCCTCAACCGCCACCTCACACGAGTAGCCACAGCCGTTTTTCACCTGGTAATCATAGTAATCCATATCACAGTAATGGCTCATTATCGCCATGATAGTTCCTCCATGCACAAAAAATACTATTTGTATCTCTTTATCAGGCATAGCCCTCTTAAGCTCTAATGCCTGTGTGAGTGCCCTCTCAAAGCCACATATACTTCTTTTGCAAAACTCTTTTCTGCTCTCTCCGTTTGGAAAGGCAAGTGTTCCACCACTGTCAATCCACGCCTGATATGAGTCCCTGAAACGGATATCTGTGCTAAGTTCCTTATAGCTTTTTAGCTCCCATTCACCGAAATCCATCTCTGAAAACTCTTTTACGGTATAAATTTTATGGTGCTGTGCGACCGGCAAAATAATCTCTGCCGTCTGTTTGCAGCGCCTCATTGGGCTGGTAATAATTATCTGCTCCTTTAAGCTATTTTCCTCCAAAGCCTTGTATACACCATTATTTAGCGCATTTTCTAGTTCAAAAACTCCGGCTTCATCGAGTGGCTCATCTGTCCTGCCCAGATATCTGTGCTCTCTGTTTGAGACAGTGCAGCCGTGTCTTATAAATATACAGTTTATTTTATTTTCTGACCGATTCCACATATTACGCGAACTACCTCGTCTGCTTTTTTTGCAAGCAGTATCTCTGCTCTGCCTGTCTGCTCCCTGTACGCTCTCTCAAACGCATCAAGAGGCACTATGCCGTTTCCAATCTCATCAGCAATGACTATTGTATCCTTATTTTCCTCTGCAAATTGCATAAATTTCAAAATATATTCCTGCAGCGGAAGATTTTTCTCAAGCACAGCCCTGATAAAATAATGGAATTTATCAATTATGAATATCCGCTCATCATCAACTGCAAAATCCCATGGCCAGTCCTTGTATAATTCCTTATCATTGCAGGCATTATCCTTTAGGAAAAAGCAGTCATACACATCATATTTTTCTGTTTTTTTTATCATATTTTCGAGCACATAATCAAGCTTTCCCTGTGCCACTCCGCCTATCACAAGCTTCATATTTTCTCCAATTCCAAAGTTTAAAATTCATAGTACAACTTTTATCAAAATTCTTATCCGTACCATTCCTATATTCAAAACAAATATACTAAATAATAAAAGAGACACCACCCAGAGCCACTGCCATGGCGCACTCACATATACACACAAAATACCCTGCCGTATCGCCTGTGATGCCGCCAAGCTCCTTTTTTGTTTTCACATAATAATACCAAAAGCTAAGTGCTGCCGCAATGATCATAGCCACCGCATAAGGCAGTGACACAATAAATAAAACAGCTATACACAATGCAAGCTGGATGTATAGTGCTGCCCTGACGATCGTTCTGTGTGCAGTATCTGCAAACATAAATAACAGTCCATCGCTTTTTGCCGATTTAAATGACACAACAGCTATTCCGCTTAAGCACCTTGAGATGAAAAAGCCTGCACAAAAAACAATAAATGCTTTATCATCCATTATCTGAGAAAAAGCTCCCATGAATAATAATCCGTAGGCTGCAAGCATTATAACGGCAAACGCTCCTATATGTGAATCCTTAAGTATTGCAAGCTTTTCCTCCCGCGGTTTGTATGAATGAAACGCATCCATTGTATCCATAAAACCATCTATGTGAAAGCCTCCCGTAACCGCTATCGGAATGAGTGCGCCTATGCATACATAGCAGATATCCGCCACTCCAAAATGAGAGTATATATATCTCCAAAGCATAAGAAGCAGTCCAATCACAGCTCCTATCCACGGAAAGAATACCAGCATGTACTTCATGTCATCATCATTCCATTTAAATTGTGGCATAGGTATCTTTGAATACATGGAAAAAGATACTATGCACGACCTTATTAACTTCATAATACACTTAACCTCCACACTGCTTCACTTAACCGCAACAGGAATGCCTGCAACCACCTCAACGACACTCTCTGCTATCGCAGCAAGCCCTCTGTTTACAACTCCCATTGCCTTTATGTAATTCATCGTTGATTGATCATAGCTGACTCCGTCTTCAAATACATTGTTTGTCACAATTACAAGCTCAGCAACATTTTCACTTAAGATACTTACCTCTTTTAACACCTTTTTACTCACACGGCTGATTTGAGCAGTCTCATAATCCTTCATATTTTCAGGGTCATCCAAAGCCTCTTTTTTGGCTTCGGCAGCCTGCATACCGGAAGCATCTACAGGTGGAAACATCTCATTTGCCACAAGGTTTGACATACACTCAAGCAGTGCTGACCGCCCGGTTTTTAAACTGCTTTCTGATTGCAGCTTAGAAACCGCATTTTGGATATCACTAGGCTGCTCGATGGTAATAAAGCCTTTTCCGGCACGAAGTCTTCTGTGCCTGTCTATCTTCCGCTGTCCCTCATCATCAAATACCTGCATGGTAGCAATGTAATATTTTTCTTTGTATCCCTTTTCATTTGACGCGTGACAAATATACTTTTCTGCATATGCTGATTTACCACTGCCACTGCCGCCTGTTATAAGTGTAATCATCTATACGTACCTCTCATACTGTGATACCGAGATATCATCGAAGGTTGTCCGTCCTTTGTATACGCTAAGTGCCATATCCAAAAGCGCAAACATCATCACGGCACCTGTTCCCTCTCCAAGCGCAAGGGATGCTCTTATGACAGGCTTTACGGAAAGTGCCTCACACAAAAGCGCCACGGCAGGCTCCCTGCCCTCATGGGATGGAATGATAAAATCAGTAACTCCGGAAATAAGCCTTCCTGCTGCCAACGCTGAAACCATGCTTATCACTCCGTCGAGCACAACAGGAATATGGTATAATGCACCGCCTATACACACTCCGACAAGTCCTGCAATATCGAGTCCTCCGACTGTCATAAGTATCTCAAAGGTGTCCTTATTATATAAATCATACTTTTCTATTGCGCTCTCAATTACACGGATTTTTTTCTCAAGCCCACTGTCGTTTAGGCCTGCTCCTCTTCCTGTCACTGTGGCCACATCGCACCTTAGCATGGCGGCTGCCATTGCCGCGCTTGTGGTGGTGTTTCCTATACCCATCTCACCGGTTGCAATAATTCTGCAGCCGTCCGCCTTACACCCACGCACTATTTCTATACCTGCTGCAATCGCTTCAAGTGTCTCAGCCCTTGTCATGGCAGGCTCTTTTGCAAAGTTTCTCGTGCCCATGCGCACCTTTCTTTGAAGCAGCCCTTTAACACTCTCGTCACTGTTTATTCCTATATCCACTGGAATTGTATCAGCCCCGACAGTTATTGCCATGCGTCCGACAGATGAAGCCTTACCTGCCATGGATTTTGCAACTGCAAGTGTCACCTCCTGTCCGGACTGGCTGATGCCCTCAGCAACCACACCATTATCCGCACACATCATTATGACCGCCTTTTTTGAAATATCTATATTTTCATCTCCCAAAACAGCGCCGATCTTAGCCGTTAATAGCTCAAAATCACCCATGCCGTCGAGCGGCTTTTGCCACCGAATCCCAGTTTGAACGGATTTTTTTGTACATTTTTGCATCAGGTGGTGTATTTTAATTTTTCAATTTTTCAACTGTAAAATGGTCAGAAATAATATTGTTTTCAATCATATTTTGCCTCACGAAGCATGCCGTACACTGCATCCATATCCAGATACTCCCTCAATGTATCCGCAAGCCTGTCATACTGTTTTTCCTTAAAGCTCTTATAGCTTACAATAGCGCTGTCATTCACATCAATGCCCTTTTTATCGGCAATATAATCCACTATCACTCTGGCTGCCTCCGCAGTATCAAAAATGCCGTGGATATACGAGCCATACACATTTCTGCCATCAGATATGACATTATTTAACTCATTTTTCCTGTCAGCACAAGCCCCCTGCTCATCTGAAGCTGTGCTATATGTGCTCTTACCCATATGTATCTCATAGCCCAGAAAGTGACAGCCTGAAAGCCTGCTCAACACACCATCTACATGTGCTATTTCACCGCTTGTCTGAAGCCGTGTCTTGCTGTCTTTTAGAACGGTATCTATAGGAAGAAGCTCCATGCCACGCACATATCCCCCCTCCTCAACACCGTCGGGGTCGGCTATTGAAGCCCCAAGCATCTGATAGCCTCCGCATATTCCAAAAACCGGAATCTCACAGGAGAGTTTTTTGACAGCGGCCTCAAGTCCGTTTTGTCTCATCCACAAAAGATCCCCCATCGTATTCTTGCTTCCCGGCAAAAATACTATATCCGGATGGCGCAGCTCATTTACTGTTGACACATACCGCACTGTTACCTCGGACATCTGCTCAAAGACATTGAAATCCGTGAAATTTGATATTCTCGGATATCTGATGACCGCTATATCAATAAGCCCATCTGTCTTTTTGTCAAAGCGCTCTGTCAGGCTGTCCTCATCCTCAAGCTGTACATCCATATATGGCACCACTCCGGTGACAGGCACCCCGCCTCTCTCCTCAAGCATCTGTATCCCCGGGTCAAGTATCGTCTTGTCTCCACGGAATTTATTGATAATAAGCCCACAGACACGATTCTTTTCCTCCGGGGTTAAAAGCATAAGTGTGCCAAGCAGCTGCGCAAAAACACCACCTCTGTCGATATCACCCACGAGCAGCACCGGTGCATCCACCATATGCGCAAGCCCCATGTTTACAATATCATTTTCCTTCAGATTTATCTCTGCCGGGCTTCCGGCGCCCTCAATCACTATGATATCTGCATATTCCTCAAGCTTTTTAAATGCCTTTTTTATATCCGGTATCAGAGTTTTCTTGTATGCAAAATACTCTCTCGCCGGCATGTTCTTAAGCACCCTTCCGTTTATAATCACCTGTGAGCCTATATTATTTGTAGGCTTTAAAAGAATAGGATTCATACACACCATAGGCTTAATGCCTGCTGCCTCAGCCTGCATCACCTGGGCCCGTCCCATCTCAAGTCCTTCGTCTGTTATATAAGAGTTGAGCGCCATGTTCTGTGATTTAAACGGTGCCACTCTGTATCCGTCCTGTCTGAAAATACGGCACAAGCCCGCGACAAGAAAGCTCTTGCCTGAATTGGACATTGTACCCTGTACCATAATTACCTTTGCCATATCTATACCTGCTGTCTGAATTTATGTGGTAGTCTGTTGCTTTATCATGAAAATTAAACTGGAATGTGAACAGTAACTTCCTTAAAGCTGTGCCAATTGTTCCTCATGAAAAGGAATTTTTATAATTTTTCCTGTAGAGACTGCATACTCATAAAGTCTGCTGTTAAACTGCTCATATGTGCCAAACTCTGTTCTGTCACATATAACGCCCTCGCATGCATCAATAAGCTCCTTTGCCTTTTCAATAAGGGCATCGTCTACAGGCTCAAAGCTTCTTGCGCTGACAATCTCAGCAGAAAGCGCCTTTGCCGCAGGATAATCCAGATCATTTTCATAGATGATTCCTGTCGCAAACGGGATACCCTTTCGCTGTAAGCTCCTAAAGCTTTTTCTGCCCAAGCCCCCTCCTGCTATGACAAATACCCTCGCCATTCCATCCGGTTTTTCCAGCTCTAAATCCTCTCCTGTTTCATCAAAGCTTCCTGCCGTAATTCCAAAAAGCCCTGAAACATATTGATCAGTAAATACCTCCTCGGGAGTTCCGTATCTGTCCACATATCTGCCATCTATACACATGATATGGTCTGACACACGCTTTGCCATATCAAGCTCATGGAGCGACATGATAACCGTAAGATTCTTCTGTCTTTTAAGCCTTTGGAGTATTGATAAAAACTCAAGCTTGTACTTTATATCAAGATATGAGGTAGGCTCGTCTAACACTATAATCTCCGGCTGCTGACATATAGCCCGTGACAGCATAACCCGCTGTCTTTGTCCATCGCTTATCTTTGTAAAATCCTTATCTTTTATCTGTGATACATTGACCAGCTCCATCGCCTCATCCACAGCCTTTTTGTCCTCATCCGAAAGTACTCCGAACCGGCCTGTGTATGGGTATCTGCCGGTCGCAACCACATCATAGCAGGTCATAAGCTCCGTCTTTAGCTTATCGGTGAGCACAACAGCCATTTTCTTTGCAAATTCATTGCCATTCATCGTCACTACATCACTTTTATCAAGATATATCGTACCACTCACAAGCGAAAGCTGTCTTGCAATACTTTTTAAAATAGTCGATTTACCGGCACCGTTTGGCCCGATTAATGTGAGAATCTCTCCCCTCTTCAGGGAAAAATCAATATTTTCAATGAGCGGCCTGTTATCATATCCAACGGCCATCTTTTGAGCAGTAAAATAATATTCCATCAGACATTTTTCTCCTTGCTGCGTCTTATCATAATAAACAGCACTACCGGTGCACCAAATACTGCCGTAACCGTGCTGATACTAAGCTCCGTAGGCGCAAACATCATCCTTGCAAGCAAATCACAAAACAGGCAGAACACCGCTCCCCCAAGGAAGCAGGCCGGTATCATATATATAGGCTTTGTGCTCTTTAGCATGCTTTTTACTATGTGTGGCACGGCTATTCCGACAAACGATATAGGTCCCGCAAACGCCACTATACATGCGGAAAGCAGGCTTGAAAGCAGAACCAGAAGCACCCGGATGCGCTTTATGTTTACACCCAGATTTACGGCATATGACTCTCCGAGCTGATATGCCATAAGGGGCTTTGACATGAGAAAAACAAAGATCAAATGTGATTCCCACCACAATACTCATCACCCCAACGCTGTCCCATGTATACCCCGAAAAGCTTCCCCTTGAACCAGATATGCACTGGTTTACTATGTCGGAATCATCTGCAAATGTCACCACAAACTCAGTCACCGCAGAGCATATGTAGCCAATCATGACACCGCTCACCACAAGCATTGACATGCTGCTTACCTTTCTTGAAATGATAAGCACAAAGCCCATTGAAAGCATTGCTCCCAAAAACGCTGCTGCAATCATGGCCAGTGAGCTCACACGTATGGCATTTCCAAGTAAAAATACCATAACAAGTGCCACAATCATCTTAGCTCCCGATGATATACCAAGTACAAAAGGTCCCGCGATTGGATTATGAAAAAAAAGTCTGCAAAAGATATCCTGCAAGCGCTAATGCCCCGCCCAGTATCATCGCTGCGATAGCTCTTGGCATGCGGATATCCCACACAATACGTCCTACCCTGTCTGAGTGGTCATAAAGTGTCGCAAATGCATCCTTAAATGATATGTGTACAGTTCCTATACACACATTCATGATAAGCAATATGATAATTAAGATTATAAGAATAATAAATGTTGTAAAACACCTTATTTTTCTGGTTTTTTTCATGTTGTAGCTCCGATTTTTATCTTTTTGTGCTATTGATTTTCCTGTTGAGCTTAAACAGATATTTCATGCCGCTGTCGGGTGCACCTGTAATCATCGAATGCATATCATCAATCATATATCCGATGGACATAGACTGCTGATACATATCGTTCGTGGTGCAAAATACATTGCCGTCTTTGACTGCCCTAAAATCAGCAAGCACCGGGCACTTGTCCAAAAGCTCATTCAGATTCTTCACACCGCCGTCTATCGCACTGTTATATATCAGATAGTCAGCATCTATTGCTCCATTGTAGAAATCCTCTAGCTGCATATTCATGGTTGACCTGCCTGTATCGTCGTCATTTGATGCATCAAAAATATATTTTCCACCGGCAAGTGAAATCATCTTTGGCACATAATCTGTGCTTTTGCGCACCTGAACCTGTCCATTGGATGTGATATAGAAAAATGCAACTGTATCACTTTTTGTGGCATCATCCGTATCGGTACCATCTGTCTTTGCGATGCGATTTACAATATCCACCTGCTCATTAAAGAGCTCATCGGCCTTTTCATCCCGGTCTGTGAGTGCTCCAAAGAACTTCACCCACTCCACTCTTCCAAGCGGCTCCTCCTCATAGCTTGAGTACTCGATTATTGAAGGGATATCAAAGCTTTTAAGCTTTTCCGTTACCTGCGGCGAATGGGTAATCATAGTATTTTCTATGGCAAGAGAACAGTTTTCTGACACCAAAAGCTCATAATCTGGCTTTGAATATTTGCCGGCATATAGCATCCTGCCACTTTCAAGAGCCTTTCTTGCACTGTCAATGTACCAGCCATCACTGTCAAGCCCCGAAAATTTAATAGTGTCCACTGCATCAAGCTTGTCAAACATATCCATCACCCCTGATGCGACCAGATACAAATCACTTACAGGCTCCTTCAATACAATGATATCCTTGTCAATATCCTTTGGAGTCTTTCTGCCCTTTGGCACGGTAAGTATTTTGGTACCATCCTTTGTAGTAAGTATCTTGTATCCACCCTCATAATAGTCAACGGAAAAATTCTTTGCATATAAAAGCTTCATACTGCTCTTATATATAAGACCGTTTTGTGCCTCTGCCTCAGCCTTCGATTCGGTATTCCCTGAATCGGAAGAAGGACTGTCACAGCCTGACAGCCAGAACAGTCCTATAATTGATATCAATATATATATAATTATCTTTTTTCTTCCATGCATAGCTTAATTATTCTCCATCCTCACCAAGCACTTCTGTAGCAGAATCTGAATGGAAGGTGAGTGTGTACTCAATCTCGTGCGGCTTGCTCATAGCAACTGTATCTCCGATAACCTGCATAGGTGTATCAAGCTTAACCGGAATTTCAAATACAGAATTGCCGTCTGTATTTACAGGCATGTATTTCTGTCCGTCAACTATCATATAGTCATAGTTTGGACTGCTCCACTGCACTGTTGCAGTAGCGGCTCCACCGCTTATAGTCACCTCAGCCGGTGATGCAATGCTCGCCTTACCGCTTCCGCCCTCGAAATCGAGATTGATATTGTATGTTCCGTCAGGAAGCTCTTTTCCTGCACTCTCAGATACGCTTGCATCTGCGTCCGCAGGTGTGGCATTTGAGACCTTTACCTTGTGGTCATACCATTTGCCCTTTGTACCGATAAGTGCAAGGTCAAATTCCTCATCCAAAACAGGAACCGGTATATCAAACGCATTGACCTCCTCAGTTGTGCCATCGCCATAATCGACAGTCTCTACAGTTGGCTCCAAAAGCTCAGCCTTGTCCTTTGAGGCATCCTTTGCTGTTCCCAAAAAGAGATTTACAATGTGTGTGGATGTAAGAGCAACATGTATTGTTGCCTTGCCATCCTTCACGGTGAGTGTACCTTTGTTGTCATATGCATCATTCACATGAAACATTGAGCTGTCTGTAGTAAACTCTGCTGTATATGTACCATCTGAAAGTGCTATCTTTTCTGTTTTTTCAGCCTTTTTTGTGCTCTCTGTCACGTCCTGCACTGCTTTTTTGCTTTCTGTTTCAGCTTTTGCATTCTTATTACCGCAGGCTGCCAAGCTCATGGCACAAACCAGTGTCATTGCAACGATATAAGTAAACTTGTTTCTGAATAATTTTCTCATGTCTGATATACTGCTCCTGTTATTTTATAGCTTCCCCACTATACATTTAAGTAACTGCTACTTGCTCATGGCAGCCGCTGTATGCTCAACATAAAGCTTCTGGATACCCTCAATCTCACCAAGTCCGTTAATCTGTGTATCGATTTTATCAAACTTTCCAGATGCCTTAAACTGTGAAAGCCATGAATCATCATCACTTCCCGCCATATCATTGTTGGCATGGTCTCCTGCAACAACCATAAGCGGACGAAGAATGACGTTCTTGTAGCCAGCGGCTGACACCTTCTCAATGACAGACTCACATGATGTATCCTCCGGCTCACCCTCTACAGTTCCGATAAATACGTTGTCATAACCCAAAGCTGTCATCTGGCTCTGCATCTGGCTGTATGAAATCTTTGCTGTATGGCTTGTTCCATGTCCCATAAATACAAATGCTGTGCCCTCTTCCTTTGCAGCATCAAGGCTGTCATAGCCTGCCTTTTCTACTGCTTCCTCTGTAAGAATTTCTGCAACGGCCTTTTTATCCTCATTTACAACTGTTGCATCACTTCCAACCTCACCGAGGAGTGGCTCTGCAATCTTTACAGACTCAAATTTATCCTTATACTTCTCTACAGCCTCTGAAAGCTCATCATACTCTGCGCCATGCATCAGGTGTGTAGGCTGTACCACAAGATTCTTTACACCATTTTTGACTGCACGCTCAAGTGCCTGATCCATATTGTCAATCTTCTCGTCATCTCTTGCCTGTACATGATTGATGATAATCTGTGCTGTGAAGGCTCTTCTGACTGACCAGTCAGGATTTGCAGCTGCTATTGCATCCTCCACACCCTTGATATCAGCCACACGGCTGTCGTTGAAGGATGTACCAAAGCTTACTACAAGAATCTCGTTCTCGCCGATATCATCCTGGTTTCTCGGATCATCCTTTGAAGCATCGCCTGTATCTCTGCCGAAATAGTCAGGATCAGCATTTTCTCCCTCTACAAGCTCCTTCTGTGCGTCTGTGAGCTTGTCCCAGGCCTCCTTAGCCTCCTTGCACTGCTTGTCTGTATCATCTGTTCTCTCCTGCACGTAGATTGCATCGATTAAATCTGCCACATGCATTGCTGCCTCCTGATCTGCGTTTGCGCTTGTCTCACTCTCTGAAGCCTTAGATGCCTGTGTATCATTCTTTGCATCATCTGCCTTGCTGCCACAGCCGGTCACTGCTGTCATAGCCATAACTGCTGCCATCAGTACTACTACTAATTTCTTTTTCATGTTTTCTCCTTTTCATTCTCCTTGCAGCTATTAAGCTGCACATGTTTTAAATATGTAAGACGAAAACATTTAAAGCGTCAAAAATAAAAGCTCTTTGTACTATTATGTCAAAGAGCTATACATGTCAAAATCCTTCTAACCCAGACTATACGGCTATCATAACCTTGTCTGTAATTATAATTATTTCATCACGTACAGCCAGTTACTCGTGGCTTGAAACACTATTGTTTCCGTACAACACAAAGGCAGGTCTCCCGGCTTATATATCATTGCTTCGGCCGTCTTCCCGGTTGCCCAGTGACCTATCGGCCGTCACTCCTTAATTACGGTGACGAGTTCGTACAGGATTTGCACCTGTTTCCCTTTTCACCGGAGCCAGCTTCACATCGCCTGTCATAAATCAGATTCAAATGCTTGTCTGCTCCGACACCTTTATGCTACATATTCAGTTTCTTCGTGCGTTGCTTATGCAATCGCTTGGATTATTATATTACAACTTGTAACATTATTCAACAGATTTTTATCAGACGCTTTACAGTCACATTTACAAAAGCGGTGCAAAAAGCTGCAAAATACTCTGCAGCAGCCTGCCTGCAAATGAGATATCATTTGTGCTTTCCTCATACACCTCCTCTGAAACCGCAAACGTCTCTATCGCATCCTCTTTTATTTTTCCGATGCACTGAGTCCTGTACATGTATACAAAATCCTCAAAATTCCAGTACATGCTCCTGAAATCCAGATTGCATGTGCCAACTATCGCAGTATCATCATCTGCCACAATACACTTTGAATGTATAAAGCCGGGTGTGTACAGATATATCCTTACCCCCGCCTCGATAAGAGGTCTGAAATTGGCTTTTGTCTGCAGATAAATGAGCTTTTTATCGGGAATCTTAGGTACAACAATACGCACATCAATACCTGACCTGGCTGCCGATATCATAGCATGCGACAGCTCCGTTCCAAGTATCAGATACGGTGTAAAAATATAAACATATTTTTTAGCTCTTGAGATGATACTCACATAAAGATTCTCTCCTACATCATCATGCTCAAGTGGAGAATCGCAAAACGGCTGGACAAAACCGCTTTCCTCTGACTGGCTGAAGGTATTGTGTGGATTCAGATATTCATCATGCACAGCATTGTCCTTATTGATATAATTCCACATCTCAAGGAACATCGTTGTGAAACTGTTTACACACTCTCCCTCCACACGGATACCGGCATCCTTCCAGTAACCAAACCTGATTTTTTTGTTGATATACTCATCTGCTATATTGTAACCACCGGTATGCGCCACACGTCCGTCTATCACCAGTATCTTCCTATGATCCCTGTCATTCATAATTACTGAAAGCATGGGCTTATATGGATTGAAGCGTCTGGTCTGTATTCCGATGCTCTCCATCTCCTTTATAAAATATGGCGGAATGGCATTTATGCTGCCAAAATCATCATATATGATTCTCACCACAACTCCATGCTTTACCTTTTCTTTGAGTATATCAAGTATCTGATCAAGCATAACGCCACTGCCGATTATGAAATACTCCATAAAGATAAACTTTTCAGCTGACCTTAAATCTTTTAAAATGCTCTCAAAAGCCTCCTCACCTGATTTAAAGTACTCTGTGCAGTCCTCCGCATACAGTGGATATTTCTGATTTTGAGTGATAAGCCTGCTTTGTCTGTATGCATCCATATCTGTCTGTCTGAGAGTCTCATTTAGCAGCTCGTTCTCAGGCCGAAGCGGCGCATATGCTTCCACAATTCTTGCCATTCTTTTCTGTGTCTTCGACGTAAGCTCCGGTCTTCCGAAAAAGAAATAGCACGGAATACCAACGATTGGAACACTCAGTATCAAAAATATCCATGACATTTTTATATACATTTTCATCCGCCTGTTGACAATATAAAGCGAAAGCAATATAGCTGCCACATACATCAGATCCTGAAACACCCTGCTGGCAACAGAGGCCGTATAAAACAAAAAGAACCACCATATCATCTGTATGATTATTATTGTCGAAACTATAAAAAGCTTTGAAAGCAGTCTTTGTAATATTTTTCTCATATAAGCCCTACCATGAAATTACAATTATACAACCTAATATTTCCTATATTATCTATAATAAATCTCTAATACATATTATAATATTCCCACCAATTTATCAACATTTATAATCCCCCACGAGCCTTTGTGACTATCCCCTGCCCTGTCACATGTATTATACAGTGCTAGCTTAACCGCCTCCGGTCTCATATTTGGATTTTTTTCCAATAGAAGTGCTATGGCACCTGACACAATCGGTGTAGCCATTGAAGTACCTGTTTTCCTTACATATGTGCCATCTCTCGTTCCAAGGCTTATGATATCATGCCCGGGAGCCAGAATCTCAGGCTTTACAATACAACAGTCGGTAGGACCTTTGCCACTTCTTATATCATCAAAGCTTCCGACTGTTATTATTTTTCTTGAAATTCCCGGCACAGTTACAGAAAACGGTGCCGGGCCGTAGTTGCCCGCTGCTGCAACAACTACCACTCCCATATCCCACAATTCATCTATCAGCTTCAATATCTTAATACGCTCTGCTGTATCAGAACATGGCAGATATCCTACAGAGAAGTTGAGTATTTTTATATTAAGTCTGACGCAGTTTTCTTTTATATACTTAAGTGCACGAATTGAATCCGCTGTCTGCCCCATGCCAAGATAATCAAGCACCTTAAACACATATAGTCCTGCCCCCGGAGCCATGCCTATATCTGCAGCCGATAATATACCGCACACATGTGTACCATGCCCGTTATCGTCATAACATGTCTCCTTTCCACCCACAAAATCCATAAAGTGCTTTATACACCCATCAAGCTGTTTGTGTTTAAACACACCCGTATCAAGCACTGCTATATTGACATTTTTCACCACTATATCCATTTTTTATATACCAGATTTGCATTTATACTATATTTCGCATTTTTCATTATTATTTTATTTTTAATTTAGTATATGATTCGTTTTCACAATATGACACAGACGCACCTGTTTTGCCTTACATCATATCACCTTACTATAATTTCATATATTAAAAGGACTGCACCTGCGTGCAGCCCTTTACCTGGATATTATTGTCATACTTTAACGTATATTAATTAATCCTCTTTTACATCCTTCATAGAGAAGCTGATTCTTCCCATCTTGTCCTTGCCAAGGCAAACAACCTTTACCTTGTCTCCAAGTGTGAGTACATCCTCTACTCTGTTGATTCTCTCTTTGCAATCTTAGAAATGTGAACCATTCCCTCTTTGCCAGGAGCAAATTCGATGAAAGCACCGAACTCCTTGATGCTTACAACTGTTCCCTCAAGGATCTGTCCCTGCTCAAAATCAGTTGTGATAATCTTAATCATGTCGATTGCCTTTGCAATCATCTCTTTATCTGTTCCGCAAACTGAAACAGCGCCATCATCTGTGATATCAATCTTTACACCGGTTCTGTCGATAATCTCGTTGATTGTCTTACCCTTCTGTCCGACAACATCACCAATCTTTGATGGATCGATTGTAATCTGCTCAATCTTTGGAGCCCACTCATTTACTTCTTTTCTAGGCTCAGCGATTGCCTTGCTCATGACCTCATCCATGATGTAGAGACGTGCCTCACGTGTTCTTGCGATTGCCTCCTCAACGATAGGTCTTGTAAGTCCGTGAATCTTGATATCCATCTGGATAGCTGTAATACCCTTATGTGTACCTGTTACCTTGAAATCCATATCTCCGAAGAAATCCTCAAGACCCTGGATATCTGTAAGTACAAGGAAATCATCATCTGTATCGCCTGTTACAAGTCCGCATGAGATTCCGGCAACCATAGCCTTAATCGGAACACCTGCAGCCATAAGTGACATACATGATGCACATGTTGAAGCCATTGATGTAGAGCCGTTTGACTCAAATGTCTCAGATACGGCACGGATAGTATATGGGAACTCCTCAACGCTTGGAAGTACAGGAACAAGTGCCTTCTCAGCAAGTGCTCCGTGTCCAATCTCACGACGTCCCGGTCCACGTGATACCTTTGTCTCTCCTACAGAGTATGCAGGGAAGTTATAGTGATGCATATATCTCTTTGTTGTGATATTTGCATCAAGTCCGTCGATTTTCTGAATCTCTGATAAAGGAGCAAGTGTTACAACATCACAAATCTGTGTCTGTCCACGGGTAAACATTGCAGAGCCGTGAACTCTAGGAATCAAATCAACCTCTGCTGCGAGTGGTCTGATCTGGTTGATTGCACGGCCGTCCGGACGCTTATGATCCTTTAAAATCATCTTTCTGACTGTCTTCTTCTGATACTGGTAAATAGCCTCGCCAAGTACTGCAAGGTACTCCTCATTGTCAGCGAAGGCTTCCTCTAACTGCTCTGTAATTGCTCTTATATTTTCCTCACGCTTCTGCTTCTCATCTGTGAATACTGCCTCCTCCATCTGCTCAGGAGTAACAATTTTCTTGATATCCTCGAACATCTGCTCAGGAATAGCACAGCTCTCATACTCATGCTTTGGCTTGCCAATCTCATCACGGATCTGATCCATGAATGCGATAACTGTCTGGTTGATATCGTGGCACTTGTAGATTGCCTCAATCATCTGATCCTCAGGAATCTCATTGGCTCCTGCTTCAATCATGATGACCTTTTCCTTTGTAGAAGCAACTGTGAGCTGTAAATCGCCCTCATCCCACTGCTTCTGTGAAGGGTTTACGATAAACTCTCCATCAACAAGTCCCATCTGTGTCATGGCACATGGTCCGTCAAACGGAATATCTGATATATGAACAGCAAGAGCTGTACCGATCATTGCAACTATCTCAGGACGGCACTCAGGATCCACTGACATGACAAGGTTGTTTAATGTAACATCATTTCTGTAATCCTTTGGGAAAAGAGGTCTCATAGGACGGTCAATTACACGATCTGTAAGGATAGCGTTCTCAGATGCCTTTCCCTCACGCTTGTTAAAACCACCCGGAATTTTTCCTACAGAGTACATCTTCTCCTCGAACTCAACGCTGAGTGGGAAGAAATCCACACCGTCACGTGGCTTGTCAGATGCTGTAGCTGTTGAAAGGACTGTTGTATCACCATACTTGATAAAAACAGCTCCGTTTGCCTGAGCTGCTACTCTTCCGATATCTACAGTAAGAGTCCTGCCGGCAAGTTCCATTGAATAACTTTTGTACATATTAATTCTCCTTAAAAATTCTTTTGCAGAAGTGTATTCCTCTTCCGAAACTACTAAACAATACATGTATGCTCATGCACTCTTTAGTGGTCTCGGCTTACTTCTGCTTTTCAAAAAACAATAATAAAAACAATAATAGAGCGGAATAATAATTACTCCGCTCTAAAGAAAATACTATTTTCTGAGTCCTAAACGCTCGATAAGTGAACGATATCTCTCGATATCAATCTCCTTAAGGTATGCAAGTAATCCACGTCTCTGACCGATCATCTTTAACATTCCTCTTCTTGAGTGATGATCCTTTGGGTTCTGTTTGAAATGCTCAGTTAACTCTGCGATTCTTGCTGAAAGAATTGCAATCTGAACCTCTGGTGAACCTGTGTCATTTGGTGTTCTACCGTACTCTGCGATAATAGCCTGTTTCTTTTCCTTTGCGATCATTGTTGATCCTCCTTATATTATAATGCGCCCTGATAACTGTATGATGCTCAGCAATAGGTCGGAGTGTCCAACTACCGAACATGGGCAAAACCACACTTATGCAGTATAGCATAGTAAGCATTTGTTGTAAACTGTTTTTTTATTAATCCGGCAAATATCTTGCGACACAAATCGGATTTCTGTAATATGCATTTGAAACCTTGATTCCATCACGCTTGTTGCTGGCATGTACAATCTGTCCGTTTCCGATATAAATTGCAACATGTGAGATACTCCTTCCACTTCCGTAGAAGAATAAATCTCCCGGCTTTGCTTCAGATGCACTGATTTTTGTGCCGTATGAAGGCTGTGCTCTTGATGAATGCGGTAATGAGATTCCATACTTTCCAAGAATTCTCATTGTGAAGCCTGAGCAGTCAACTCCCTTCTCAAGGCTTGTACCACCCCACACATATCTGTTTCCGACAAACTGTAACGCATACGATACAACAGATGCCCTTACATCTGATACGCCGTCACCATACTTCACCTGCTCTATTGTCTTTGCTGTAGGAAGTGCCTGTGCCAGTGTCACATAATCCTGTGATATATATCCTACCGAATCATCCACACTTATCTCAACCCAGCCGTCAGCGACAGAATTAACCGTGAATGCCTCTGAATTTCCAACCTGCGAAAGCACCGCAGCCTCTGTTGACTTCTCTGCACGCACATTCAGTGTTTCCGTATTTACTGTGGCAACCGTCTTAATCTCCTGTTCTGCAATAGCCTCTGCCTCATCTCCTGTCACAAGATACTGCTTGTTTACATATCCTGTCACCTTGCCTGATGTGACCTTGTACCATTCTCCGGCATCCTCAAGAAGCTCACAGGCATTGTGATTGGTAAGTATTCCTATTACCTCGCTGTCTGTCGAAGCTTCCTGTCTGATATTTAAGTTTCCGCTGCTGATAACCGACATACCAAGATTTGTGTAACCACAGGTCTGTGCGGCTGTCGGTGTCTGGGATGCCTCATTTGCCTGTTCTGTCTCCTGTGCAGTATTGCCAACCTGTGCACCCTGAGCAGATGCAGTAACAACATTGCTGTCGTTTTGCGCTACCGATACGTCAGCTCCATAATAAGTAAGAGCCGATGTAACCCCTGCTGTGAGAAGCTCTGTGGCATCTGCCGCCTCTGTCAGACCAAGGGCCACCCCCGCATTGACTGTTCTGTTTTCCTTTAATGATGTTCTGGCATCTACTGTGCTGCTTGAACTCATAGATACAGCACCTATAATAATAGCAAACGCTACAACGCCTGCTGCCTGTCCTAATTTTAATTTATTTTTCATATAGCCTCCAGTTCATGCTATCCATAATCCCATGTTTACGAGTATATCACAAATTGTTAAAATGTCAATATTTCTCCGTAATATTTCCGTAATATTTGTCATTTTTTCGTTATTTTGGGTAATTTCGCAAAAAAACAGCCACACTAGAATGTGTGACTGCCTGCATAATTGATTGTATAATTGATATCTGCACTCATCTGGCTCTTTAACGCTTCTATTGAATCAAACTTCATCTCAGGTCTTACGAACTTATGAAGCTCTACCATGATATCCTGTCCGTAAACATCCTGCCCAAAATCTATGATATATGTCTCTGCACCGATTGGATTTTTGCCCTCTATAGTAGGCTTGCATCCTATATTGGTTACACCAAGGTACCAGTTGTCCCTGACAAGAACTCTTGACATATACACTCCCTTTGGTGGAAGCAGCTTATCGTGCGGCACTGAAAGGTTGACTGTCGGAATGCCAATAGTCCTGCCCAGTGCTCTGCCATGCACTACTCTTCCTTTTATGAAAAAGGGGATATCCCAGCAGTTCATTCGCCTTTTTAATATGTCCTGCCGCAATCTCCTCGCGGATATAGGTACTGCTTATATCCCTGTCTCCATCCTTTATCTTGTCCACCACAATAAGCTCGTATCCAAGCTCTCCTGCCATCGCAGAAAGCAGCCGATGGTCTCCTGCCCTGTTGTGCCCGAAACGGAAATCATCTCCGACAATGATACACTTGACATTAAGACTTTTAACTATCATCTGACAAACGCATCCGCCTCCATCGTCATCACCTGTGGCACAAACGGACACTCTATCAGATAGTCAATACCTGATTTTTCAAACACATACTCTTTTTCATCGTTTGTGATTATAACCTTTGACTCAACGCCAAGTACCTCCGATTTGGGAGGAATGTCAAACGTAAATATGATGCGCTTGTAGCCATGCAGATTGCTCTGTTCAATTTGCTTTTCCATCAGAAATTCATGTCCTCTGTGAAGCCCGTCAAACTTTCCAAACGAGATGACGGACGGCTCCTTGACATGAAAATCCAGAGTTTTGCTTATATATTCCATAATATCTGTATACTATTCTATTCCATAAAAATCTTAACCGGCTTAAACTCACCGGTCTCATCAAGATACGAATACACCCCGACAAATATGCCCTCATGATTGTATACTCTGTATCTTATATCAGAGTCAGCACTGTGTTTTAAATAATCCGTAAGCACTGCCGGAATTTTATTTCCATTTCTGACAAGCTTATCAGCATCTGAAGCAGTATGCACTGCCGGCAGATTTTCGAATACTCCGTCAACAGGCATCACCATATCAAAGCAGCCTTCATCCACCTTTGACTGAATCTGTGAAAGTGTAAGTGCATGCTCTAAGTCAAAGCCTGCTACCCTTACTCTAAGCAGTGACTTCATGCAGCCATGGCAACCCAGCCTCTCTCCGATGTCATTGCACAGCGTCCTGATATATGTGCCCTTTGAACAGTGCACCGTCATCGTAACCTCCGGTAAATCAATGCTTTCAACCTTGATATCAAACACCTCGATATCCCTGGCTTTTCTCTCTATAACCTTGCCCTCCCTGGCAAGCTCATAGAGCTTTTTCCCATTGACCTTTAGAGCCGAATACATTGGCGGCACCTGCTTTTGTCTGCCAATAAACTGTGATATTGCATCATACACCGCCTGCTCAGTCACATTGACCTCAGCCTGATTTAAGACCTGCCCTGAAATATCCTGTGTATCTGTCTCCTGTCCTAAAAGCAGCACAGCTTTATAGACCTTGTCCTTATCTGTCAAAAGGTCACACACTCTGGTTGCCTTTCCAAGGCAGACAGGAAGGACGCCTTGCGCATCAGGATCAAGTGTACCTGTATGACCAATCTTCTTCTGGTGGAATATGCCTCGAAGCTTTGCCACAACGTCAAAGCTTGTATAGCCCTTTTCCTTGTATACATTGATTATTCCATTAACCATCTGCCCAAGAATCTCTCCCTAAATATTATCCTTAATTGCCGTAAGGATGCGGTCTGTTGCCACCTCAAGCGGTCCGTCAATCGTAAATCCGGCTGCCTTTACATGTCCACCGCCGCCAAATACCGACGCAACCTTTGCCACATCATAATCACCGTTTACGCGCAGGCTGCCCTTGTAGGTACCATCCTCATTTTCGTAGAGAAATACAGCAACCTTTATATCCTTTGTCACGCGCAGCTGATTTACAATACCATCAAGATGCTTTGGTAGCACATCATACTTCTCCATCTCAGCGCGCGATACTGCAGACAATATAACATCACCATTCAGATACAAAGCAGCATTCAAAAGTGCCTGCCCCATAATCTTGTTCTGAGCAAATGTCTTTGTATAAAATGTATCATCGATTATCCTTGAATAATCAATGCCCATCTCCATCAGGGAGCCTGCTATATCCATAGTCTTTTTTGAAGTACATGAATACTGGAACACGCCTGTATCATGCACCATGCCTGTGTAAATACACTCTGCTATCTGTATTGTGATGCGCTCCTTCGGCAGAAGTTCAAACACAAGCTCACAGGTTGAGCTCGCATCCGGAAAGATGTAATTTGCGTCTGCAAAGGCCCCGTTTGTGACATGATGATCTATGCAAAGTGTCCTTTTTGCAGACTCAAAATACTTAGCTGCACTTCCCAGTCTGCCTGTGTCACTGCAGTCACATGCTATGAACAGATCGTATACTGTATCATCCGCATAGCCGCTGTCAATCTCATCTGCTCTTTGCATGAACTTAAAGATGTTCGGGCTTGGCTCTAAATAAAGCCTTGCCTTTATATCAGGATAATAATCCTTTATGTAGTTGTATACCGCAAGTGTTGAGCCGACACAGTCGCCGTCCGGTCTCACATGACCGGAAACGGCAACTGATTGTGCATCCTTTAAAATAGAATCAATCTCTGTCATAATCAATCCTCTTTGTTAATCCTCTTTGAGATTTTTTGTTACTTCATCAATCTTTTTAGACATCTCAACACCATACTCTATAGACTGGTCTATGATAAATGTAATGGCAGGTGTATTTCTTAAATTGATGTTCTTTGCGAGAGTTCTGCGTATATATCCCTCCGCTGACTTAAGTCCTGCAAGTGTATCAGCCTGTGATTTCTTGTCACCAAGCACACTGATATAAGCCTTTGCTGTCTTTAAATCAGGTGCCACCTCGACAGCAACAACACTTGTCATGGGATTGATACGCGGATCCTTTATCTCACCGCGTATGATATTTGACAGTTCACGCATTACCTCTTCGTTGATACGAATATTTTTTATGCTGTTCTTTCTCATATAATCCCGCTTTCTTTTTATATTAAACCGTAACTATCCGAATAGCTGCATTAATTCAAGATAACCAATATATGATTATCTCGGAACCTCTACCATCTTGTAAGCTTCAACTATATCGAATTCCTGAATATCATTAAATCCGTCAAATACAAGACCACACTCGTAGCCTGTCTTGACCTCCTTGACGTCATCCTTGAATCTCTTGAGTGAAGCAAGGTCTCCCTCGAATATCTGCTCACCCTCTCTGCTAATTCTGACACGGCAGCCTCTCTCCATAAATCCGTCAAGCACATATGAACCTGCAATGTTTCCAACGCCTGAAGCCTTGAAAATCTGTCTGATTTCCGCATGTCCGATAACCTTCTCCTCAAATACAGGATCAAGCATACCCTTCATGGCAGCAGATACATCCTCGATTGCATTGTAGATGACCTTGTAAAGTCTGATATCTACGCCCTCACGGTCTGCTGTAGCCTTGGCAACAGGATCCGGTCTGACGTTAAAGCCAATGATGATTGCATTTGATGCTGATGCAAGGATAACATCTGACTCGTTGATCGCACCAACGCCGCCATGGATGACCTTGACCACAACCTCCTCATTTGAAAGCTTGACAAGACTCTGCTTAACAGCTTCAACTGAACCCTGTACATCTGCCTTTACGATGATATCAAGCTCCTTCATGTTGCCTGACTGAATCTGTGAGAACAGATCATCAAGTGACATCTTTGCCTTTGTATCCTCGATGAGCTTATTCTTCTCCTCTGAAATATATGTGTCAGAGAATGCCTTTGCCTCCTTCTCTGAATCGCATGCCACAAATGTCTCTCCTGCTGAAGGCACACTGTTGAGTCCAAGTATCTCTACAGGTGTAGAAGGCTTAGCCTCCTTTACTCTGCGGCCCTTGTCATCAATCATGGCTCTTACCTTACCATAGCTGCTTCCACATGCGATTGGATCTCCGACATGGAGTGTTCCTTTTTGTACAAGCACTGTGGCAACCGCACCACGGCCCTTGTCAAGCTGCGCCTCGATTACGAGACCTCTTGCATTTCTATCAGGATTAGCCTTGAGCTCGAGCACCTCTGCTGTGAGAAGAATCATCTCAAGGAGATTGTCGATACCCTCCTTAGTATGTGCAGATACAGGACAGAATATTGTGCTTCCGCCCCAATCCTCCGGGATAAGCTCATACTCTGAGAGCTCCTGCTTAACCTTGTCGATATTGGCACTTGGCTTATCTATCTTGTTGACTGCAACGATAATCTCAACACCTGCTGCCTTTGCATGGTTTATTGCCTCAACAGTCTGCGGCATTACACCATCATCTGCAGCAACAACAAGGATTGCGATATCAGTAGAGTTTGCACCACGCATACGCATTGCTGTAAATGCCTCATGTCCCGGTGTATCAAGGAATGTGATGTTCTGGCCATTGATTGATACAACAGATGCACCAATGTGCTGTGTAATACCACCTGCCTCACGGTCTGTAACACGTGTCTGTCTGATGGCATCAAGCAGTGATGTCTTACCATGATCTACGTGACCCATTACGCAGACTACAGGTGGACGAGGAACCATCTTGCTCTCATCCTCTTCATCCTCCTTGAGAAGCTCTGCAATCACATCGACCTTCTCCTCTTCCTCACATATGAAATTGAACTCTAAAGCAATCTCCTCAGCGGCTGCAAAATCAACCTCAGAGTTAACTGTTACCATCTCGCCCTTCATGAAAAGCTTCTTTACGATGGCTGAAGGCTGAACCTTCATCTTATCAGCTAAGTCCCTTATTGTAATCTTCTCCGGAAGAGAAATTGTCTTAATCTCGTTCTCATCCTCTTTTGGCTGTGCCTTCGGCTGCTGTGGCTTTTTCTTTCCGCCGTGCTTCTCGAGATTGATGTAATTCTCCTGCTTCTTTCCGAGCTTATCCTGCTTCTGGCTCTGATTGTGATTATGCTTATTCTTTCTGTCGTTGCCTCTGTCGCGGCTCTCCTTTCCTCTTACATCATCAGGAGCTGCAACTGCAACTGTTTCTTTTCTGAAACGATTTCTGTCATCACCTCTGCTGCCTGTTCTATCGTTATTTCTGTCATTGCTCCTGCTTCTGTCATTGCTTCTGCTTCTGTCATTATTTTTGTCAAAGCTTCTGCCACCCTCTGCAGGACGTCTGGAGTCATTTCTGAAGCCTCTGTTATTGTCTCTATTATTGTCTCTGCTGTTATCGCGGTTATTGTCGCGATTGTTTGGTCTTCTATCGCTGTTTCTGTCCGTATTTCTGCTTCTGTCGGCATTTCTGTCGGTATTTCTGTTGTTGATTCTGTCACCATTATCCTGACGTCTGTCGCCTCTTCTGTCTGCGTCAGCCTGACGTGCCGGACGCGAATTGGCTGCCTTCATATCTGCATATGGATCCGCTGTACGCTCACTTATAGGGCGCATAGCTCTCTCTCCGACAGGTCTTGGCTTAATAATGCTGTGCTGCTCAGGACGTGATGACTGATTATCGCGTCTGCCATTGCCATTCCTGCGCTGCGAACTGTTATTTCCATTATTTCCGCTGCCGTTTCCACCATTTGTTTTCCTACCCTGCTTACTGTACTGGGCATTGAAAACTGCTGTGATGCTTGCCTTTTTCTTTGGTCTGTCGGCTGCCTTAGCCTCATCCTTTTTAGGTTCTTCCTTCTTAGGTGCATCTTTTTTTACTTCTGTTTTCGCGTACTTCTTTCGTACAATTTGCTGTGCCTCATCCTCAAGACCGCTCTGCACATTTTTGACAGCAAACTGTGTGCCGTTTAATGTGTCTATGACTTCCTGCGACTTTATATTTAATTCTTTTGCAAGTTCATGAACTCTCATTTTTGCCATATATCTATTTTCCTCCATTATTCAGTTTTATTCGACTGCAGCTTTTTTATCACTGCATTTGCAAGGTTTTCATCCGTTACTGCAAGGGAAGCGCGAAACTCTTTGCCTATTGCATTCCCTAACCCCACCTTGTCACTATAAAAATAAATCGGAACCTCATAGAAAGCAGTCATATCCGAAAAATGCTTCTTTGTGTTGTCTGATGAATCATCTGCAACTATCACTAAAAATGCCTTTCCTGTCTTTACAGCTTTCTCTGTAGAAAACTCTCCGCTAACCACATTGCCTGACTTTGCTGCTAATCCCAGCATAGAAAGTACTCTATCTGTCAATTTGGTTCATCTCCTTTTCAAGCTCCTCATATACCTGTTCTGATACACTAACACCAAGGGAACGCTCAAGTGCCTTTGTCTTTTTAGCCTTTTTAAAGCATTCAAGGCTCTTACATATATAAGCTCCCCTACCATTTTTCTTGCCGGTGTCATCGAGAATTATGTCACCCTCCGCAGTCTTTACCACGCGAATAAGTGACTTCTTTTCCTTCATCTCCTGACAGCCTACGCATTTGCGCATTGGAATCTTTTTATTTGCCATTACTGCTCATCACCACTATCTGCCGCATCATTTTCTGTACCTGCTGCTTCGTTCTCGTCAGCCTCTGTATCAAAAGCCTCTGCCTGTACATCTGCCTGTTCTGTATCAGCTAATCTCTCGTTCTCAGCAAGCTCATCATCCGAATAATCATAATCGTCATCATAATCATCCTCTTCATAATCATTCTCATAATCCATGAAGTCACCTGACTCTCTGGCCTGTGTCTCGCTCTTGATATCAATCTTGAAGCCTGTAAGTCTTGCTGCAAGTCTTGCATTCTGTCCTTCCTTACCGATTGCAAGTGAAAGCTGATAATCCGGAACAACAACCTTTGCTGATTTCTCATCTGCATCTGCGATAACGGAGATAACCTTTGCAGGGCTAAGTGCGTTCTGGATAAGTATTGCCGGATTCTCATCCCATGTAATGATATCGATTTTCTCACCGCGAAGCTCATTTACGATAGCATTTACTCTGGCACCATTCATACCTACACATGCTCCTACAGGGTCTACGTTTGGATCATTTGACCATACTGCAATCTTTGTTCTGCTTCCGGCCTCACGTGAAATAGCCTTTATCTCAACTATGCCCTCTTTAACCTCTGTAACCTCTGACTCGAAAAGTCTCTTCACAAGCTCAGGGTGTGTTCTTGAAACAAGAATCTTTGGTCCCTTTGATGTGGACTTAACCTCAAGAATATATACCTTGATACGCTCTGTAGGCTTGAATACCTCACCCTTTATCTGCTCACTCTCAGTCAAAAGTGCATCTGCCTTACCTAAGTTGATGCTGACATTCTTTCCGATGTATCTTTGAACAACACCTGTCACAACATCCTTTTCCTTGCTGTTGTACTCGTCAAATATTACCTTTCTCTCCTCCTCGCGGATTTTCTGAAGGATAACATTCTTTGCGTTCTGTGTAGCAATACGTCCGAATTCCTTTGACTTAACCTCAACTCTCACGATATCTCCAAGCTGATAGTTACCGTTTACCTTGTGCGCATCTGCTAAGGAAATCTCCTCAACCGGATCCTCAACCGTATCTACAACCGTCTTCTCCTGGTAGCATGAGAAAGCACATGTCTCAGGATCGATTTCTACCTTTACATTGTCTGATTTACCAAAATGGTTCTTGCAGGCAGTCACAAGAGAGTTCTCAATTGCCTCAAGTAAAGTTTCTTTACTGATGTTTTTCTCCTGCTCTAATATATTTAACGCTTCTAATAACTCATTGCTCATTATTTTTTCCTCCTATTTGTGTTATCGTGCGCTTTAATTAAAAATCCAATGCCTGACGTATAAGCGCAATGTCACTCTTATTGAATGTAGTCTCATTGCCGTCTTCATCGGTTATTGTCACTGTATCCTTATCATAGGCTTTAAGCAGACCATAAAATTCCTTTGATTTGTTGATAGCCCTGTATGTGCGAATCTCTATTTCCTTATTCATATTGCGCACATAGTCCTTTTCCTTCTTGAGAGGTCTTCCAAGCCCCGGCGAGCTGACCTCGAAGGTGTACGAATCAGGAATATAGTCCTCTCTGTCGAGAATCTCATTCATCTGCCTTGCAACCACTTCACAGTCGTCAACAGTTATGCCACCCTCCTTATCGATATATGCTCTCAGGTAGTTCATGCCGCCTTCCTTAACATACTCGACATCAACAAGCTCAAAATTCATGCTGTCAAGAATTGGTTGTATAAAGCTCTCTGTCTTTGCCTCATATACACTTGCCTTTGACATTTTATCACCTCTCTTTTTTATACTTGTAACTATTCATAATTGTTCCAAGTGGTTCTGAATAGCTGCCTGATGTTTATAAACGTGAATTGAGAGAGGACTTCTGCCCTCTCTCAATCTAGTCAACGTTGTTATCATAGGTATAATAGCACTATCAGAAAAAAAAATCAAGTTTTTTAAAAAAGTACTTGCTTTTTTAAAACTCCATGATAGTATAATACACGGTTCGTTGGTCAAGCGGTTAAGACGCCGCCCTCTCACGGCGGAAACACGGGTTCGATTCCCGTACGGACTGCTCACTGATATTTATTTAATTAAGTACAGCCCAACCCGAAAGCATCGCATTTATGCGATGTTTTTTTATTTTTAGATTGTTGCTGACGCCGGACGCACCCACAGCAGTAAAATACACCTTGCATGCGCTAACGCTACGCTGTCAAGATACTGTACGAATTATGCTTTTTAGGCTTCCTCTGCTTGACGAAACCGTCGAAACGCGCCGTCCATGGCGCGGTTCTCCTTGACTTGCCTTCCATGGCAAGTCATTTCTGTGTTTCATGGGCATAATTCTACAGTATCTAAACAGCTTCGCTAGTCACGCATGCAAGGTGTATTTTACTGCTGCGGGTGCGTCCGGCGTCTATCCACGCTATGATAAATAAACGTTTCATATTTTATATCAATATCATGTAAAATGGACGGTGGGGCAAGGCGTTACGCACCACGGACGGTGCGTAAAAGCCGGTTTCGTCATTCTGTGAAACTCTATATGCATAATTCATACAGCATCTTAACTGCAAAGCGTTAGCGCATGCGAGGTATTGTGCATCGCAGAGTGTACTCCGGGCGCCAATATTTCTGATAATTAATCATCATATCCGTTAGGATTGTTCTTCTGCCATCTCCATGAGTCGGCACACATCTCCTTAATACCATACTGTGCTTCCCAGCCGAGCTCTCTCTTGGCCTTTGATGGATCACAGTAGCATGTAGCAATATCGCCAGGTCTTCTAGGCTTTATTGTATAAGGAATCTTAACACCTGTTGCAGCCTCGAAATTCTTTACGATATCAAGCACGCTGTAGCCGTGTCCTGTTCCAAGATTGTAGATGCAAAGGCCTGCGTTCTCCTCAATTTTCTTTAAAGCCTTGACATGTCCAACCGCAAGGTCAACTACATGGATGTAATCTCTCACACCTGTTCCGTCAGGAGTATCATAGTCATCTCCGAATACTCCAAGCTCTTTGAGCTTGCCTACTGCCACCTGTGTGATGTAAGGCATGAGGTTGTTTGGAATACCGTTTGGATTCTCACCCATTGTACCACTCTTATGAGCTCCGATTGGATTGAAGTAACGAAGAAGAATAACGTTCCACTCATTATCTGCCTTATAGATGTCCATAAGTATCTGCTCAAGCATAGACTTTGTCCAGCCGTATGGGTTTGTACACTGTCCCTTTGGACACTCCTCTGTGATAGGAATCTGTGCAGGATCTCCGTATACTGTAGCTGATGAAGAGAAAATGATGCTCTTGCAGCCATTCTGTCTCATCACATCAACAAGTGTAAGTGTTCCTGCAATATTATTGTTATAGTACTCCCAAGGCTTTGCCACAGACTCTCCTACTGCTTTGAGTCCTGCAAAGTGAATACAGCTATCTATCTTTTCTTCCTTAAAAATCTTATTTAAGATGTCTCTGTCAAGGATATCTCCCTTATAGAACTTTACTTCTTTGCCTGTAAGAGCCTTAACTCTGTCAAGTGACTTCTCAGAAGAATTTGAAAGATTGTCAAGTACTACAACATCGTAGCCTGCGTCAAGAAGCTCCACACATGTGTGGCTTCCGATATATCCGGCTCCACCAGTAACTAAAATTGCCATAATAAATATCTCCTTTTCATTTTTGTTAAATTTATTGTAGCGCATTTGCTCATTTTTGTATAGAATAAAATGTAGAAGAAATATGTAAAAATGTTGTAAAGGTAGGCAATATGAATAATAAATACAAAAATTCCTATATCGTAAAAGAAAAAGAGCTTGTATCTCTGTCCGTATATAACGTAGGCTTCCAGAGCTGTGATAGCCTGTATCAGTGGGGCCCCGGTATCAGAGACCATTATCTGATTCACTATATCATAAGCGGTAAAGGCCGCTACACTGTAAATGGCAGTGTTCACACATTAACTCCCGGTGATGCGTTTCTCGTATATCCAAATACCGAAGTGATTTATCAGGCTGATGCGCAAGATCCTTGGGAATATACCTGGGTAGGCTTTACCGGCAGCGATGCTGCAACCATTTTAAGAGCCACTGATTTCACAAAAGCGCATCCATACATACACAGTGTATCAAACGGAAACGAAATCAAAAGACAGCTCATGCATATATACGACGCCAGAGGCACAGAATTTGAAAATGCACTCGAAATGACCGGGCGACTCTACACCACCCTCGCTCTTTTTGTCAGTGCCGCCACATCAAAGCCGCCGCAAAACAGTGCAAACTCCTATGTACAAAAGGGCATCGAATACATCTCCGCCAACTATTCATACCCTATCACCGTTGAGGATATTGCATCATATATAGGCTTAAGCCGAAGTCACCTGTTCCGTTCCTTCCAGAGCATCCTCGGTGTATCGCCAAAGGAATATCTGACCGATTTCAGAATCAAACAGGCATGCTATCTGCTTAAACACTCCTCATTGTCCATCACAGCAATTGCAGGCTCTATAGGGTTTGATAACAGCCTTTATTTTTCAAAGACCTTTCATAAAATAAAAGGCCTTTCGCCTAAGGAGTATCGCAGTAAATACAAAAAAGCTCAAGAATAAAAAAAGCTACCGGGCTTCACATGAAGCCCGGCAGCTTTTTCATATATCTCTTTATGCTAAACTAAGCAAGCTTAGATTTAGCAACCTCTACTAATTTAGCAAATCCTGCTGCATCTGTAACAGCCATATCAGCTAATACCTTACGGTTAAGGTCAACGTTTGCTAACTTTAAGCCGTGCATGAACTGGCTGTATGAAAGTCCGTTGAGACGAGCTGCTGCGTTGATACGAGCAATCCATAACTGACGGAACTGTCTCTTTCTCTCTTTACGTCCAGCGTATGAGCTTGTAAGTGCTCTCATAACTGACTGCTTTGCTACTCTATACTGCTTAGATCTAGCGCCTCTATAACCCTTTGCTAACTTTAATGTTCTGTTATGTCTTTTCTTAGCGCCTAAACCGCCTTTAACTCTTGCCATTTGTTGATTCCTCCTTAACTAATACTACCGATTACATGTATGGTAAAATCTTCTTCATATTCTTAACATTTGTCTCATCTGTCATTGTTGCTTTTCTGAGATTTCTCTTTGTCTTTGTTGTTTTCTTAGTTAAGATATGTCTCTTGTAGGCTTTATTTCTTTTTAACTTTCCTGTTCCTGTAACTTTGAAACGTTTTGCAGCTGCTCTGCTTGTTTTCATTTTTGGCATTGTGTGTTCCTCCTTAAATTGTTATCTCTTTTCTGCCAGCACCATACCGATGCTTCTTCCTTCAACCTTTGGTGCTTTCTCCACTACCGCTACATCTGAAAGATTCTCCGCTATATCATCAAGGATATGTTTGCTTGCATTCATATGAGCCATCTCACGTCCTCTGAATCTGAGTGTGATCTTTACCTTATTTCCTTTTGCAAGAAATTTCTTTGCAGCATTCATCTTGGTATTCAAGTCGTTAGCCTCAATGTTAGGTGAGAGACGAATCTCTTTCAATTCAACGGTCTTCTGCTTTTTCTTTGCATCCTTTTCCTTACGGGCCTGCTCATAACGATACTTACCATAATCAATCACCTTACATACAGGTGGCTTTGCATTTGGTGCTATCTTTACTAAATCAAGTCCTGCCTCGTCTGCAATCTTTTGAGCTTCTCTTGAAGAAACAATTCCTAACTGCTCTCCATCCGCTCCAATCAGTCGAACTTCTCTGTCTCTGATCTGTTCATTAATCATTAATTCGCTAATGGTCTTGTACCTCCATAAAAAATAGTGGATAGGCAGACTATCCACTATACAATCTTCAACACAAATGTTTGAAAATATTAACGCTAAGTCGCGCCATTGCGCTTAGGTGAGAGTGGATACTCTACTTTGTTTTCATACAACTATTAGAATATAGCACAGACAATTTCTGTTGTCAACACTTTTATCTAAATTTCTATAATCTAATATGTACCAAGAATCTTAAGGGCAATTGCCTCTTCCCTTATGCCTCTTAACGCATTCTGCACCGCTGTATCCGTAAAACGCCCCTCAAAATCAACAAAGAACCTGTACTCCCATGCCTTATCAGATATCGGACGAGACTGGATATTTAACATATTGATTCCATTGTATATAAAGTGTGCCAGCATATGATACAGTGCACCACTCTTGTGAGGTGTCTCAAAGCATATGCTTATCCTGTCCGCATCTCTGCGGCATACCCTTTTAGCCGACACAATTATAAACCTTGTTGCATTGTTTTTATTGTTCTGTATGCGGCTCTCAAGCACCTGAAGCCCGTATATATCAGCCGAGATATGGCTAGCTATGCCAGCCTGTGTGATATCTCCGTCATCCTTTACCTTCTTTGCAGAAAAAGCTGTATTCCTGACTGCCACCTGGTTAATATCCTTATGCTCATCAAAAAAATCTGAGCACTGCATAAGCGCCTGTGGATGTGAGTACACAGTCCTGATATCAGAAATCTTTGCACCCGGGAGTCCCATCAGACTGTGGTCGATGCGTATAATCTGCTCCCCAACTATATAATTGTCGTATTCAACAAGCAGATCATAGTTTTCAGATACAATACCGGCTGAAGAATTCTCTATCGGAAGCACTGCATAATCAGCCTTTCCGCATTTGATATCCTCCATGGCATCCTTCCAGGAATCCACGTTGTAGCCATTACAGTTCTCACCAAAGTATGTCTTCATGGCAAGCTGTGAATATGCACCCTCAACTCCCTGAAACACAATCCTTGCATTGGAAAAATCCAGGCTGTCTACCTCAGTAAAGTTTTCCTTCTCCACTATGCCATGCTCAGTCATAAGCTGATACTGCTTCTTTCTACTGGTCGACATAATCTGTTCAAAAAGCTCAACTATACCGTGCTTCAAAAACTCATCATCTGCAAGAGACGATAATTTCTCAAGCTTTTCATCCTCTCTCGTCTTGTCAAAGACCTTTTTGCCGGTGGTTATCTTATACTCGGCAACGTGCTTTGAGATATCCATTCTTTCCTTATATAATCTGACTATTTCACTGTCTATCTCATCGATAGACGCTCTCAATTTCATTAAATCTTCCATTATTGTCTCCTAAAAAAGATATAATAAAATATTATTACAAAATTTATAGAAAGGCAAGTAATCCTTGAAAGATTTATCATATATAGATAT
>ENA-OPYX01000062-OPYX01000062.1-human-gut-metagenome-genome-assembly--contig:-NODE-62-length-55210-cov-5.126010_pt1 | contig 55210 bp, 6 predicted proteins | sample MGYA00242639_ERZ504486 | MGnify/ENA primary metagenome ERZ504486 (study PRJEB26092, sample SAMD00036296) | human gut metagenome | host: Homo sapiens | study: EMG produced TPA metagenomics assembly of the... | reverse complement strand
ATCATCATAATTTGATGTTACTTTAAATGGTGCACTCTTAACTGTTGTATCAGACTTAAGTGCTACTACAAAGTAGTTGTCGCCGTGAGCATATTTGTCAGCAGCTGTTACCTGAGCATTAACGGTACCAGCAGCATTAGATTTGTAAATTGCCAAGCCATTACTGACATTTTCATAGTTTGTGAATTTAAGATCAGTAGCTGTGTCGTTATTATTCTTTTTTACATTAACTGTTAAATTATTAAAATTAATATTTGTATCATCATAAATGTTAGTTGGTATTGTATTGTTGTTTACTGTGATTTCTGTAATTGTTACAGGTTTTACAACATATTTACCAATCTCAACAATTTTACCTTTATATTCTGCATACAAGACCTTATTGTCTATATCTTTTATTTCTGCTTGAGATGCTGGAACTGCAGTTAATCCAGTTGTACTTGTTGCGCCTGTTGCTCCGTAGTAGAACTTAACATTTGCCATATCTGTAGCTGTAAGATCTTTATCACTATTATCGCCATAGTGACCTGTAAGTTGTAAACCTGTTGTGTTAAGTGCACTTCCAACAAATTGATTTGGTATTGTATATGGTGCATTTTTAACTTTAATACTTTCTAAGCTTGCTCCAGCAATATTAGCATAAATATTGATAGCAGAAGTATCTAAATCAAATAACGTTCTTATATCAAGGTAATCATCATCATCACTTGGTTCAAATGAACCAGCATTACCATATTCACCAAAACTAATATTGTAGTCAGTGTCATCAAAACTCAATACATTTGGAACATTTACTGTTGGTGCATCTTTTGCCAATTTAAACTTTATCATACCAATATACTGATCATCAGATCCGTTATATCTAACTGACTTTGGCTTTATACTAATGTTGACACTATTTGGCGTTATATCAGAAGCATCGTCATTCAACAAATACTTTGTTGTTGCTTTATTAGCAAAAATAGCAGAAGTATTCTTTGCACCTATCAAGTATGCAAATCTACTGTATGAGTCACTCAAATAAGTATCTGCGGGTTTAATATACTCTGAGTTGAAGTTTAGCTTTACAAACATACTATTAAGTCCACCCTCGTCACCAACTGCAGCCTTAATATTTGTTATACCGGAAAGCTTAATTCCAACAAAAAACTCACTATCTTTTGTAGTATCTTCAAGAGCTGTCATTTTTTCTACAAGAGGTGTTGTGGAACCAGTTTGATTCTCTGCATTGTCATCATCAAAGCCTTCTTTATACTTAAATAATTCACAAGAAATTTTGGCTTTTGATGTCCCATCTACCAATCGATCATCCCCTGCTGCAAAGACATTGGGCATAATGCTCAACATCATTGAAACAGAAAGGAAAATCGACAAACTTTTTTTAATTTCATCTTTTTTTCTCTCCTTTTAATTTGTATTTGTTTGTGTATTTGGTAACTCACTGTACCATTCCTCTATAGGATTGTTATTAACCTTTTTATCAGCTGCTGACAAGCCCTTGTATTTATTCATATATTGATAAATAGGATTAACATCCTGTAGATTTACTGAACTTGTAGGATTTAAGTCAAGGCATCTGTATAAATATATCTGTCTTGCTGTTCCTGTAATAACATTACTATTACCTGTTGTGTTGAAGTACATATCCGGTTTATTAAAGAATTGATAAATTGGGTTTGCATCCTGTAAGTTAACAGAGTTAGAGAAGTTTGTATCGCCTCGAGATTGCAAAACAATCACATATCTATTAACCGTTATCGTTTTACCTGTTGGTTCATCAACGAACGAATATGTCATTGTGTATTTATCAGGTCTAATTAATGCGTCTTCAAAAACATTTGCTTTAAATGGTCTTGTTAGTTCCGTAATCAAATAATTTGAAGGCTGATCCACTATTTCAATATTTTGTTCTTTATAGTTACCATCATATATACCATTAATGCTCAAATTTTTAGTCATTCTCTGAACGGTTATCTTTCTGGTAACATTTGTTACTTGATTTCCTGCTGAATCTGTAGCAGTAAATCCAGGGTCTACAAAATACTTACCATTATAAACGAATATCGCATAATCATTTCTATCCATATTTATGTCAGGATTATTTAAGGCTACTAACTGTTCAGGTGTCATTGATGCGATACTCTTTGCTTCTACCCATGCTCTATATGAATAGGTATTAATATTAGTCGAAAGACCTGCTGTTGTTCCTGTTCCTGATTTTAATTTACTTTGAACCGCAGTCGGAATATACGGAGCTTTATAAATATTTTTTTCATTAAATGCTGATTTTGCTGCAGTTTTATCAGTAATTGCTGAATCCTTCATAATTTCACCATATGGTGAGTTACCATAGTTCAAAGTAATCTTAGCTTCAACAAGTTGTTGAACATGGAATGTATATGTCAATGTAGGTGCATCATTATCTGTACCTGCTTTTGTTGTAATAGTGATAGTATTTTCAGTTTGTCCCTTATTTGTAAGAGGAGCCTTAATTGTGTATGTACCGTCACCATTCTTTGTAGGTGTAAGAGTTGTACCGTCTGATGCTGTTATTGTTGTAGTATCAGGATTTGTAAGTGTTACATTAAACTGAATGCTATCAGCATCAACATCCGGAACTCTTACATAATAATCCTTAATTGCAGGAGTTTCAGCATTATCAAATGCTACATCATTCTTATACTTGCTATCCTTAAACGGTAATGCAGTTGAATCAACTGTTGAACCCTTGACAGAATTAGCTTTTATTTCTTTAATCGAAGGGTCATTTGCAAGTACTTCATAAACAATGTTTCCGCCAACTTTGGCATCTGTATATTCAGCATAGCCTGTTGTCTTACCATCATAAAGTAATACCGCTTCTGTTGTTGTTGACTTAACCGAATCAATAACATAGTTTGAATTAGCTTTTAATTCAACAGCAACTACATACTTACCAACCTTTGTAATGTCAGTAACTTCACTTAATTCACTCTTCTGAATATTTCCGTCAGGAGCAGTACCTGCGTCGGTCCATGTGTAATACTTAATGTCATATTCGCTTTTTCCGACTGTATTGCCTGTAGCATCAACTACAGTGATAACAGGATCCTTACGAGATGAACCGGCTTTTTGTTTTTGAGTATCAGGATCTACATTTACTGTAAGTTTTGCTGATGTTACTTCAAATGTTGAATCCTGTACACCGATTTTATAACCGTTTGCATAAGTTCCGGCATTATCAATAGAAATTGCTATTGTATAAACACCGACATTTTGAATTGTTGTTGTAGCATTATCCTTATCTGTTACAGTTGCAGTAAAGCCTGCCGGAAGCGTTTCATTTTTTGCAATATCGCTGTCCGCTACTTTTGTATATGTAGTTTTGCTTGCATCATCATATTTAATTTGATAAATATTGTACTTAGGCGAAATAACTTGTCCTGTATATTCAGCATTTGCATTTACAAGCTCAACCTTCAAATACTTAAACCATGTTGCATAATAAGTTTTATCAGCGTCTATTTTTGTATCCTTATCAAACTTAGTACCGGTACCGTCAAACGCTGTCTTCCAGCCGTCAAATTCAAATGTACCGTTTGTTGGTTCTGTTATATCGTATCCGATTGAATCACCTTTGTATAGAGTAACTACACGAGGAGATGTGTCATTACCCTTAAGATCCAAGTTCTTGTTAAATGTAACATTAACTTTGTCAGATGTCGGAACTGAAGGATCTATATCCCATTGTGCATACAATGTTGTTTCATATGCAGTATTTGTACCTGCAATTTCCTTTAGTGCATCCTTAAGTGTCGCTTGGTCTATTTTTGTTGTCGAATCAACAGTTACACCGCTGCCATCAGCTTTTGTGTTCCAACCTTTGAATACATAATGTGTTCTTGTTGGTTGATTTGGCATCATATTGCCAAGTGCATCACCAAGATATGGATATACATACTTTGGATTTGCATCTGTCACTGCTGCATTTGTTTTGTTTCCTGTAACATTACTGTCAAATGTAACCTTTACACCATTGTTCTTAGGAATATCATCCGGAATAACATTTCCTCCCGGATTTACATTTGCAGCTGCCCAATATGCGTATAATGTTACTGTTGTAGGAGCTGATGCCTCACTGCCTTGTGCCGCAAGAGAAACATCATTCAATGTAGGATATTTTGCTGAAGTAACAAAATTACCTGATCCGTTAGGTTTAGTATTCCATCCTATAAATACATAATTTGTTTTTGTAGGATTCTGTGCAGGATCTGTATAGTTTGCTGTAGGCGCACCCACAACGTCATTATATGTACCTACACCACCATTTACATCATATCTGATTGTAATATCCGACAGCCATTTTGCATAGTAATCAGTATTACTGTTTATTGGCTTTGTCTTGTCAAATGCCGTAGTTGTCATTGACAACGAACCGCCTGTTACTGTACCTCCATACCAGTTATCAAACGTATAACCTTTGTTGGTCGGTGCTGTTACATCATAGCCAAGAGAGTCACCCTTGAAAATTGTTACTGTCTTAACGTTTGTACCACCGTTGCCGTCTTTGTTATCATTAAATGTTATTGTTACTTTATCATTAGCATTAACATTATCAGCAATATCCCACTGTGCATATACAACCAAGTTGTATTTGCTTCCATTAGCCGTTACACCGTCAAGTGTTGTTGTTATTGCTGTTGCATCTGTAAATGTTGTACCTGAGCCATCTGCTTTTGTATTCCATCCTACAAACTTATAATTTGTTCTTGTAGGAGCTTCCGGCATCAATGTACCAAGAGCATCTCCAAGATGCGGATACACATACTTCGGATTTGCATCCGTTACTGTTGATGAAGCACTTCCTGATGCATTACTGTCAAATGTAACTTTTACACCATTATCATTAGGTGTTTCATTACCCGGTAATTTACCCGGTGTTACAGGAGCATCTGCCCAGTATGCATACAATTCTACCGGATTTGTTCCACCGGCAGCTGTTGAAACATCATTTAATGTAGCGTAATCAGCTGCAGTAATGAATTTACCTGAACCGTTTGCCTTTGTATTCCATCCTACAAATGTATAATTTGCTCTTGTAGGGTCTGAAGGTGCTGTATAAGATTTTGAAGGTGCACCTTTGTCTGTAGCAAATGGTGTTGCCGGAGTTGTTCCGTCGTTAATGTTAAAGTTTACAGTAATATCAGATTTATATGTTGCCTTTACCGTTATATCTGAATTTACTGTTGTTGTCTTATCAAAATCTGAATTATCGGCTGTATTTACCCACTTATCAAAACTATAATTTGTTTTCACCGGTGTTGTTGGCATTGCATCGCCAATCGAATCACCTTTACCGACAGTTATAGTTGTCGGAGCAGTAGGTGATGTTGCACCGTCATAATCAAATGTTACAGTTACTTGGTCTCTGCCTGAATATGTCCAATGTGCATATGCTTTTTTATTTTCATTTAATTCAAATGGTGCATTAAATTTATCAGCATTTGACTGTGATAAACCTTCATACCAACCTTCAAATGTGTATTTGTCGCCTGTTGCTGAAGTTTTTGTTGGATCAGCCGGCATTTGATATGCGTAAATAGTGTCTCCCTTTACAACCGTAAATTGATGCAGGCGAAACTGCTCCATCGCATCCTGTAGAATCAAATGTCAATGTTACTTGATTATTTTTATCTGTTGGTTCCCACATTGCATAGTAATCAGCGTCCGCTGAAACTGTCAATGCTTTTAAGTCATCATTTGTATATGATGTACCTGAACCATTAGCCTTTGTGTTCCAACCTGCAAATGTATAATTTGCTCTTGTAAATGTTGGAATATCGCTATCTGTTAGGCTTGCATCTTTGTCAACTGTCTTTTGAGTTGTCTTATCTGTTGGACCGTTGTTTTCATGGAATGTAACTGTTAAGCTCTGTGTCCATTGAGCATATACATCGCTGATTGCTGAAACGTCAGTTGCAGATGAAGTATTTGTACCATCATCAAATACGATTTCATCGCCACCGTTTGCTTGTGTAAACCAGCCCTTAAATGTATATCCTGCCGGTGTTTCAAAATCAGATCCCGAACTACCAACTGTTGGTTTTTGTGATTCAGCAATCGTAGCACCTGCTTTCGGTGATACTGTAACATCCTTGGTTGTCTGTGTACCTGATGGATAGTTACTGTTGAATGTAACCGTGTGACCATTAACATATGTGGCATAAACTTTTGTATCTGCTGTTATCTTTGTTGCTGTCGTAAATTCTGTTGCTATTCCTGTATCGCTCGGAATATAGTACCATTTATCAATAAACTTTCCTGAAGGCACTGAAAAATCTGCAGATGTAGGAAGTGATGCTCCTGAAATAGAGCTTAGGCTACTATCTTCAGCAACTTTTGTATCTTTATTTACTATATGAGTACCATATGTTTTTGTTGTTTCATCATAGCTGTCATAATATGATACTGTATATGTTGCCGGTGCAACATTTACTGAAGATGTATCAATATTAAACAATGGTCTGATATCAATACTATCATCATCTTCGCTGTATTCGTAAGAAGCTGATGAACCATTTGAACCAAAACCTATATTAAAGTCAGTATTATCACTCTCATGTTCTATAATTTTTGTGCCATCAGGTATTTCACTACCATCCTTAAGGAATTTAAAGTAAAATAAAGCAACATATGCATCACTATCACCGGTATAAGATGGTGTTCTACTTTTCAAGGCATAGGTAATTACATTAGCATTTATATTACCCTCTCCAACACCATAACCCATGGTAGAGCTATATATCGATTCCTGATTTTTTTTGCCTCCCAATCTATTTGGCATATCGGCAGAATAATTATTTTCTTCACCATCAACTAAAGCTATATATTCAGAATTAAAATGAAATGGTATACTCATATTAAAAATACCATCTGCACCAGCCCTAATACTTTTTAAATTAGATATTCTTATACCTAATACAAAAACATCTCCCTGATGTATATCAGCTCTATCAGGCGTGCTAACCTTTTCTGCCACTATCGATTTATGATTAGCAGCATATATCTCATCTGCATCCGTATATGATCCACCATTTCCTGCCAAATCATAATCAGATTTAAAATTCATATAATCATAGATTATATCTGCTTTTGTAGAACCATCTGTAAGACGTCCATCGTCCGCAAATGCTGTGATAGCATTCAAAGGAAAAATGCTAACTAACATTGACAGCACAATCATAAGTGCCATTATTTTTTTACTCTTCATCTTTTTTCTCCTTTCTTTTCCTTTGTCATATTGAATCCGGCAACTCAACATACCATTCCTCAAGCGGATTATTGCTATTTGCTTTATCTGTACTTGATAAACCTTTATACTTATTTGTATATTGATATACCGGATTTGTATCCTGCAAATTAATCGAATTTGTAGGTTTTAAATCTAAGCATCTATATATATATACCAACCGAGCAGTACCAGTTATAACGTGATCTGTTCCCTCAGTTTTAAAATATGTATTAGCATTATTAAAATATTGATACATTGGATTTACATCCTGCAAATTAATTGACCCCGAAAAATTTGCATCTCCTCTCGGCTGTAAAACAACCACATATCTTGCAGTCTCTACCTTTTCATGTGTATTGTCATCTTCAAATGAGTATATCATCTTATATATATCAGGTCGTATAAACGCACTGTCAATATCACCTTTTACATATGGTTTTGTTATTTCTGTAAACAAATATTTTGACGGTTGATCTAAAATGTCAATATTTTTTTCTACATAGTTACCATCATATAAACCATTGATACTCAAACCCTTATTCATTCGTTGCACAGTTATTCTACGATCTAATTTATCCACTGTTTTACCTAATGAATCCTCGGCTACAAAGCCCGGATCAACAAAATATTTTCCATTATAAACAAATATTGCAGTTTCATTTTTATCCATATTTGATATCTGGATTTTCCAAATCCTCAATGCTGTTGAGCTGTCGCTGTTTTTTAAACTTGCAACATCAACCCATGCTCTATACGAATATGCATCTATATTAGTTCTCAAAGTAGTGCTATTTCCTGTTGAGGATTTTATTTTAACAGCAGCATCTGTTGGTATATATGGGGCTTTATAAATATTCTTTTCATCAAATGCATCTTTTGCCTTTTGTTTATCAGAATCAGCAATATTAGAAGCCTTCATGATTTCGCCATATGGCGAATTACCGTAATTTAATGTAATCTTCGGTTTCAGCAATCTACGGATATATACCGTATATGTTGTACCTCCGGCTGTAATTGTAACAGTATTATTATATCCGTCGTTTACAGTCTTGTCCAATTCAGCAAGATCAAATAAATCTGACGAATACTTTTTAGCGTCTGATGCTGTCACATTGACGCTTGCCGAATTAACAGTTACAGTCGGTTTTTTCGGATGAACTTACGTCCATTCTGATTTGTTCCGTTTCATTAGGAACACTTACATAATACGTTTTAGTTTCCGCTTTAAACTTATCTTCTTTCAAAGTCTTGTCCGATGATAAATAATAAGTTGTATCCGGTGACGGAGTCGCTCCCGGATCTGACGGAGTTTCTCCCGGTTTTACCGCAACTATATTATCTATTGCATCATTTGTTCCAAACAGACTTATATCGCCGCTGAAATCAAATAAATTTTTAAGGTTAGTATCGTCCGGAGCCGGATGTGTCGTAGCAAACCATGATGCATAAGGATTTGTACCGTCACTACCGGAACCGATAGCAAACGTATCTCCGCCTCGAACCATACTCAATACAGTAGGATTCTGGTCTGCCGCAGTTTCATCGGGAGCACTCAAAAGAACGAAAGGCAATTTCAACAAATACTGCTTTGAATTACTTGCCAAGTCTTTAAATCTTAACAGCGAGTTCCCTTTAAATACCACACCCACATAGCACATTTTCCAACCTTCTAAAGCACGTTGATTAGCTTCTGTGCTGTTTTCTCTATCACTTAACGTAGTATCTATATCGCATTCACGAACAGATGTAATCTCATATTGTGTATCATCCCACCAAGCACTGCTGTCGCCTGTTGAACTCAGGTTTCCCTTTACCAACTCATCATTCCAGCTTTGTTCCGCAGTTGAAGATGCAGTTGTTTTATCCCAATACGGCTTTACGTAATTCGGATCATATTCAAACGCTACATCTAACGAATAAACACCGTCAGTAAACAACGGTAAATCGTTTACATTTTCAACGCCGATACCCACCCAAAATTCAAGCGGATTGGTTAAGTTTACATCATCTTTGCTAAATCCTGCTTTACCGGGGCTTGCATCATTTGGTGTAGAACCTCTGCCCATAAAATCTACAGACAAAGTTCTGTTTGTTGCCTGTGTTTCTATATTTTCGTATTCATCCGCAGTAGCAGGAATACTAATCATACATACAGCACACATAGATAGTGACGTAAATCCTGACACTAACCTTTTGAGAATCTTATTCATTACGCACCACCTCCATCATTAGTATAGAACTGAATCATTTTTTTAGCACGTATATTATTTGCATCTATCAAATTCACCGCTCTATCTTTATTTACATCGCAAATACGATATCTATTTAGCAATCCGCCAACATCATAACCTGTAACATTTGTGTTGTTAGCTAAATCTGCACTGAATCTGTTTCTTATTCTTGAAACATCTTTTGTATCTGCTTGTTTATCATTATTGACATCTCCAAGAGTATTAAGCAAGATTAACGGTCTTTTTATTGAAACGATTGAACCGTCAAAATCTGCAAATGAATAAACAAGTTCATATTTATCAGGTCGGATTCGTTCCGCATTTAATTCTGATATTGTACCGCTCGACGGCAAATTGATTGTCTGTGCATTAACAGATGAATAATCCGTAGAACCGCCATCTTGATATGCCGCATTTGTTTCCGTTAAAACATTAACCGTTATCTTTTTGGTGACATCGGTTACCGCTCCGCCAATCGAATTAATAACACTTTCATATCCCGGGTCTGTAAAAGTTCCCGAATTCAAAACAAACAATGCTGTATCATCCAAATCATAATTCACACCCGACGTCCAAGCTTCACCGCAATAATTTACACCCACTGTCGCACCTGCCGGCGTATATCCTGCAGTAAATGTATAATCATTTTTGTCAAATTCATTTTTAGCCGTCGCCTTATCCGTTATTGCCGTATCACGCATAATCAAGCCATACGGCGAGTTACCATAATTAAATTTCATCAATTTGGACTCTTCTATTTTTCTGTAAACGTGAATCTTATACGACCTTGTAACTTCGCCTTCATCAGGATCGTCATTAGGATCATCATATGTCATCGTCAATGTAAGCAGGTTATCAACAGGGCTGACGTCAAGCTCTATATCCTCTGACTTATAATAATTATCCGTTGCGTCCTCCGTTGGCGTGGTCAATGTATCAGTTACAGAATTATGTTCACGCGAAAGAGACAGCGTCGCATTTTTTGCTTCATCTCTAAGTTTGAACCAAAGCTTTACTTTGTCAACACTATTTGGCACTGCAACATAATACTCACGTTTTACAGGGTCAAACTTTACAATTTTCCAATTCTGATCATGCAAATCCTGATCATTGTCATTTGTATCTTTAACCATAAGTTCTGTCGCTCTGAGTTTCGCTCCAAGCGACTCTTTAAAGTGAGCCGTTATTTTAACATTTTCTGCCGGCATTTCAAATGTCGTATTAGCCAATGTGCTGTCTGCGAATGTCACATTACCGGTTTCACAGGTCCATCCGGTGAAAACGCAATCTTCTTCGGGAGTTGCTGTTATTGAAACAGCTTCACCTTCACTTGCAGTATATAATCCCGAGTCCGTTTCTGCTTTACCATATTTTACATTATCAGAAACAAGCTCTATTTTATATGTAGGAGCTTCCGTAACTTCAAAAGAGATTTTAAACGTTCGAAGGACTCCCTCATTTGATATAACAGAAACTGTACATTCATAAGTTCCTACATCAAGACCTATATTAGTTGTTATATCAAAGTCTACACTTTCACCTTTTTGTAAAATCTGAGGCAACTTTTTGCTGATGGTAAATGCTTCTTTATTCCCATCTTTACTCAAAGAAATAGCAGCTGTCAAGCCGTATATATCGGTTGAGCCTATATTTTTAACAGTAAATGAATTTGTTTGCAAATCGTTATAATCATACCCAACTTGTTTTTTGTCATATGTAAAATCGGGTATTACATCAATTTCATCTCTATCATCACCGTTGACAACCAAATACTTAATCTCAACTGTGTTATTATTCTCATTTACAACATTTCCGTAGTTTGTATATGACGTTGTTGAAAGCGTACCCCTTACAGTTACAACACTGCCAACCAATGTAGGGTCTCCGTCAATAACATCCCACGAATCAACTGTGAAGGTCGAAAGCTTACCTATTTCCGTACCGTCGTATCCATCATATGTTGTTCCAACAAAATCAGAAAGTACAGGAAGCGTTACAGTTGTCGGCAAACTCACACCCGCTTTGATAGGAAACATTGCCGATTGCAAATCCGAATAATCAAAAGTATAGCTGTCTAAATAAATATTTTTTCTCGGATTTGTACTGAATTCAGTATACGGTCCCGGATTTTTTCCTGGTTCCGTTGATGATATTTCAAACTTACCGGTTTTACTTCCAAGGTTTATAATCTGTGCAAGTTTCTTTTCAGAATCTATTGCAATATCAGCCTTTACAGTAATTGTTGCCGTTCCGTCATCATTTACAACAACATTATAACCCGACATTGAAGAATCAATAAGTTCTCCGCCCGGCATTCTCACATCAAATGTTGTACCTACAGGAATTGTGTTCCCATCTTTATTTTTAACTGTTATTGTCAAAGTACCGTCATCAGCCGTGACAGCACTTACAACCTCCAACTCTTTTGGAAGCTCACTCTCGTTATCGACAACATTTCTTATAAAGTTGACATCAGAGCTGTCCTTTACTGTAAGCCACGGATAATTAATCGATATTTTGTTTATATCGGCAATGTGTCCCAAAATCGTATATTTGCCTACCACTTTATTTTTGATATCGTCAGGTATATCAAGCAGCTGCGATGTTTCAGTGCTAAGCTGGTACCATCCGATATTAAACTCCGGTACTCCGCCGTTTGGAATATATTTATCAAGTATCGGTTTTGCTTTTGGTGCAAGTTTCAAATCGTCTATTGTTGCAGGATAATCCGCCGCACCGGTCCAATACGTCAAATTTTCATTTTCTGCCGTGAAGCCAATCAAATTAATCGGCGTCACATGTATTGTAACGGTTATATCAAAATCATCATTGTATTTTTGAACAACCGTATAGTCACCTTCTTTTGGATTCCACGAAATCGAGCTTAGATTGCTTGTCGTCTTATCCCACTTAAACACTGCCGGTCTTTCGGAACCGTCTGCATATTGGAGTGATATAATCGACATTTTATCATTTATGAAATCAAGTAAATCATCTATCGTACCATTCTTATAGATGTCATAAGAAGTAACTGTAAGCTCCTCATTCAGTGCCTTAACATTTGAAAGTGCCGCTTCAATCTCAAAATTACACTCAACATTTTTATCGGCTCTTGAGTACCATTTGACATCTCCGTCACTGCTGTCGATATAACCTATATGAACACCGTCATCATCTGTAATAGTATCGTCCTGCACTGTAATCATTGTCGAAAACGGTACAATTTTAATAACATCCTTAAGTTCGCTTTTTGAAAGCTTTGCAAACTTTGCAGGGTCTTTTATATAAAAGCTCAATCGTCCGAGTTTTAAATTTTTACCGTTTGCAAGAATAAGATGTTCGTCACGCCCTTTTACCGCAGTTATGTATTTAGAAGTTGTACCTTCTTGCGGTAAGAAGTTCATTATTGCTCTGCCGTTGTCGGCATCTGCAACACCAATAATCGGCATACTTACACCAATCATAGACGGTAATTTAAAGTCGCCAAAGCTTCCGATTGGAAAATCATCAGTATTTTGTTCAAAATAATCATGAGCAATATCATATGAATATCCAACGCTTCCCGAAGAAGTTGTAGGGTTTTTAATCGGTGTATTCGTCGCCACATCCGAAAGCTCTATGTAATTTTTATCATATTCAATACAATAAGATATTGCAGTTGAATCAATATTTTTCAGAGATATATCAACGAAGCCTTGAGTTGTTGAACCGTTAGCCACCATTTTTATGCCACTGAATGATATAGCTGCATTTGGGTAAGATGTTGCAGCCCAAACAATAACAGATACAAAAACAACCACAATAAGTGCACTTATTGTGATTTTCTTTTTCCCAATATGCATGCTCTCCCCCCCTGCTACAATTATCCCTATTATGAATAATTCTATACTTTAATTGTACACCAACTTATACCAAAAGTCAACATTTCTATTCAAGAAAAACACCGTTTATTCTTTACAGTTCATTATCGTATATTGTGTGAATGTTACAATTATTACTGTTTAATAAAATTACATAAAATGTATAAAACAAAAAAGAATCGACAGAATTAAATCTGTCGATTCCTTAAAGCTAATTAATATGCTTTTATTTTGACTTTGTCGGGACCTTGGTTATCCAATACAGGAGTCTTCTTTCCAAAATACATACCTGCATACAGAAGGTCTTTTGTTGTGATTGAGCCGTCACCGTCAAAATCACAATCAGCTCTTTCAACACGTCCGCCCTCAAAGTTAATCCAAGAAATTATCTTCTTGCCATTTGCTTCGTAATAAGCGCCGGCTGTATTAGTGCCATCACCATATTGGATTTCTGTATAAGCAGATACACCTGCTACTGCCGTTGAAACAGAATATGATGATTCTGAACTCTTAGCACTGTCTGATTTACTATCCGACTTACTGTCTGATGTCACACTGTTTGTTGTGCTGTCCGACTTACTGTCTGATGTCACGCTGTCTGTTGTGCTATCCGACTTGCTGTCTGATGTCGCACTGTCTGCTGTGCTATCCGACTTGCTGTCTGACGTCGCACTGTCTGTTGTGTTATCTGACTTGCTGTCTGATGATGTATCACCATTTGATGTATTATCACTTGATGTATTACCATCTGACGGTGTTTCTGTATTATCGGATTTATCTCCCGTTTCAGTATCTGATGATGTATTATCGCCTGTTTCACCTTTATTAGGTGTATCAGTCGTTGTACTATCATCCTTACTGTCACCACTGTTTGTTCCATCACTTGGAGTTGATGGTGTATCCGGTGTTTCACTCGGAGTTTCAGGGTTATCCGTTGTTCCGCTGTCAGGAGTTGACGGTGTTGACGGATTATCCGTTGTTCCGCTGTCAGGAGTTGACGGCGTTGACGGATTATCTGTTGTTCCGCTGTCAGGAGTTGACGGCGTTGACGGATTATCCGTTGCTCCGTTATCCGGAGGTTCAGGATTATCACTCGAATCGTCTTTCTTATCAGTATCCTTAGTTTCATCCTCGGTTCCATCTTCAGTTGTTGTTATCGAATCCTTAATAATTTGTCCTGTATAGTCATTCATAATAATGTTATATAGGAATACATTTACTAAGTTAACATCAACATAATCTATGATGCCGTCACTTACATCATAATCTGTAACGTTACCCGGTGTAATTCTAATCATACCAAAGTCATATTTAGCTTTCACAAAAGTTTCGGTTGAAACAATGTTGGTGATTTCATAATCCAAATAACCTGTTCTGCTTATTACAATATGATATGTATCTGCATCAGGAAGCGAGATTTCAAAGTTGCCGTTCAGACCAACTTGGTAAACCGTATTTCCTGCCGCATCTACCGCAACAAGATTATTGCTGCTGTCATACATTCTTATTTCTGCAGTATCGTCACCTTGAGCAACCGAATGAACTCTGCCTGTTATGTAAGTTTGAAGTTCTGGAACTGTTTCGGCAGTATCTCTTGTAACAGTTACACGATACTTACCGCCGTTAGTTACCGTAGAGCTTACCTGACTTACAATCTCAAAGTCGATTGTGAACGACTTTTGGTTAAGTGCAAGGTCAAACATATGTGTTAATTCTGATGCCGACTTACTTGCTACCTGCGTGCCTTCAATGCTCATATTTAGGATTGGATTATATTCTGTAGTCTTAATCGTAAATTCGATTTCTGTTGCAAGCGGATCTACAAGAACATCGTAGCTTATTACACTTGCATCGAACTTAGGATTTAGTTCTTCGTATCCGTCTCCATCAACTGTATCTGTTACGATAATGTTGCTTAGGTAAGCTGTGTTCTCTCTTACAATCTTAATTACATAAGTGTATGGAGTTTCAGCTACTGTTACGAATACATAATCTACAGCTTCACCCGCGTCAAGCTCAAATTTCTCACTTGCACTGCCGATTGATTCTGCCGAATTTTTACCCTTATGAGTAAATACTATACTGTCAGTTGGGTTTTTAGCTTCTGCTGTTACCGTAATATCTTCATCATAAGGTGAGATATTAACAACATAACTAAAGATTTCAGGGTTAAATACCTTTGACAAATCGAACTTATCGGTTGTCAGACTTGCAAGTCTTGCATCTCCGTTTGCTCTGTCATCACGAGTAATCTTCAATTCGTACTTACCAATCTTACCGTCCTTATTTTCAACAGTTACCGTTACAGTTTCTGTTGAATGTTCACTGTCAAGGAAGCTTGACGGCAATGTAATTTCAGTGGCTGTGCCGCTTGTTACCGTTGTAACCTTACCGTCGCTTGTAGTAACGGCAAGTTTATCATTTGCCGGATCTTTAGCTGTTACAGTCAATGTAATTGTATTGTCTGTGTAATTAACCTTAGCAGAATATTCAGCATCTTTTTCTTCAAATGCAGGAGTCATTTCATATAATCCGTCGCCTGCAGCTGTTTCATCCTCAAGTTCAATGTTTTCAAGGAATGCCTCAGGAATTAACTTATCAAGACGAGTTACATTCAGAACATAAATTCCGTCTTTTTCGTCAACTGTTATCTTAACCGTTACGGTAAAGTTCTTAGTATCAAGAGGAAGTTTATCAAATGTTCTTACGTCACCGTCTACATAAGCTCCGCCGTCGATACTCATACTTACTTGTGCATTTTCATAAGTATTCTTTGTATGTACGGTAAATGCTTCGGTATCCTTACCTATTTCAACATCATAATTTCTTACTATCGGTGAGAACTTAGTCTTCATAGTAGCATTATCTGTCCACAAATCAGTTAAGATAGGTGCGTCTGTATTATAAACAGTTACTACATATTCATTAATAAGCTCGTATCCGCTTTCAGTAAACTTAGTTGCACGGAATGTGAATGTTGCCTGTCCGCTTTCGCCTATAGACTGTGCCAAGTATGAACCTATACCTTCTTGCAATGAGTAATCTCTCATTGTTTCATTGATTACTTCAATGTAAACATCCGGGTCATCGCTCTTAGCAAACAAGTACGGTGTAGCACCGTCATTAACGGCACTGTAAACAAATACTTTTTCGTCAAACGCTGTGAAGAATGTTGCATCCTTGCCTGTCTGGTTGATTGTCGGATCAATCATAATATGATTGATGAACGGTTCATAAGGCTTGTCTGCATCGCTTTCAGCATATACAACGAACGACTTGTTAATACCGCTTATTGCGCTTACAACATTAATGTCGAATCTTTCCTTTTGTGTTGACATTGTAAAGTCAATGTCCTTTCCGCTTTCAATCTCTCTGCCGTTTACAGTAATTATTGCATCGCTGTCGGCTGAAGTTATATTAAGCGGAATTGTTGTTGTACCTTCCGGTACTGTTATTGTTTCAAGAGTGCTGTTTGTTATCGCATCTCCGTTCAATGTACCGCTGATACCGTTGATTGCAGTATCACGCAAGATTGTTACAGAATACTTCTGCATTGTAGCACCGTTTCTGACTGTAATAATTCTTACTGTCTTATTACCGTTCAATGCAAATGTTCCGATACCGCTTACGTTTGCAGAACTGCTTGCTGCCTTAGCATTTATTGTTACACGGGTTGTTGATGCATCTACATATGTGTAGTAGTTAAGCTCTCTTGCCGAGAAATCCGGAATTATGTCCTTACCGTCTACAGTCAAGCTGCTTAGGTCAGGAACATCGGCTGCCATATTCTTTCTGAATATATCCAATGTGTATGTTACTTCAGGCAATGAATCATCAGCTGATGCATATACCTTGATTGCAACTGAGTTATATACTCCGTCTGTCAAGTCTATATCCATAGCGCCTGTATATTCTGTGCCGTTTACTTTAATCACACTGCCCGGATTTAATGCAGCTGTTTCAAGAGTTACCTTATTTACCTGATAAGGAACTGTCACATAATAGTTCTTTACATCTCTTGTAAATGCCGGTACGACTGTACCCTTATTAAGAACAAGTTCTGTTAGAGCATTATCGTTATCCGAATCAGGACGGTATACATTTACAAGATATACACGCTTAGTTATTGATAACTCTGCAGGAGATTTTGTATTATCTATTGCAGTTACAACAACCTTAATCTGATTCTTACCCTTCTTAAGTTCGATATTTTCTGATGCCATACCGCTTACAACTTCAAGGTTGTTAACAGTAATCTTCGCATCATTGGCAGTTGGGATAAGGTTAATGTATGATGTTGATTCATCTACATTAATTTCATATGCCGTCTTATCCGGATCAAATGCCGGTGACAATGCAAAGTTCTGTTTAACTGCCAAGTCGATAAGTTTAGGGTCAAGGTCAGGTTGTTGACGATTGATTACCAATGTATAATACTCTTTATTTTCCTGAGCATTCGATAGTTCAATCGTGAATATGTTATCACCGTATTCAATAGGTTCAAAGATATTATTCCATGTACCGCTTGATATTACTCTGCCGTTTACTCTAATCGTTAGATTATCTTCATCCGATGGGTCATTTGATATAGCAGTTACCTTAATATCTGCCTTTTCAAATGTACTTGGAACACTTGCATAATATGAATGTTCATCCTTATCGAATGCAGGCGTTATAGCATAGTCATCAAAGTGTTGGTCTTTTAGTTCCAAACCTGTAATTTCAGGTATCGGAGTTTCAAACTTATTACGATATACCGAAACCGTATAAGTCTTTTCTGTACCGTTTACTGTTCTTACAATGAATGTTACTACCGTTTCACCTACAGCAAGCGGTGACAATGAGAATGTATCTCCGCTGCTTATCACCTTAGAAGTTTCGCTTGATGTAACGGTTATATCCTTTATAGCATCCGGAGTTCTTGCAATCGGTATCAAATCAACATTTTCATGCTCATAAGTATAAGTCAAATGATAATTTGTTTCATCACTGTCAAATATAGGAGTGAGTATACCGCCTGCTGTGTACTTAATATCTATTAGGTCAGCATTATCATTTTCACTGCCTCTGTAAATATTAATTACATAAACCTTCTTAGTGTTATTCCATGTTCTATTACCTGCTTTTGCAGTATTGTTAGGAGCAGTTACCGTAATAACAATCTTATTGCTACCCTCTACAAGCTTAATATCGGTATTTACCGTACCAACCGCATCAACGTCAATATCTAAGGCTTCGCTTCTTACCCAAATAGCAGACATTGTATTTTCGGATTTAGCGTTAATCTTAATTGAATCAACGTCATTTGCAACAGTAATCTTATATGATGTTACATTCTTATCAAATGTCGGCGTCATACTTTGACCGCTTGCTGTCAGAGATGAAAGCAATGCGCTTGTATTCTTGTCTATTGCTCTGTTTATTGTAATTGAGTAGTAACGACTGTTGCCGTTGCCATCGCTTACTTTGACAATAAACAAGTTATTACCCGCATCAAGCTTAACCGGCGTCGGCTGACCGGACAACATAGTTTCGGTTGTATTATTGGCTACATCATACAATGTTGCAGTCATATTACCGTCTGTACCCGTAACATTTGTATTCGGAATTACTGTGATTGCTTCTTCTGTTTCCGTATTAGTTACATTTGAATAGTAATTATAATCTACATCTGATGAGCTGTTCATCATTGTCAATGTATGATTTGCAAGAGATATACTTGATAAGAAGTTTTGCTTTGGATTGATATTAGCATTAGTATTTTTATAAAGTGTAATCTTATACTCTTTCATTACTACGCCGCTTGCCGATACATTGAATGCAACTTCGGTTGTTGACTTCTCAGTCAAACCGTCTTTGATTGTCACGCTCGTTCCCTTTGTGGTAGAACCGCCGTCAATCTTGTAAGCCACATCGCTTGCAGCACTGCTTGGTGTTGCTTCAATATTAATATCATTAATATTTTCACCTTCAACAATGAAGTAGTAATCCGTAATATCTCTGTCGAACATCGGAACTAAGCTGTAATACTTACCGCCGATAACGACTCTGATGTCGTCCAAAGTAGCGTCAGTATCAGGAATCTTACGATTTATTGTAACCGTATATGTCTTAGTTGTTATTCTGTCTTCAGATGTTACTTCAATCTTCAATATGTTGTTACCAACTGTCAAGTTATCAAATACAAAACTATTTCCGCTTGTGTGGTTGATAACCGGCTTTGAACCGTTGCTTGTAGATGTCATAAGCTTGATTGTAGCATTATTGCTTGCTGTAATCTTATCAAATGTCACCTGTGTAACAGCTGTATCTACATCGATTTCGTAGTTATGAACATCCTTATCGAATGTAGGTTTCATCACTACGCCGCTTTCAGGTTCAAGTTCAATAAGGTCTGCATCGCCTGACATTCTTGTTACGTGTACAATATATGTCTTGGTTATATCTGTTGCAACATCCTTTACAGTAACGGTTATATCTTGAGGATTATTCATCAAGTATGTCTTATTGGTAAACTGCTTTGTTGTTCCCGCATCAGGGTTTTGCTCAGCTAAAGTACCAATCTTAACCGTCTTACCGTCTGATAGAGTTGTTACTCTCATCATCGGTGTATATGTCGCATTATGCGGAATACCTATTTCAAAGCGGTTATTTTCACTGTTCCAAACAGCTGCAATAGGATTTGCATATTGACGAGTTGTATCTGTTACAAAGTCGCCGTTGTCAACATCCATGTAGATGCTTAGAATATCACCCGTTACACTAATCAACTTCAATACATAATCTCTGCTGATTGTATCTGTACCGGCTGTCAAAGAAACATTAATATCAACATTTGTAGTTACAGACGATATAGTCGGCATAGTTATCGTTACCCAACCGGTAGACGAAACATCTGCTGCGCCATTTGTCTTTAATGTTGTTGTTGCTCTTGAATCGCTTGCCATAGCCTTAACAATCGGATTTGTACCCGATTCAACATATGCAACATATGTTCCGTCCGGCTGCAAAGCGGCAGGCATATCATTTACCATGACATACTTAACGCTTGCGTCTATCGGCTTACGATAAATATGAAGTTCGTATTCCAATTCCTTAGATGTTTCACTTGTTACTTTTACATAGAATACGTTATCGCCATATTCAAGATTTACGTTTTGAGTAATTGTAACAAACGCATTACTCATCGGTTTTTTGTTTGAATCAAGAATTGTAACCATCGTCTTAGCACCATCATGATTATGATATGCCTTAGCGTAAATGTCTGCATTTGTCTTTTCTGATTCAACATTTACCGTATAAACGCCCTGTTTCTTTTCATCATCTGTTGTAGGCTTATTTATCTTATAATTATCCTTATCAAAGTCAGGATCCAAGTCGTAACCGATAACTTGTAAATCTGCAAGTCGGTTTTCATCGCTAGGGTCATGAATTTCTATATAATAAGTTTTTGTGTAGTGAGGAACTCTCAAGTAAATAGGTATTCTGAAGTATTCCGAAGTTGTTCCGTCTGTCTTCATACTGTTGACATACTGCTTAATATATTTACTCAAATCGTCGATTTGCTCACTGCCTGCGTCTGTAATCTTGATTCTTGTTTCATAATCATTAGGATTCCAGCCTTGTGTCTTCGCATAGTCAAGTAGTTTCTGATGTGTTTCATGTGCATTTGCATATACATCATACTCATGTAAATCATTTTCAGTCTTAATCGAATAAGTTGTAACCGTCTTTATAAATGATGAATTATAGAACGGTATCTTATTTGAATTGTCCTTCTTTGTGATATACAAATCATCAAGATATACGTCAACCGGAATATGCTTGATACGTAATGTATAATAGATTGACGGGCTGCCGTCCGACTTCTTAAGTTCAATCGAGAAGTAGTTGTCGCCAACCTTCAAATCTACGTTTGCAGTAAGCTGACCGCCCTTACCTGCTCCCAATGTATATGTCTGCGATACTGTAAGACCCGTCAACGTAATTGCGGCGTTTTTATCAACAGCATATATATCAACTTTAGCAGTTGGATTTTCTGCTTCTGAATATGAGTATGCCTCATATATAATCTTGCCGCTGTCAAGAGTTGTCTTAACTGCATCATTGTCATTTACACGGATTGCTCCAAGTGCTGCGTCAAGCATATCACGCTTAATTAAAATATTGTTAATTGTTATTAAGAATCCGTCTTCGTCATATACACGAAGCTGAACAATCGAATTAACTTCTTTTAGCTTAATTGTTGATTTAATAGTCTGCTCATTAGTTGTATCATCTACAAGCATCTTTTCACCGTCGTCAATCTGAACGTAATATTTATGACCTTGAGGGTCTGCCATATTAATTTGCATATCTGCATCGCTCAAGTAGAACGGAAGTTTTGTCGGACGTTCATAGTTTGAAATGATAACACCGTCTTCATTTGTAACCGGATCGCCGATTCTTTCTGTAAGTTCGTCATTTACGACTGTGTTCAAATCGAAGTTGTAGATGTACTGAACAATGTAAATCGTATAGTTCTGTGTTGCGCCTGACGGAGATTCTACCGTTACAGGAACTTGCGTAACACGACCGTTTAGTTTTACATCATCAATATATGTATTTACTGCGCTGTTCTGATGAACACCGTTTACATATATCTTAGCAAACTTATTCTCACTTATAAGTTTTACTACAGCTGTATCACGTCCTTGCGGAACTGATGCCAAGTAAGTTGTAAGACCTGTTATACTTGCATTCTTCAAGATTACTTCAGATTCATCTATAGGATAATCTTTGTATCCTTCTTTTCTCAAACCGATATTAACATTTTTCAACTGAGTACCCTCAGGGCTGTTAATAAGGTTGATTACATATTCCTGAGATGCGTTGTTGGTTCTCGATGTTACTTTAAATCTGAACTTATATAAATTTCTGTCTTCAATACTGGCGGCATCCGTTGTAGCACCTGCGAAGTTTACATTAGTTCCTTGAATTTGTTTATTATTGCTCAGTACATATGTACCATCTCTGTACTCATAGAACTGAATTACCGCATATGGGTCTATTGCGAATACAAACGGTTGTGCAATGTATGTATTCATCGGCATTTCAACTTTGTACGATATTGCCGTTGTATTAGGTTCCACACCCGCTTCATAACCTGTAACCTTACCTGTAACTCTTGTTGTCTGCTGAGTTTCAGTAGAAAGTCCGCCTGTAGCGTCAACATATACTTTGTCTATACCAAGTTCACTTGAAGCTTTCTGAATCATCAATGTGTAATCCTGTGTTCTGCCGTCACCGGCTGTTACTCTGGCTTTCAATATGATGTCATCTATACCTGACATTGATGCCTCTGTATCAACTGCCAACATTCCGCTCGCAATCGCAGGTTTACCAAAATCAGTAAAGAATTCAATCTTTGAACTTGCCGACTTAGTCTGTGACTTAACATATGCCATATTTGCCGTTGGATTAATATAGCTTATGTAATTATATGTATAAACATATTTGCCGTTTACAAGTGTCTTATCTTCGCTCTGCTTTGCAGCCTTTACATATGAGCTGTCAACTAACTTAATATCGCTGACAAACATATCAAGTTTCAAATCAGAACGCATTTCTTCAGGAGAAAGCTTTGTAATAATAAGCTTTGTTATTGCTATCTCATCAGGAGTTGTACCATCTGACAATAAATCAGGTGAACCAACCTTAATATCAATCGTTACCGATGACGATGTCGGAATTGTTGATACGTCATAATTCAAATATGAATTGCTTGAAAGAGCAAATCCATTATTCTCAAATTCTACGTATTCCCCGGCGTTCAGAGCAGTAGCTTTGATTTCATTTACAAGTGTTTCATCTGCCCCTACATCAATTCTGAATGTATAAGGGTCGTTTCTGTCTTGCTCTGCATAACGTCCGTCAAGTGTAATTTCCTTAAGCTTTAGATTATTCATCTTTCTGATAATCTTAAGTGTGTAGTATGCAGGAGCAATATCACCTTCATAACTCCATACCGTTACCTGGAATGTTCTTGAACGTTCGCCTGTTGTTTCATCAACATCATCGTCATTACTGTCAAACGGAATATTTATCTTTAGAGTTTGATTTGTCGAAACAGTATCTACACCGTCTATCGTCATACCAACTCTTGCTGTTGAGTAATCAGCACCGATTTCAATAGGAACGATTGATGTACCGTATGTTATATTCTTTATGATAATCGGATTGTTTACAGTTATATTTTCAACAACTGACTGGAACAACTTACCCGTTTTATCTTCAGGATATGCATATACGTGATCAATTTTTCTGTTATTAGACTTTCTGATTAGGTCTACTATGTATTCCTTACCATCACCAACACCTGACAACATTTCATCCTGTGAACGTATTCTAAAGTACAATGTGTAGTTTTGGTTAGGTTCAAGATTTGAAAGTTGTACTTGTTTTTGATGTAATTCATAGTTATTTGTATATGATGATGTATATGGGTCATAAATATCTACGCCCGCATATTCATAATCTGCGATTACCTTCATGTCAACAGATGTTATACCTGTTTCAATTTCTACAGTGTATCTGCCTGTGTTCTTATCGTACTTAGCAGGCGGTATGCTGTTAATTGTTCCTGCAGGACCAACCCATACACTGTAATTATCACTTTCGGCATCATATTCAACATCTCTGTTTGAGTTATCTGCAAGATAAACTCTCAAGTCATATTCTTGCATTGTACCCGCTTCAGAGATAATTCTGAATTTAACCACATGAGGAATATCAGGATCTGCATCGTCAAACAAGTATGAGTGGGATACTCTGAACGGAATGTTGTATTTAGCATCATTTCCGTGATAATCAAAGTCGCCATCTTCCCATAGAAGTTCTGCTGTTGTATCCTTCGACTGAACAGCCGCCTGAACAACAACCGATGTCTTTTCGGCATTATTAACTGCTTTTTCATATACACTGTAAGGAATATAGCTGTTATAATACGGCAGATCCGAATCGCCCTCAGTGAACGGACCATATGCTTCTACACCATTAACCGTTACATAATCGGCATTAGTATTAATCGACTGGATTGTTACGTTTAATGCATTGTTTGAAGTATGTCTGCCGTCTTCTGATGTTACTACATACGGAATTACCTTAACGCTTTCGCCATCCTTTACAGGAATCAAGATACCGTGAATATCTCCGCCGTTTACTACATTCGAACCGCTTATTACAGTTTCATCATCTGTTATTCCGGTATATATCTTACCGTTTAGAGTAATCTTAGCCTTTGAATACTCTGTCTTGATATATACTCTTAAATACTTATTACCGTTTTCATCAACTGTAAGTGTTGATTCGCTTACTTTGTAATAATCTACAACATTTGGACTTGTTTCACCGTCATATCTTGTAGTTTCATTTACAACAGTTTCTGAGTTGTTACTGCTGTTGTGAAGTACATTTGTATTTTCTGACAATCTGTAGATTACAACCTTATACTGATGAGTATATCCTGTACCTGCTTCCGGTATTGATACAATAGTAATATTTGTATCAGGAGTGTCTTCAGATACTGATCTTGCCGTATTTACAGGGATTGTAAGTACGCCGTCTGTCGGATAATTATAATCAGATCTGTTTACAATTCCGTTTTCAGATACTGAATTTACCGATACTGTCGGATCATACGGAGTTGGTGCATGTTCATCAATGCGAAGTCCAACCTTTACAGTTGCATCCTTCACGATACCGTATCTATAGATAATCTCATCGCCGACCTTTTCAGGATTTTTAAGCAAGTTACCGTCAATATAAATATCAATATCTGCATCAGTGTTCTTATACTTCTGACCTATTAAGAATGTATAAGTCTTAACAGTACCAATCTTTTCATCAATAGTTGCATCTGCTTGAGCCTTATAGTTATTAGCTACACCAACCTGAATCTTAACTACTGTAAATCCACCGTCTTTTTTGATTAGAGGAATCTTATAAGACTGGTTGCTTGTCTGGCGCCATCCGCCATCCCATACAACGCTTGCATCGGTTGCTGAATAGTCGTTTGCTGCGGCTGTTTCATATGCTGCAACCTCTTTCTCATATTGAGCAAGTGCTGCTGCATACTGTTCATCTGTCATACTTCCCTGAGTAGGTTTTTCAGGTCTTGTCAAGTGACCTATTCTGATGTAGTTATTAGCATCCTTAGCCAGTGCTGATGCGATTGCGCTTGTCAAATCATCAGTCTGCGGTTCAAGACGAACAACATATGCATTTCTTGTGCTGTCCCAAAGAGCATTTGACAAGTTGCCGCCGCCGTAAGGTCCTGCCTGTACAGCTTCAAGATCAAGATTCAATCTATTGATATTAATTTTATACTCAGCAGTAGTATTTAATGAAGATTTAATCATTACATTAATAGTGTTCTTACCTGTTATTGCAAAGTTCTTATAAACATTATTATGTAATGACGAAGTATTATCGTCAATCTGTACTTCTGCCAACAGAGTTGATGCTATAGCCTCAAGATCTACTGTTGTAACATCAGACGGAATCCATAGCTGATATTTACCGTTTATATCCTTACCGGCTTCAACAGTTGTTTCTGTTCCGCCGTCATTGTAAGTTGCGGTAAATGTCTCAAGATTTGCATTATCACTCTTCTTGTAGATGTATAGATATGATACCTTAATTGTTTCTAAGTCAGCAGCTTTTGACTTGATTTCATAGATTGTTAATTCTTCGCCGTCAAGAAGTACATTAGTTGCTGTCCACTTATCCGAATTAGCTGATGTTGGGTCTGTTGCCGTCGGGCTGCCTGCATTTACAAGTGTATAAATATCATTAGCCTCTATCAAAATATCAACATATGTCTTATTTGTAAACGGAACATTACCCGGAGTATCAAGTTTAACTACATATACGTCTGCAGTTGCTCCTGTTTCTTCATCTATTACTCTGTTTTCAGCTGTCGGAGTATAAACATTGCTACCGTATGTTACCTTAACAGTCTTTAATGAATCATCAATACTCTTTCTTGTTAAGTGAAGTACATAATGTTCAACAACATTCTCTTCTGTTGTTACGTCAATCGGAATGTAAATATCCTTAATTGATGTATCAAGTTTATATCTTTCGATTTCTTGTACATTAGCCGAATTATACTCTGATGCAATGCTTACCTTTGAAGTAGAGTTTACAGTTTCAGCCTTAATATTGATATATTCAAGGTCCTTGGTAATTACATAGTTATAAACATTTTCATTTATATCTGTAACATCTGTATAACCCGAACCTACAAGAACATTGCCTATAAGAGTAAGCGGATCAACCTGTACATACTTCAAACCTGTATGATATTCAGCAGGTTTCAAGATTAACGGATATTCAACCGTTGAAAGTGCATTACCGTTTGTTACTCTCAATGTATAAGTTGTTGTAGTACCGACATTTGCAGGAAGTGCTGTATTAATCCATGTCAAGCCGTTCATGCTCTCATATGAAACAACATTTCTATCCTTGTCAAGTACTTCAACTGTACCTGATATAGGAGTAATTTCTGCATTTACAGAATCAGCTGACTTACCTATTTCTGCAATGTATGTGTTATTTACACGAGCAACTGTCGTTCCGTCAATAACAACGCTGTCAAGGGTTGCCAAAGTAGGTTCTTTAATAATTACAAGATTATGTTCCTGACTTGCACCGCTTGTTGATGTAATTGTAAACGGAATTATTGTCTTATCATTGATAAGTCCGTTTATAACACCTTCAAATACACCTGTATATGAACCGCCTCTGATTGCGATTGTTGAATAAGGATTCTGAGCCTTTATGTAAATATTAGCCGAATTCTTAGTATCTCTGATATATACAATATGTTCGCAGGTTGTTTCTCCGTCTGCAAACAAGTCAATGCTTTGTGCAGAAACTGACGAAGTCTTATTTGTAACTTGTAGCATTGGGTAGCTGCCTGATGTCATATACCATATATCATTGAAGTTCCAATCGTTAAAGATTGACTGAACATATAGGTCAGATGCAGCAATACTGCTATTATCATTTGTCGTAACGATTGATGTATCATTCTTAACAAACAATGCACCCATTACACCGTGTGTATGTGTAATTGTACCGTTACTGTTAATAGCAATTGATGCTTTATCAAACATTGAGCTTGACAGATTTGCGTTAGCGAATACATATCCGATTGTTGCACCGGCATTATTGCTTATTACTATACCTGCAGAAGCATTGTTGCTTACAAGTGCAGTTGATGTAATATATGAGTTTTCAATAGTACCGTTGTTTTCGATTGCAAAACCGGCTGCATTCTTAGCTGTAATCTTACCGCCCGTTTCAATTGCAACTTGTTCGATTGTACCGTTGTTAATGCCTGCTACAACAGATGCATTTTCAACTCCGTTTTCACCGATTGTCGCAACCGCAAATCTCAAGTTCTTAACAGTACCGTTGTTTACAGCAAACAAAGCTGAATAATCTTGACCGTTTACGCTCTTCTGTGATGTAATCTTCAAATCGGAAATTGTAAATCCGTTACCGTCAAGACTACCTGTAAATGGTGTATCTTCTGAACCGATAGGATCCATTTGAATGTAATCAGAATTATACTTCATTGAAATATTATTCTTCAATACATAATGCTTTGTTAAGCTTTCCTCATCGTTACCGATGCTCTTCAATCCTGCGGCTGATGTGATTTCAAACGGACGAGCTTGGCTACCGTTAGGTATGTTAAGATTTGATATATCCGCATCGGCTGATTGGTTCCTGAATGTAGGATACTGAGCTGTCTTGATTACCCATGTATTTGCAAAGTCCCAATCATTGAATGTTGCTATATCTCCAAGCTTTTCAGGAAGAACTGACGCACTGTTATATACATTGCTGTTGCTTCCCACCTTGCTGTAGATTTGGCTAGGCATTACTGCATATGCATTATTTATTGTTGAGTTGTCAAGGTTCAATACAACAATCGACGCTACGTGTTCATCGGTTAAATTACTTGATGTTGAGCTTATTGAACCTACATTATATACATTCTTAACAGCGTTATGGTTCAATGCTGCAATACCTGCTGCGTACTCACCTGATGTAATTGTTGCTTTATTATATGCGTCTTCGACAGTACCGCGGTTAGCACCTGCTACACCGCCGGCTGCATATGAAGATTCAATATTACCTGAAGCTACGGCTACTCTTGAAATTACACCGTTTTGTTCATTCTTACCTGCCACGGCACCGATATATTGATATGATGTGCCTGCAACAGATGTAATATTTACATCTTCAAGTTTGAAGTCATAAACTTCACCCTTATTTACACCGAACAAGCCGTATGCTGTATCATTTGATGTAGCTGTAATTGTTAGATTTGATATTGACTTTCCGTTACCGTTTAGGTTACCTGTAAACGGTTCAGCAGTTGTACCGACCGGAGTCCATGCGGTACCGCTTAAGTCAATATCATTCATCAATACATAGTATGCATCAAGATGATCTGACATAGCCTGAAGTTCTTCGGCCGTCGTAATCTGGTAAGGTGATGCCTTACTGCCGTCAGGGTCTTCAGGAAGGATAGTTGAGCCGCCGCCGCACGATGCATCTTTAGCTACATATTCGTCCTCTGTACCTCTTTCGGCGATTACCTTTTCTACACTTGTATTATTGCTGTACTTAACAATTACAAGTTCATATCTGCTTGTCTTTGTTCCGTCAGAAACAACAATATAGAATTTATTTACTGTTCCAAGGTTTGCAATATCAGGCACTGATAATTGACCTTGATCTTCACCAAGAACAACATCACCTGTGTCTGTTACTCTGATAAGTCCAAGTTTTGAATCGCTTCTTCTTGTTGCAATTACAATGCTTGCACTGTCATCTGTGCTCGGAATAGCTGTCTTATAATTTCCGTACTTATCCGGAGTTAGCTTTGTATAATCTCTTTCCGACTTGCTCTGAACCATTACATTTGAAAGTGCCAAAGACTGGTCTTGTCTTACAAGTGTAATTGTTTCTGCAATAAAGCTGTTATCGTCATACGGATATGAGTAAATCTTGAATCTAACAGTTGTTGTCTTACCCGAATCAAGAGTTACTGTTTCAGTATTTTCACTTACCTTAAACTCGCTGTCACCAATCTGTACCTTTGAAACTTCGCTGTCTGCAACAACTTTAATATCTGCCGCAGTTGCTCCGTAAGGTACTTCATAAGTGTAACCGCCGCTTGTCTTTGTAAGCTTGGTTCCGTTGACATAGACTTCTTTTTCACCCGTATTGCTTCTTATAATATACAATGTGTATGCTTGCTCTGCCTTACCGTCCTTTGATGTAACGGTAAAGTCAACCTTAGATACATTCTTTGTAACATTATAAGATACGTTCAAGACACCGTTTGTTGATTTATCGCTGTCAAGTTTAACTACTGCATCTTCGTTTGCCGCAGTTATTGTAAGTATGCCGTTTGTTACGGTACTGTCTGCTCTTACAAGATATGTATTAGACTTAAAGTCTGCCTTTTCAGCTGTTACACCGTCAAAGACAACACTCTTTAGAGCTACGTCTGAATCCTCAACATACTTAATTATTACTTGATATGAATCACTTACAACCTTACCGTCATAACTCATAATTCTGAAGTTAAATACTGTATCATTTTCTGAGTTAAGTGCAAGATTTTCAAATACATAACCGTGTGAGTTGTCACTTACAAGAAGAGTATCAATACCGAATCCTGTAAGTTCTACCTTTGCCATGTTACCTGTCGGAACTATTGAAAGGTCAACCGGATTACGTCTGTTTACAACAGCTGTGTAAATACGGTCATCAGGAACTGAGAATAACGAAATATCTACATCTGTTGAGGCACCGGCTGTAAGTTCAGTCTTATTAAGTGAAACCGACTTGACATCTGTGTCTTCGTAATCAGTATATACATACAATGTGTATGTCTGCTTTACACTGCCTGATGATGATCTGATTGTAAATTCAAACTTATTTGCCTTTGAAACATCGGGTTCATCAAGCATTCTCTTTGTAATAAGTTCACCGTGGGCTACATCGTAACCGCCTGTTTCACTATTCTTCATTGAGATTTCTGCAATACCGCTTGATGTATGTATTGTGATAGTTGCAGGGTTTTCTGCTCTTGAATCGCCTCCATTAAGTTCTGAAGGAATTGCAATCTCATAGATAGTAGGATTATTCTTTCTTGTGATTGCTGCGATACCATTTACGATAACCTCGCCTATCTCCGTGTTATTACTGCTCTTATAGATACTTACTGTATAAGTCTTCTTAGCATTTGGTGTACGTACATCATCAACATACAACTGTGAACGAACTTCTACAGTTATAGTTGTTTCTTCTTCAGAAGACAATGTATATGAAGTATCTGACCATACGTTTATGTATGGAATTGAAGTAGCATTTCCTGCTACATTAACAAGTTTGGCATATTGATTTGCTGTAATTGTTACATCTGCCTCAGTTACGGTTGTCGGAACACTGAATGTATACTTCAAACCATTTGAGATAGGAGTTGTATTTACAGTATCATTAACCTTTACATTGTCAAGTGACAAGTCATCTGATGCACCCTTTAATAATAAGTAGTAGTTCTTAACCAACTCTGCCTTATCATTTTGAGGTTTAACGGTAATTCTCAAGTATCTCTTACCGCCAATAGGAACACCGCCTACAACCTTATATCGGAATGCACCTTCGTCGGTCTTCTTTCTTGTGATGATGTCACCTGTCGAATCTATAATGTTTTCACTGTCATCAGGCAATGCTACTTCATGTATTGATTCGATTGTTGCATACTTATCTGTAAGCAGTATGTCAAGCAATGTGTCGTGGTCAGGAACATTTGCTTCATACAATACTGTCATTGACATATCAACATTGTATTCGCCATCCAAACCTTTTTCTGTTGTTATATTCTTAATTGATGTATCGTCTGACTTTTCTCTGAATTCAAGAACATAGTTCTTCTTTGAGCCGTTTTCAGCCTTTACTTCGATTACATATTTACCACCATTTGCATTTGCCGGCAATGTATCCTGCCAATTATTATCTGTTGTCCAACCGGCTGTATCGCCTGCTGTTGAAGCACTGCTATCGCCGTTATTATGCCACTTATTCTGTGAATCATAGTAACCTACTCTCAATATTGACTTAGGTGAAGTTTCAATCATAATTTGAGGTACTTCTGTCATTGAGTCTACGAAGAATATGTACTTAACGTCATCACTGTTTTCTACAGGTTCTTCTGTAGCATCCACATTACCACGCTTGATGCTGATAATATCATTTTCACCGCTTCTTCTTGTGACGTGTAACTTATATGTCTTAATCGGCTGTGAAGTATTCTGCGATTGAACATAGATTGTATATATCTTAGCTGTATCAGTTGCTTCTGTAAGAGCGATTGTATAAGCCTTAGATGTTATACCCTTATCAAGCAACGTCGGTGCAGGCTCACCATCTTCTGTAATCGCAAGTTTTGTAAATTGGTTCTTAGCCTTTACTATAACATTTGCTATTTCGTCAGTTGTTTCAATACTTCCGTCATAGTAACCGCCGTTTGAAGCTACCCAGTTAGCTTCTACACCGTTTATTGTTACTGTAATATCGGTATCAGTACTCTGCGGCATAATGATTAGCTTAAATGTCTTCTTATAACTTGAGCCTGATTTAGCCACATCAACTTCATAAGTATATGGATTGCTTTCCGTCAAAGCTGACAAGTTACTAACCTGTAATCTATACAATGTTCTGTCAGGTGAATCAACAGTTATAATATTATTTGCATTTGTTGTATTTCTTACTTCAGCAATATTACCGTTTATTGATGTTAGGTATATAGTTGCTGTGTTAGAAGTTGTAGGAACATATACAATATATTCGTTCTTGTCCTCTTCCTTCGCAATCTTTTCGTCATCGTATTCTACAGTCAATTCCATATCCATATCTGTAGGTGTTGCGATGATGTAGTAATCCTTTGTACCGCCGCTCTGCGATGTTACGGTTACAGGAATTGCGAATGAATCGTTTGTGCCGTCACCGTCAAAGTCGTAATCGGCTGTAAGTTTTGTAAATGTTGCCTTTGCAGTACCGCCGTTTGTATTTGCGAACGGTGCATTATCAATGCTTGTTACTGCCGCATTTACATCTTCAAGCTCGATTGCAAGGTCAAATACTGTATAACCCGATGTAGTTGACTTAGGAACATATACATGATATGCATTGTATATATTACCGCCTAAGTTTACACTGTCATCTGCTGTAGTATCTGTATCCTTGTTTTCACTGTCATTTGGATTTGCAGTTACCGACTTGATATTTGCATTGTTACTCTTCTTATAAATATATAGCTTATATTCGGCTGTTGCTGTATTTGTAATATCATCAGATTTAACTGTGATTGTTACTTCTGTGAAGTTACTGTTTATAGTATCTTCAAGGTCTGTTGTAACAGTTGCGCCAAGTGTCGGATTTGTGTTGTTATTGCCTGAAACGCCGTCTTTACCTGTAATTTCTACACGGTAATTTGCGTTAGATGCAAGAGCCCATACATCTGCACTTGTTGCTGTACCGTCTACATAATATACATATGAGCCGTCAAGATTTGTTTTCTTAACAGTATTGTTATCAACCTTTACAGTCAATGCATAATCATCGCTCAAACGTTTTAGATATACAACGTTTTCATATGCAGGGTCACCGTCAGCTGTTCTGTACAATCTGAACGGTACTTCCATTTCGGTTACAGAGATAGGCATCGAAACCTTAAGCTCTGCATAACCGCCGGCTGTAATATCGCCATTATTAATGCTTACGAAGTGGTTCTTGCTCGCTGCCGTAACACCAATCAATACTTCACTTGCGTTCGGAAGTACTTCAAGATATGTATATCTTGGTTCTGAATCAGTCGGTGCATTTGCATCCAAACCGTTTACTGTTACGCTTTCAACAGAAGGAGCTTCGTCTGTACCCTTTATAACAAGCTTATACATCTTCTGTAGTGAGCCATCCTGTGAAACTACCTTAACATATCTAATCTCGTCGCCTGTCTGTAAATCCAAACCTGAAACGATTTGAGTTACATATCCTACGTTGCTTGGATTATTATCATATGCATTCTGTCTAAGTTTCTCAATGTCTGTAAGTTCTGCCAATTCATCAGATGCTTGTACAGTTACATTTGTAAACTTAGTTGTATCAGGGATTTCAACAGTCCATGTTTCACCGTTGACGTCTGATGAATCCTTAACTGCATAATATGTGCCAACCTTAATATATTCTACATCTGCATTTGTATCTGTATCTCTGATTATTAAGGTGTATTCTTTAGTTGTAAATCCGTCTTGTCCTGTTACTGTTATACGGTATCTGTTTACCGGCTGACTGTGTAGAGTTACCGTATCATTTGCCCATACATTCTGTGATTCGCTGCCCACTTCATTGTATGACAATCCATATGGTGACTTTGTCAAATCTCTTGTGATAGCTTCAACCTTAACAGTTGAATTTGCATCTTGTGTTGTTATTGAAACATCAGCAGTCTTATCACTCGAAATACCGGTCTTTAGATATGTGTAAGTACCGTTTGCATTGCTTACTGTAGTACCGTTTACAGTTACATTCATAAGGTCTGTGTTTACAGCAACCTTAGTAATTACAAGAGTATATCTCTTTGTTGTACCGTCTTTTGCCTTAACTTCAATCGTTGCAGTTGTTTCTTTACTGTTTACAACCACATTGCTCAAAGTAACAGCTCCGGTCGCTTCATCCTTGCTGTCATAGCTGCCGTTTATATGTACGTACTGAACAAGCGATGTTTGCGGAGTTGCTATAATATCAACTCTTGAAGTTGTATCAGGAATCTTAATTACGAACTTGCTGTTATCATCTGCATCATATTTTGCAGGTCTTACAACACCGTCTACAACAACATCAACGCTCTTAAGCTCAGGGTTACCTTCTACAGAAGATACCTTTACGAAGTAAGTCATTACTTGACTTCCGTCTTCTGACTTAATATATACAGGAATTGTTACACCTGCTCTAAGCTCGTCATCAGTTATACCTGTAAGGTCAACATTAACGCTTGCATCATTGCTGTTTGAATATGTTATTGCAGCTGAACCGACATATGCTGACGGTTTATAAGTTGTTTCGATTGCAACTGTTGACTGACTGTCCTTAGCCTTTACTCTGATAGGAAGAATTGTTCTGCCCGAATCTACATATGTATAGAATTCACCTGCGGTATTCCGGCTTAAGTCAGGGTCTTCATTTGCAATATAGATTGCTTTTACAAATTCAATCTCTGTATTATCAGACTTCTTGCGAAGTACAAGTTTATAATCCTTTGATGTAACTCCGTCTTCTGCTATTACTCTGATTGAAAGTTCTGTTGGACCATCATTCAATGACGGGTCAAGAGTAACTTCTCTGATTGCCTTATATGTTGCACCCGTTGTCATAGTTGAAGGCTGTTCTGTAGCAGGGTCGTAAATTACAACCTTCGAGCTTGTATTATTTGCTTCTGCAGTAATATTAATGCTTAGAGCTGTACCCGTTGTTATAATATCACTTGCATTAATACCAAGATAATACTCAATATTACCGTTTTCATCAGTAATCTGCTTTACCTTACCTGTGTAGTTAGGGCTTGCAGGGTCTGTTGTAGGTGTTGAATCAACCTTATACAGACCAACATTATTTGATGCGTATTTAATAATAAGTGTCGGTATATTCATTGAGCTGTTGTCTATGACAATACCGTCTGCTCTCTTAACATACAACTTAGTTGTTGTACTGCCGTTCGCTTCTTCTTCAAGAAGTTCTTTCGGAAGAAGAACCTTTGCAATACCGCCCTGTGTAGGATCGGCAGCGTTGATAGGTGTCGGAGTTACGAAGTTATTCGGTGTTCCGACTGCTACCTGCGAACGTGCATCGGCAGTTGTAACGTAAATTACAATACCGTCCTCCGAATAAGGGGCTTGACCTTCATATGTGTTAATTGAAGTCTTATATGTTGCAGCAACCTTATTTTCTGTTAAGTCTACTGCCGTTATACCGTTTGTTTCAGGTAATTTCAAAATATTTACCTTAAACGTCTTTTCTGTTCCGTCTTCTGACTTAACATGGATATATACAGCATTTGCCTTTGGCTGAGTTGCTTTAACATCCATTTCATCTGTATATGTTGCATCGCCATTTACATAGAATGTACTGCTTGTTGAAATCGTCAGCTTAATGCTTTCATCAGTTGTAACATTATCGCCGTCTACAATAACACCCTCTGCTACAAGTTTTTGAGTTGTGTTATCTGTTCCGTCAGTTGACGCAGGCAAAGTATATTCATACTCACCGTCAGCATTCTGCGAAAGTTCTTCGCCGCCATATGTTACCTTTATTGCAGTATTAGCTGACATTCTTATAATATCAAGCTGATATACACCCTGTGAATATGATGTATCTGCCGGAGTTACAGCAATATAAAGTGTTGTTGTATCTGCTGTAATCGAAACATTTCTCATGTCGAACGGCATTCCTGACATAGAGTCACTCTTTGCAGTTGCTTCATCAGGACGAATTGCAACCTTTGAGCTTGTGCTTGCCGCTACGGCATTAACCTGTACATAGTTAGTATCATACTTAATCTTTGCAACATACTTACCGGTTGTCTTATCATATGTAACATTGTAATTTTCACCGATTATTATACCTGTCGGCTTGTACTCAAGCTTATCAACAGTAAGGCTTCCCAAACGAGAATCTGCTGTTTTCTTGTAAATACGTAGTGTATATTCATTAACCGCACCCAATGTTGTTGTTACCTTTAGAGCAATATCCATATAACCCTTGTCATTAAAGTTCAAGGTTACATCTTCGGTTGTTGTATATGAATATACGTTGCCGTTCTCAATTTGAACTTGTCCGTTAGTTACTGCAGTTGTCAATGTTACAGACGCTGTCTTAGCATCGTCATCAACTGCCCATACATACATTAACTTTTCATTACCGTCTTCTTTTACAAGAGTTGAGTTAATATAGCCGCTGTTATCAACTGATACAAACGGATCACTCTCTTCATCAAGCTTGAAAATTGTAAGTATGTACGGAGCACCGTCAAGCGAATCGGCTGTCAATTTAATATATGTCTTATCTGATGTCTTTGTATTATCAAGGATAAATCCGTCATATGTGAATTCACCAGGTGTTGTTGCCTCCTTTACGGCATTTAGCAAGCCATCAGGAGTGTATGTTACCTTTGCGACATCTCCGATCATAGGAGTTGTAATGATGTTAATATTAGCAACATCCTTAATCGGGATTACAATCTCGTAGTTCTGAGTATCACTCGGATTCTTCTGGTACGCGGTATATGTATTAAGCACATTTCCGCTTGCATCAACGATTTCTACCTTAATTTCCTTGATTGTTGTTGCCTCAGACTGTCTGTAAATAGTCAATGAATGGTTTGATACAGTTCCGTCTTGTGCTGTTACTTTAATAGGAATGACCTTATATGTTTCATTTGCCAACATTGTAATCTTCTGTACGTCATAGTAACCGTCATGACCGTTATCCTTGTCATGATCGCTGTTTACAGTTACATTCGCAATAGAGATTTTAGCTGACGGAGAAACTTGGCTATAGATATAAATATCTCTATCCTTAGCATCGCCGGTTTCCTTAATGATTGCATAATAGTTACCTGTATTCCCTATCAGAACACCATTTCTTACATAATCCGATACTGCCGCATCTTTCAATTTAATATGGTTTTCAGGTTGGTCATAATAAACCCAATCAGCTACATCTGTAGCAGGATCGTTTTCACCAACTTTTACAATTCTCAAATCACCGTCATTTGAGTATCTTGTTGTATGAGCTTTATATATTCCGTCAAAGCTTGTGTTGCTGTTCTTAAACTCGAAGTAATAATTATCTTCAAGTTCACTGATCGGTACATCTGTAAATTCATAGTATCCTATAAATTTAGGGTCTTTTGAACCAATATTTGCGTCTGTCAACAATGTACCCATAACAGGATTTTGACCGTTCTTATCTACCATATAGATAACATCTGCGTCTACAATACTCTTAACGTGTACCGTTACAGTTGTAGCATTAGGAATTGTTGTTTGTACAAGACCTGTATAAACACTCTTTAGAGGATCAACAAGCTTATAAGACTTATCGCCTACAACAGATATTATCTCTGTATATTCATCACTGTCAAGATAACCCTTTTCTACTGCGGCTTGAGTTGCTGTGTCATCAAGTTTTGAATAATCAAATACGATTGCTTCAACATGATTATCGCTTGCATCGGCAACTTCTACATATGCAGTTTGTTTTGTACCTGTCTTTACATCTGTTACAACAAGCGTTGCAACACCTTCCTTAGTCTTTCCGCTTACTTTACCGTCTGAATCTACAGATACAAGTGAACCAGGAATAAGAGCAGTTACTCCATCCTTATCCATTTCATTCGTGATTTCCCATTTGTATGTGTCACCTGTTGTTGCATTATCTTTAATCAAGTTAAATCTATTGAATGAAACTTTCATCTGATAAGGTGCGGAACCGATATAAAGTTTCAAGCTTGAAGGAATAAGCTTCATAGTTCTGCCTGTTACAAGCACAGGGCTGAATTCGTTAGAATCAGATGCGTTTGTTGTACCAGGTTTATAGTGTGCAGGATCTTCACCCGCATAAGCATCACCCAACTGACCGTGTGTATTTTCACCGAAGCTCCATACAAATCCGTCTTCAAGTACAACGTATGATGTTGCACCACCTGTTGCAACCGAAATTGCCGACAGACTTCCGTCATCAACAGTTACTTCTACAGGAGATACTTTGTCATCAGATGTTGTTACATTACCGATACCCAAACGTCCAAGGTCTGCACTACCCCAGCTCATCACTCTTCCGTCTGCCGTTATCGCAAGGTTGTGCAATGCACCGACCGAAATATCAACTGCGTAGTTATTAGTACCGTCAAATACATCTACATAGTCAGGAGCGTAGTATAACAAGCTTCCGCTTTCGTCAATACCTTGTCCAAGCTGACCTTCGCTGTTAGCGCCCCACGATATAATTCTGCCGTTATCAAGCATTGCAACAACGTGATATAAACCATCATACGTTCTTAAAATATGACCGTTAAATTCATCACCAAGATCTATCTGCACAGGGTAAGCATAGTAACGATTATTTGTATTATCAATTTGGTGATTCGAGTTTTCACCCCAACCCCAAAGTGTACCGTCATAACGTACTGCCTTTGTTGCGCTACCGCCTGCACCGATACTGATGCTGATAACTTTGTTCAAGCCTTGTGCTACAACCGGAGTGCTTGATCTCTTGCTTGTATCCTTTGAAGGAGCACCAAGCTGACCTAAGCTGTTGTCACCAAAGCTATATACGTATCCGTCTGCACCAAGTACCATTGTATGTTGTTTACCTGCCGAGATAGATACTATTTCAGGCAGACTTTCTACCTTTTGAGGTGTTGATACGACTATGCTTGCATTACCCAAACCAAGCTGACCGTAATCATTATGACCCCATGTATAAACTTCACCGTCACGGGTAAGTGCGATTGAATGATATTCACCTGCGTGAACAGATACAATATCCTTACCGTTTAATGCTGTTACATTTATAGGTTCATATGCACAAGATACGCTGCCGTCACCAAGCTGACCGTATTCATTGTTACCCCATGTCCAAACTGTTCCGTCCGACTTAAGAGCGATAACATGAGAGTTACCTGCTGAAATCATAGGAGCTGTCTGTGCGTCTTTATCTATTACATGAACGATACATACTGATGTAAGGTTGCCCTTCTTAACAACGATATGAGTAATACCAATCTTATTACCTGTAATCTCGCCGTCATCACCAACTGCCGTAACATCTGCAATAGCTGTATTCTTACTTTCAAATGAGATACTTCCAGGATTAGCATAATCAGTAATCAAGTTGAACTTCTTACCCGAATATGTGTCAAGAGTAGCTGTTTCTCCGACATGAATTGTCATTTCATATTTAGAAATAAGTTCTGTTCTTTCACCGATTAGAACCGGAACATAACTCTTTGTTTCATTTCTGGCAACCGGTGTACCAAGTGAATAGTCACCATAACCGTAAACGTCACCATTTCTTGTATAGAATACTGAATATTCATCACCAAGACTTACACCTGCGATTGCGAAATCGTTATATGATGACTTGATAGTATCAATAACAGCATTTGCAATAGGTATATTTCTTTCAACGGTGTCACCTATACCAAGTTGACCCTTATTATTTTGACCGAATACATACATATTACCATCCTTACCGATAACTGTACTGTATTTATTACCGGCTGCTATGGTTACTGCATCTGTTAAAATCTTTGTGTATGTATTTTTTGTTGCACTCGGTGTATTACCAAGCTGACCGTGTTGGTCACTGCCTGTTGCATAAACATTTGATGTAAATGCAAGAGCAATACTATGATCATATCCTGCAGCTATAGCAACTATAGCTTCGGTATCTCTTACTTCTGTCGGCAACCACAATTCACCTGTGTTATTACCGACTCCGCCTTGTCCCGAATCATTAGCGCCCATTGCCCAAATTGTTCCGTTTGAACGCAATAGCAATGCATTTTCACTGCCTGCCGAAATAGCAGTTACACTGTCAACTGTTGATACGTTCTGAGGAGTAGCATATGCCGTACCGATATTACCGATACCAAGTTGGCCCTTATTGTTGCTGCCCCATGTCCATACATTACCGTACTTATCAAGAGCCATACCGAACGCATCACCTGCTGCAACGTTAATTATGTTGCTTAGTCCGTCAATCTTTGCGAATGATGTACGAGCCGATATTGCTGTTGATGCAACTCCAAGCTGACTGCAGTCATTCAGACCTGTTGAGTAAACAGTTCCGTCTGATGCTACGGCAAGTGCAAATTCTTCACCGACTGCAATATCAATAAACTTAACACCTGACGGTGTTACATCAGTAGGTTCATCAACAGATATTGTGTTGCCTGTACCAAGCTGACCGTTCTTGTTTATACCCCATGCCCAAAGAGTTCCGTCTGCTCTTAGAGCAAGTGAATGGTTACCCTTCGTTATAGCCTTAGGTTCAAATCCTACATTATTATTTGATACGATTACTTTTATGTATGCACTCTTTTGACTGTATTTGTTTTCAGCCACAGAAATGTATGCTGTACCTGCTTTATTCGCAGTTGCAACGCCTGTTGACTTGTTGATTTCAAGTACACCAAGGTCACTTGAAACAAACTCAAATTCATTCATACTAAGTATGCCGCTCTGATATAGATTGAATACATTAAATCCTGCATCCAAATCCTTAACATCATCGACATTCATATAGATTGTGCCATAAAGAGCCGTACCGTTTTCATAAATAACAACTTCGTTACCGCCAACCATCAGAGGTACATTCTTATCAATTTGTGTACCGTCACCAAGCTGACCGTACTCATTACTACCTACAATCCAAACGTTTCCGTTTTCATCGACTGCCATCTGATGATTTGAGCCGCCTGCAACAAGGTCAAACTTCAAATCATCTGATGATTTAATAACCTTAGCAGGTACATACTTCTCTGTTGTGTTGCCGATACCAAGTTGACCGTATTCATTTGCACCCCATCTGTAAATGTCACCATTTACATCAATTGCGGCTGAAACGAATTTACTTGCTGAAATATCAACAATTCCCGACAGATATGAATCTCCCGAATTTTGTTCGCCTTTATAAACCTTTACCGGAACAGTACTTGCTGTTCTGCTGTTTGTACCAAGTTGACCGTGTTCATTTGCGCCTAATGTCCAAACATTTCCGTTTGTATCAAGAGCAAGAAGATGGTTCGTACCGTGTGCAATCTTCAAGATTGAAAGTTCATTTCCGTTATCGTCCTTGTATCCCATTACCTTTGTAGGAATGTTATCCTTAGACATCTTCCAAACTTCACCGCTTATACTTAGAGCATAATTGCCGCTTACTTGAAGAATGTTATTCAAACCTGAAACGATTGATGCGTAATTTTGATTATCGTATTCTTCTCCAAATACTGCAACTGTACCGTTTGCAAGTAGGATATATGCTGTATTGCCGTGAGTTGAAATTCCAACTGCACCTTCTACATCTGTACCGTCTTTATATTTAACTGTGTCAATACCGGTAGCCGATCTGTCATCATTACCGTTACCAAGCTGACCATTGTTATTATTACCCCACGAGTAAACTTTACTGCTCATTCCTATTGCAAGATTATACTTATCACCTGCCGCAATCAGAACAGCTTGTTCATTGTTTGCACCTAACGTCACCTTCTTAGGTTCAAGTGACATTCCGTTTCCTGTTTCATATCCAAGTTGATTTGAGTCATTCAGACCCCAAGTCCATACAGTACCGTCATACTTAAGGGCAATGCTGTGTCCTTTGCCGCCGTCTACCATCGGGTAGATACCACCGTTTTGACCTACGTAAACCGTTACATAACCGATTGTGTTTGAAGATGTCTTAACAACCTTCAAGATTGCTTTACCGTCTTTAACACCTGTTATTGTAAGTCCGTCGCTTTCTACCCTAACAACTGATGTATCAAGTGATTCAACTGTATAACTGTTATCGGTTGATGTAGTCTTACCTAATAGATTTAGATATTCGGCAATCGTTACCGTAAGTGCATTATTATTAGTGTCACCTACAGAAACATTAACGCTTGAACCCTTATCCAATCTGATAACCTGCGGTTTAACGCTAAGTTGCATTTTACCCGCAATTACAGGAATATATGCATTCGCATTATCCTGATTACCAAGTTGGCTGTATTCATTTGCACCGAAACTCCATACATAACCGTCACTGTCAATAGTTACTGTATGGTTAATACCTGCAGCAACAAAGATAATATTCTTTGCAGAATCAATGTATTCAACCTTTGAAGGGCTCTTATAGTCCTTCTTAATCTTCTGACCTGACTGATACTTTTCTTCATTGATACCCCATGCATATACGTCACCGTTTTCTGTTATGGCTACGCTGTAACGATAACCGGCTGCAATATCAATTACCTTGCCAAGTGTGCTTATAAATTGAATATCGTTTGTACCAACTGAACTTATATCGCTCAATTCACCGACACCAAGTTCACCGTTCTTGTTATCACCGAATGTATATAGGCCTCCGTCTCTTGCTATAAGAAGAGTATGAGTTGTATCAATATTAGTTGCGCTGCCGTCACCGATGTGGTCATTAGATGCAACCTTTATAAAACGTACATCTTTAGTATCTTTTTGAATTATTACCGATGACGCATTCTTATTAGGAATTTGCCATATTGTACCGTCAGCCTTTAGACCGTATTTACCTGAAATTTGAATCATTCTCTCGAACAAATCAAGCTGAATAGGTTTACTACCATAACCTGTATTGTTATTGATATTACCCCATGCGTAAATATGTCCGTCCTTATCAAGCGCATAGCTTGTTGTTTCGCCGACACCGATTTCAACAGCCTTTGTGCTGTCAGGAAGATTAACCTGTACAGGTTTATTAGAATTGTTACGTGTACCGTTTCCAAGCTGACCTAAGTCATTTCTTCCCCAAGTCCATACTTTACCTGTATTGTCAACAGCTACAGTATGACCGTTACCCGTTTCAATTCTTGTAATATAATTTGAAGGATTAGCGAAATCAAAAGTAATCTCTGTAGGTACAATTCTGTTTTCTTTGCCTTGGTCACCAAGTTGACCTAAGTCATTTTTACCCCATGTATATACTTTACCGTCTTTATCAAGTGCAACAGTAAATCCTTCACCTGCAGCTACCTGCGGAAGGGTCTTATAGCCGTTCATAAGAACAGTTACTTCAACAGTTGTCTGTCTGCCGCCGCCTGATACGATAATCTGTGTCTTACCTGTTGATACAGGATTGATTGTCAAGCCACTTACAGATGCAATGTTTCCGTTTATTGAACTTGCGCTGAAGTTTACACTTGAATCTGTATTCTGTATTACATTGAAGAACTTATTATAAACCGGATTGATAACTGATGTTTCACCCTCATGAAGTGTTACAAAATATTCATCAAGTGAAATATAATCTTCACCTGTCTTTGCAGGAACAAGTTCATTTGTTTCTGTATCTGACGATTGACCTGCTGTACCGTTACCGATTTGACCAAGGTCACTTGCACCCCATGTATATACATATCCGTCTGTTAATATTGCAGAAGTATTTGTTCCGCCTACTGCAACACCCCAAACATTAGTGTTGTTTACAGGGATATATGTCGGTTTAGATACCTTTTCTGTCTGGCTGTTATCACCAATCTGACCACGACTGCCCGCACCCCAAGTATAAACCTTACCGCTATCTGTAAGTGCAGCTATATGCGTTTGAGCAGAACGCGAACCGCCAAACTGTAAATCAACAATACCGCTTGTTTCATTAGGTATGTTAATTTGAGATACTAACGAAACTTTTTCGCCTGCGGCATCATTCAATACTTGGTAATACTGATTATTACCCCATACAAAAGCTCTGCCGTCAGCAGTCATAAATGCTGAGTTATAAGGACCTGCCGAAAGTGCGGCTGCCTCAACTTTATCACCGGTTGAAGAATTTGCATCTACAGGTAAATCTACTTCTACAATAGTTGCAGTATATGTATTACCGTCTTTTGTTGTGTCAACACCAAGTTGTTTTTCTGTATTGTCACCGACTATCCACATAGTTTTGTTACCAAGAAGTAACATTGTATGTGCGGCGCCGGCTGCTATATCAACTACTCCGCCAAGTGTACCGTTACCGCCAACACCTCTCATTAATACCGGAGTCGGATGTTGAGAACCGTTTACATCTGCTGTTCCAAGCTGACCTCTTGTATTATTACCGAAGCTATATACATATCCGCTATCTGTTAAAACAACCGAATAATCAGCACCTGCAGCTACCTTTACCGCAAATACATTTGAAAGTGCCTTAACCAATACAGGCAATGATGCACTGCCATATTTATAGGCGCTTACACCAAGCTGACCGTAGTTATTCATTCCCCATGCATAGACTTGACCATTCTTATCTACTGCAAGAACATGGTCCGGACCTGCCGCAATATCAACGATTGTTTCAGCGTCAAGGTCAAATCTCTGGTCATTATTAGGATTGATATATTGATCAATTCTTGTAGGAGTTGCAATTACAGGAGTTGCTGTATCAATACCTACTCTGCCGTTAGTATTTGAACCCCAACCCCAAATTGTTCCGTCTGCTTTCAATGCGATTACATAACCGTCACCGATTGCAATCTTAGGATTTGTAAATCCTTCAGAAACCGTGATATGAGTTGCAACAGTCTTACCTGTAAGCGAATCTGTTGCAATAAGAACAGTTGAACCTGTCTTAAGTCCCCTAACCTTTACAGTAGTCGATGTCAAACCGCCTGTTGCGGCTGAAGGAGTTGATGATACGATTTCTGCAATATTTGGATTTAGTATTCTCCATGTAACTTCGCTTGTGGTTGTTGTTGATGTATTAAACAATGAGAATACTGTAGCCGATGAAGTTGCGGTTACATCCGCTTCATCTGTCGGATGAAGTCTTAGAACCTTTGAATCAAGTGAAACCGGACTGCTGCCGACAACTACCGGATAAGGACTGTTATCCGTCGTTTGGTCGCCAAGCTGACCTTGATTGTTAAGACCCCATACATATACTCCGCCCGTCTTAGAAACGGCAAGTACATGAGATGCATTATCGCCCGATTCAACCATCATGATATTTGACAGTTTTTCTGTTCCGCTGTTATTCTTATCAACAAAAGTTGGAAGTGTTGAAATTCCTCCGGTAACTCCGTGACCTAATTGACCTACATGGTTATAACCCCATGCATATACATTTGCATCTGCAGTATTGGTAAGTGCAACATGGAATCTGTAACCTGCTGTAATTTGCGAAATATCCGTCAAAGGATTTGTTCCGTCTGTTGTTACTCTTACAGGATATACATTAGTCCAGTTTGTTGTATTTGTACCTGTAATGCCTTCTGTATTAATACCTGTAGAATATACATAGTTATTCAAAAGCATCAGTAGAATCTGTTATATTGTCTTTTAGTTCAAATGTTACATATGCACCATGATGGTCACCGCGGCCAAGACTTACAACACCCTTGAATTCACCGCCGTCGGCACTCTTCTGCATCTTTTGAACAAGACTCGAATTACTTGTATTACCTACACCGCGTTCACCGTATCCGTTATAACCCACTGTGAATACTGTTGAATCTCTGTTCAAAATTGCTGTTGAATAAGTACCAACTTCTGCATCAAATGCATTATTAACACCGATAATCTTATTCGGTAATGTATTATTTGCACCGTTTGTACCTAAGTTACCATAATTGTTATAACCCCAAGCATAAGCAGTACCGTCATCCATGATTACTATAGCGCTATGAACACCGGCTCTTATCTTAACAGCTTTGTTTGAAAGACCTGCACCGAAGAAACCGTTACCATCTGTACTCTTAACCTTTATCGGATAGTATTGATAGTAATCGCTGCCTGTACCCTGTCCAAGTGCAGCATAGTAGTTACGTCCCCATGCATAGACACTGCCATCTCTTGTCAATGCATATGCTGCATAAATGTTAGCTGAAATATCAATTACATCTTCAAGAGGTGAACCGTTATCAAGGACTACCTGTACAGGAGCTCCTGATTGAGTAACTGTCTTGTCGTTAATACCAAGCTCGCCGTATGTATTTTCACCCCATGTCCAAACTGTTCCGTCTGCCTTTAGGGCGATTGAGAAGTAATCACCCGCATCAATCTTAGGGAATACAGCTGTTCCGTTGTCAACTGCCGACTGATAGTCTGCAGGAAGGACATTAACCTCTATCAATGCATATAAGCTTGTATCCTTATCTGCAACAACAATGTTTGCCTTACCTACGCCAACAAACGAAAGCTGGTTATTAAGTCCGACTGTAACAACGTTTGTATCTGTAGATGCGATTCTAAATGTACCTATATCTGTGATATGGTCTTCAAATACGTTAAAGCCCGAAACAATACTCGGTACAAAGCTTCTTGAAGGAGCACCTTCATATGTTGTAATTTCATTATTTGTTATACCGGTAAGCTTAATCTTTTTAGTACCGACAGCTGTAGGATAATTGCTGTTATCAAAACCGCCGTTACCGATTTGACCTTGAGTACCAAGACCCCAAGCATATACGTCACCGTCTGTTTTTATAACTGCAGAATGATTGCCGTTGTTACTTGCATCTGCCCAGATTACTCTGTCAAGATTATTAGTACCGTTTTCGTCTTTAACGTTTGTAAACTTGCTTTCTGACAGATTTGTAGAACCTACGCCAAGCATTCCGTAATCATTCTTACCTGTTGCAAGAAGTTCCTTACCGTTTTCCTTAATTGCAAATGTAGATCTTGCTCCGCTGATACGGATTACATTATCTATATTGTTATTCTTTCTAGGCAAACCATCTGAATTAACAACACCAAGCTGACTGTCTACACCTTTACCCCAAACATATGTTTCCTTGTTTTCGGTAATTGCAAATCCACTGCCGTAACCCGCAGCGATTGCTACAACTTTATCATCAATAGAAACTTGAGATTTTGCTACTACACTTGTAGAAAGCTTACTTGTACCGTGTTCAATACTGCCGTTATATCCCCAAGCATATACTCTGCCTGATTCTGCAAGAGAATAGCTTGTAGCATTTCTGCCGCCTGCTATTGCTATTGCTCTTGATACACCTGTATATATAGGTGAAAGGATATAACCTGCACTACCGCTCTTGATTTGTCCGTTGTAATTCTTACCCCAGCCATATACGTCCATTGTATCTGTAATTGCAAGTGCAAATTCATCTACACCTGAACCGCCGACTGAAATATCAGTTACAAGCAAACCGTTATTTACAAATGACTGAATCATTTGAGGAGTATTAAGCTGAACGCTTGTTACCAAGCCTTGACCAAGCTGTCCATAATTATTTACACCCCATGTCCAAAGATGTCCGTCAAAATCAAGCGCCATTACGAAATTATCGCCTACAGCAATCTTTTTAATATTTGACATAACCTTTCGAGGTTCTGTTTCCATACCGCCTGTGTATCCAAGGCCAAGTTGTCCTGAAGCATTATTACCCCATGACCAAACTGTTCCATTTGCCTTTAGAGCTACAGTAAATGTTTGACCTGCCTCTACCATTGGATATGTTACGTATTCGTCTTTATCAGGCACTACTGAAACTAAGACATAAAGAGTATTAATTACATTATCTGCACTGTCTTTAATCTTAATTTGAACATATGTCTGTCCGACAGTTTTACCTGTTACTGTACCGTTTGAATCAACCGTTGCAACATTGCTGTCCCACACGTCAAATTCCTGACTGTATGTAGCTGCCGCATCAGCTGATGAGAATAGGTTAAATGAACCCTTAATATCAATTATATTACCAATGTTTTGCTGCTTGTCAATCTTAGCAAGTATTTCTCTTTCCTTGACTAAAATTGTAGGCTCTGCACCTATCATTTGTGCAACATTGATTTTGTCGCCTGCATTTTGCAATGCAAGCTGTGAAGAAGTATTATCACCAACTGACCAAACGCTACCGTTTGAATCAATATATAGTGAGTGTGCACCGTTTCTTGATGATGATGCACCTATTGCATCAGTTGCTGTTGTACCGTCATTCTTCGCAAATTCCGAATACGGAACCATTGAAGTTGAGTTGTCTTCAGAACCGTTTGCAAGTTGACCGTGGTCGCCTAAACCTGATATTTTAAGCTGGCTGTCTTTATCTATTGTATATATGCTGTCACCACCGCCGATTATCGCTGTATTATCACGTCCAAGCATTTCTGTCGGAGTTCTGAGCGTTGATGTATTATTCGGCGAAATTGCATAGTATGCGTTATTACCCCATGCATATGTCTTTGTTGAAGGCTTGCTTGAAGCATCAAGAGAATATGTAACAGCTATACCGTTTTGGTTACCTGCACCGATTGCCATTGCTCTGTTATCAAGCGGTACTAATGTATATACTGAACCTGACGTTCCGCCTGTTCCGTATTCATATGCATAGTTCTTACCTAATGCATATACAAGACCGTTTGAAGTAAGCGTATAAACCGTTGCACCTCTGCCGGCTACAACATCTACCGCATTAACTGCCGGAGATACAACAGGAGTATTGTAGCTTGCGTCATTTGCAATCTTTAATTGTCTGTATTCATTTGAACCGAAACCATATACGTTACCGTTTGAATCAAGTGCAACAACAAATATCTTCTCGTCATTCAATCCGCCTGCGGCAATCGCAACGATATTTTCAAGATATGTCTTATCTGCATTGCCTTGGTTCTGTTCACCCTTCAATACCTGTACCGGTACATTTGAGCTTACAGTTGTTCCGTTGCCAAGCTGACCGTTGTCATTTCTACCCCACGTCCAAACTGTTCCGTCTGTCTTTAGAGCTACCGCTGTCTGGCCTGCTGCCGCAATCTTTATAATATCGCTTAAAGAGTCTATCTTTTCCGGATATACAACTGTTCCGTTTGATACACCGTTACCAAGCTGACCGTATGTATTTTGACCCCATGTCCAAACTGTTCCGTCTGCCTTTAGAGCAACAGTAAAGTCTGTACCTGCAGCTACCTGCGGATATGCTACACTTGTTTTTCCGACCGTCAAATCTGACGGACGTACTTCTACCTTAACAAGACCTGTTGTTAGAGGGTCGTTTGCAATAGATACTATAACATATGTTGTACCTACACCCACCGGCGTAATTTCACCGGTATCAGGATTTACAGTTATAATATTATTGTTTCCGTCATATGTCTGCCATAGAAGCTTAGCATCTGTCTTACCGCCGTTATTTGAGTTGAATACATTAAACGAATCAACTGACGGTGCCGGAATTGTTACACTTCCGCCATTTACCTTTAATGAATATAGATATTGACTCATTGTCAGGTAAGATGCACCAACTCTTACAGGAGTCGACTCATCTTTATTTGAACCGTTGCCAAGTTTATAGTATGAATTATTTCCCCAAGCCCAAACACTACCGTTTGACTTGATTGCATACATTGATTGACCCGGTCTTTCATCAGCTGTTACTGCCGCATTAATTATATCTTCAAGATATGTACCCTCTTCACCTGAGTCACCTGCAAGTACATTGCCTACTACACCGAACTTAGAATTCGGTCCTTGTCCTGTTGCATATATACCCGCTTGACCTGATGTATAAAGTCTTCCGTCTGTCATTAAAACAACCGAACTCAATGACGCATCTGCAAATACAGGAGATGCTGTAATTGTCGTTGACGGATAATTTATAAGTTTAATCAAGTAATCAGCGCCTATTCCGCTTGCTGATTCGACATGAACTTTTACAAGTTGTTCAAACTTATCATTACCTGATGTTGCGACATTATATGTATTCAAGCTTGCACCGGCATAGCTTGTGTCATCGCCCTCTGTAAAGACAGTACCATCAAGGGCAGTCATTTCGACATTATAGAATTGTACTGTTGCATTCTTGCTTGTCGCAAATACAACCGGAGTTGCCGAAACAGCACCAAGAGGCAATTCAACTTCATACAACGCGTCAGCATCTGCCGGAGCTTCATCACTTAGTACACCAAGTGCCGTTGACGCTTCACCGTTCTTCATCACAAGATTTACAGATACCTTTTTCAATGAAGTATCATCACTGTCATCGGCTTGCATTTCAATACTGTCTGCAGACATTGTTTCAATCGCCTGCTCATAATTATGTTTGCTGTAATCTGCGACAACTGTCGGTTTTGTATTAGTAGTTGAATTACCAAGACCTGTTGTACCGTAGCCTGCATAACCCCACATCATAACCAAACCGTCAGTTGTAATTGCAACTGCATTATGCCAACCTTGTTTTGCATACAATGCTTTCTTACCGTTTAAGTCAGCTTGGGTAGTTGTAATTCTGTCAGATGTTGTTCCGTTACCTGCTGAGCCATATCCGTTATATCCCCAAGATACAATTTGTCCGTCACTGCGAAGAACACTGCCGGTATGTCCGATTGCGTCAGAATTAATTCTAACTGCACCGTTTAGCATTGAGTTATTCTTTGTGATATTAACCGGTACACCTGTTACATATGAATCGCTTGTATTCTTAGGATCTATTACTGACTTATAGTTTCTGCCCCATGTATATAGAGTGCCCTTTATATCAAGTGCCATTGAATATGATGCATAGTTACTGTATCCGCCTGCACCGATGTCTACGATAAAGTCACTGCCATTACCGTCGCCAAGATATGTGTTTGTATTATTGTTGCTATAACCTGTACCGACAACTCTCATAGCGACTGTCGAACTATGATCTGAAGTATCACCGTCACCAAGTGAGCCATAAATACCCCAACCCCATGCATAAACTTGACCGTCTGCCGTTAAAGCAAGGTTGTGATATGCACCGACTGCGATTTTTACGATATTTGTAAGAGGTACATTATTTGAATCAGGATCAGACTGATTTTCCTTTCTAAGTACCTGTTCAGGATGATCATGGTCACCGCCTGCAGTACCTATACCTAATTCACCGTGTGCATTGTAACCCCATGCCCAAACTGTTCCGTCTGCTTTTAGAGCTACTGTATGATAGAAACCAGGCTGAACTTGAGGGTATGCAATATAATTTGTACCTTGCGGTTCAACGTTTAGTTTGAAGAAACCTTCTGCTCCGTTTTTATCCGTTACAACAATATATGTTATACCAGTCTTTTTAGCTGTCACAACGCCTGTCTTTGCATCGACTGTTGCAACTTCTGTATCAACCGATTTAAAAGTCAAATCATCAGGAGTATATGCAGACGCTCTCAACAAGTTAAATGATGATACACCGCTGATACCGCTTAAATCAATCGAAAGAATATCTCCCTCTTGAATTGAAGTTACAATTTTACTTGTATTCTGCATCTTTAATGTGTCGTAATATATTACAACATCATTGTCAACTCCATTGTTTGTCCATGTTGCTGTTGAAATTGTAAGTTGTGGCTGACCCATATCAGATACTACCTTAACAGGTGCTTTTCTTCTATCAGTCGTACCGTCACCAAGTTGACCGTTTATGTTATAACCCCAATCCCATACAGAATAGTCTGATTGAACAGAACCCATATGGTATCCGCCTGCATATAGACTTACTGTATCCTCAAGGTAATCTTTCTTTGTTTCGCCTCCAACTACACGTGTTGCATATACATATGTAGCATCTGACTTGTCAAGACCTAATTGTCCGTATGAATTATTACCCCACGCATATACCTTTGTGAATGGATCGGCAGATGCATCTTCAATAACGCGAGCTGACATTTGCTGCATACCTGCGGCAATTTCAACTACGTCACTAAGCTCTGTTGATGCGTCTGTCTTTACAACTGTCGGTACATTTACAGTGCTTGCGCTCGTATCTACACCAAGCTGTCTTTGGGCATTATAACCCCATGTATATGCTTTTCTGTCAGTTGTTACAACACCTGCCGATACACCGCCGGCTGTAATTTGTACCACATTTTGTAAGCCTTTGTCTGTATCACCGTCGATGCCTACAGGTCGAACCGGTGTCAAAGATGATGTGTATGATTTATTACCAAGCTGACCGTTAGAATTCTGACCCCAAGTCATAACACTGCCGTCTTTTCTTAGAACTACAGCGAAATCGTTAGTGCCGTTTACCCAGTCACCGCCTGCCGCGATTTGTATTACATCGCCCAAATATACTGTATATGCCAATCCGCCGCTTACTCTTACAGGAGCATTTGAATTGGTATTTGTGTTATTACCTAACTGACCTACATTATTTTGGCCCCAAGTATAAACATTACCTTTTCTGTCAAGAGCCATTGCGAATGTAGGACCTGCTGAAATTTGGATAATATCCTCCAAATAAGTGCTTGAGCTATCCTGCTCACCTGTTACAACTTGCATAGGTGTCAAACAGCTTGTTTTACTTGAATCAGTTGGGTTACCTTTTACACCGATACCTAATTGACCGTAGCTGTTATCACCCCATGCCCAAACTGTTCCGTTTTCACGAAGTGCAAGAGCATAGTAACGATTACCACCGTCAAATGTACCTCCTGCTGCAACCTGTACTACATTTGTAAGGTATTGGTTACCTGTAGCACCACCCAATACCTGTACAGGAATAAGTGAATCCGCTGTACTGTTGTTACCAAGCTGTCCTGAAACATTGTAACCCCATGTCCAAACTGTTCCGTCTGCCTTTAGAGCTACTGTTGACGATTGCTTAGCTGAAACCATAGGAGTTGCTACTGCGTCTTTCGGCTTAACTTGCACACGAATAATACCTACAAAGTTTCTTGTAGGATCTGTATCACGAATTATTACAACACCTGTTCCGTACTTACCGTTTTGGTTTGGAACAATTGTATTGCCGTTCTTGATTGTAAACAAAGTCTCGTCAAATGAAGAAATTTCAATATCCTTAGCATTTGAATATGAAGAACTCTTGTCAGTGATAAGGTTAAATCCGAAGATTTGTTCACCGATTAGCTTTGATGTGTCTATAACAAGCTGTTCATCTTCAGCGATTGCTTCACCGCCCGACAAGCTTCTCGGCATTGAAGAATCTTCATATTTGCGTACAGTAGTACCTGTTTCACTCTTCTGTACTTCTGCATATTGAACATCAAAGTTTGTTGTCGGAGGGTATCCGACACTTACCGGAATTGATGAATTTTCATTCTTTGAGTTACCAAGTTGTCCATCTGTATTCAGACCCCATGCCCACACGGTTCCGTCTGTTCGCACGGCTGCACCGAAGTGACCATTTTGCGCGCCGACAATTTGTACAACATCCTTCAAGTTTTGTACGTCCTGAACTTCATTTGTTGTAGTTGTTTTACCATTACCAAGCACACCATATCCGCCAAATCCCAAGCTTGAAACTGTTCCGTCTTCTTTTAGGATATATGTATATCCGGTATTACCTATACTATTTACATGCCAATCATCGCTTCCGCTTTTACCTCCTCCGGCTACTTGTACTGCTGTCGAAATACCCGTTGCTACTCTCACCGGTGTTGAAACTATTGATGATTTTACTCCCAATGCTCCGTACCAGCTGTTTCCCCAACCATATACTTCTTTACTTTCCGTTACCGCAAGGCTAGTTCCGAATCTATTTTTCTCGTTGTGTCCGGTTCCTCCCATTGCATCTATTTGCACAACTTCTTTTAAATATCCCGTTTCGCTTGTTTGCGCTCCGTTTAGAACCTGTACCGGAGCTGAATAGATTTTTTCACCAATATATTGGTCAGTATCATAACTATTTGTTGTATAGCCATTTCCGAGCTGACCGTATTGTCCCCAGCCCCATGCATATACTGTTCCGTTTGCCTTTAATGCCATACTGTGCCAGTTACCTGCAGTTACTTGTACCACATCTGTTAGATATTCGCTTCCTGACGCTCCGCCTTTTACTCTTTGAGGAATTGCAGAAACAGTCGTGTTCTTATTTCCAAGTTGTCCTCCGGCATTATAACCCCAACTATATACCTGACCCTTTTTATCTATAGCTAAATTATGATAATATCCTGCCGCAATATAAACTATATCAGAAATAGTTGTGATTTTGCCCGGTAAATTTGCCGGTGTATATGTCGTAACATCTCTGCCAAGCTGGCTGTGATTATTATAACCCCATGACCAAATTGCTCCGTCTGAATCAAGAGCTATTACATGGTTAGAACCTGCAGAAACTTGAATAATATTCTCTAAGAAACCACTATCACTATCCTGTTCACCTGTTAAAACCTGAACCGGTAGATTGGTATTATTCTTTTTTCCACTACCAAGTTCACCATTTATATTACTACCCCATGTCCAAACTGTTCCGTTTGCCTTTAATGCTACGCCAAAGGCATTGCCTGCTGCAATCATAGGCATTGCAACAGCATCTTTAGGACGAATTACTACACGTACAATAGAACCGTAGCCTAACTTATTGTCCTTTACAAGCACTATTGCAACACCGTATTTATTACCAACCGGTGTAACAATACCGTTTCCCTTGCTATCCTTTGTTACGGTTGCAAAACTTTCGTCAAATACTTCATATGTCAAGTCTTTAGGATCAACTTTTGCATTAGCTTTAAGTAAAGAGAAGCTCTTTTCAACTTGAATATCCGAGTCAATTCTAAACTTTTGATTCTCTTCTATATATACAGTTGTTATAAGCTCATTATTTTCATTATATATAAGCTCCTGACCATTTTTATCTTTTGCAATAGTTACACCGTCATTTTCAAGCACAGCTCCATTGCGAAGTTTCATTGTATTTGATGAACTTCCTCCAACCTGAATTGCTTTCGTCTTTGGAGTATCTTGGGTACCATTACCAAGTTGTCCATATGTATTAATACCCCATGTCCAGACTGTTCCGTCTTCCTTTACCGCTGCACCAAAATTACCGTTTTTCGATCCGGCTACTTGCATTATTTTTGTTAGGTTACTTACTTCTTGTACTGCAGTTGTCGACACTTTTGCTCCGTTACCTAATTCACCGTTAACGTTATATCCCAAGCTTGAAACTGTTCCGTCTTCTTTTAGGATGTATGTATATCCTGTATTACCTATATTATTTACATGCCAATCATCGCTTCCGCTTTTACCTCCTCCGGCTACTTGCACAGCGTTTGAAATATCTGTTC
>ENA-OPYX01000061-OPYX01000061.1-human-gut-metagenome-genome-assembly--contig:-NODE-61-length-55379-cov-9.134366_pt1 | contig 55379 bp, 58 predicted proteins | sample MGYA00242639_ERZ504486 | MGnify/ENA primary metagenome ERZ504486 (study PRJEB26092, sample SAMD00036296) | human gut metagenome | host: Homo sapiens | study: EMG produced TPA metagenomics assembly of... | reverse complement strand
CTTTTTTGTTTTCTTTTTTCTTTGTTATTTCCACAGATTTGTATTTCTTCGGCTCTTTTGGGCATCCGGCTTTGGTTTTCTACACTTTTGCCCTCTTTATTTCCTGCAATGGTATTATCCTCCATTTTAGTTTCCTCCAGTCTGCTTGAACCGCTTCTCGTATCTTTCAAAAAGTTCTGGCATTCTGTTTTTTCTCTTACCCCCTTTGGTGCTTCTGCATTTTTATTTGGAATTTTATGCGGTTTTCCAATGGGTGCAAAAACTACAGCAGATTTATACCAATCTAATAAAATTTCCAAACAGGAAGCCTGCTATCTTTTGACATTTTCTGCTTTTCCAAGCCCTTCTTTTCTGACCGGATATTTATCATTTTCTATTTTAGAAAATCAGGTTCCCAATCATCTGCTTTTTTTCATCTTTTTTCTGTCTGCGTTTCTTACCAGTCTTTTTTTTCGCCGGATTTACTCTGTTTCTCAGCAATCTGTATTTACCCGAACGCAAAAAGAGACATCCTCTTCTCCTTTTGCGGAACTTCTGGATATCTCTATTATGAATAGCCTTTTTTCTATTACCAAGCTTGGTGGATATATTATTCTGTTTTCTGTTTTTCAAGGAATCGTTCAATTCCTGCTGTCTTCTTCGTCTTTCTTTTCAGTCATGCTTTGTGGTCTAACAGAATTTTCCACCGGACTTAATGCTTTAAAAGACACTGCTCTGCCATTTTCTTTAAAGTTTCCTTTGACAATGGGCTTTTCCAGCTTTGGAGGTCTTTGCGTACTTGCTCAGACTTCCTGCGTACTTTCAGGCACAGACCTCCCTCTCTTTCCTTATCTAATCGGAAGAATCGTTTGTACCCTCATTGCCTCAGGACTTACTTTTTTATTCGTCATCCTCTTCTAACTCGTCGTCTAAATCATCCATATCGAGATTTTCTTCCGGCTCTTCTTCTGTCTGTTTCGGAATCGGATTATTTAACTGAGGTGCAAGTTCACTTCTGTTTTCGCTCACCACATCTGCCGCACTCTGAAGAGACTGTGCAAATGCATTATAAGTCTGTGCAAGCTCATTATATCTTGCATTTGCATTTTCCATCGTTCCATGAATCAGCTGTTCTAAGTTTGCCATCATCTCATCGGTATAAGAAATTGCACTTAAACGTAAATTATTTGCATCTGCTGTTGCAGAGTCAATAATTGCCTGTGCCTGCTGATTTGCACTGTTTACAATTTCATTTGCCTGTGCATAAGCCTGCTGCATTACTTCAGACTCTTTTACCATATCCTGAACTTGTGTTTTTGTTTCTGCAATAACTGCATCTGCTTTTGCCTGTGCATCTGCTAAAATCGCATCTTTATTGCTGATGATTTTCTGATATCTCTTGATTTCATCTGGTGTCTTCATACGAAGTTCACGAAGCAGTTCTTCTAATTCTTCTTTATTTACAACAATTTTTGTTGTTGAAAGCGGCTGGTATTTACAACTTTCTACGTATTCTTCGATTTCTTCAATAATCTGCTCAATTCTGCTACTCATAATTACACTCCTTATTGTATTTTATTACCCTTTTGTGCAAATTTTTCTCTCACTTTTTCTACTACATATTCCGGAGCAAATTTTGATATATCAGCACCAAAATATGCTGCTTCTTTTACCGTAGTAGAACTTAAATACGCATACTCCAGACTTGTTGTCAAAAACATGGTATCCACATCTTTCGCCAACACACGGTTTGTCTGTGCCATCTGAAGCTCATATTCAAAATCTGTAATTGCCCGCAGTCCACGGATAATTACTTTTGCATCACAGTTTCGGGCAAAATTCACCGAAAGACCACTAAAGGTCTCAATTTTTACATTCGGGATATCTGCCGTCACTTCTTTTAATATATTAACACGTTCTTCCACAGAAAACAACGGACTTTTTTGAGAATTATGTAAAACTCCGACGATAACTTCGTCAAAAAGTTCCGATGCACGTCGAATGACATCTAAATGTCCAAAAGTTACCGGGTCAAAACTGCCCGGATAAATTGCTCTTACCATTTTTATTTTTATTCCTTCCTTAAGAATACATGCCTGTTTGTTTTATATTTTTTATTTTTACAATTTCAAACCCGTATTCTTCCACATAATCAAATGTTGTCTCTAACGATGCTTCCACTACAATTAACGTATCTTTTGTTACATAAGAAGCATTTCTTAGCACTGCAAGCACCTCTTTTTCCAGTTCTTTATTGTATGGCGGGTCCATAAAAATACAGTCAAACGGTTCTGTTCCTTCTAACATGGAAAGAGCAGTAAACACATCCTGGTTCATAACTTCCGCCTTATCTTTTAGACGGGTAAATTTCAGATTTTCCAGAATACAGTTTGCTGCTTTCTTATTTTTTTCTATTAAGACACAAGAAACTGCCCCTCTGCTTAAAGCTTCAATTCCAATGGCTCCACTTCCCGAAAATAAATCGAGAAACCGACAGTCACAGATATAGGACTGAAGCATATTAAATAATGTTTCTTTAATCCTGTCTGTGGTCGGTCTTGTCTCCATTCCTGAAACTGTCTTGAGGGGCATTCCCTTTGCACTTCCTGCAATTACTCTCATATTCAGCTTAAATCCTCTTCTCTACTTGTTCAGGCGCCAGTCTAAATCCCCATGGTCTAACCCGAGAATTAAAGATTCCGCTGTTGCAATATTGGTTGCAATCGGAACATTATACTGGTCACAGCAACGGGAAATCTGATAGACATCCGGTTCTTTCGGATTAATCATAGAAGGATTGTAAAAAAAGATTACCATATCTATGTCTCCACGTTCTATCATCTCCGTAATCTGTTTATCACCGCCCATACTTCCTGGCAAAAACTTATGCACGCGAAGATTTGTCACCTCTTCAATTCTTCTTCCTGTTGTACCAGTTGCATAAACTTCATGTTTTGCCAAAATATTTTTATAGGCAATACAGAAATCTTCAATAAGAGGCTTCTTACTGTTGTGTGCAATTATACCAACGTTCATATTCAACCATCCTCTTCTTTTTTTTATCAGATTTATTATAGCAAATACAACAACTATCCGCAATTATTTTTTTGCATTTTATGCATTTTTTACAATATCAGATTGAAAATACATAATTTTCTTAGCGTTTCTTTTGCTGAATAGATATTTTAATACAATTCTCATAATTTGTCAAAACCTGTAAACATTTCCAGAATAAAAAAATAGAATTTCACATACTACCATTGTAACAAAAAAACAGACGACAAAAGGAGGAAGAAAACCATGTCTAACAGTAATTCTTCTAACAGTACAGCCGTACCAGAAGCCAAAAGTGCATTAAACCGATTCAAGTATGAGGTTGCAAGCGAATTAGGTGTCCCTCTGACAGATGGATACAACGGAAACCTTACCTCAAAACAGAACGGTTCTGTCGGAGGCTATATGGTGAAAAAAATGATTGAAAACCAGGAACGTCAGATGTCCAGCGGTTCTTCTAATCTCTAAAAAGAAAGAAAATCAAAAAGGGGGATGCTTCTTTACTTAAGAAGCTTCCCTCTTACTTTGCGTTTTATAGTCTTATAAATCGATTTTCTTTCCTTCTTCTACATATTCGCCGTTTACAACATAATAAGCAGCAGATTCTTCTGGTTTAATATAAATTTCAAGTTTTTCGATTTCTGTCTCTTTTTTACCGGTTTCATCCATCCAGGCTTTCTTTACAGCTGCTTCAATCTCTTCGATTTTAAGGTCTTTTCCGCCAAACTGAATATTCACTCTCTTTGTAACGGTTTTTACAGCTGTTTTCTTCGTTGTTGCTGTTCTTTTTCTGGTTGCTCTTTTTACCGGCTCTTTTTTTAGATGATGCAGCTTTTTTTGTTTCTTCTGCTTTAGTTTCTTCTGACTTTGTTTCTACATCTTTTACTTCTTCTGTTTTTACTGTTTCTTCTGTCTTAACTGGAGTAGTCTTTTCTGTTACAGCTGCTTTTGTTGTTTTTGTAACTGCAGCCTTTGTTGTTTTTGTTCTAGGCATACTAATCTCCTCCTTTATGTAGCCCTTACATGATTCTCGTTTATCATAAACCATTTTACCTTTTTTTTCAAGTTTTTTCTGATTCCCATCAGATTCCAGGTCGTTTCATCTGCTCTTTTGCATAAAATTCCAGTCTGTTTTTTAACCCTTTATATTCTTCCGATTCCAGATGCGGGTCTTTTTCTAAAATTTCATCTGCAACAATAGAAGCTTCCTTTAAAATAGCTGCATCCTGATAAATATCTGCCAGTTTAAATTCAAGAATCCCACTCTGTCTGATTCCAAATAAATCCCCCGGACCTCTTAAGCGTAAATCTTCTCCCGCAATAAAAAATCCATCGTTAGATTCTACTAAAATCTGAAGTCGTTCTTTGATTTCTTTTTTTGTTCCTCCCTGCATGAAAATACAGTAAGACTGATGTTCACCTCTTCCGACTCTTCCCCTTAACTGATGTAACTGCGCAAGTCCAAACCGTTCTGCATTTTCTACCATCATAACCGTTGCATTTGGCACATTCACTCCCACTTCAATTACGGTAGTGGAGACTAGTATCTGAATTTTATTTTCGGAAAATTCTTCCATAATTTTATTTTTTTCCGCCGGCTTCATTCTCCCATGCAAAAATCCAACGGAAATCTCTGGCGGCATTTCCTGTCTTAACTTTTTTGTGTAATCCAGTACGTTTTCTGATTCTAGCCCTTCGCTTTCTTCTACCATCGGACAAATCACATAAACCTGACGTCCCTCTGCAATTTCTTTTTGCATAAAACGATACGCACTTTTTCGATAGCTGGTATCCACCACACAGTTTTTGATTGGGAGACGATTTGCAGGCAGTTCATCAATAACAGATAAGTCTAAATCTCCATACAGCATAATGGCAAGCGTTCTCGGAATCGGTGTTGCACTCATGACTAAAACATGCGGACGTTTGCCTTTTTTCGATAAATCCTCTCTTTGATGCACCCCAAACCGATGCTGTTCATCTGTAATGACAAGTGCCAGATTCTTATAAGTTACATTCTCCTGAATCAGTGCATGTGTTCCGATAATCAGCTTTGCTTTCCCATTTTCAATTTTCTGATAAATTTCCCGCCGTTCTTTTGCCTTTATTGAACCGGTAAGCAATACCGCTTCAAAATCAAGCTGATGTTCCTCTAAAAGCTGTTTTAAACCTTCAAAATGCTGGACTGCCAATACTTCCGTTGGAACCATAAGTGCTGCCTGATATCCATTTTGTGCGGACAATAGCATTGCCAGAAACGCAAGAATTGTCTTTCCACTTCCCACATCTCCCTGCACCAACCTTGCCATCAGTTTTTCTCCTGTCATATCTTTCTGAATTTCCTGCCATACTTTCTTCTGCGCATTCGTAAGCGAATACGGAAGACTCTGAATCAAAGCCTCCGTTTCTGACACCGGTTTTATCCCAAATAAATTTTTCTCATTTTTAACCGTTTCTTTCATTTGCCGGACTGATAAGAGAAAAATTAAAAACTCATCGAATACCAGTCGTTTTCTTGCCAGAATCATATTTTCCCTGTTTTTTGGAAAATGAATCTCTTGCACTGCGTAATTATACTCTGCTAACTGACAGGAAGTTCTTATCTTCTCTGACAAATACTCCTGTTCGATTTCTTTTTCTTCTAAAACCTGACGTACCATTTTTGCTATCATTTTGTTCGTCATTCCTTTTGTCAGGCTATAAATTGGCAGTAAACGGTTCTGCATTGTCTGATATTGCTCTTTGGTGAAAATCTCGGGCTGTTCCATTACCAGTCTGTTTTTCTTTTCAGATACCACACCTCGAAAAATATAAGTACCCCCAAAAACTAACGTCTTTTTTAAAAATGCCATATTATACCATGTAAGCTGTAATTCCCGTCCTGCTTCTTTTAGCGTTGCCGTCACAAGTGTCAGCCTTCCGGTATTTCTTAAGCTGATACTTTGCGTGATTTTTCCCAAAACTGCAATCTTTTCTCCTGCCCGCACCATAGAAACAGATACCGGAATCCGGTATTGTTCATATTCCCTCGGATAATAATCCAATAAATCCTGTATTGTATCAATTCCAAGTATATGAAACAGCTTTTCTGTTTTCTCGCCAATTCCTTTTAAATTACGAATGGATTCCTGTTTTTCCATTTTTCACCCGTACAAAAAAGATGTCCGCACAATTTTTGTACAAACATCTTTTTTCCTTTTCTTTCTTAATCATTCTTTATTCAACAGAGATTACATAATAATAAATCGGCTGTCCACCCTGATTTACATCAATATCAAAGTCCGGATATTTTTCTTCCAATGCTTCTTTGAGTACTTCAGCTTCTTCTTCACTTACTTCTGCACCAAAATAAATACTGATGATTTCTGAGTCTTCGTCCACCATTGCTTCTACTGTTTCCAAGGTTGTTTTTTCTACGTCCTGTCCCACTGCCAAAATCCCATGGTCTCCGATTCCCATGATATCTCCCTCATGGATTTCTTTTTCATCAATCTTTGTATTACGCACTGCATAGGTAATCTGTCCTGTTTTAACAGTTGTGATGCTTTCCAGCATTTCTTCTGTGTTCTCTTCAATTGTTTTTTCCGGCACATAATTAATTAATGCGGTAATTCCCTGAGGAATTGTCTTAGTCGGAATGACAATAATATTTTTATCTTCTGTCAAATCTCTTGCCTGATTTGCGGCCAGAATAATATTTTTATTATTTGGAAATACAAAAATATTTTTCGCATTGACTTTTGCAATCGCTTCCAGTACATCTTCTGTACTCGGATTCATTGTCTGTCCACCTTCAATCAGATAATCTGCTCCTAAATCTTTAAAGATGGCGCTCATTCCATCTCCTACAGATACAGAAATAAATCCAACTTCTTTTTCCGGCATTTGTTCTTTTTGCATTGCAGCCATTTTTTCTGCTTCTTTTATTACTTTTTCATGATGTTCCAGGCGCATGTTATCAATTTTCATATTGGAGAGTTGTCCATAAGTCAGCGCTTTCTGAATGGCATTTCCAGGTTCATTGGTATGTACATGTACCTTGACAATCTCGTCATCTGCTACAACTACCAGTGAATCTCCAATTGACATCAAATATTCTTTAAATGCATGCTCCTCTTCAATCGGGAACGGTTTTTCCAGCATAATAATAAATTCTGTACAATAACCAAATTTAATATTACTTTCTTCTGCCGGAGCCTGTTTAGAAACAGCTGCCGTTCCTTTTGGTGCTTCAAAATCCATATTGATTTCTTTTCCAAGATATCCATCATAAGCACCCTTCAATACTTCAAGCAGACCCTGTCCGCCAGAGTCTACTACACCAGCTTCTTTTAAAACAGGAAGCATCTCCGGAGTCTGAGAAAGCACTTCCTGTGCATAAGCAATTACTCCTTCAAAGAACGTGTTCAAATTTTCTGCTTCTTCTGCAAGTTCATCTGCCTTTGCTGCTGCTCCTTTTGCCACGGTAAGAATTGTACCTTCCTTTGGTTTCATAACTGCTTTATATGCAGTTTCGACACCTTTTTCAAACGCTTTTGCAAAAATTGGTGCATCCACCTCTTCATACTGCTCAATTACCTTCGCAAATCCTCTAAGAAGCTGAGAAAGAATAACACCTGAATTTCCTCTTGCCCCACGAAGAGACCCTGACGCAATCGCTTTTGCCAGTGTTTTCATAGATGGTTCAGAAAGTGCATTGACCTCTGAAGCAGCTGACAAAATTGTAAGTGTCATATTCGTTCCGGTATCTCCATCCGGTACTGGAAATACATTCAGTTCATTAATCCATTCTTTTTTGGCCTCCAGATTCTTAGCGCCGGCTAAAAACATTCTGCCAAGCATCTTTGCATCAACGGTATTGGTATTCAAAACAAGTTTCCTCCTTAATTAATCAATTACTCTAACACCCTCTACAAGGATATTAATTTTTTCTATTGTCAGACCGGTAAATTCCTCTACCTTGTATTTCACATTACTAATCAGATTGTCTGATACAGCGGAGATGCTTACACCATATGCCACAATCACGTGAAATTCAAGAGTGATTTTATTATCAGTAATTCCAACATTAATTCCATGTTTCAGGCTGTCTCTTTTAAGAAGCTTTACAAGCCCGTCCTTCATACTTACCGCTGCCATGCCTACAATTCCAAAACATTCCACTGCTACGCTTCCTGCATAAGTGGCAATTACATCTGTATCAATTGCTATTTTTCCTAATCCTGTATCTACAAGTCCTTCCATGCACGGACACCTCCATACCTTTTTGATAGAACTATTCTAACATATCTTTCCCAAAAACGAAATAATAATTTAAAAAATTTATATTTTTACTTGCAAAAAACCAAATCATCTGTTAAAATAACTAGTGTTGTGAGTTTGTATACACGGACTTATTTTAGTTTAAGGAGGTGCTATCATGGCTAAGTGTGCAATTTGTGAAAAAGCTGCTCATTTTGGAAATAATGTGAGCCATTCTCATAGAAGATCAAACAAAATGTGGAAATCCAACATTAAATCTGTTAAAGTTAAAACAGAAAACGGAGCTGCTAAGAAGATGTACGTTTGTACTTCTTGCTTAAGAAGCAACAAAGTAGAAAGAGCGTAATTTCGCATCATCGAGTCCGGAATTGATTTCCGGACTCTTTTTCTTTCCGACATTTTTCATGTTCCATTTTATATCTATTATTACTCTTTCTCTCATTAAATCTTCTCTATTTTTTTCCACAAAAAAGATTATATCCTATCAGCATACACAGCCCTGCTGCCAGCACCATAAAAAAACATTTCGGAAAAACCAGAGCCAGAAACATCCCCGCTCCCAGCCAAAATAGCAAAAATCCAAGTAAGCAGCACACAACTCTCCGCTCCTTTATGGTTTACTTTACTATATGCAAAAAACCGTCATGAATGTACTTCACAACAGTTTTTTATCTATTCTACTCTTCCTTTGTACTCTCGTTTTCTTCTTTTTTATCTGCTGAAGAAACAATATCTTTTACCAAACTTTCTACGGAATCTTCTTTTTCATTTTCCTTTGATTCTTTTTTCTCTCCTGTAAAACGTTCAATTAGATCCGGAACCATATCAAGCAGTTTTGTAACGGTATCCTGATTTTTAATATTCACTAATTTCGTTGTCCCATTTGAGATAACCAGCACTGCACTTGGAGAAATTTTTCCTCCCATTCCGCCACCGCCATTATTTTTTTTATCCTGTGAAAACGCTCCTGCTCCCACTCCAAAAGTAACATCAATCAGTGGCAGAATAATGGTATCGCCCACCGTGATTGCCTCTCCTACCACTGTTTTAGCTGTAATAAAGCTATCCATTCCTTTAAACAAAGAATCTACGGTTGCCTTAAAGTTATTTTCTGAAGCCATCCTGCTTCCTCCTTCACTGTTTTTATCCTTTAAAATTTTTCCAGATTTCTCGTACTTCTTGATTAAAGCTAACTTTTAACGCACTCTTTAAAAGTACAATTCCACGGATTCTTCCTTTCACTTTGAGTTCACCCTCCAAAATTTTCCTATCAAAATAAGGGGTGACTTTAATATTATTTCCATAAAGCGGATAACAGATACCAGCAACTGCCAGTACACGCCCCGTTAAAGAAGGGTCATCAAATCCAAACTCAATCTCTCCTTGTACTTTTCTTGGAAGAATATGAAGCCCAAGTTTTTTTACCTCTCCAAGTAATAATGTTTTTGCATTTAAAAATACCTCGGACTCTAAAAATGTTCGGATTTCGCTTATTTTATCACAAATCCCATGAACTGTTAACCAAGTTTTTTAACTTTTCGAAGAGTTATTCGGGGAATTTCTAATATTTTTTTAATTTTTGAAAAATATTGATATCGGCGAGTGTTTGCCCTCTTTCTTTCTGATTTTCCTCTGATTCTATTCTCTCCACTTTCTCTGGTTTCTGTTCAATATCTTTAACTTTTTTCTTTTTGTTCTGCCTCTGTTGCATTCTGATTCTGTTCCTGCTCTATGTTCTCTTGTAGTTCTTTTGCTTTTAATACGGTTTCTGTTTCTTTTCTTTCCGTCTTTTTTGTCTGCGTTTTCTTTCTCTTCGTATTTTGTCTTCTGCTTTTTCTCTTCTTTTTCCAAGCCGTTACTTTCTGTATGGAAATCCCAAAAATTCTTACAGACCACTTTATTTTCTTTCCATAACTGTCATAACTGACTTTACAAGAAATCAAACGCGCCAGCCAGAAGACTCTTATTATTCCTTTACTAATTTGATTATCACGATACCCATAAGCCTGATACCGAACCGGCACAAACAAAATTGAAAAAATTGCTAAAAGAAGTAAAGATACAACAACCAGAAGCAAGATTCCGATTATCTTAAGAAGTACCAAAATAATATGTATCCACATCATGTCCTACTCCTTTTCTTCTTCCTTCCATTTTTTTCTATTCGTGCCTCAAGCCATGTCCGAATTTCCGCTGTCCCAGTCTCCTGATAAACTTCATTTACAATCTGCTCTATAATCTCAAGTGCCTCTTCATACCCTTTTGCAAGCCCGATAATCGTCGGGCAATTTCGTCTAAGCGCACTCTGCATCAATAAATTTGCTGAAAAGATTTCCAATGAATTTTCAGGATTAACCGCAAGTGCAATGACATACACGTCAATTACACCTGCTCCCTGATTAATTTTGTGTATTAGTTTCTTTGATTTCTTTTTTGCATTATCGCCAATATACAGATTTTTATACCAGTTTAACATATACTTTTCCTAATCTGTCTTTTTTAATCTCTTTTCAATTTCATTTACTACAGTCTCCAATACTTTAATTCTTGCATAATACTTGCAGTTTCCCTCTACAATTGTCCACGGAGCATAAGAGGTCGATGTTTTAATAATCATTTCATTAACCGCTTCTTCATACTGTTCCCATTTTTCCCGGTTTCTCCAGTCTTCGTCTGTTATCTTCCACTGTTTTTCCGGATTTTCCATACGCTCTTTAAAACGTCTTTCCTGCTCATCTTTATCAATCTGCATCCAGAACTTCATTACAATTGCTCCGGAATTCGCAAGATGTGCTTCCATATCATTGATTTCCCGATAAGCTCTCTGCCATTCTTCTTTTGTACAGAAGCCTTCAATCCGTTCTACCATTACTCTGCCATACCAGGTACGGTCAAAAATCGCAATATGTCCTGCTTTTGGCATGTTCTGCCAGAATCTCCATAAATAATGATGGTTTTTTTCAACTTCAGTTGGTGCAGCTGTTGGATTTACGACATAGCCTCTTGGATCCATAAACTCGGTCAGACGTTTGATTGCTCCTCCTTTTCCACCAGCATCCCAGCCTTCAAATCCTAAGACCACGGGAATTCTCCTTCTGTACAGTTCACTGTGCAAAACCGCAATTTTCTTCTGTAGTTTTTGTAGTCTTTCTTTATATTCTTCTTTTGTGTAAGAACAACTTAAATCTGCATTGCTTAAAACAGAAGCCTCAAACAGCTTTTGCTTCTTCTCCTGCTTTTCTGTCTGTTTTTCCTCTTTTTGCACTGTTCTCTTCTTCAGTGCTTCTTCTAACTGGTGAATTACAGTTGCATAAATTTTAGCAGTTGCATATTTTTTATCCGTTGCTTCCACAATCGTCCATGGTGCATATTCCGTCTCTGTCTGTTCCAGCATATTTTCTAAAATTGATTTATATCCATCATAATTTTTATTTCGTTCTAAATCCTCCCTGCTGACACGCCACGCAGTCTCTTTCGACTCAAGCAGCTTTTCAAAACGTTTTTTCTGATCTTTTTTGCTGATATGAAGAAATAATTTTATCAAAACCGCACCATCATCTGTTAAAGTCCGCTCAAATGTATTGATTTCCTGATATGCCAGATTTCGTTCTTCTTTTGACAGTTTCTTTTCAAAAAAAATCAACGGATACATGACGATACCAGCTTGTATCAAAAATTGCAATTCTTCCTTTTTCTGGGGTTTTCGTCCAAAAGCGCCACAAAAACGGGTACATCTGCTCCGTCTTTGTCTCTTTTTTCATTGCATATACGTGGAATCCTCTTGGGTCTAACGGATGAATCAATTTGTTAATCTGGAGTCCCTTTCCTGCTGCATCAAACCCCTCAAATATGATAATAACAGGTATTTTCTGTTCTTTACATGCTCTTTGCATTCTTGCAAGAGTCAGTTCCATCTGTGCTATTTCTTCACGATAAGCCTCTTTTTCCATAGTTTTTGTCAAGTCAATCTGTTCTAACATAGTCTTTGCCTCCTTACTATTCCTATGTACTCTCGGATTCCCAAAGTATGTTCCTGATAGCATAGAAGGGACTGATAATCCAGTCCCTTCTCCCCTAAAAATACTTTCTGTTTCCCCAAAGATTTGCTTTTTTTAAATCCAAGTATTCATTATAAGCCTTTTCCAAAATCTGTCTTTCATTTGAAAACCGCAACAGATGGTATGCTTCATGGAATTTATAAAATCCGGAATCCACAAAGTATTCTTCTCTCTGAGGTTTACTGTAATAACTTCCCGCAGACATCAGATACCAATGTACCTCTTTCTCTACCGTATCCTCCGGTATACAAAAACTATACTGACTTTTTCCCACATATTTAATAATATTTGCTGTCACTCCCGACTCTTCTTTTACCTCTCTAAGCGCCGTATCCTTATAGTCTTCGCCTTCTTCTACAGTCCCTTTTGGCAATACCCATCCTTCATATTTATGTTTGTAGGATTTGTATAAGGTCAGTATCTTTCCGCGATATATTACCACCCCGCCACAGCTCGTTGCTTCAACCATTTTGCAAGTCCTCCTGTAAAAACCGTTTCCCGGTCAGCGTTGTGTTTCATTGTGTTTAGTATACCTCTTTTTGAGAACCTGTGCAAGGATTTACGATTAAGAATTAATAATAATATTGATTAAAAATCTGATGGGCAATCGGCACTGCTACAGAACTTCCTGTTCCTGCTCCTTCTGCAATTACTGCAACGACAAGCTGTGATTCGTCATTTTCTGCCATTCCCACAAACCAGGAATGTGTATGAATACTTCCATCGCTTCCATAATATTCCGCAGAGCCTGTTTTTCCGGCTGCAGAATAACTTTCTCCGCTTAAAGCCGAAGCTGTTCCGCGATTTACAACTTCCTGCATCAACTGTTTTAATCTGGAAGCTTCCTCTTTTGTCATAAGTGTTTTATACTCCGACGTCTTTGTCTTGCTTACAACGTCTCCATTTACATTTTGTACCTGCTGAATATAATATGGTTTCATCAGCACACCATCATTTGCAATTGCACTTACAATTAATGCCATATGCATCGGAGAAACCAGAGTATTTCCCTGACCGATTGAGGTCTGCATTAAAAGTGGATTTCCCGGGTGATCTCCTAAATCAAATTTACTGCTGTTATAACTGATAGAAATCGGAAGCTTTTTATTAAACAGCAGACTTTCTGCCGCACTCGTCAGTTTTTTAGCACCAAGCTCCATACCAAGATTTGCAAATGCACTGTTACAGGACTTCGCAAACGCTGTTTCAAAGTCTTCCGTTCCGTGTTCTTCTCCATCATAGCAACTGATAGTATGATCATCTACAGTAATACTTCCATCACAGGTATAAGTAAAATTATCCAGATTTCCATTTTCACTTCTAAGATAAGCAAGTGTTGTCACAATTTTAAAAACTGACCCTGGCGGATAAGCTCCCTGTGTTGCACGATTTAACAAACTGCTGTTTGAAGAATCACTGGTCAGATAATCCCAATCCTGTGAAACAGTGTTCGGATTAAAATCCGGCTTACTTACCATAGCCAGCACTGCTCCACTTTTCGGATCCATCACAACAACTGCTCCCTGATTGTCTCCCAGCGCATCATAAGCGGTCTGCTGAAGAGAAGTGTTTAAGGTTGTTACCACATTATCTCCCTGATTCTTCGTCTCCTGCATTTCATTTTTGACCTGCTTGACATAGCCGTCATGAGATGTCATCAGCTCAAAGTTTGCCAGAGATTCCAGGCCGTTTTTTCCATTTGAATCATATCCGACAATGTGTGCAAACAGATTATTAAACGGATAAATTCTTGTCTCTGTCTCATCTTCATTGACCTGTGTATACGCAAGCGTCTGTCCATCTGCCGATAAAATACTTCCCCGCACAACACGGTCTTCAAACTGATCCTGTCTTGTATTATACGGACTGTTGATAATACTGTCTTTTTTTTCCCAATTCAAAATATACCATATAGACAACCAATGAAATAAAAATACAAACAAAAAAGTAACTTACTATCGTATATTCTCGATTTCGTATTTTCTTAGCCTCTCGTGCTCTTCTTTCTGTGAGCTTCGCCTGCTGTTCTCTGCGCTTCTCGTCTTGCCATCTGCGCTGCTCGTCTCTTCTGTCTCTCAAGTTCATCATCCTCATCTTCTCTTAAAATATACAATCCCTGAATAATTGCCAACATAATAATCGTACTAAGAACAGAGCTTCCACCATAGCTGACTAACGGAAGTGTAATTCCTGTCATTGGAATAAACTTTGTTACACCTCCAATTGTCAAAAACACCTGAAATGCATATTCTGTTCCAAGTCCAAGGGCAATCAGTTTATAAAACGGTCGTTTAATCTGCAGTGAGATATTCACTACTAAAACAAACAGGCTCATACAGATTAAAATCAGACACATTGCAAACAATCCACCCAATTCTTCACAAATTGCCGCAAACATATAGTCCTGTTTTACAAACGGAATCATATTCGGTGAGCCCTGGCAAAGCCCCATTCCAAACCATCCTCCTGTTCCGATTGCAAATAACCCCTGAACAATCTGATAACCGGAACTTTGATAAACAGAAAACGGGTCTTTCCAGGCGATCACCCTTTGCCTTACATGGCTGAATAAAAAGTATGCTACTACTGCTGCAAGAGAACCAGATCCCAGTCCTGCAAACAGATAAAGCGGTTTTTTTGTCGCTACATAAAGCATTACCACATAAGTAATAAAAAATACAACCGCACTTCCCAAGTCTCTTGATAACACTAAAATCAACACATAAACCGCTGCGATTGCTGTTGTAATCACATAATCCCGAAACTCCGTCTTTTTCTTATACAATCTGCATGCTACAAAAAACACAAAGATAATCTTCACGAATTCAGATGGCTGAAACGCAAATCCCCCAAAGGAAATATTGATTTTTGCCCCATTTACATTTTTTCCAAGCACCAGCACAGTAAGCAAGAGCAAAAGTCCTACCACCGCATAAAACCAGGTCCATTTATTTAAGAACCGGAATTTATGAATCATAACCGGTATCACCATCGCAATGATTGTGGCAATAACTACAATCTCAAACTGACGCACTGCTGATTCCATATCCAGTCTCGCCAACATAATAAAACCAATTGACAGTAACATACAGGTATGATTCAGTAAAAGCAGAGATGAATTTTTATAAAAAATCCGATATAAAATCTGAACCGCAATAAAATACAATAACTGTACTATAAAAAAATAAATAATTTCCAATTCCTGCTTTTTCAAAAAAATTACAAGAAATGCCATAAAATCCATGAAAAAGATAAGCATCAGCTGTTTCTTCAAGATATATCTCTTATCTTCCTCATAACGATATCCAAAAACAATAAAACTCTCTAAAGTATAAAGTGCAATTAAAATCAAAAGTAAATATTTAGAAAGTGTAACAATCAAATTAATCAAATTTTCACCTACTCTACTCCACGCTTAAAATGTCCCTTTGTAAATTCTAAAACATTTTTCGGCACGTTTTTTTTATTTTTGTAAACTCCAAGAAACAACTCAAGCAGTTCTTTTGACTCCTGTTTTCTCTCTGTTGTCAGACTGATTCTCAGATTTTTTATTCCAAGTTTTTTTATCTTTTCTTCTTCCTGAAGAAAACCGGTAGGAATACTGTTATAAATTACATTATAGCAAAAATCACAGACGGTTTTTGTTCGGAATCTGCTCTTGTATCGGTCTGTCAATGTTACAATATCTGCTTTCTTTTCGCAACGCTCACAGGTCTTTTTTAAACACTGTGCCGAAATCATCATCGGATAATATCCATAAATAATCATTTCGCTGTCACTGTTCTCTCTCTTTTTGATTTCGCTCTCATTTAATTCAAGAGGAATCGTGGTTCTTTTGACTCCTTTTTTATCAAAAAAGCATTTCGACTCATCATTCATCGTATAAAGACTAAAATCGCAGACTGCCTGATTTAAGAGCCCCATTTTTTCAAGTAACCCCAGTTCCTCTACGTTGCGAATCAAAAATCCCTCCAGACGTTCTGCACTATACTCAATTAATTTTCTTATCTGGTCTGTTTTCTCTTTTCTTAATATATAAGGAAGCATCAGATAGGCTTCTTTTTTCTTTTTATGAATCCTTTCGACTATCTGATCTAATTTCTGCTCTACTGAGTTTCCCCACACCAATGTACTGTCAAAATAAACTCCCGTTATTTCTGGACGCTCGAGTACCGCAGACAGCTGTTCCCTGGTTTCAACTGATGCATAATAATAAATTTCTTCTGAAGTTTCTAACTCTGATGATTTTGATTCTGCATAATTATTGTTCTGCTCTCCTGTTTTTTCAGGAAGTGTACGTTTAAAACTGTTAAGATATTGCTCTTTTAACAAAGAAAGCCCTTTTCTTCTCAGCTCATTCAAACTTTGCATCGGAAGAAATCCCTGTTCATCTGTCTGAATTTCCAGATTTTCAAAACAAAACGGTGTATTTCCGGTTTTCATCATCTGTTTTCTGATGCGTTCTTGTGTCAGTGCCTGATTTTGCGCCATCTCGAATCTGTCACCCTCGACTGACACCCGAATCTTATCATATTCCAAATCTAAAATTGCCGGTGCTCCCGTATACAGCATTAAAGTTCCATTTATTTTTTCCTGAAGTTTTTTTTCTGTGTACTCTTTCTTTAATGTATGAAAAAGTGCTTCATCTCTTTGACATACTCCTTTTTCTTTCTTCTGCTGTTTTAAATTTTCAAGTGCCACCATATTCCTTCCATTATGCTGCCTATAATATCCCTGACTAAATCCATCTCTTTGATACAGTTCCAGTAATTCTTCAAAATCACTTTTTTCTACATGATAGGATGCTGGATTTTTCTCATATAAATCCAGATATTTTCGATAAATTCGGGTCACTCCTGCTGCATACTCCGGTTTTTTCATGCGCCCCTCTATCTTAAGAGAGTACACTCCCGCATTTAAAATTTCAGGAAGCAGTTCAATCGTACACATATCTTTCAGGCTTAACGGATATTCCTCTTTTTGGCTGCCTGTTTTTTTTCCATAACATTCCACCTTATAAGGAAGTCGGCAGGGCTGGGCACAGCGTCCACGATTTCCGCTTCTTCCCCCTAACATACTTGAAAACAGACACATTCCTGAATAACTGTAACACAAAGCTCCATGAATAAAACTTTCAATTTCTACTCCTGTCTGCTCATCGATTTCTTTTATCTCCGAAAGCGAAAGTTCCCTTGCTGTTACGACTCTTGAAACTCCAAATTTCTTTAACAGTCTTGCTCCTTCTGCTCCGGTAACTGCCATCTGTGTACTTGCATGTAAAGGCAGTTTGGGAAATTCATTTTTTTAAAAAAGTAAGTACCCCCAAAATCCTGAACAATCACTGCATCCAATCCCTGTTCATAAAAAGGTGCAATATAATCATAAAGCTGTGTTTTTAATTCTTTATTTTTTAACAACGTATTTACGGTCAGATACAGTTTCTTTTTGTGGAGATGCACATAATCAATGGCTTCTTTTAATCCTTCCTCCTCGGGATTATTTGCGTAAGCTCTTGCCCCAAATAACTCTCCTCCCATATAAACGGCATCCGCTCCGGCTGCTATTGCAGCTCTCATTCCTTCTATCGAACCGGCAGGTGCCAGTAACTCTAATTTCATAAAAATTTTCATTCCTTTCTTATTTTCCGATTCTTTCCTGTCATTCAACTTTTAATCATTTAACCAAATCAAGCCCAAAAATGAATTACAAGCCAAACATCCGCTTAACTGACTCAAATCAACTTTCCACTATAGATTTTATGACAGAAAAAGGGCGTGTCCCTCTTTCGAAGCGCGCCCTCTCAATTTCGGAATCTTTTGCAGCTGCTTATTTTTTAAGACGCCCGCCAAGTTCCTTTTCCAACTCTTCTATCTTCTTTTGTAATTTTTCCATTTGTTCCATTTTTAATGCAATTTCTTTTTCTGCATTTTCCAGCCGAACCTGAGACGTAATCAAATCATGTTTTAATTCATAGCTTTCTCTGTCTTTTGTTTCCAGTTCTTCTTCAAACAATTCTGCCTGACGTTTTGCCTTAAAATAATCATCTGCAACATTTAAATCCAACAGCGTATGTTTGGTTTCAAGAGACTGACGGCTGTAACCTGGAAGCTGACCCAGCTCGGTCATTTTATTATTTATGTAATATGCAACCTTCTGCAGGTATTCTTCGCTTTCATAACCACTTAAGGTCATTATCTTACCTCCGATCAAAACCTGCGTTGTATTTTTCACTGCCATATAGGGTCCTCCCGATTTTTCTTTTGCTTATTCTTTCACTGTCTATTATAATCGAAATACAGAGAAAAACAACCTTTTCTTTTGGCTCTTATTTAAGATTTTCTGTCAATCCCCAAATGTTCATAAGCAAAATCGCCTGCTACACGACCTCTCGGTGTTCGCACAAGAAAACCATTTTTAATCAGATATGGTTCATATACATCCTCAATTGTTCCGGAATCTTCTCCGATTGCCGCTGCAAGTGTATCAAGTCCGACCGGTCCTCCTGAAAACTGTACCATAATCGTACTTAAAATTCTACGGTCAATCTGGTCTAATCCATATCGGTCTACTTCTAATAAATTCAATGCAAAATCCGCAACTTCTTTTGTGATTTTTCCATCATAACGCACCTGTGCAAAATCTCTCACTCTCTTTAGCAGCCGATTTGCCAAACGTGGAGTTCCTCTTGATCGTCTTGCCATCTCCATAGCACCTTCTTCATCAATCTCTACTCCAAGCACTTTTGCAGAACGGATAATAATTGTTTTTAATTCATTTTCTGTATAGTATTCAAGATGATGTACCACTCCAAAACGGTCACGAAGCGGTGCAGTCAACATTCCGGCACGGGTTGTTGCTCCCACCAGCGTAAATTTTGGAAGTTCCAGACGAATCGACCTTGCAGAAGTTCCCTTTCCAATCATAATATCAATGGCATAATCTTCCATAGCAGGATATAAGACTTCTTCTACCTGCCGGTTTAACCGGTGAATTTCATCGACAAACAATACATCATGTTCCTGAAGATTATTCAAAATTGCTGCCATTTCTCCTGGTTTTTCAATCGCCGGACCACTTGTTACTTTTAAATGAACTCCCATTTCATTTGCAATAATCCCGGCAAGCGTTGTCTTTCCAAGTCCTGGAGGACCATAAAAAAGAACATGGTCCAATGCATCATTTCTCTGTTTTGCAGCCTCGATATAAACTTTCAGATTTTCTTTTGCTTTTTCCTGACCAATATAATCGACTAAGAGCTGTGGTCGAAGATTTCCCTCTGTCTTTAAGTCCTCTTCTATCACATCTGTTGTTATGATTCTTCTTTCCATCTTCTTTTCCCACTACAAATTCATATTTTTTAACGCTAATTTCAAAATTGTTTCCACATCCATATCCGGTGTCACCCCGGTCTGACGGACTGCACGCAGTGCTTCTGTACTCGAATATCCAAGCGCTGTCAATGCATCGACTGCATCTTTTTTTGCAGCATTCTCTTCTTTACTTTCCATCTTTCCTTCTGTTTCTCTGGCATGCTCCTGTTTTGTCTCAAATACCTCTTCCAAATCAATTTTATCTTTTAATTCTAAAATTAATTTCTGTGCCGTCTTCTTTCCAATTCCAGGTGCTTTTGAAATCGTTTTTACATCATCTGAAAGCACAGCAAAACGAAGTTCATCTGTCGTAAGACCCGATAAAATCCCAAGTGCTGCTTTCGGACCGATTCCATTGACTCCTAACAGCAGACGAAAAGTTTTTAATTCATCTAAATTCAAAAATCCATACAACTGCATTGCATCTTCCCTTACATTCAAATGCGTATAAATCTTAACTTCTTTTCCCACTAAATCTTGTGTATCAAAAGAAGATGCCGGCATCATAATATTATATCCAATATTCCCAGACTCTAAAACGATTCGTTCTTCTTCTATCCAGGCAACTTCACCTTTTATATAAGCAATCATATTCTGTCCTTTCCCGTTCTGTCCTTTTTAAGCTGTATTCTATTTAATACTTCCGTTGCTAACGTTCCCATCAAAAATCCTGCTATAACACCAGATACCAATAATACCGGAAGATACCAAAACAGATTTAAATTTCCTACAACAAAAGACGCTACAATAATCTGAGCAATATTATGTGAGACACCTCCGGCAACACTGACTCCAACTACAGAGAACCATTTTGTCTTTTTTAAAATCACCATAAGTCCAAGACTCACCACTGCGCCTGCAAGGCTAAATAATATAGAAAACAGATTTCCAAACAAAAAACCAATGACCAGAATACGCACAAAGGAAACCGCAACAGCTTCTTTTACCCCATATAAATAAAGCAAAAAAACAATTACAAGATTTGCAAGCCCCAGTTTCACTCCAGGGATTCCAAGAGGAAATAAAGATTCTACATAGCCAAATATAATTGCAATTGCAGAAAATATGCCTAAATATGCTGTCTTTTTTATTATTATCTCATTCATTCTCTCTAAATCCAATATCTTATTTTTCTTAATAAGTAATACTATCTGGTTTTTCACTGCTCTCGATTTCCAATACCACTTTGTTTGGCAAACACACTATTGTTCCTCCCTTTGTAGAAATCGCTTTTTGATGAATACATAACTTGTCCGGACAGTCTGCTTCTGTCATTGTCACCTTTCCATCCTTTATTTCGCAGATATTTGTACATTGATTTCTATTGTCCTGGATTTTTTTGAAAGTGAATATGTACCATTACTGCTTTTCCATCCATCCGTAATTTTGAGCATCCCCTGCTGTTCTTCATTTTTGAAGAGAATCTCTCTTCTGATTTATAAAAGGAATCAACCAGAAAATCAAAGCGAGCAGTAATACTCCTCCAATTAATATCATATCTTTTTTATTTATTTTCATTTTTCCATTCTAACATAAAGAGAGCCAAAATGCAAATATATGTTCGCATTTTGGCTCTTTGGACTCATTTTATGCAATTACTTTTCTAGGACATACTTCTTTGCATTTACCGCAATTCGTACATTTTTCTTTATCAATATGAGCTACATTATCTGTAACTGTGATTGCTCCTGCCGGACATTCTTTTTCACATTTCTTACATCCGATACAGCCCACTTTACAGGCTCCCATGACCTCTTTTCCTTTTTCCTTGGAACTGCATCCAACCTGATGCTGTCCATAAGGGATGATTTCAATCAGATGTTTCGGACACTCTGCAACACATTTTCCGCAGGATTTACATTTTTCCTGATCCACTTTTGCAATCCCATTTATGATATGAATTGCATCAAACGGACACACTTTCACACAGTTTCCATAACCAAGACAGCCAAATCCACAGGATTTTTTACCACCGCTCTGCATCAAAGCTGCCATTTTACAATCTTCTTCACCTGCATATTCATAAAGAGAAGTCGTTTTTTCACAATCTCCAAGACATTTTACAAACGCACTTGTACGAACGGTTTCTCCTACTTCTTCTCCCATTACAGCCGCTATTTTCGCTGCAACCGGTGCTCCGCCGACCGGACATGCATTGACCGGAGCTTCTCCTTTTGCAATTGCCGCTGCAAGACCATCACATCCTGGGTAACCACATCCGCCACAGTTATTTCCAGGAAGCTGTTCTCTTACCGCAACTTCTTTTTCATCTACTTCTACAGCAAATTTCTTTCCGGCCAGTCCAAGGAACACTCCGATAAAGAGGCCCACGCCACCTACTAAAACTGCTGCAATTACAATACCTGTAATCATACTCCGTGCCTCCTTAGATTACGCCAGAAAAGCCAAAGAATGCAATGGCCATTAAACCGGCTGTCAATAATACAATCGGGAATCCCTGGAAATATTTTGGTACATCGTTGTATTCCATTTTTTCTCGAAGTCCTGCCATCAGTACAATTGAAATTGTAAAACCAAGAGCAGTTGCAAAACCATTTACCGTTCCCTGAAGTACATTATACTCTTTCTGTACGTTGATAACTGCAACACCAAGTACCGCACAGTTTGTTGTAATTAATGGAAGATATACACCCAGACTCTGATAGAGTGCCGGCATAGATTTCTTAAGAAACATTTCTACAAACTGTACTAAAGCTGCAATTACAAGAATAAATACGATAGTCTGTAAAAACTGCATATTAACATGCGGATTTGCCAGTATGTATTTATAAATCAAACTTGTCACAAAAGATGATAAGGTAATAACGAAGATAACTGCTCCGCCCATACCTGCTGCTGTTTCTATTTTCTTGGATACGCCGAAGAAAGGGCACAGTCCAAGGAACTGACTCAGCACGACATTATTTACAATCGCTGCGCTGATTCCGATAATAAGTAATTCTTTCATTGCGCCTTTCCTCCTTTACTGTTTATGACAGGATTTATTACCACAGGAAGCACAAGCACCTTCCATGCAATGGATTTCGTGTCTTTCTCCTTCGGGTTTCTTATCCTGTAATTTTGCACGAATCGCTGCCAAAAATGCAAGCACAAAGAATGCTCCCGGTGCTAAAATAAAAATGGTTGCCGGTTCGTAAGCCTTCGGCATTACCTGAACTCCAAATACGGTTCCAGCTCCGATTAATTCACGGAACGCTGCAAGAATTGTAATGGATAAGGTAAATCCAAGTCCCATTCCCATACCATCAAATAAAGATGGAATCGGAGGATTTTTAGAAGCATAAGCTTCTGCCCTTCCTAAGATAATACAGTTTACTACAATCAGAGGAATGTAAATTCCAAGTGCATCATACAAAGATGGAATAAAACCCTGAAGTAAAAGCTGAACCATTGTAACAAAAGATGCAACAATAACAATATAAGCCGGCATACGTACCTTATCCGGAATTACATTTCTAAGAAGTGATATAAATAAGTTCGACATCATAAGTACTACCGTAGTTGTAAGTCCCATGCCGATACCATTGATAGCTGCTGTTGTAACCGCAAGTGTCGGACACATACCAAGTACCAGGACAAAGGTAGGATTTTCCTTTATGATACCGTTATACAAACGCTCAACAGGTGTATTCTGTTTCATCCTATTCTCCCTCCTCTACATATCGAAATGCGCAAAGACCTGCGTTTACGCCTCCAACCATTGCTCTTGAAGTAATGGTCGCACCACTTAATGCATCAATTTCATCTTCGGACTGTGCACCGGTCTTTGTCACTTTAAATTCTTCCGCTTTTTTGTCTTTAAACTGGTTTTTAAAGTCATCTTTTGTTGCATTCATACCAAGACCGGCAGTTTCACTGATGCTTAAAATTTCAATTCCATTTAACGTTCCATCATTTTTAACACCCAGTGAAAAAGTGATATCTCCGCCATATCCTTCCGGAGTCGTAATATTAATTGCATAACCTAACACTTCTCCACTCGCATCTTTTGCTTCCATGATCTCATTAATACTCTGGGAAAAACCATTCTGTTCCAGATAAGCGGAAAGGTCAGCATCTTCTGCTTCCACAATTGGCTCAAAGGAATCTGCTTCTGCAAAAACGGCTTTATATGCTTCTGTTTTTGCACTTTCTTCCTGCTGTGCAATCGGCTCTTTTGTAATCTGGTAAACCAGTCCAAGAAGCAGACCTGCAATCAATGTGATTACGGTAAGAATCAACGTATCTCTTACAATCGAATCTTTTTTCATGATTTCTTACCTCCTTTTCCAAAAGCAACCGGCATAGTTACTCTTTCAATCAACGGTACTAACAGGTTACAGAAGATAATCGCATAAGAAACTCCTTCTGCTGAACCGCCAAAAATACGGAAAATTCCGGTAAAGATACCCAGACACACACCATAAACCAGCTGTCCGTTTTTCGTAATTGGGGTGGTAACATAATCTGTTGCCATAAACCATGCACCTAACATCAAGCCACCACCAAACAGCTCTGCTGCAAGATAGCTGATGCTAAATCCATGTCCGCCAAATAACAGTGCAAAAACTGCAAATGTTCCAATGTAAGTAAGCGGAACACGCAAATCAATTACTTTTGTTGCAAGCAGGATTGCTGCACCAATTAAAATTGCGAGTGCGGATGTCTCACCGATTGTACCTTTTGTATTACCGATAAACAGGCTCATCAGATTTACACTTTCACCGGCTTTTACCGCTGCCAGTGGAGTTGCACCAGATACCGTATCTACCACTTTTCCAAATGCGCCATCCGGTACCGTAAAATCTGTCATTCTTCCGGTAAAGGAAATTAACAGAAAACATCTTGCTGCAAGCGCCGGGTTCATAAAGTTCTGTCCCAGACCTCCAAAGAGCTGTTTTACAATTAAGATAGCAAAAATACCACCTACAACAGCAATCCACCACGGAGCTTTTGGTGGAAGATTCAGAGCCAGCAACAAACCGGTTACCAGTGCACTGCAATCCTTTATTGTACTTTTTTTATTTACAATTTTTTCATAAACGGCTTCTGTTGCCACGCAGGTCGCCATACAAACCAGAATTAAAAGCAGTGCATGCAAACCAAAATTATAAATTCCAAATAATGTGGTAGGCAGCAATGCAAGTAATACTGTTTTCATTATGCCGTCCGTGCTCACCTTCGACCTTACATGAGGCGAAGATGATACATGCAGAAAATCACTCATCTTTTTCTCCTCCTATTTTGCCTTTTTACGGTTTGCAAGAACCATCTTTCTCATAGAACGTACAGACTGAGTCAGATGACGTTTTGCCGGACAGACAAAACTACAACATCCACATTCTACACATTCCAGTCCATTATGTTTTACAAACTGTTCTTCCTGTCCATGTTCTGAATAAGTCGCCAGTCTTGACGGTACCAGTCTTGCCGGACACGCACTGACACAACGACCACAGTTAATGCACGCTGTTGCTTCTACTGCTGTTACTTCATCTTTCTTTAAACATAAAATAGCAGAAGAAGTTTTTACAATCGGAACATGGTAGTCATACATGGCAAATCCCATCATCGGACCACCAGAGATAACCTTTTCTACCGGCTCGTTTAATCCGCCTGCCGCTTCAATCAGATCCGCAAAACTGGTTCCGATTTTTACACGGAAATTCTGCGGATTTGCGATTCCATCACCGGTTACTGTTACGATTTTTTCAGTAACCGGACGTCCAAACATAACTGCACGATAAACAGCACATACCGTATCGACATTATCTACCACACATCCTGCGTCTGCCGGAAGCATAGAAGAGTTAATCTCTCTGTCTGTCACTGCATAAATCAGACAACGCTCTGCACCCTGCGGGTATTTTGTTTTTAATGTTTTTACTTCAATTCTCGGTTCATCTTTTACTAACTCTGTCATCTTTGCAATACAATCCGGCTTATTATCCTCGATACAGATACAGCCTTTTGCATTATCAAATAATTTCAACATGCATTTCAATCCACCGATTAATTCATCTGGATAATCCATCATACGACGGTAATCAGAAGTCAGATATGGTTCACATTCGGCTCCATTTACCAGTACATATTCAATTTTATCCGGCTCTTTTGGAGAAAGCTTTACATGAGTCGGAAAACCTGCTCCACCCATACCAACTACTCCGCCCTCGCGGATTTTATTTAAAACTTCTTCTTTTGAAAGTGAATCAAGAGACTCCGTCACCTGATCCGGTACACTTTCATATTGCTCATCATTTTCAATAATAATCGCATCTACTTTGCTTCCCATATTATTGAGAATTTTTTTAATTCCAGTCACTGTTCCTGAAACAGATGCATGAATCGGTGCAGATACAAATCCGCCCGCCTCCGCAATCATCTGCCCCGCCAAAACATGGTCTCCTTTCTTAACGACCGGTTTTGCCGGAGCACCAATGTGCTGGGATAATGGATAAACCAGCTCTTTTCCCGGAGCATAGTCCGTTATGGGTTTTTCTTTTGACAGTTCTTTTCCGTCATAAGGATGTACTCCACCCCTAAAGGTTAAAAACGCCATATATAGTTCCTCCTTTACTTTGAAATTCGTTTTTCATGTCTTTTTCCAGACTTTCTTTCTAAATGATGTCTGAATTCAGTCTTCAATCCGGGATACGCCTGTATCATACGTTTTCTAACAGGATTGGTCTCTTTACGAATCGTGATATATTTTTCTTTAAATTCATCCATGCGTTTTTCCAGTTCTGCACGCATTCCTTCATAAGTTTCCGGCAATTGCAGCTGTTTTTTCTCAAGCTGTGATGAAAATTCTGCTTTCTTCTCTGCAATGCGCTCTGCCAGTTCTGATGCATTTATCACACGTAATTCATCCAGTTTCTCACGAACTTCCTCTTTTGTCTCATATAATTTGGTTGTATGAAGATAACCACTTAAATCCTCCAGCATATCTTCCACTTTTCCAAAGGCTTTGCTTAAATTGAACGCTGTTACTGCAGAACTTCCAAAGTCAACTGCATATAACACACTTACAATGGAAATTCCAACTTTTCCCACAGACACAGGATAAAGTCCTGTAATCCATTCCACAAACGGCTGAAATACATAAAACAGTAACACCGTAAATGCACCCCAGGCAATGGATGACCCCAGACAGATATATCCCTGAAGATTAAATGGCTTTTTACTGTAATCCCACCATCGGGTATGAAAAATCGCTTCCATCAGCCAGCCTGTTATGTACTCTAACACCGTTGCAACAATCACTCCACCGAAATACAAAATCAGTATATTTTCGTCAAAATCTTTCAAGATTAAATATACACTGATTGCTCCGAACCCATAAATGGTACACAATGGACCATTTATAAAACCTCTGTTTATTATCTTTTTTGCTTTTGCGGACACGTAACAGGATTCCCACACCCATCCCAGAAAGCTGTAGATAAAAAACCAGTTTATGATATAATACAAAGAGACTCCCGCAATTTTAACTTCCATATTACCTCCTTTTTGCTCTCTTATAATAATATAACATTTTTTTTGTAATTTCTCTATAAAATTTAGTAAATTTTTCGTATTATTTTTAGTACATATCGAAAGGATGTTTGTTAATATGTTAACAATAGCTAGTTTTTATTCAAATTTTTATTATAATTGCATAGATCATTTTTTCCAAAAAAATTCCATTTCAAAAGAACGAACTCTATTTTTCGATATTGAAACGACTGGATTAAGCCATAAAACCAGTCATCTTTACCTAATTGGAGCTGCAGTCTTTGAAAAAACTTCGTTCAAACTTTATCAATTTCTGGCTGAACATGAAACTTCCGAAGAAGAGACAGCACTTTTACAGTCCTTTTATAAGCTTTGCTCAGACCGTGACTGTCTGATTCATTTTAATGGAACTACTTTTGATATCCCATATTTACTTCATAAGTCCACACAATATCAGGTTTCATCCCCTCTTCTTTCAATGAAATCTATCGATTTATATCGGACTCTGCGTCCAATTTCATTTTTACTTCCGGTTTCTGATTTTAAACAGAGAACACTGGAACCTCTCTGCCATTATCAAAGACTTGATACCATGGACGGAAAACAATTAATTCAGGTCTTTCATTCCTTTGCTTCTCTGCATAAAAAAGAGGATCAAAACCTGCTTCTCCTTCATAACCATGATGATATAGAAGGAATGTTCCATCTGCTCTCTCTTGATATTTTAAAAGCTGTCCTAAATGGTAAATTTGAATTCATTCAAAGTCATATTTTAAAAAGCACAACTTTAAATGGCGATATCCGCACAGATATTTTATTTCAATTTTCACTGCCATCTGTTCTTCCGACTGATTTTTCTTATCACTTAGAAATGTTCTCTCTCACTTTCTCCGGGCATACGGGAAAATTAAAACTGCCTCTTTTATCTGGAACATTAAGATACTTCTACAAAAATTATAAAAATTATTATTATCTTCCTCTTGAGGATGAAGCGGTTCATAAATCCATTGCTTCTTATGTCGATTCGTCCTGCCGTCAAAAGGCAAAAGCTTCCAACTGCTATAAAAAGATTTCCGGATTTTTTCTGCGTGCTTATGGTAATCCAAATCTTTCTCAATTTAAGACCGATTATGAGAGTAAAGAAATTTATATTCAGTGGACTTCAGAATTTTCTACTTCACCCGAAATGCAGCAGGAATTTTTAAGAGAATTTTTAAAAAATCTTCCAAAGAAATAGAAAAATAAAAAACGACTGCCTCTAAGCAGCCGTTTTTTTCTCGTTGTTACATTTTTATTATTTTATTATTCTTCTGTTGTTTCTGCTGTCTCTTCTGCTGCCGGTTCTAATACTTTCATGCTCAGGCTGATTTTCTTTTCTTCTCCGTTGAAGTCTACAACTTTTGCAGTTACAACCTGTCCTACAGAAAGTACATCAGATGGTTTTTCAACATGTGCTCTGGAAATCTGAGATACATGAAGCAATGCATCTACACCCGGTTCTAACTCGATAAATGCACCAAAATCTGTCATACGTGCAATTTTTCCTTCTACTACATTACCAGCTGCATATTTTTCAGCTGCATGTAACCAAGGATTCTGGTCTTCAAATTTAAGGCTGAGAGCAATTTTATCTCCGTTGATATCTTTGATTAATACTTTGATTGGATCTCCGGCTTTGAATACTTTCTTCGGATTTTCTACTCTGCCCCAGGACATTTCAGAAATATGAAGAAGACCATCTGCTCCACCTAAATCGATGAATGCACCAAAGTCTGTTACATTTTTGATTGTTCCTTCTACAACATCGCCCGGTTTGATTCTTGCAAACAGTTCTTTCTGCATTTCTGCTTTTTTAGCAACTAAAAGCTGTTTACGGTCACCAATAATACGACGACGTCTTGGATTAAATTCTGTGATTACAAATTCAATTTCCTGGTCCTGATATTTTGTTAAATCTTTTTCATAAGAATCAGATACGAGGCTTGCCGGAATAAATACTCTTGTATCTTCTACCAGTACGCTTAAACCGCCATCTAATACCTGAGTTACTTTTGCTGTTAATACTTCTTTATTTTCAAAAGCTTCTTCCAGTCTCTTATTTCCTTTTTCAGCAGCCAGTCTCTTGTAAGTAAGAAGAACCTGTCCTTCTCCATCATTTACTTTGAGGACTTTTGCTTCCATTGTGTCGCCTACAGATACAACTGTAGTAAGGTCAAGATTGGAATCGTTTGAATATTCATTTCTTGAAATAATACCATCTGCTTTGTATCCGATATTTAAGATGATTTCATCTTCTTTTACGCCGATGACAGTACCTTCCACTACCTCTCCGTTTCTGATTGTTTTAAATGATTCGTCTAACATCTGTTCAAAACTTAATTCTGACATGTTTTGAAACCTCCTCAATTATTTTATTTGGGGTTGACGCCCCGGCTGTAATACCAACACATTGAATGGATTGAAAACTATCAGAATCCAAGTCAGCAAGTGTCTGTATATAGTAGGTGTTTTTACATTCGCCACTGCATATCTCATACAGCTTTTGTGTGTTTGAGCTATGCCTGCCTCCAATGACAACCATGGCGTCTACTGTCTTTGCAATTTCTGCAGCTTCGGCCTGTCGCTCACTAGTTGCATTGCAAATTGTATTTAAAACAAGTTTATCATACCTCTTTTGGGCTAAAATTTCAACTAATTCTTGAAAATTCTTGTAATTAAATGTCGTCTGAGAGACGATACACACCTTTTCGGGTGGTGATTCCAGAAATTTTTCTGCCTGCTCTTTTGTTTTTATCACAGTAGATTCTCCTTCACACCAGCCACGAATTCCCTCTACTTCAGGATGTGCCTCATTTCCAATAATTACAATATGCCGTCCGGCTTTACTTTCTCTTTCCACAATCCGGTGTATCTTTAAGACAAACGGGCAGGTAACATCCACATACTCAATTTCTTTTTCTTCAAGCAGGGAATATATTCTTTTTGGAACTCCGTGGGAACGGATAACTACAATACCATTTTGCAGCTTTTTTAAATCCTCTTCTGTTTCAATGACATGGACTCCTTTTTGGGCTAAATCATTTACTACCTCTTCATTATGAATAATTGGTCCGTAAGTATAAACATCTTTTTGTTCTTTTTCAGCAACCTCATAAGCTTTTTCTACTGCCCGCTTGACGCCAAAACAAAAACCCGCCGTCTTTGCTACTTTTACTTCCACTTTTTAAACCTCTTTTTTATTTACTTTTTTCATAAACGGAAATCATTGTCTCTAATACTTCCTCGATTCCCATATCAGAAGAATCCAAAAATACTGCATCCTCTGCCTGTTTAAGCGGAGAAATCGCACGATTCATATCCTGATAATCTCTGTTTTCAATGTCCTTTTCCACTTCTTCTAATGTTATTTTCTCACCTTTTGCAAGATATTCCTGATAACGACGCACTGCTCTTGTATGCACACTGGCAGTCAGATAAATCTTTACATTCGCATTTGGCAAAACACAGGTTCCAATATCTCTTCCGTCCATTACAACATCAGCCTTAGAAGCCAGTTCTCTTTGAAGCTCTACCAGTTTTTCGCGGACTTTCCGGTTCTTTGCACCTGCCGAAGCCATATTTCCTACTTCTTCTTTTCGAATTTCTTCGCTTACATTTTCTCCGTTTAAAAAGACCTGCTGAACCCCATCCTCATAAGAAATGGATATCTGAATTTCTTTACATGCTTTTTCCACAGAACTTTCATCTTTTGGTGAAATCTGATTTCTAAGCAGATACAATCCGATTGCACGGTACATCGCACCAGTATCTACATAAACAAATGAAAGGCGTTTTGCCAGTTCCTTTGCGATTGTACTTTTTCCGGCCCCTGCCGGTCCATCTATTGCAATACTAAATGCCATTTTTTCTCTCCTTTATCTATCTTAACTTTATCTCATCCAATTCTTGTTTTTTATTCTTCCATACAAATTGCGTTTACTGCGCAGTAAGCAGTCGCCCAGGCAATCTGAAGATTAAATCCACCTGTTACTGCATCCAAATCAAGCACTTCTCCAATAAAATATAAATTTTTTACCTTTTTTGACTCCATTGTAGACGGATTTATTTCTTTTGTCTTTACTCCGCCCTGTGTGATAATTGCCTCATTAAAGTCACGCATTCCTGTAATCGTAAATGGAAATGCTTTGATTAAATCAATAAATCTTCTTCTTTCTTCTTTTGTAATTTCATTGACCTTTTTTTCCGGCGAAATCTTAGAAATTTCTATCATAACCGGTTCTAATTTTGCCGGAAACAGACCTCCAATTGCGTTTTTAAACTGCTTATTCTTAACTGTTTCAAACTCTCTTAAAATTCTTGCATCGAGCTGTTCTTTTGAAACTGCCGGCTTTAAATCAATTTCAGCTAAAAGACTGCCTTTTTTTTCAAGCTGTTTTCCAATCTTTGAACTTGCTGTCAAAACAAGCGGACCCGACACTCCAAAATGAGTAAACAACAACTCTCCAAACTCTTCATACAATTTCTTTTTCTGGTCTTTGATGGTCAGCTGTACATTTTTTAAAGCCAGTCCCTGAAGTTTTGTGATATAATCTTCCTTTACCTTTAGTGGAACTAATGCCGGTCGGATTTTTGTCACACTATGTCCGGTATTTTCTGCAAAACGATATCCATCTCCTGTCGAACCCGTTGCCTGATAAGAATATCCGCCCGTTGCAACGATTACTTTATCAAAGGCTTCTTTTCCCTTTGCAGTCACAACATATTTGATACAGTCCTCTTCAGATAAAATATCGGTTACCTCTGTTCTTAGATGAATCTGAACCTTTGTTTCTCTCATTTTATGTTCTAATGCCCGAATAATATCTGAAGAATGGTCTGAAGCCGGAAATACCCGGTTTCCACGTTCTGTCTTTAGTTTTACCCCAATTGAGGTAAAGAAATCCATTACATTTTGACTTGTGCATCCATAATAAGAACTATACAAAAATTTTGAATTGGTAATCACACTGGAAAAAAATGTCTCTTCATCACAGTCATTGGTTACATTGCACCGACCCTTTCCCGTAATAAATAATTTTTTTCCAAGTTTTTCATTTTTTTCAAATACATGTACTTCGTGTCCCTTTTCGGCAAGAAAAACAGAAGCATACATTCCGGCAGCACCGCCACCGATGATTGCTATTTTTGTCATGAAACACTCCTTTTAATCTTCTAACTCATCCGGATTACGAATTTCAATTTCTTTCCCATCCGCAAGATTAATTTCATCATTATTATACACCTGATATTCATCCCAAATTTTTTCCAAATCTTCTAACGTAGCAGTCACCTCTTTTTGTTTGCGCATACAAAGTGCGACTACTAACGCATTAATCACACTCAAAGGTGCAACAAGTGAATCTACAATTGACGCCATATCACTTCTCGCAATCAAGTTACAAGAAGAATATAAGTTCATTGGTGAATGAATGCTGTCTGTCAATGTAATTACTTTTGCATTTCTATTATTTGCAAACTCAAGCGCTTTTAATGTACGCATCGAATACCTTGGAAAACTAATTCCAATAATCACATCGTCCTTGCTGATGTGAATCATCTGTTCAAATAATTCACTTGAACTGTTTGTATGCATCAAATGTACATTATCAAATAATAAATTAAAATAAAATCCCAAAAAGCTTGCCAGTGGTGCACAACTGCGGATTCCTACAATATAAATACTCTTTGCCTCAAGAATGGTCTCCACTGCAAGTTCAAACGCATTATGGTCTATATTTTCCATTGTCAGCTTGATTTTTTCAATATCGGCTCGAAGTACCGTATCTAAAATTTCAGACTGTGGAACTCTTCCATAAGTCACTTCCATTCTCTGAATTGAATTTAACTTGTTCCTCACCAACTCTTCCAGTGCCTTTTGAAACTCCGGATATCCTTTATATCCTAAATGAATTGCGAAACGAACGACTGTTGACTCACTTACTCCAACCGTTTCTCCTAACTTTGCAGCCGTAAAAAAAGCAGCCTTATCATAATTGTCCGTAATATACGATACTAATTTTTTCTGACCTTTGCTAAATTTATGATACTGTGTATTCATCCTGCTAAGTAAGTTCTCTTCCGTCCCCATACTTTACCCCTTAACCTCTTTTCCTGTCTTAAAACATTCTATAGTAATGCTTTCATTAAGTTTATATTATAACACGAACTTAATTATTTTTCATCTGAATTTTACTAAACACAAAATGATTTTATGCCTAAAACAAAAAGACGAACCGTATTTCCATACGATTCGCCTTCGGAAAATTTAATCTTATTTATACCGGATAAGCTCCATTTTTTGTGTCTGCCATTTTCGGATCTACTTTTGTTTCCTGAGCTTCTCTGTATTTAAAGAATTCTGTTGCGACCTGTGGGAATAATGCGTAAGTTAATACATCTTCTTCCTGCTCAGACCACTGTGCCATTTCTCCTCTAAGAGTGTCTAACTCAGCCGGAATTAAGTCAGCCGGACGACAGGTAATCGGTTTTGTATTACCGATGCATTTTTTCTGTACTTCTTTGTTGAACGGTTTTGCAGTTGCACCGTATTTTCCGCTTAATACATCTTTTGTTTCTTTTGTAACCATCTTGTAACGTTCACCCAGAACAACATTGAATACAGCCTGTGTACCAACAATCTGAGAAGAAGGAGTAACAAGCGGGCATTCACCAAGGTCTTTACGTACTCTTGGAACTTCTTCCAATACATCGTAGAATTTATCTTCTGCACCCTGTTCTTTTAACTGAGAAGTCAGGTTAGAAAGCATACCGCCCGGTACCTGATATAACAGAGTCTTAATGTTAACACCAAGGTTCTTCGGATTGAGCAGTCCGCTGTCAAGTGCTTCGTCACGGATTGGACGGAAGTAATCAGCGATTTCAGATAACAGTTTCTGGTCAAATCCTGTATCATAAGGAGTTCCCTTAAATGTTTCTACCATAACTTCAGTTGCCGGCTGGGAAGTACCCAGAGCGAATGGAGACATTGCTGTATCAATCACATCCACACCTGCCTCTACTGCTTTTAAGTAAGTCATAGAAGCAACACCGGAAGTATAGTGTGTATGAAGCTGAATCGGAATATCTACTGTTTCTTTTAAAGCAGTTACCAGTTCAGTTGCTTTATAAGGAAGCAGAAGACCAGCCATATCTTTAATACAGATAGAATTTGCACCCATATCTTCAATTTTTTTAGCCATTTCTGTCCAGTATTCTAAAGTATAAGCATCACCTAAAGTATAAGACAGCGCAACCTGTGCATGACCTTTTTCTTTGTTTGCTGCAGAAACTGCTGTTTTTAAGTTTCTGATATCGTTCATACAGTCAAAAATACGGATAATATCAATACCGTTTGCAATTGATTTCTGTACGAAGTATTCTACTACATCATCTGCGTAAGGACGGTATCCAAGGATATTCTGTCCACGGAATAACATCTGCAGTTTTGTATTTTTAAAACCATCACGGAATTTACGAAGTCTTTCCCATGGGTCTTCTTTTAAGAAACGAAGAGATGCATCAAATGTTGCACCACCCCAGCATTCTACGGAATGATAACCGACTTTATCCATTTTATCTACGATTGGCAGCATCTGCTCTGTTGTCATTCTTGTTGCAATCAGAGACTGATGCGCATCACGCAGAATTGTTTCTGTAATTTTAATTGGTTTTTTTACCACATCTGCCATCTTAATTTTCCTCCTTCAATTATACACCAAAGATTGCCATGAATGTACCAGCAGCTACGGCTGTACCGATAACACCGGCAACGTTTGGTCCCATTGCATGCATCAGCAGGAAGTTAGTCGGGTCTGCTTCTGCACCAACTTTCTGAGATACACGGGCTGCCATAGGAACTGCGGATACACCAGCAGAACCAATCAGCGGATTAATCTTTCCATGTGTCAGTTTACACATAACTTTACCAAGAAGAACACCACCGGCTGTACCAACTGCAAATGCTACCAGACCTAAAGCAACAATTTTTAAAGTATCCAGTTTCAGGAACGCTTCTGCACTTGTAGATGCACCTACGGATGTTCCGAGAAGGATAACTACGATGTACATTAAAGCATTAGATGCTGTTTCTGTTAACTGTTTTACAACGCCACATTCACGGAAAAGGTTACCAAGCATAAGCATACCAATTAACGGAGCTGTAGATGGTAAAATCAGACAAACAACAACTGTAATGATAACCGGGAACAGGATTTTTTCCAGTTTGGATACCGGACGAAGCTGTTCCATTTTAATTTTACGTTCTTTTTCTGTTGTGAATAACTTCATAATTGGAGGCTGGATAATTGGAACCAGTGACATATAAGAATACGCCGCCACCGCAATCGGTCCCATTAATGCTGTCTGTCCAAGCTTACCTGCAAGGAAGATAGAAGTCGGGCCATCGGCACCACCGATGATAGAGATTGCTGCTGCTGCTTTTCCATTGAATCCCATAAAGATTGCAAGGAAATACGCCATATAGATACCAAGCTGTGCTGCTGCTCCCAAAAGGAAACTCTTCGGATTCGCAATCAGCGGACCAAAGTCTGTCATGGCACCTACACCCATGAAAATCAGTGACGGAAGAATACTCCATTCATCCATCAAATAGAAATAGTGAAGAAGTCCACCTGCATGTTCAATACCGGCTGCATCCGTATATGGCTGTGACATAATATCCGGATAGATATTAACTAACAGCATACCAAATGCGATTGGTACTAAAAGCAGCGGTTCAAATCCATGTCTGATTGCCAGATATAAGAAAACAAAAGCAACCAGAATCATCAGATAGTTTCCCCATGTCAGATTCAAAAACGCTGTCTGACCAAGCAGATTGGACAATGTATCTGTTATGCTAGACATTTTATTACCTCCCATTGTCTGTATTTTTCGCAGATTTCTATCTACGACCGCAAACTTACAAATAAATCACTCTATTTGCAAATTTTTAGTTCATAGTTGCCAGTGTACTACCGTTTTCAACTGCATCACCAACTGCTACGTCAATACTTGCAATGGTTCCGTCCTGTGGAGCAACAACCGGAATTTCCATTTTCATAGCTTCCAGAACTACAATACTGTCTCCAGCTTTTACTGCCTGACCTACGCTTGCTTCGATTTTTACGATTTTACCTGCTGCAGATGCTGCAACTGTTACAGAACCAGCGGATGCCGGAGCTGCTGCTTTTGCAGGTGCTGCTTTTGGTGCTGCCTTTGGTGCTGCTTTCGGAGCAGATGCTGCTACAGCGTTTCCAGCGCCTTCTTCTACTGTTACATCATAAGCAACGCCATTTACTGTGATTGTATAAGATTTCATAATCATTTCCTCCTGTGATTAGGCTCTGTGCCAATTTCCTTTTTTTGACTTTCTGATTGAACGAACAACAAAGCTGTCCGTCGATGTATTCTCAGATGCCGCAATTGCTGCTGCGATAACTGCAATCAGTTCGCCATCATCAATTACTTCTTCCTCTTCTACTTCCGGAACAGCAACAACCGGTGCCGGTTTTGCCTGTTCTGGTGCTTTGTTTTTCTTTGATAAAGCTGCTTCCAGTTTCGGGATAAATCTCATAAGAGAAATCAGGAAACTTAAGAAGATAAGCATGATAAATACGATTCCGATACCCATAACGGTATTCTGACCTGCCTGTGCCATTTTTTCACCCATGCTGTAAACAGGGTCAATGCTGACACTGGTAGGAGTTCCATTTTTATCAAGTATAAACACACAATCTGCATCACGATTTTCAAACTTTGCATCAATAGTAACTACATAAGTGTCATCGTCGATTTCCATTTTACCATCTTTAACTTCTTCAAAACTTCCTAAAGAAGAACCGCTGGTATCCCAAGCAGAAGCTGCCGCTGCACTAAATGCATCATCGCCTTCCATATAGCTTTTAATGCTTGCTTCATCCAACTGAGAAATATTCTGGAGTACAGTTCCAAAACTCTCGATTAAGGACTGCTGAGATGCTTCATCCGGCATCGTAAGAGAGCTTGTTTCTTCACTACTGTTCTTTCCACAAGCGGTCATTGCCAAGATACATACGCTAATCAGAATCAGTCCAATGATTTTTTTCCATGTCTGCTTCATATTAATTCACCTCGCTTAAACCGTGCCGTGTTTTTTACTTGGACGATTTTCTCTTTTTGTGAATAACATTTCAAAAGCACCAATCACATATTTTCTTGTATCTTCCGGCTCGATGATTGTATCAACATAGCCTCTCTTTGCAGCAGAAAGTGCACTTGACTGAAGCTGTGCGTATTCTGCAGCTTTTTCATTGATTGTTGCTGCATCACTGTCTGCGTACATAATTTTTGCAGCGAGCTTTGCATCCATCATACCAATCTGAGATTCCGGCCAAGCAAATACCATGTCTGCTCCTGTTGATTTGCTGTTCATCGTCAGGTAAGCACTTCCAAATGCTTCTCCAACTACAATATTTACTTTCGGTACAGTTGCGTTTGCAAATGCATAAGTTAAAGATGCTGCTGCTTTTGCAATATTCGCTTCGGAACATTTTGTCGCTTTATAGCCTTTTACATTTGTCAGAGTCAGTACCGGAAGTTCAAAAGCGTCACAGAATTTCACGAAATCAGCTGCTTTTTTGCATCCTCTTACTGATAATACATTATCAAATGTCTCTGCTTTTTCTCCTTCTGCATTGTAAACTTCACTGCGATTTGCAACACATCCTACAGTTGCTCCGTTTAAACGGATAAATCCAACAACCATATCTTTTGCATAATCTGCTTTTACCTCAAAGAATTCCTGGTTGTCTGCAAGAAGAGAAAGTGCGATAGAAGTATCACCTGCGCAGTTTACAAGTTCAGGGCATACACGATTTAAATCATCTGTGCACTCTACATAAGCAGAATTATCTTCGTAGTTTGATGGAAGCAGGGAAACTAATTCTCTCATTTTTGCAATGATTTCATCTTCGCTTCCTGTTACATCTGCAAGTCCGCTTTCTTCGCTCTGATATTTGGCACTTGATGTATCGCATTTGGAAATTTCATTTCCATCTAATGCATTTGGAGAGTTTACAAATAATTTTGCTTTCTTCTCTTCCATAAATGTAAAGTCTGTAAGACCTGGCATAACCGCAAGTCCGCCACCACATGTTCCAAAGATTCCTGTAATCTGAGGAATGACACCGGAAGCTGCAACCTGTTTTGCATAGATTTCACCAAATGCATTTAATGCATCTGTTGCTTCCTGAAGTCTGAAACCTGCACAGTCTACAAGACCGATAACCGGAGCACCTGTCTTCATAGCCAGTTCGTAGAGTCTTACGATTTTTTTTGCATGCATCTCACCGATTGTTCCGTTTAATACGGATGCATCCTGGCTGTATACATACACCAGGCTTCCGTCAATTACGCCATAACCGGTAATAACACCATCAGATGGTGTTTCCTTTTCAGATAAGTTGAAATCAGTGCTTCTAGCTGTTACACAACTGCCAATCTCAACAAAACTGTTCTCATCAAGCAAAGCTTCAATTCTTTTGCCTGCCAAGCTTTGTGCTGTATTACTCATTGATCAGCCCTCCATATATTTTTATTTGCGGATTTCTGCACCTATTTGACAGTGAATCCTGTTCGCGCAGAAACCACATTTTGGTTTTTCGCTCTAATGAGTTGAAGAACAAAACCAATTTCTGCCGATTTTAATTGTAACCTGTTTTTCAATTTTTTTCAACTAAAAAATTGTGAATTTCTTATTAATCTGCAAGCTGAAAAAACAGCCGGCTCTTTTTTAGTAGAATCGGCTGTTTTAAACTTATTTTCTGGATTATTTACTTTCTTTATCCGCTTTTTCTACAGCTTCTTTCATGCTTTTAACATAATCTCCTACGTAAGGAACGCTGTCTTTTCCATATTTTGCTATAATTTTAACGATTGCAGAACCCACAATTGCTCCATCCGAAACTTTTGCCATCTTGTAAGCCTGTTCTGGAGTCGCAATTCCAAATCCGACTGCGCACGGAACATCTGTTGTCTCTCTTACTGCTTTTACCATTGCCCCAATATCTGTCTTAATTTCACTTCTGACACCGGTTACACCTAAAGACGAAACACAGTAAATGTATCCCTGTGCTTTTTTTGCTATCATTTTAATTCTTTCATGAGAAGTCGGTGCAATCAGCGGAATAATGTCCACTCCGTATTTTTCACATGCCGGTGCAAGTTCTTCCCTTTCTTCATAAGGCATATCCGGCACAATCAGACCATCAATTCCACTTTCCACGCATTGTTTCATAAAACGTTCTTTTCCATAAGTGAAAATCGGATTAACATAAGTTAAAAATACCATTGGAACCGTAATTTTTTCTTTTGCACGTTTCAACATATCAAAAATTTTATCCGTTGTGCATCCTTCAGCAAGCGCTCTTTCATTTGCCTCCTGAATGACTGGTCCTTCTGCTGTCGGGTCTGAAAACGGAATTCCGATTTCAATTAAGTCTGCTCCTGCTTTCTGCATTTCATATAATAACTGTTCTGTCACATCAAGTGTCGGGTCTCCCGCCGTTACAAACGGAATAAATGCTTTTTTGTTCTCAAATGCTTTTGCTATTTTACTCATAGATTTCCACTCCTCTATATCTTGCAATTGCTGCAACGTCTTTATCTCCACGACCGGATACGGTCACTACAATAATCTGGTCTTTTCCCATCGTCGGTGCCAGTTTTCTTGCATAAGCAACAGCATGAGCACTTTCGATTGCCGGAATGATCCCCTCTGTTTTTGAAAGATATTCAAAAGCATCTACTGCCTCATCATCTGTAATCGGAACATACTGAGCTCGTCCGGTTGCATTTAAATTTGCATGCTCCGGTCCGATTCCCGGATAATCCAGTCCTGCTGAAATCGAATATACCGGTGCAATTTGTCCATATTTATCCTGACAAAACAAGGATTTCATTCCATGAAATACTCCTTCGCTTCCTTTTGCAATAGTCGCTGCATGTTTATCGGTATTGATTCCATGTCCTGCTGCCTCACATCCGATTAATTTTACCCCTTTATCCGGAATAAATTCATAGAATGTTCCCATTGCATTGCTTCCGCCACCGACACAGGCAATCACTGCATCCGGAAGTCTACCTTCTTTTTCTCTTAACTGTTCTTTAATTTCTTTTCCGATAATTTTCTGGAAATCACGCACAATCATTGGAAATGGATGTGGTCCCATAACCGAACCAAGCACATAAAGAGTATCATCCATTCTCTTTGTCCATTCACGCATAGTTTCATTTACTGCATCCTTAAGAGTTGCTGTTCCGCTTGTCACCGCATGTACTTTTGCACCTAACAGTTCCATACGAAATACGTTTAATGCCTGTCTGTCCGTGTCTTCTTTTCCCATGAAGATTTCACATTCCATTCCCATAAGTGCTGCTGCGGTTGCAGTTGCCACCCCATGCTGTCCTGCTCCGGTTTCTGCAATAACACGAGTTTTTCCCATTTTTTTTGCAAGCAGTACCTGTCCAAGTACATTGTTGATTTTATGAGAACCGGTATGATTTAAATCTTCTCGTTTTAGATAAATCTTTGCACCGCCTAAATCTTTTGTCATTTTTTCTGCATAATATAATAAAGATGGGCGACCTGCATAATTTTTTAATAAATCATCTAATTCTTTATTAAATTCAAGGTCTTTACTATATTTTTCATATGCTTCCTCTAATTCTAAAACTGCATTCATCAATGTTTCCGGAATATACTGTCCTCCGTAATTTCCATATCTTCCTTTACTCATTTTTTTATCCTTTCCGTACTGCTTCTATAAACTGCTGTACCTTTTTTTCGTCTTTATACCCATCTATCTCCACTGCACTGCTGACATCTGCTGCAAATGCATCACAGTTTTTCAATTTTTCTGCCACATTGCTTTCACTTAAACCGCCGGCGATAAAATATGGCTTTGAAACCTCTCCTATGAGTGAGACATCAAAGGGTTTTCCACTTCCCCCATACTGTCCTTTGATATAAGTATCAAACAGAAGATAATCACAGGAAAGAGCTTCTGCTTTTTGAATCTGTTCTCTGCTTCTCACCCGCACAGCTTTTATTATTGGTTTATTGGTAAATGCTTTTAATTTTTGTATGTATGCCTCGTCTTCCTCTCCGTGAAGCTGAATCAAGTCAATGATTCCGGCATTCGCAATTTGGGCAACTATCTCCGGTTCTTCATTTACAAAAACTCCCACCGGACAAATTTCTTTTTCTAACTGCTTTGAAAGTGCTTTTGCCTCTTCTTTTGTCACTTTTCTGGAGCTGTCTGCAAATACAAATCCAACATAGTCTGGTTTCAAACGATTTACTATTAAGATATCTTCTTTTCTTCTTAAACCACAAATCTTAACTTTCTTCATGGTGTTCTTCCCCTTTTAAGAAGCGAAGCATTTTTGCTTTATCCGGACTGCGCATCATGGTTTCTCCAATCAGAACCGCATCGACTTTATTTTTTCTTAAAGCTGCAATATCTTCCGGTCCTTTGATTCCGCTTTCTGCCACAAATAAAATTTCCGGTGGTACAAAATTTCTTAAGTTTGTGCTGTTTCCTACATTCACAGAAAAATCTTTTAAATTTCGGTTATTCACTCCGATAATTTTCGCACCTGCACGAACTGCTTGTTTAATTTCCTTTTCATCATGTGCCTCTACAAGCGCAGATAAACCAAGCTCTTTTGCAATTTGAAGATAAACTTTTAACTGTTCTTCTTCTAAAATCGCACAAATCAAAAGTACAGCACTTGCACCTAATATTTTCGCTTCATAAATTTGATATTCATCCACTACAAAATCTTTTCTTAAAACCGGTATCTTTACTTCTTTTGCAATCTCTTTTAAGTATTCATCTTTTCCAAGAAAATATTTCGGTTCGGTCAGGCAGGAAATTGCATCCGCTCCTGCTTCATCATACTCTTTTGCGATCTGAAGATAAGGAAATTCTTCGGCAATGATTCCCTTCGACGGAGACGCTTTTTTTACTTCACAGATAAAACTCAGGTCCGGTTTTCTCAACGCTGTCTCAAACGGAAATCCTGTATTTTTTTCCATGCTCTGTGTGTCTCTTTTTACTTCTTCTAAAGAAATCTCTTTCTTCTTTGCCTCCACACGAAGCCTGGTATCTGCCGCTATTTGGTCTAAAATCATATCGGCGCTCCTCCTTATACTTCCTTTGTCACTTTCACAAACTCTTCTAATTTCGCAAGTGCTTTCTTACTGTCAATTAAATCGGCTGCCATCTTGACACCTTCTTCAAGCGTAATTCCATCAATTCCGAGATAAAGGCTCATTCCGGCATTTAACAGCACTGCATTTCTTTTTGCTCCTCTTTCTTTTCCGGTTAAGATTTCTCTTGTAATCTGTGCATTTTCAACCGGTGTTCCACCTATCAGCTCTGATAATTCACAACGCTTTATTCCAAACTGTTCCGGTGAGATCGTATAGGTTTTTGTTTCTCCAAAACGAATTTCACAAACAGTAGTTTCTCCAGTTACGGTAATTTCATCAAGTCCATCTGAACCGCAAACTGCAACACCTCTTGTAACTCCAAGATTTCCAAGCACTTTTGCAAGTGGTTCTACCAGCTTTTTATCATAAACCCCAAGTAACTGCATGGTTGCCGCTGCCGGATTGGAAAGTGGTCCTAAAATATTAAATACTGTTCTTTCTCCCATCTCTTTTCGTACCGGTGCGGCATATTTCATAGAAGAATGATAAACCGGTGCAAACATAAAGCACATTCCTGTCTGATTTAAGATAGTTTCATTTTGTTTTGCATCTAATGCCACATTTGCACCCAGATTTTCCAATACATCAGCTGCACCACTTTTGCTTGAAACACTACGGTTTCCATGTTTTGCTACCGGAACACCACCAGCTGCTACCACAAAAGCAGAAGTAGTCGAGATGTTAAATGTTCCAACTTCATCTCCGCCGGTTCCTACAATATCAATGACTTCTCTTTCCGGCTTGATTTTTACACCTTTTTCTCTCATCACCTGCGCAAATGCCGTAATTTCATCAATTGTCTCACCACGCATGCGAAGTGCAGTTAAGAAAGACCCCATCTGAGCCTGTGTTGCGGTTCCATCCATCATCTCTTCCATAACTTCTCTTGCCATATCGTAAGACAAATCTTGTCCATTCATCAAAGTATGAATTGCTTCTTTAATCATAAGTCTGTCTCCTTTACCTGCCTTTATATTCAAAAAATTTTCCAGTATCGTTTTTCCCTTCGGGGTTAAAATAGATTCCGGATGGAATTGTAATCCATAAACCGGATATTCTTTATGTCCTACTGCCATAATTTCACCGTTTTCATCTGTTGAAAGCACCTGCAGACAGCCTGGAATCGTATCTTCATTTGCAATCAGAGAATGATATCTGGCTGCATCAATCTCTTCTTCCATTCCTGCAAAAATCGGACTTTCGGTTTCGATTTTTACACGACTCTTCTTTCCATGCATCAACTTTCTTGCATGAGTAATCTTTGCACCATATACTTCACAGATTGCCTGATGTCCCAGGCAGACCCCTAAAATCGGGATTTTTCCCTGTAATTTTCTTACCACTTCTTCACATACACCGGCATCTTTTGGATATCCCGGTCCTGGAGATAAAATAATATGAGAAGGTTTTAATTTTTCAATCTCTTCTACACTCATTGCATCATTTCGGATGACTTTGATATCCGGATTAATTGTTCCGATTACCTGAACCAGGTTATAAGTAAAACTGTCATAGTTGTCGATTAAAAGAATCATACTTTGTCTACCTCCTCTGCATTTTGAATTGCCTGCATCACGGCTGCTGCCTTATTTGCAGATTCTTCATATTCTTTTTCCGGAACGCTGTCTGCTACAATACCGCCTCCGGCCTGCACATATACTTTATCGTCTTTCTTTACTGCCATTCGAATTGCAATGCAGGTATCCAGATTTCCTGCAAAATCGAGATATCCAAGTGCCCCACCGTAAATTCCTCTTTCTTCGCTTTCTAACTCTTCAATAATTTCACAGGCACGAATCTTCGGGGCACCGGAAAGTGTTCCTGCCGGAAGTACTGCTTCAATTGCATCTAATCCGTCTTTCAATGATTCAATCTCACTTTCCACTTGTGAACAGATATGCATAATCTTGGAATATCTGTGAATCATCATGTATTTTGTCACGTCAACTGAACCGAATTTACTGATTCTTCCAAGGTCATTTCTTCCTAAGTCGACTAACATATTGTGTTCCGATAACTCTTTTTCATCGGATAATAAATCTCTTTCAAGTTCTTCATCTTCTTCTCGGTTCTTTCCTCTTGGTCTTGAACCGGCTACAGGAAACGTTGTCAATCTTCCATTTTGCAGACGAACCAGAGTTTCCGGAGAACTACTCATCAATTCTTCCTCATCAAAGTGCAGATATACCATATAAGGAGATGGATTGGTTGTTCTTAATACACGGTAAGCATTTAACAGGCTTCCTTTCATTGGACTTGTAAACTGTCTGGAAATAACTGCCTGGAAAAATATCGCCGTCTTTAATGTACTCTTTGTTTTTTCTACAACACTGCAATATTCCTCTTTGCTGACGTTACAGGTAAAATTAATATTTTCTATCTCCTTTGGAAATTCCGGAATCGATGCATTTTAATCATAGCTGCAATTTTCGCAATTTCAGCAGTTGCCTCTCCATAATTTTCCATTACCCGATCTGTTTTCATATTTACGATAATACAGATTTTCTGTTTTAAATGATCATAAGCAATGACTTTATCAAACAGCATTACATCATAATCCGGAAAGGTTCCTTTTTAATTTTTAAAACCGGCTCTGCATATCCAATCATCGAATAAGCAAAATAACCTACAAACCCTCCTGTAAATGGCGGCATTCCCTCTAATTTCGGTGAACGGTAATCTTTCATAATCTCACGAATGATTTCCAGAGGTTTTTCGGTTTGATAAGTTTCCTGTTTTCCTTTTTTCTCAACTACCACTTCATTTGACCGGCAGGTCACACGCATAATCGGGTCATATCCGAGAAAGGAATATCTTCCCCAGGTTTCGCCACCTTCAATACTTTCTAACAAATAATATCTTTTTGAAATTGCAGAGATTTTTCTAAGTAAAGTAATCGGTGTTGTGATATCTGCATAAATTTCTTTGCAGACCGGAACAACCGAATATTCTTCTGCTAATTTTAATATTGTGTTGCAATCTGGTGTTATTTTCATATCTGCCATCCTTTCTGAATATGTTTTCTATCCAAGAACAAAGAATGTACCAAGGCACATTCTTGCGGAGCGTTTTTTTGAATTCATAAGACGAAATTTCTTATGAATTAAAAAAAGGCTCTTGTCCCATTAGATTTTCTCTAATGGGACAAGAGCCTTTTTATTTCTCGCTCCTGCGGTACCACCCAAATTATCCAGGTTTTCCTGAACCACTCTTTCCATGTACTATCATACACGCCCCATTGATAACGGTTGGGATTTCCCGTCAGCGTCTACTTTTTTTCAAATTTCAAGCTGCCCTCACAAGTCCATTCAATAAAAATTCACATTGCTGTAATTCCACCATCTACAACTCTCTGTAACAGATTTCTCTGCTTTAACGGATTTCTTTATTTACTCCTCTTGTTCAACGGTTTAAAGTGCTATTTACTTAAATTTGTTATAAGTATAGTCCTCATTTTTTCATTTGTCAACTTCTTTTTTCCAGCTCCGCTATCTTTTTTAGTAAAATTTCCTCCCTGTCCTGCATTTCCATTCGTTTTGTTTCCCATACTGCCGGATTCTGAACTTTTAGATAATTCAGACATTTTGACACATATTGACTTAACAACACAATATAAAGAGAATAGACATATTCTTTTAAACTCTGCTCATTTTCAAATCCTCCAAGTTCCGTTAAAATCTCAAATGTCTGTTTATCAATTTTCTCTCCACAAATCACATTCCGGTCAATTCCTCCTAAATGGAACAAATTCTGCAGGTAATAATCAAACTCTTCTTCTTTTTTGTTTAAAAATCCGGTAATTGCCCGATATGGATACTTCATCTGTTTTCTTAAAATTCGTGAAAATTCCATACTTTTTTGTTCTGCTTTGGCATTTTGAAATGGATATTCCATAACCTCTGCTTTTGGACTGTTCCAAATAGTATTTCTATCTAACATACATTGAAACAACAGGGCAGAATTTGTGTCAGGAAGAATCTTCACCTGAAAGACTTCCGCCAACAGATATACAATACAAAGCTGACTTAAGCCCATTGCCGGCTGTTCCGTATACAGACCTGCCCATTCTTGAATCTTATGAAATTTTACACTTGGTCTTTCAAACAGTTCCTCTCTGACCTCACACCAGCCTGCCGTTATCATCTCAATCAAAGTCTCATAACTCTTTTTTGCCTCTTTTTTCTCGCCCTCTCGAATTTCAAACAACATTCCAAGCACGACCTGGGCATAATAATATTCTTCATATCCAAGACAGGATAAAAAATACTCTCCATGATATTTGGATGCTTCGAATAACTTTTGATAATGTAAAATCTGAAGAACTGAAAATTGTTTCATCTTACCTTTGCATACCGGATTATGTACCACTGCAAACGTAAGAAAATAAGTCACATCAAGACAGACTTCTTTTTCTTTGACTTCATAAGCATTTTCTTCACGGATGGCATTTTCTTCTGGCTCTTCACATATTTGTCTTTGTTTTTGACGTACTTTAAGTCCATTAAAAATAATTCCTGTTTTTTTCATAGATGACCTCCTGTTTCAGGCGGATAGAAGCAGTATCTTTTTTTTGATAAAATTTCTATATTGTGGATAATCGATGAGATTTCATCTTTGATTTTGTAACTGAATAAAATGAATAGATTTCTGTTGATTTGCTGCGAATGTTTTTTGTTCAATCCGCCTTTTACTTTGTGATATCAGACTATCACACCATACAGTAAAAAGCAACCATTTTTGCCTTTCTTCTTTCTGAAAAAAAGACAAATATAGTTGCTTTTGTATCTTACTTTTATCTTACTTTAAAATTACTTTTGCAAATTTCTTCTTACCTCTTTTGATAACAATACCGTCGCCTTCCAGGTTTTCCTTTACAACCATAAATTTGATGTCCGTTACTTTTTCACCATCAATGGAAACCCCACCCTGTTCGATGGCACGTCTGCCGTCAGAACGGGTAGACGCAAGATTACTCTTCTGAAGCAGCGTAATTAAGTCCACTTCTCCTTCTGTCAAATCTGCCTCTTCGATTTCTGTTGTCGGCATATCTGCTGCATTTCCTTTAGAGAATAATGCCCTTGCACCTTCCTGCGCTTTCTTTGCCTCTTCTTCTCCATGTACAAGTCCGGTCAGTTCATAAGCTAAAATTTCTTTTGCCTGATTTAACTGGCTTCCTTCCCATTTATCCATCTCGTCAATCTGTTCTAACGGCAGGAATGTAAGCATACGCAGACATTTTAATACATCAGCATCACTTACATTTCTCCAGTACTGATAGAAGTCAAATGGAGAAGTCTTATTCGGATCAAGCCATACAGCTCCGGACTGCGTTTTTCCCATTTTCTTTCCTTCGGAGTTCAAGAGCAGATTAATGGTCATTGCATAGGCATTTTTATTTAATTTACGACGAATCAATTCCGTACCGCCAAGCATATTGCTCCACTGGTCATTTCCGCCAAACTGCATGTTACATCCGTATTTCTGGTATAACATGTAGAAATCGTAACTCTGCATAATCATGTAGTTAAATTCCAGAAAGCTTAATCCTTTCTCCATACGCTGTTTGTAGCATTCTGCACGCAGCATATTATTGACAGAAAAACAAGAACCAACTTCTCGTAATACTTCAACATAATTCAATTTCATCAGCCAATCTGCATTATTTACCATCATTGCTTTGTCATCTGAGAAGTCAATAAAACGACTCATCTGTTTCTTAAAACAATCACAGTTATGCTGAATCGTTTCTTCTGTCAGCATCTGACGCATATCCGTACGACCGGATGGATCTCCAACCATACCTGTACCGCCTCCGATTAAGGCAATCGGTTTGTTTCCTGCCATCTGCAGACGTTTCATCAGACACAATGCCATGAAATGTCCAACATGAAGACTGTCTGCGGTCGGGTCAAATCCAATGTAAAATGTTGCCTTTCCATTGTTTACCAGTTCTCTGATTTCTTCTTCATCTGTTACCTGAGCAATTAAACCTCTGGCAACTAATTCTTCATAGATTTTCATTGTTTTTTCTCCTTTTTTTGATATAAAAAAACTCTCATCCTTTCTAAAAAGGACGAGAGTCTATCACTTTCGTGTTACCACCTTTATTTGCAGAAAACTCACATTTCCTGCCTCTATAAGTACAGCTTTTTTGCGATACTTGAGCACAATAACGAGTGCCACTCCGTTACAGCCTACTAAGCAACTCTGCCATTCGGTGCAAAGCTTAAGGATGTATTCATCTTCCAATGTTTTTCTGCGCCTCTCATCTTCCGGCTGCTTTCTGTAGATTCCTTCGGTGACTACTTGTTCCTCTCACTGCTTTTTTCTATCTGAAATTTCTGTCTTAAGACAAACAAAGTATACCCAGAAAATACGGACTTTGTCAACCCCTTTTTAAAAATTCCAGACATATTCTCCATTTTCTTTGATTCCATAGAAATCACTGAAATTCAGCGCAAAAATATCTTTTTTGATACCCGCTACCGAAATTTGATTTTTAATCAGGTACTGCCAGATTCCTGCATGAGAAATATCTCCCTGAAGCAGTACTCCTGCTACTTTTCCATCTCGGATGATAACTCTTTTATAGTTAGAAGCATCTTCTCTTGCAATCACCACATCTGTCTCTTTTGGTACAATTTCGCCAACGCAAAGTGAATTTAATCCAAAGAAATTAATCGTGTTTTTAGCGGCAAAGCGATCCGTATAAGTGACACGTCCGCCCATCATGTTAAGTGCTGCGGTTTCTCCCTGTTTCTGAGCATTTGGCCAGATTCCGGAAAGTCCGGTTACATCTCCCGCTGCATAGACATCTTTTGCTCCTGTCTGCATAAACTCATCTACTTTCATGCCTCTGTCGACTATGATTTCCTCTGTCTCAAAACCTGCTGTTGCACTTCTCACTCCGGCTGCCACAATAATCAAATCCGATTTTAATTCTTCTCCATTGTCCAAAATAACCGTCGTAATTTTTCCGTTCTCATCCATTTTTGTTTCTGCTGCTTTTCTTCCAAGATAAAACTTAGCTCCTGCAGATTCAAAACGTTTCTGATATTCTTTTGCTGCTGTCTTATCAAGCTGTACCGGAAGAATCCGGTCTGCCATTTCAACAATTGAAACATTCTTTCCTGTTTCCATCAGACCATAAGCTGCGTCAAGCCCAACCAGACCTGAACCGATAATAACAATATTCTCCGCTTTTTTGGCAGATTGGTCAATTGCCTGTGCATCACTTAAATGTCGAAGACCAAAGACATTTTTTGCCTCTCTTAAATTTCCAACCGGAGGAATAAAACTGTTTGCGCCTGTTGCGATTAAAAGTTTATCATACTCAACTCTTGTTCCGTCTAAAAGTTCGACCTGCTTTTCTTTTACATGAAGCTGTTTTACGCTCTGTGCTTTATTCCAGATAATCTGATTTTCTTCAAAAAAATTCTCCGGAATAAAACTTAACTGTTTTTCATTTCTTTCATGAGAAAGATATTTATGCAGCATACATCTTGAGTGAACCTGGGCATCGAGAGAAATCATAGTAAGAGAAGATTCTTTATCTGCTTTTCGTATTGTCTTTGCAGCCATGATTCCTGCTGCTCCAACACCAATAATTACATACTTCATCTGCTACACCTCCTCTACCCAGATTGCTTCTTTTGGACAGGCTTTTACACAACTTGGATCTTCTCCTTTTCCAATACAGAAGTCGCATTTTATAATTTTCATTCCTGTCTTTTCATCCGGTTTTAACACGCCATATGGACAATTCATCACACACATAAAGCAAGAACCACATTTTGTCTCATCATACTGGACATGACCTGTCTTTTCATCTTTGGTAAGCGCCCCGCTCATACAGGACATAACACACTCCGGTTTATCACAGTGTCTGCAGAAAAGCGGAGTATATCCGCCTTTCTGATTTTTATAAATAAAATTTCGGGATTCATTTGCGCAGTCTGTTACATCTAAGTCATAGATTGTTCCTGGTGTTTCTCGATGTGCCTGCATACATGCAAGAGAACAGCTTTTACAGCCATCGCATTTAGCTGAGTCAATCATAATTCGTCTCATTTTCTGTCCCCTCCTTTATCAGATGTTTAATGCACTTCTTCTTTCTTCTATGATTTTTTCTAAAATATCCGCACTTTCTTTTGCGTCAGCATTGATAATCACCTGACCACCGGTCAGTTCCTTCATATCTTCCGTTAATACTTTGGTTACGATTTTGCTTCCGGTTACAAATGGCGGAAGTCCAAGATGAAGTGGAAGTCCAAGTGCCAGTCCAAAACAGCCATCTGCCAGTGCCTGTTCCTCTAACCACTGTGCTGCGGAAAGCACCAGTGGAAGCTGTGGAATATCTACACCGATTGCTTCTGCAAGTTCTGTTGCCACAATTTCCAGGCGTCCGATTGCAAGACATGGACCAAAATTTAACACCGGAGGAATATTTAATTTTTCACAGACTGCACGCAGTTTCGGACCTGCCAGCTTTGCGGCTTCCGGTGTCATAAGACCACAGTTTTCAATTCCTCCTGAAGAACATCCAGCAGTTAAGACAAGGATATCTTTTGCGATAAGTTCTTTGGTCAGTTCTACGGATAACACATCATGTCCGCCTGCTGTCAGATTGGAACAGCCGACTACACCTGCAATTCCTTTGATTTCTCCGGCTACAATTAAATCAATTAATGGTTTCCAGTTTCCGCCAAGGAAATCTTTTAAAGACAACTCGCTGACTCCGGTCAAGGTATGGTCATTTCCATGTTCCGGCATCAGATTAAATTCTACGTTTCCTCTTCTTTCTTTATAAGCTTCTATAATTTCATCAATGATTTCCATGCTTTGTGTTTCACGTTCTTCAAATACAAATGGTTTTAATTCAGCATTTGCTTTTTTTGCCACATCATCCAGACAAATTTGTTTGATTTTTAAACTGTCACAAATAGGCTCAATTCCCGGAAGGGTACAGTTAAACTCAGAAATTACCGCATCGATTGCACCGGTTGCAAGGACTGCTTCACTGGTATAGTTGTTTCCTGCATGTCCATCAAATACTTCTGTATAGTGAGAACCACGAAGCTGCAAATCCTGTCCCACACAAGTACATCCCACTAATTTAAAGCCTTTTGCACCAACTGCTTTTGCTTTTTCTACTGCTTCTTTTGAAATCAGTTTTTCCTGTAAATCAACAAAAATAGTGTGCTGATGTCCGGTAATCATAATATTAATATAATCTGGGTCAATTACACGCAGTCCAACCGGTGCCATGCGAAGTTCCGGTTCTCCAAGCAGAACATCATTTAAAAGATTAGTCAAGGTCAATCCATATAATCCTGTAGAAATACCAAGTTTTAAACAGTCTGTCAGCATATCAACAGGATCCGAGTTTAAGTTTGTAGAACATTTTACCACACCATGGAACACTTCACTTTTTGCCCCACCTGGCAGAATTCCAAGTTCCTGCCATCTTTTAAAACGAGGCGCATAAGCTAATTTTTCAACCAGCTCCATTTTTTCATATTCTGGTTTATATAAATCAGCAATTACTTTTTCGGCAACAATCTGTGCGGTTTCCCATTTATCTTTTCCCTGGACACCAAATGCATCTGCAAGTCTTTTAAGGGAACGTTCTCCTTTGATTTCTCCTTTTTCCATTGCTGTTTTCTTTACATTTAATGCGGTATTTTCAACGATATGGATATAGCAGCCGGAACCACTTGCAACTGCACGCAGAAAATTACGTGCTACAATGACGTCCGCCGTTGCACCACAAATTCCTCTTGGCGCTTTTGGGGTAATTCTACAAGGACCATTGGAACACAGCCGACAACAGACTCCCTGAAGTCCAAATCCACATTTTGTACTCTGTCCCTCTACTCTATGATGAGAAGTTTCCATTGGCAGGTTTCTGATAAATCCCTCCAGTGGTTTATCTGCACTTGCACATGTGTTACATCCAAAACATCCATTCATTCTTTTTTTCCTCCTGTAACTCAACTTTTTTATCCAGATTCAATTTCTGTTTTTGTTTTGATAATTTTTCTCGTTAAGTGTATTATAATAAATCGGACAAAAATAGTCAAGTTATTTTTGTAAGAAATTTGTCAATTTCTGGATTTCGTTTTGAAGTTCCTCTTCACGTTCTTCTGCCTGTATGCATGCTCCGGCTTTTTGATATGCACTACATCCATTTTTTTGAATAAATTTTAAAATACGTTCATCCATCGAGAGCCGCTCCACAAACATTGCGCTTTCCTGCCCATCTCCAAATGCACGCCCCGCAAAGTCAAAAGCTCGTTCTAAAATTTCCTGCATTTTTTCTTTTTCCTGTTTTTGTACTTCTCTTTTCTGATTAAAACAGGCACGAATGAGTTCTTGTTCTGTTCCGCTCTTCGTTCCAGACTGTTTCCACGCATTTTTTAATTCCTCAAGCCATTCTCTTTGTTGTTCTTTTTCCCATTTCTCTTCTTTTGTCAGTAAGCCCTGCTCTTTTTTTACCAAAAAAGCATGTTTTTCCTGCTCAATTTTCCTATCTAACAGTTCAGAAAAACGATCTGTCTCTTTTTTGTTTTCTAATTGCTCCAGAAGTGTTTTTGCTTCCTGATACTGAATCCGGACTTTCTGTTCTTTTTTATCATAACTTTCTATTTTTTGATGAATTCCATCACTCAAAAAAGTCAGGATTGCAACTCTTGCATCAAACTCTGTCTCTTTGAGTTTTAAAATTTCTTTCTCTAACTTTTCTTCACCTATCGTTCCCTCTAGTATCTGCATCAGCCCATATTCTTCTTTCATCCTTTTACAAAGCTGATAAAATCCTAAAAAACCTCTTGCAACTTCTTCGTGCTGAAGATATTCAAATAAAAATTCTACAGTAATCTCAAGCTCTAATTCTTCATACATCCATAAAATTCTGGATAAATCTTCCCAACCCCTTGCCGTTACAAATGCATAGCCATCTGCCGTGGCTTCGATTTTATAAAATTGTTCGGTTTTTAAGTCAAGATAGGCAATAATCGATGGATGTACTTTATTTTTGAGTGCATAATTTCTCCATACAGAATAATCTTCTTTTACCTCAATCCATTTTACACGGTCTAATGTTACAATATCAAACTCTCGAACTGATTTATTGTACTGTGGCGGATTTCCCGCTGCCACAATGACCCAGCCATCCGGAATCTTATGTGTGCCAAATATTTTACACTGAAGAAACTGAAGCATAGTCGGTGCAAGCGTCTCTGAGACACAGTTAATTTCATCGATAAATAAAATTCCTTCTTTATATCCCTGTTTTTCTATACACTGATAAACCGATGCAATAATCTCACTCATCGTATATTCGGTCACTGCGTATTCTTTTCCACCAAATACTTCGTTTTTAATTAATGGCAGTCCTACTGCACTTTGTCTCGTATGGTGTGTAATGGTATAGGCAACAAGACCTATCTCACATTCCTTTGCCACCTGTTCCATAATTGCTGTCTTTCCAATCCCCGGAGGTCCAATCAACAGCACCGGTCGCTGATGAACGGGAGCTATTTTATAACTTCCGTCTTCATTTTTTCTTGTGTAGATCCGTACAGTATTTTTAATTTCTTCTTTTGCCTGCGCAATGTTCATCTTTTTTCCTCTTTTCTTTTTTTTCTGTATATTTAGACCCTTTCTATTCCAGACTTTGAAATTTAATTTTATTTTGTCCTGCTTAAACTTAAAGAAAGAACCCATTTTGGAATTTTTACGTTTTCTTTTGGTTCTCCTAAAAACACAAACGCAGTTTCATAATCCGGTTCCTGATTCGGAAAAATCCCATCTCCATCTGAAAAATAAATCAATCCTTTGAGATGCTTTAGTTTTTTCTTTTGTTTTAACGTTTCTATGTATTCAAATACCGGTCGAAAATCCGTTCCGCCTCTTCCCTGAATTTTTATTTTCCTGCTGTATCGTTTCCACTCTTCCATGCTTGTAATTAATACCACATCCTGAATAAAACTGTCGCACTGGATTAGATAAACCGTAAATTTTTTAAAGAAATTTTCCTGATTTCCCAGCATCCCTGCTGTTTCCTCTAAAAAAAACTGCACCATTTCTCTTGAACAGGAACTTGAGGTATCAATCGCAATGACAAGTTCCTCCAGCCGCTTTGTTTCTGTATACTCTAAAGGCTCAATAAACGGCATATTTTGGTACATGCAGAGTCCATAATGATACGGAATATAATCAAAACTGTCCAAATCTGCCTGTACTTCTTCCCGTTTGATTGAAAAGCGCTGTAAAAATCGATGATAATCCCGTCTTTTCTTCTTTTGCAGTTCATACCACTCTTTTGTTGTCCCTTTTTGCATGCCCGCTTTATTTTTACTAAATCCACCTTCTGAACCAGTCTTTGCAATAATTTTTTCCCACTGTGTTTTTAATCCTTCTACTTCTTCTTCGGTCAGTTTGCGCCAAAGTTCATGAGAGTCGGATGCAAAAATCCGCTCCCAGTTTTCTATCTCTGTCTCTGAATATTGGTTCAAACTTTCATAAATTTGTCCTGCTGTTTTTCCCTCTCCCTCTTTCCAGAAGTTCTGATAGATTTCTTTTCTTTGCTCCTGCATCTCTCCTGTCAGATATGGAAGTTTTAAACAGTCAATCGTATACTCTGCTACTAAATCACATGCCAGATTCCAGCGTGTTTCCTCCCTCTTTTTTTCTGCCAGATGCAGATACAAAAGATGAAACAGGCTGTGCAGAAGCATACGATTGATTTTTTTTCTTCCCTGCTCCTGGTAAATATTTAAAAGTTCAAACGGTTCATACCACATTCGAAACCCGTCCAGCCCATAATTTTTGCGTTCATTTTGCCCTAAAATTTCTATCTTT
>ENA-OPYX01000059-OPYX01000059.1-human-gut-metagenome-genome-assembly--contig:-NODE-59-length-55708-cov-5.116011_pt1 | contig 55708 bp, 45 predicted proteins | sample MGYA00242639_ERZ504486 | MGnify/ENA primary metagenome ERZ504486 (study PRJEB26092, sample SAMD00036296) | human gut metagenome | host: Homo sapiens | study: EMG produced TPA metagenomics assembly of... | reverse complement strand
GTGAAGCTGCAAAAAACGGTCTCGCTCCAGTATATCTTCCTCGTCATAAAAGAAGTTTCTCAATGAGCCTTTTGTCTGTTCCATGAAAGTATCGAATGTATATCCTGTACTATGCAACAGCAGATTACTTACAGACAAAATAGACAGGTTTTGGTCATAAGATCCTGTCATTATACCTACCCCGCCATTATTTTCCAGTGTTTTCTGTACGGCCTGTGACATGGCCTGTGTCTGCCCCGTTACAGTCTCACCTAAGGAATATATTTTGTCTTCATAATTTTTCCATTTTATAAAAATCCTCTCTCTGTTTTCCCCATTCTTCATCCTGCATTTTTTCTGTATACCGATACAGAGAACTTGTCCCTGCCAGTTCTCTTATATATTTTTGCATACAAAAAGGACACCTGCCAAAATCTGCCAGTGTCCTTACTACATTTCTTTAAAATCACACATCCATATAGTAATAGCAGTTATCGGAACTTCTTCCGTTCAAACATCTTTTCCATATATTATGATGATATGGAAACAGTGGCAACCGGCTGACATGGTCAATACTTTCTGACTTTAGTCCCTTCTGGCTTTGCGTCCCTGCTTTTCAGCAGGTTTGCTTTTGATTTTCCAAAATAAAATACCACGAAGTTATTTACATGTCAATACTGTTAAATAAAAAATCTGTATGTTTTTATCGAATCAAACTTTATTCTGTCTCTATGTTTTCCGTTGGAATCTTTTCTAACGTGAGAATAAGCTGTCCAGTTCCGTCTGGGTATTCACGAACTTCTGCACAATTCACTTCTGAAAACGCTTTGTCCTGATACGAAACTTCCTGTATAGTTTCAAAATACCAAGCGGTATAATCTGGTGTCTCCACTGACTGACCTTCTCCATACCAACCTTCGTTTTGAATTTCAGTTACAACGTCTGTTTCGCCTAATTCATACTTTCCTTCTAAGCACCATAGCCCGTCTTCTGAGAAATGAAGCGTTACTTCCATATCATTTTCATAAATATTATAAAGATCCTGCAATGTTAATGTACTTATATTCATTCCACTTAACTGCGGTGCCTCCATTCCCCACAGCAGACCCTCGATTGGAAATGCGCCTTTTCCAAGTTCTCCGTTGTTCTCACCAATCTGAACATAAGAAAGTTCTTCCTGAGAACCATATTGATATCCTGTATACTCACTATAACAATCTGAAGTAATCTCATGTGTAACTTCTGATATATGCAATACATGCATTGTCTCAAACATCATATCTCTCGACTCGTTTTCCGAATTAAACTTATAAGTTAATGTATTCCATTCGGACCCAAGCACAACGGTTTCATTCTCATTCTTTGCCAATACACTATTTACTGAAAAACCAACTGTTGCTTTTTCTACCTTAAATCCACAGCTTTCCATCCACTGGCTAAGCACTGCTATTCGCTGCAGCTGTTCCTCTTTCATCCAACCATCCACTACTGTATTCCCGTAAAAATTTTCCGCTCTGTTCTGGAAATACTGATTTAAAACTGCCTCATCCTCTGCATCTAACTGGAGCTGAGCTTTTATCTGTGTGCTATTTTCATACGTATTAGAAGCGAATGCACTCATCTGAACAGCTAGCATACTGATAATCATAACTAATACTCCAAATAAACCTCTTTCTGAAATTTTTCTCATAGGCGCTCCTTTCTGGTCGTTAAAAACCATGATATGTTCATTTCACCATCACTTTTCTTGATTTCATCATAATATAGTCAATATATTTTGTCAATAGTTTTTGTATTATCCGTACATTTTTTTGTAAATCGTCTTATTTTCTAATAATTTTATCGTTTTCTGTTTTGTTTGTTGCACCTAACGCTGTACTGCTCATACTGTACCTCCTTAACCTTTTTAAAATTTTTAATAATAACAGAAATTAAAAAAAGACGAATCCACTCATTGAATCAATGAATGAATTCGTCCTAACGTAGACTCCTTCTTTTTTAATTATAGCAGCATTACCATGTATTGTGATGTACTGTGACGTAAAATTTTGATGTACATTTGATGTAAATGATGTACAGACACCCTCTTTTTTCTGATCAATCAGACCTCTTTTCGTCCGCAAAAAGCCTCTTTTTACGTTCGATCATATCGTCTGTTTTTTCCAGATAAGTCTTGATATCCTTGACATTTTCGCATCTTTCGATCCTGCCGTTTGGATATACCGCCTTTGTGATGGCCCCTGCACCAAGTGCTACGATGGTCTGCATTTCTTCCATGATCAAGATATTGTAGATTCCTTCTTTTCCTGGCTTTGCGTATCCGACATTTTCCATATTTCCTGTCATGTTTTTCTGGCGGTACAGATAATACGGCTTCATACCCATTTCCTCTGCGGCATCTTGTGTCAGCTCCATCGTACTTTCAGAATTAACACTCTTCATACCTGCGTATTCTTCCTTCTGAGTATTTAATCTTGCAGCACGCTTAATGGCCAGGGAGTGAACCGTCAAATTGTCTGGTCCTAGCTTTTTGATTTCTTCCAGCGTATTCTCAACATCTTCTTTTGTCTCCTGCGGCAATCCAACAATGATGTCCATGTTAATATTATCAAAGCCTTCTTCTCTTGCAAGCAAAAAGGCATCCTTTACCTGCAAAACTGTATGTCTTCGGCCAATCAGTTCTAGTGTCTCGTCTTTCATTGTCTGTGGGTTGATACTTATACGGGTGACAGGATGACGTTTTATTGTCTTAAGTTTTTCACGTGTGATGCTGTCTGGGCGTCCTGCCTCAACTGTCCACTCCTGAAGGAAAGACAAATTAAAGGAGTTCTCAATCTTTGAGAGAAGGCGTTCTAACTGATCTGGCTCTAATGTGGTCGGCGTACCTCCACCGATATATATTGTGTTTAGCTTCTTATCTTTAAAAGCCTCTGCCACATAGTCAATCTCTTTTTCAATTGAATCAAGATATGCATCCACACGATCACCAAATCGGCTCACTGGATATGATGTGAATGAGCAGTACGCACATGTTGTCGGACAAAATGCAATTCCGACATACAAACTATATCCATCCTCATAGTCCAGACAATCAAGCAGCTTAATTTCTCTCTTTGCAATATCAAGACTTAGCATTGTCTTTTCCTCACCGCAAAGCATCTGATTTTTCATGTAGTCTATACATTCCTCATCAGAAGCACCTTCCATCAGCATGGTTCTTGCAATCTTTGTCGGTCTGATGCCTGTCAGTGTTCCCCATGGAAGTCTCTTTTTTTGTAAGCTTAGAGAGTAGACAATACAGCATACATTTTGCCTTTGTTTTAGTGTCCTTTCGATCTGACAATTCACATTCACATGCATCATCAAGCAATGTGCCATCCTGCATAAGCTCCATTGTCATCTTCTTTTTAGTGTTATCCTCGTCTGTTAAACATTGCGTTTCTGCACAATCACTCATGCACACACGAAGAAACAAATCACCCTCTGCACAAACATATTCCTTTGTTTCAATTCTTTTAATTGCCCGTCCCGGATAAAATGCCATGAACAGGCTTCTGATATCGTTATCTAATGCATCGCATTCCAAATAAAAATAAATCATATCGTTTCCTTTGCTTTCCTTTTAATTTTATCGCATTCCTGCTGCCGGATTGTGTGTTTTTTCATAACCTATCGAGGTCGCCTGTCCATGACCCGGATATACATCGGTCTCATCTGGCAGTACAAATAGCTTTTTCCCAAGAGAACGAATCAGTGAAAACATACTTCCGCCAGGAAAATCTGTTCTTCCATAGCTCTCGAAAAACAACGTATCTCCCGCAAACAGCACATGTTCCTTTTCTATATAATAGCACACACCACCTAGTGTATGACCTGGTGTTTCAATCACGGTAATCTTCATTCCTGCAATCTCAATTTTTTGATTGTCAACAACAAGCTCATCTGCCTTCATAGTAAAGCCCTCAGCCCACATCGCAGAAAGATTTTTCTGGGCATCTGCTAAAAGCTCCTCTTCATGAATGCCGGCGTATACAGGAATCTGATAATATTCCTTCACTTTCTTTGCTGCCATGATGTGGTCAAAATGACCGTGTGTCAAAAGTATTGCCTCTGGCTTTATTTCATAGCGGCTGCACACGCGAATGATTTTATCTGCCTGTTCGCCTGGATCTACTAAAAATCCGCGTTTGCTTTCTTCATCCCATGCCAAATAGCAATTTGTCCCCATTTGACCTACCATAATTGTCTCTATTCTCATGAAAATACCTGACCTTTTCTTCTTAATTTTATAATTGATGCCTACGAATTGCTCCGTTGCGATGCAACTCTCGCAATTCTAAAAACATTCGGATTCGCTGATTTTCTTCGAAAATCACTGCATCCTCATGTTTTAACGGGTTTCAAAATCAAAATCCTTTTCGTGCAAGCACGATCGGATTTTGATCTTTCTACCCTTGGCATCAAAACAGGCAGGGCCAATACCCTGCCTGCAATCTGTGCATAACATCATTGTTTTATCCATTAGAACGTTCAATATCAATTACGCTGTTAACTGCCATCAGGCGATTGATAAGCTGCTGCAGAGCATCTACACCGCCAACTTCAAATGACATGTTGATAGTTGCCGTTCCCTGCTTACTTGTCTTAGAACTCATGGAAGCAATGTCAATCTCTCGCTCAGTAAAAATCTTAGAGATATCTGCAAAAATACCAATACGATTGTTACAGAAGATCTTGATCTCTGCCATAAACTTCTCATTAGAATGGAAGCTTTCCTGCTGCCACTCAACATCGACAAGACGTGACTTTTCAGACTCTGGAAGCGCTATGACATTTACACAGTCTGTACGGTGAATAGAAATACCGCGTCCTCTTGTAATAAAGCCAACAATCTCATCACCTGGAACTGGCGAACAGCATCTTGAAAAACGAACATTAACATCAACAACACCATTGACTAAAACGCCGTTTGTGCTGCGAATCTTAACTGGCTTGTTCTTATTATTTTCAATTACAGACGCCAAAAACCTGCTCATCTGTCGGTGCTTTCTTCTTAGATTCCTGATAAAGATCAATCAGCTTGTTTACAATCTGGCCTTCCTTAAGTCCGCCGTGTCCTACTGCTGCCAAAATAGAATCCCAATCACGGAAGCCATATTTTGTGATAACCTTCTTTGTAAACTCCGGCTTTGTCAGATCACTGATCTCAAAACCCTTGCCCTTGGCACAGCTGGCAACAAGCTCTTTTCCTCTGGTGATATTTCCAGCTCGTCCTTCCTGCTTGAACCACTGATTAATCTTATTTTTAGCCTGTGTACTCTTTGCGATATTTAACCAGTCACGGCTAGGTCCTTTGACATTCTGAGAAGTGAAAATCTCTATTCGATCACCATTTTGAATCTTATAATCAAGAGGAACCATCTTGCCATTAACTGCCGCCTGCTTCATGCGGTTTCCTACTGCTGAGTGAATGCTGTAAGCAAAGTCAATCGGTGTAGATCCAGCCGGAAGATTCTTTACATCACCCTGCGGTGTAAAGCAGTATACATTATCCGAGAATAAATCAAGATCATTTTTTACCATGCTGATAAATTCTTTATTATCGGAAACATCCTTCTGCCATTCAAGAATCTGACGAAGCCAAGAAAGCTTTGCCTCTTCATCACGCACTGTAGTGTCTCCCGAACCGCGCTCCTTGTATTTCCAGTGTGCTGCGATACCATACTCAGCAGTGCGATGCATCTCAAAGGTACGAATCTGAATCTCAAACGGCTGACCATTCTTTGCAATCAGAGTCGTATGAAGTGACTGATACATATTTGGCTTTGGCATTGCAATGTAATCCTTAAAACGAACCGTAATAGGATGATACATTTCATGAATAACACCAAGTGCGGCATAACAGTCCTTTACTGTATCAACAATAATACGAACTGCAAAAATATCATAGATCTGATCAAGTGTTTTATCCTGATTTACCATCTTTTTATAGATGCTGAACAGATGTTTAACACGACCTGAAATCTCAGCCTTAATTTCAGCCTCCTCAAGCTTGACCGCAACCTCAGATTTGATTTCATCTATAAAACGCTCGCGCGCATCCTGCGTGCTGTAAATCTTTTCTGTCAATTCCTTATAGACATCAGGGTGCAGATACATAAGAGACAAATCGTCAAGCTCTGTCTTGATTTTAGAAATACCAAGACGTGATGCAAGCGGCGAATAGATCTCAAGTGTTTCTCTTGCCTTTTGTTTCTGCGTCTCTGGCTTCCAGAACTGACCTGTACGCATATTGTGCAGACGGTCTGCAAGCTTTACCATGATAACACGGATATCCTTTGCCATAGCAAGAAACATCTTTCTAAGATTTTCTGCTTGGATCTCAATCTTATCCATGTCCCAGTTGATCTGCGTCAGCTTTGTTACGCCATCTACCAAAAATGCGATTTCTTCTCCAAAAAGCCCAATCAATTCTTTTAGAGTCATCGGGGTGTCCTCTAAGACATCATGAAGAAGTCCTGCCGCAATACTTTCCTTATCAAGTTCCAGCTCTGCTAATATAATTGCTACGCAAAGCGGATGGATGATATACGGCTCTCCGGAGCGTCTGCGCTGATCTCCGTGCGAATTTAGTGCAACCTCATAGGCCTTGCGGATCAGTGACAGATCATCCGATGGATGATACTTTCTGACACTATCCTCCAATTCTTTATATAATTCATCCGGCGATGTAAAATTAGCCGGTGCCTTAACCGAAGGTTTTGGCGGGATTAATCCTTCTTCTTCTGGATTCATATCAGACACCTCTTTTCCTCATTTCAACTCAACATATTTACTCGTTGTTTCAATCCACAGTCGGTAATTTCACAGAGTCTGACATGTCAGCACAAAGCCGACTGTGGCTTGCCTCATGTCAGTGGGGGATACCGATTTCTCTCCGCCCACCACTGCCGTTAATTTTCCAATAGCAATTCATCTCGCCACCTATAGAGGTGGGAGAATCCTTGCTATTATTGTTGAAGATTATAAGCTTGCGTACTTTTCTTCCATAAACTGTCTTGCCTGCTGTGCATTAGATGGATTTGTATCCTCTAACAGCACGTGAATATGCGGCTTATGCTCCTTGATATAGCGAAGCAAAAATTCATAGTCCATCTGACCTGTTCCGCATGCGCAGCTTAACAGCTTGCCATTTTCGATCTTGAAATCCTTTGCATGGATCGTTGCAATATCTGGTCCAAGAATCTCAACAAACTCTTTAAAAATTGCCGGATACTCCTGATAATTGGACTCATCAAGCAAATTCACTGGATCAAAGATGATCTGAAGATTCGGAGAATCAATCGCATCAAGAACCTTTCTTGCACGCTTTGCATTGTTTACAATATGTCGGCATACTGGCTCAATTGCAACAATTACACCAAGCTTTTCTGCATATTCCACAACAGGACGCAAATTCTTAATAAAAATCTCAAGTGCTTCCTCAGTAAATGAAAATGGCTCTGTGCGATACTCGGTATTACATGCACCTGTCTCTGTTCCAACTACACCTGCTCCAAGAAGACTCGCAAATACAATATGTCTCTTGTAAGTGTCGATAGTATCCTTTAATGCAGCCTCATCAGGAGTTGCCAGATTCTGGTAGCAGCCAAGAACTGCAACATCTACTTTGTTCTCTGCAAAGACTTCCTTCATGTACAATGCCATACCAGGAGTTAAAACCTCCTTTTTGGTTGGAAACTCATGAACCGCCTTCGGTACTGCTAACTGACAGCAATGCATTCCCTCATTGTGTATTTCCTTTACAAGCCCTTCAAAGGTATCTGCCTTTACATCATGGGCACGAATTCCGATTCTCATACAATTCTCCCTTCGCGTTTCGCTACTTTTTTGATACTAGGGTTAAAAGCTGCAAAATCTTATCGTGCAAGCACGAGCAGGTTTTGTAGCTTTTAACCCTAGTATCATGTGATTTCTTAATTATACTCAATTTAACGAAACTCTGCAATAGTTTTGTATCACGATTTGAAGGCTTCTTTTCCCTTGAAATTCGTTAATTTGTGGATAATACGTCACACCAATATCAATTGTATTGCGCATTCCCCTAAGAGCCGCCGCTACATTGTCACGCCCATATTCCTCTTCAAGAAAATCAAAGAACACATCTGTGTCCCCAAAATAAAGCGCGTCCATAATAATGCCTTCTGGTCCCATAACAGACATTTTTACAACATTTCTATTCTTTCCGATACGTGAGAGACGAAGCACAGACAAATGCTGCTGGGCAAACAATGGCTTTTCATTGGCTCGTCCAAATGGCTCTAGCTTTTCAAGATCAGCAATGACTTCTTCACTGATATAACCAAGCGGCATCGCAGCATCAATCATGACAAGCGGCATAAGCTGCGTTTGTGTAAGCGTACATCTCGCATTTAAACCGTCTCGCAAAATCTCTAAATTTTTCTTTTCCATTGTAAGACCAGCTGCCATCTTATGACCGCCAAAGCGAAGAAATAAGTTCCTAAATGCACTTAGTTCTGTAAACATATCATAATCATCAATACTTCTGCCAGAAGCCTTAATCTGCCCCTCTTCTGACGCATCAGTAAAGACAAGCACAGGACGATAGTAACGCTCACGAAGGCGTCCTGCAATTATGCCGGCTACACTCTCATGACAATCTTTTATGTAAACAAGATATACATGCTCATCCTTCCACGTTGCATGCTCAATAAGCTCTACTGCGCGCTCTGTTCCGACTCGCGTTAATTCCTTTCGCTCCTCATTCATTGCCCACAGCTCACCAGCTAAGGCAAGTGCCTGATCATATTCCTTTGATTCAAGAAGCGCCAATGCATGAACAATCGTGTCTAGTCGTCCTGCTGCATTAAAACATGGTCCTAAGATAAATCCAATATGATAAGCACGCACCTGCTCTGGTGCTATGCCGCACACCTCCATCAATGCACGAAGACCTATATGGTTTGTGTGATTAAGATATGAAAGACCTTTTCTGACTAGAATACGATTTTCCCCGACAAGCTCCATAACATCAGCCACAGTAGCAATCGCCGTATATTGTAAAAAAATCTCCTGACGGCTCATTGTGCGCTTCATTCTGTGAAACAAAAGTGTCATAAGCTGATAAGCTACACCTGTTCCACAAAGACTTTTAAATGGATATGCACAGTCTTCCTGCTTTGGATCAACAATAGCATCAGCCTTCGGCAAAAAATATGTCTTTTTTCCATCATGCTCCTCGAATGGAACCTCATGATGATCTGTCACAATAACTGTCATGCCAAGTTTTTTTGCTTCTTCAATTGCCTCAAATGCTGCAATTCCATTGTCGCATGTTAAAAGCACACTTGCTCCCTTTGCGTTTGCTTCCTCAACGATACGACTGTTTACACCGTAGCCTTCCATTACTCGATTTGGCGTAAAGATTGCTGCGCGGCCGCCAAGTTCTATAATAGCTTCTTTTAACAAAAGACCGGAGAAAATTCCATCATTATCAAAATCACTTGAGATTGCAATCAGTTCGTTGTTTGCAATCGCAGCCTCAAGCAAAGACGCGGCCTTATCTGCATCCTTCATAAGCGCAGGGTCACTTAGATAATCTAAATCTCCCTTTAAATAGCTTTCAATCTCCTCTTTTGTCTCAACACCTCGGTTTCTCATAATCCTTGCCGTTACCTGATTGATGCCGTATGCTTTGCTGATGGCTGCAAAATCTGCCTTTTTTGCGTACAGACGCCAGCGTTCCTTCTTCATAAATTTATTCCTTTCACTAATTCATTTTTCATGATGCGTTTTTTACTGACTACGCTTTATGACCACCAATCTGCTCATTTCTCTCCTTTGCAGTTGCGCCGTCAAGCAGATTCATTCCTTTTAAAATCGCATTTTTCCAAATTTCTTTTTAATCTGCAGCATTGCCTGCTGCATTTTCTTTTCCTTATCTAGCGCGGCTTTTTCTTCCTGTTCTTTTTTTTCTAATGCTTCATAATCTGTAAATAAATCAAGCTGCTGAGGCTTTTTTCTAGTTGGCTCTGAACCCTCTGGCACAACATGATTTGCTGTCAGACTAAGACGTCTCACAAGAAGATTTTGATCAATAATTGTATCGTAAAGCTTCAATACTGTCTCGGTTGCTAACTTTGCTGACGATGTAAATCGTCCGATATTGACACTGCCATGTGCGCTTTTTGGAATTTTTCTTCCATACCTATCTGTGACAATATCACCATGATACTGCTCACGGCGTTTTGGATCTGTTAAATTTTCAATATCATAGCCAATCGTTAAAACCATCTGATCAGTGACAAGACCTTTATCTACAAGCTGCAGCAAAAGCTGATCAGTCATTTCTTTTACAATCAAACGCGTTTTCTCTGCCGTATATGGGCAATGAAGCACCTGACCATTCTCTATGCTGCTTGACTGTGGACGATACGCCTTAATATGCGCAATCGTGCATGGCTCCCAGCCCCATGCATGATCAATTATAAGCTCTGCATTAACACCAAAAAGTCTGTACAGCAATTCTTCATTATGGAACTGATTAATCTTACCAACAGAACACCTTGCCACATCTCCCATTGTAAACATTCCATTTTGTTCAAGCTTTTTCGCCGTCTGTGGACCAATTCTCCAAAATCTGTGAGTGGGCGATGATCCCATAGTTTTTGTCTATAACTTTTTTCTGTAAGCATAGCAATTCTCACGCCATCACTATCTGCCGTAATGTGCTTTGCCTCGATATCCATTGCAATTTTAGCCAGATAAAGATTTGTTCCGATCCCTGCAGTAGCTGTAATTCCTGTTGTCTTTAATACATCTTTTATCATTTGACCTGCAAACTCATAAGCATTAAGCTCTGTCAAAATCAGATACTGCGTGATATCGACAAATACCTCATCAATCGAGTACGCATGTATATCCTCAGGCGCCACATATTTTAAATAAATATTATAAATTTTTGTGCTGTACTCCATATATTTTGCCATACGCGGCGGTGCAATAATATAGTCAATCTGATACTCAGGGTGCAAATCAAGCTCTTTTGCATTGCTTGAAGATCCTTCAAATAATCTTTTTGGTGCTTGGAAACGTCTTCTGGCATTTGCCTGTTTTACCATCTGCACAACCTCAAAAAGCCTTGCTCGTCCTCCTATGCCGTACTTTTTCAACGACGGAGATACTGCAAGGCAAATGGTTTTTTCAGTAAGTGCGGCATCTGCCACAACAAGATTTGTGCAAAGTGGGTCAAGACCACGCTCAACGCATTCAACCGATGCGAAGAATGATTTTAAGTCAACGCAAAGGTATGTTTTATTTTCAGCCATTTTAGTCATTATACTGCTCCATTTCAATATATGCTTCTGTTTGCTGTATTGATTTTTTCACTGTTTCTGTTACTGCTTTATCATACCCTCTAAGTGCAGCATATGCGCCAAACTGCGCAGCACGATCCGACAACGCCATTTGTGGGTGACGTTTCGATACGTGATGGGGAAGATCTATTATATCAGCATATTTGCTGGCACATCTGCTGGCACGTTGATCCACTTGATTTTTTTCTACTTGATTCATTTGATCGTTACTTGAAATCAATAGCTTTGCCTCCAGTCTTTGCATTGATGTCCAAAGTATAGCACTCTTTCTCGTGTCCGTCAAAGAATTGTTTGCCATTTTTAATGGTACAAGACCTTGATCTTATCTATTCTCCTCTATTTATTGGTTATTTTCATCATTGCTTGCATCTTCGCAAAATTTCCATTTTGTTCTAGCAATCTCTGATAGGTACCACTCTCTGCAATTCCACCATTTTCTATGTAATAAATTGCAGAAAATCCATCCATATACGAATCAAATATATCATGTGTAATCATAATTACGGTACATGACAGCGACAATATAAGCTTTACCATCTCATCGGTTGTCTCAATATCAAGAGAAGATGTCATCTCATCAATCAGAAGCGTATCACAATCACGAATAAGCGCCCGCGCAACTGCTATTCGTTTCTTTTGTCCGCCAGAAATATTTCCACCGCCCTCTGCCAACTCTGTGTTAATTCCATCTGGCAAAGAACTTACAAGTTCGGTCAACCCAACCTTTTCGATTGCAGACCATACTTCCTCATCCGAACAGCCAATGACAATTTCAGATATTGTTGCTATGAATCCAGACTACACGATCAACATGATCAAGCCAATTATTCGCAAGCTATCGAAACTTGAAATGGTCGAGGTCGCCGGAATCGTCTATCGGGGAACCTCTATCGCCAGAACCTTCAAACCAACCAAAACAGCTCATCTTGTTCTTCAAGATATTTTCCAACAGGAGTACCAGTCTTTCCGTGAGCTTTTTACGGATAACTCACTCTTGATATCTTTGGTAAAATCTGAATTTACAAAAAATCCAGAGAAGGAAGAAATTGATCGACTGGAAAGTATATTGGAAAACTTTAAGAAGAAGACTTCTGGGGGGGTATAAAATCTGGTCCATAGATGCGTTACTACAGAAATCGCAGATGCATTTTGCATTTAAAGTTCTGTAAAAAATATCAGGTCAAAATGAATCGGTCTGTTATTTTTTTCTATATTTTCAATTTTTATAAAGCTTATTATCTGCTTCCATTCGATATAAATATACATCTTCCAGTGTTGGGACAACCACCTTTTGCGTACCCCATCCAAATTGAAGCTGTTGTTCCTTCATCTGCTCACTTTCTGCGATTACGCGCACCAGAAGACCTTCTTTTGCGATATTCACATTGCTGACAAGAAGCACCTGTTCCAGCTGACTTAATTGATCTGACCGAATAATTACTTCCCAAACAAGCCCATCCATTTGTTCCACCAACTTTTCCGGTGTCTCTTTCTCCAACAATTTTCCGCCTCGCAGAAACAAGATTTCCTTTGCGATACATTCCACATCGCTGACTACATGCGTTGCGATCAGCACTATCTTATTCTCGGAAATGCTGCTGATATAGTTACGAATACGGATACGCTCTTTCGGGTCTAGACCTGCCGTTGGCTCATCCAGTATCAAAATCTGCGGTTCGTTTAGTAATGCCTGCGCAAGCAACACACGCTGCTTCATACCGCCAGAAAATCCGCCCAGTTTTCGATTTCTTGCCTTAGTCAGATTTACAACTTCAAGCAATTCCTCAATTCGTTTCCTCGACTCCTTTGCCTTCAGTCCTTTTAATGATGCAAAATAGCGCAAAAATTCTAGCGCAGAAAAACGATCATATAGACCCTGCTGTTGTGGCATGTAACCAAGCACATCACGGTAAGAAGCGCCCATTTTGGTCGCGCTAATACCGTTTACCAATATTTCACCCTCATCCGGCTCTAAATTTTGCGTAATCAGGTTCATTAAGGTCGATTTTCCAGCCCCATTTGGTCCAAGTAAACCATAAACGCCCGGCTCAAGCGCTGCCGAAAAATGATCGAGCGCTATTTTTCCTTTTTCATAGCTTTTTGTCAGATTTTTTAATTCCAGTTTCATCATCTTGCTCTCCTTTTTCTCTGATATGCGCGCCACGCGCCTGCTGTAAAAACAGATGCCACTGCTACAAGCAAAATTAGATATCCAATCTGTTCCCCAAAGCCTTGTTTCAATGTCTGCGTTCCAAACAGAAATACCTTTGCAAACCAAAGATCAAATATGTTTGACAACCCTGCTCCACTAATTACTACTGGAAGAACAAACAGTACAGCTCCCACTAACACCGCATACAGCCGGTTCTTCATCCGCACAGAAATCGACAAAAAACTAACCGCTGCACAGACCACACCCATCATCTGCATCACCGACGTCCACACCAAATATCCACGCACGGACAACTGTACATCTATTACTTGCGCCTGACGAATGCTTTGTAGCGGAACCTTCCATAAAGAAAAGTCATACATCTTTGATGCGGAAAACAAATGAATCACAGTAAATCCACCTGACACGATACATGCAATCACGACGCCCAACACATATTTTGCTACAAACAGCGGACGCCGTCCATTTTTCGTACAGAGAAGCATATTTTGCATCTCATTTTTGCGCTCTCCCGGGAAAATACCACTCAGTAATACGATTACTGCAAAAAGCAATACAGCGCCTCGATACTGATCCATACTGGCATTTTCAAACAGGTAACGCCCAATACTGTCATCCGTGAAAAACAGCTGAAGATCATGTGCTTCGCTCCAATTTACCAATGTATCTGCCTGTTCAATTGCACGCGTCAGTCCTGCTTCATTTTGCAGCATATGATCAATCATCGCACTAATTGACGCATACTGCTCGTTTGAAATTTCCTTTTTCTTCCATTTTTCAGTTAATTCGGCCTGACGCTGCCTTAGCTTATCAAATTGCTCCTTTTCCTGCTGCAATGCTTCTATCAGCGTCTGGTCTGCAATCCCCTCATATTTTTTCGCATATTCATGGTAAATTTTCTCGGTCTGCCCTACTGTCACTGGTGTTGTTCGCATACCGTATACCAAAAGGATTGCCACTATTATCATCATCCACACTATGCCATTTTTTATCAGCTGTTTTCGCCATTCCTGACCGACTACACTGGATGGATACCAGAGTCGTTCCCTTGCGGCTTCAATCCACTTTTGAATTTGCCCTGATGCGACTCTTAGCTTTCCCGGAATCCGTCTTCCTAGAAGACCACTGTCTGCTACACAGCCAATTACCACTACAAGCTGAAAGCAGCTATTCGCTGTCAACGCATTCACCGGTTTTCCGAACAAATTTATATTCCAATAACTTTCATATAATTGCGAACTCAAAAACCAGGCAACTGGATTTAAAAAATGAATCCACGAGTTTGCTGCGATCTCCGATACCTTCCAATAGCCCACAGCGCACAGCACCGCGCAAATACCGACTACCGCCAACACCGTCATTGTCGAATAAACCGATAAGAATAAGCATAGCATGAATGCCGTCAAGACAAGCACTGCAATTAAATGTCTCAGATAATAGTCGAGCAGATAGCCGCCCACTGTCAGTTGTCTTGCACTTTCATTTAATAAATTGACAGACTGCATCGGACGATTTAAATTTCCCATTCCATACAGCTTCCACGCGATTGCAACTTGACTCCCATACATAACAATTCCAAAAAGTAAAACCGCTGTCAGCGCTGTTGCAAATTTGGCAACAATCAGATAGCCATGTCCACGTCTACAGCTTCTAAGCAACCCAAACATATCATATGTGCGATCCTGAGATACCAAGACAATACAAATACCGAGTGCCAGTAAAATAAGAATTACTGATGAGATTTGTTCCTCCATCAGTGCTTCCACGCCCCAGTTCATACCAATTTCAAGTTTCGTTCCCTGTAGCTTTGCAAAATCTTCTACCGTCTTTTTGCCCTGTGCTTCCGCATACGGACGTCCTTCATAAAACGAACTGTCCTTCATCTGTTTATACTGTGCCTGAATGGATTCCAAATACGCCTGATACCCGCTGACATTTTGATATTGTTCAAGAAGTTCTGATATTACCTGTATTTTTGTCGTAAGCGCCAGTGGATTCTCCTCATATCCAGCCTGTCGATATTCGTCCAAGATATTTGGATTCTCCTCCACAAGCCCTTGCAGAAACCCCTCATCCACTTCCCCATTCAACGCAATCTGCACAAACTGAAAATTAGAAAGCATATTTAGCTGATCAGTCAAACATTCCTGTGCCTGCTCATTTGTCATATTCGCGGTTTCTTTCTGATACTTTGCAAAAAGAGGAACCGCTGCCACACAATCTTTCTTCTCTGTATACTGAGTATTAAGAAATAGACCAACATCTACAAAAATAAGCAATATCGCAATTCCGATCAACCATCTTTGACGCAGAAGCTTTTTCCATTCCGCTCTTATCATTTTTCTCCATCACCTCTCTGCCCTTGTAATCCATAATCAAACACCTACCAATCAGCGTTCAAAAGAATTTCCATTCATTCCCTTAGTCAACTGAATTAGCGTAGCTTCCTGTGTTGCAATTTTATCGCGTTCAATCACACCTATTACGTCCTGTGAAACATTATCTTGTACCTGCTCCCAGTATACAAAAGCATACTTTTCATCTGCACTTACGATATCCACATCATCATACGGATACAAATCAATTTTCTGCACAAACGTTCCATTGTGATCATAAATTTCAAACCAATTTTCATTCTCATTATTACGATCTGGCCATGTATATCCATACAAATCATCCCATTTATATACCTTTCTAGGGAACTCTCCTACAAATTGAGCTTCATCCTCCAGATCAAAGCCTTTTTCCCATACTTTACGAATCTCCGCCTTTGAATCATAGTAAGTCAAATAAATTTCATCCTGATAAATATTCTGAATGCTTAATAAAACATCTTCCTTCTTATACTCATCAGGATTCGTTATCCATTCCTCTGCTTGTGGCTGATACAAATATAAATTTGTTCGCATAGGCAATTTCTCAAAGTCAATGTTGTCCTCATTTGTCCAGTCAATAATTTCTTCACATCCATTCTCACTTACATATAACCAATCTCCGATTCCCTGCAACGTATCTATATATCCACTATACAAATCACTTTGCCAAATCTGTTTGTTATCCTTTCCGTCTAATGACATCTGCCATATCGAAAACTGATAATTTCCATCTTCCTGTGCATCTTCCATGGTATAGTAAATCTTGTCTTGAAATATCGTATAGTTTACCGAACCTGCCTCTGGAATTTCTGCTATAATCTCCTTACCTGACCCATCCTTTTCCACTCTCCATATTGGCATCATCTTTTCCCCGGTCCTTGAATCCTCTCTTGGCCATGTAGAAAGCACATAGAATCCATCATCTACTTCGTACATTTTTCGAGATGCATCTCGAATCATCGCAACGCAATCCTCTGTTGTATGACTGCAATTAGGACGACTACACAATGGCACAGCCTGTTTTGTAACATCACCATTCCAAAAATATAAATGACCACCACATAAGAAATAATATCCATTATCAGCTGGAAGCACATAGTTAAGCCCTCCATTTTCTGCATTAAAACTTTCTTTTCCAAATGCAATCTGTGTCATTGTCATGCTCATTCCCACTATTGCTGCGACGGCAAACATTCTTCTCTTAAATTTTGTTTTCTTTTCCATAAGCGCTCCTTTTCTCTTTGATTTTTAATAGATGTTTGCAAAATGCTACTGATTGTCTAATGTATTATTTCTGTTTCTATTATTTATACTTCTCTAATAAAAAATTTTTAAGTTCAAGAAAAGCGTCTAATCCCTCTGTATCAACAGCAAAAAATTCATTATCAGAAACTTCCTTATATGGAACATAAGTTGATTCTCCTGATACCGGATAAATCACATTGTCATGTACCTCATAACTAAATACTGATGCAATAGCATGATCTTTTGGTAACTGAAATACTTCTATTCCATCTTTTGTGTATCCAATTGATTCAGATAAAAATACCAAATATTCTGCACCATATTTCATAAAATTTACAAAACTCAAATTCATCTCTTTTCTGGCAACACTTGCTTTCCACCGATCAAAAGTAATATAAATTTCAGAACCACTTGCTAAATTTTCACCTGAAAAAACTTGTTCAATACGAACCTTCTGTTGCCATCCTTTAAAAAAGAACTCTGGGGGATCAACAGGCGTAACTTTTAAATGATGGGGATTCTGGAAGTATTTTTTTTAATATCTCACAATCTTGAATTGCAAACGAAGTAGGAATTTCAGCAACTGAAAAATCATTTATGAAATTAGGATCTACAGTGATATTCGTATAAGTATCGAGTTTTCCTCTTCCAAATATGCCAAATCCGAATACTAAAAGCACTGTAACTGTAACACAAAAGCGATATTTCATAATTGTCACCTCCTATCAACGATAGAACCATTTTCTAAGAAAAAGACATGATCAGCAAGAATCTCAATATCGTCTTCATTATGACTTGCCAATAAAATTAAAACTCCTCGTTTTTTCTCTGATTCGATCAGTTGTCTTACTCGCTCAACAGATTCACGATCTAACGCATTTGTTGGTTCATCTAACATAAGAATATCTGGATGTTCCATGACTGCTTGCGCAATAGCTAAGCGCTGCTTCATGCCGAGAGAATATTTTCCATATTTTCGTTTGTCGCCAGGATCAAGCCCAACACTTTCCAATGCGGCTATAATATCAGATTTACCTGCTTTTCCTGTGAACTTTGCTAAATAAAGCAAGTTTTCATATCCAGTCAAATTCGGATAAAGTGAGACATTCTCCAAAAGTATGCCCAAATTGGGCAGCACTGAAAAATCTTTTCTTACTATTTTTTCATCTAATTTAACCACACCAGATGTAACCGACATCAATCCCGAAAGCGCCCGAAACAACATTGTCTTTCCCGACCCATTCGGTCCTACAAATCCATAAATATTACCACTTTTAAGATCAAGATCAATATTTGATAAAACTGTTTTTCCTTTAATTTTTTTCCCAACATTTGTAGCTGTCAACCTCATTCTACATTCCTCCAAATTCCAAATCTGAAATAATTAGATCACATTTATGTACATAATGTCCGCCGATCACAAGAATCAACACCATAATCGCAATTAAATAGAAGATCGTTCCAGAAAGCGACATCACATTCCACGGTGCATGAATTGCCTCATTCAACCCTCGAAGCGATGAATATTGCCATCCTATAACCAAGTGAGCAATCGGATTGATATTAAGCACAGTACAAAATAGTGTACCGTTGCTTTCTAATGAATTTAATAGTCTAATACAGGTAACGCAAATAAGTTGAGCTACAATTATGATCATAAACGCATTTCCGCTGCCGAGTAAAATAGCTAATATATTAACTAGCAATGTCATTGAAAATGACCACAAACTATAAATACCAATATGAATTATCAGTAACCCCCATCCTGTGGCTGTCCATATCACATTATATCGAAAACAAGTAACAATAACAGAAATCGCAACTAGAAATACCTGATACATCAGCGTAAAACGTGCAATGACAATACACTCTTTTGCATACCATGCAATGCGATTCGGCGTTCTTGAAAAAATATAAACGCTTGCTGTACAAAAATGCTGATATAAACTTGTTCCAACATACAACTCAAAAAGAAAGGTTGGAAGCAATTTCGAGCTAAACGAAAGCAGCTCTGGGAGCGATGAAAAACCAAGTGAAAATTCTCCTCTCGAACCACTGAGTTGCAAAATCAACTCAGAAAGTGTAATTTGTCCATTATAAGGATTGATATAGGTAAAAGCTAATAAACTTCCACAGCAAAATCCCATTAATAAAAGAAATGTAATTTCTTTATGCTTCATAGCTGATCCCCTCTTCCCTTAATAACCGAACAAACAATTGAAATTATAAATAGTATGATCAGAAAACTAATAAAGAAAACGTTATTCTTTACATGGTCATCAAATAAAAAAATGTAATTGTACCAATTAACAACAAATGGTAATTTATCTGTTATTTTAGGCATATACACAGGAATATTCAACAAAATATATACTGGTAAAAATAAAAGTATTTTAAAACGGAATGATATAATTCCAGATAATGCAACTGTAAACATTCCTATAATCCCTGAAGTAACACCCCAAAAGAGAATTCCAACGAAGGTGTAAAGATATGAATTCATATGAAAAAGAGCTGGAAACATGTAATTACTCGTCAGTTCTATATAATCAGGCGAATAGCGATTTAGGTCTACAAAATCTCCACTAGCAGCCAATGGAAAAGACACACAATTAAGGCCAAATTCAATAAGAAAAGGGATCGTAAAAACGATCATAGTTGCAAAAAAAGCAGCAATTATTTTGCCCAAATAGTATTGAGTGCCTCCAATTCGAGCAATAAGCACACAATCAGTTTTTCATTTTTTTCTCTGAAAGCAATGTAAAACCAGCCGGACAAACGATAAGGATGGGATATAGCTGAATCAAAAGCAGCATAATATCCATATTATCATAAACTTGATCATAACTCAACGCGAGCAGTTTTGCAGGATGATACATCTCAATAATATCACTGCCTTGAAAAGCCAGAACATTTGATCTAAAATTCAAAAATACTATTGATAAAAGAACGAAGAATACTGCAAGCGACATATTTTGTCTTAGTATAAATGACGTTTGATGCTTAATTATTTTTAACATAAAAGCCTCCTTCCGTGCAATGCGATTCGCATCAATAAACTGTAAATTTTATCGTTAAAAATATTGTATTGTTTCGATTGTTTGCAAATTTCTCTTAATAAAAGTATATTATTGCCTATATGTTTTGTCAATATTGAACTAGTCACTTTCCATGAACAATCTTCAGGAGAGTATGTTGGAAAAGCGATTTCAGCTTTTTAACGCACTCACAGAAGCGCCAGCATTTTTCTTTCTGTTTTTGTGGTTGTCATTAGTGTCAGCATTTATCTTTTTTCTTATTATTTCACTTTACGAGGCGTTTCCACTCCATCTGAAGCAAAAAATAATGAGATTTTTACCTTAACTAATGAAAATTCTTATGGAATCTCAAATGGCGATGGGACATATGACCTTTATCTTTATGGAGAATATATCGAGACTGTTGATTCTCTCATGGGGTATGATTACGTTCCTATTTATAACAGTTTAGAGGACGTTCCGCAAAATTAACCAATATATTGCCAATATTTCGTTTTCATCTCAAACGCATAACAGACCGGAATCAACCGACCTGTTATGCGTTTGATATTACTTTCTTTTCTTATTTACGTCCAAATACAAAATCCTATCATCTGCCTGTCCGAATCTCCGCATCCCAGAAATAAAAGACGATTTTCATATCTATAAGCAAGACAATCACCGCTTCCATATAATAACGCGCTGTTCCTCCATTTGCAAAAATAAGCTCTGGAAGAAACAGCCCCAGCCATGTCCATGTTGACAGATCAATCCCCAGCCAATATAAAAAGCATGGCATCAGAAAGAACAAAAAACAAAGAATTGCTGCCGATGCAGGATTTAAACGATAGGCAAGCAGCGAAACGACGATGCAAACACTGATAACCGTAAAATACTGCAATATAGTTTTTATTAAAAAGGCATGACGAATTGAAATCGAAAGTTCAAACTTTTCATAACCGATAACGGTATTTAAGGATAGTTCCATTGGAATGCGCTCGATATTTTTCAATAATACAGAATCATACGGTACATACAAAATTGCAATGATCACGGATGCCAGCACTATCATCTGCATCAGCTTACACATAGCAACCGGGCGTTTTCCAAACTTTGTACTCTGCAAAAGGAGACTGCTTTCGGATTGTCGTTCAATGCCAAATAACGCAGTCGCACCCAGAAGAAAAACAGCTGCAAAAATCATTGCAAAAATTGCCTGTTTCTTATTATCCTGAAACAAATAGGCCAACTGGTCAACATCTACGAATCCAGCCTTTTCTCCCAACGAAAGATGCTTTTCAATCACCGCAGCCTGCTCCATTACACGCTGGAAGCCTTTTTTTCTGGTATCGCTCAAAAGCTGGCGATACATCTGCCATTTTTCATATTCGTCCTCTGAGAGTTCTCCCTGTTCGTACTGCTGTCTCTTTTGAACGGCTTCTTCATCTTCCATATTTAAGAGTTGCTGTTCCTGTTGCAGGTAATCTCTGCTCTCCTGCGTGTACGCTCCGCTTAACTTCTCGATATAATATTGATATACTTGTTGATCTGTATTTCCTTTGTGTGACTCAATATCCGGCAACAGGCGAGTACTGAAAAATAAAAGTAAGACAATTATAACTGCCATTGCGCCCAATTTGTATAGTTTATAGCCTTCATGCCAAAATAATCCCCTATGCTGTGCACAAGCTTTGCCATGCTATTTGCCACTATTGAAAACAACGAGGCAGCTTTCCTGATTCTCTCGTCTCTTTGCTGAAACTAATGCAGGACACCACTGGCAGTAGAATGATGCCACACAGCACAAGCAGTAGCTTTCCTGTTACCACAGAAAATGGCTGTGATAAAATGTTGAGATTATGATACTCACAAAACCATGCCTTCGCATCAATCACAGCTGCCAGATTCAAATATTTTAACGAATTCCATTTGGATACACTGTTAATCTGCTTGTAGGCAAGATATTCCAGACAAATAACTACCACACATGCGCTCGCTGCAATGCCAAATCGCCATCTTCTTGTAAGCATTGCCATGATAACGGATGCATAAAACAATGCAGCTAACACCTTAACACCCAAATAAAGAATCAAATACTGCTGTATGCTTATGGGATATGGACAATTGCGAAAGCTTGGGATGGAAATAAGGGTCAGCGTCATATCTCCCGTTCCATACATCAAAATGGCAAGTACAATCTGACTTCCATATAACAAAATGGCAAGCAACACAGCAAAGCAAAAATAAACAATGGTCTTTGCCAGTGCCATCTCCAGATGACCTCTTTTCGTGCTTTCAAGCAACTGATACAGCCCCGCCTCTTTTTCTTTCCGAAAAATTGCCCAGCCTAGAAACAACAGCAACCCAGGCACAATCACATCTGCCAATGCGCTGTCTGACCATGCATCTGCCGCATCGGAATAGGTTAGCCCCGGCTGTACTGCACTCATCTTTTCATACGCTTCTGCGGTTTTCTGTATGTTTTTCTGAGAAAAAGAATCCACATCCGAAAACAATGATAGCTTTGACATGGACTGTGCCTGTGTTTTTACGCTCTCCAAAAACTCCTCATAGGATATTGCATAATTGACACGTTCCAATAGTTCAGTGAATGCCTGATACTTCTGCTGTGTCTGCTGGATATCTGTCTTTTCGTTCGCGTTTTCCTGAAGGCGTTTATTCCAATCAACCTCTGGTGCATTCATCTGTAACAGCTCGAATGCCATATCGGAATCTCCATATGCTGCCGAGAGCAGAAAGCTTTGCCATGCACTTTCTTCCTGTAGCCATTGTCTGGCTGTCTCTGCATCCATTTTCTCTACTGTTGTAAGTGCATCCTCATAATATTCCCGATAGGATTCATTCCGCTGCCAGGCATAACTATCAGCATTTTTCCATTGATATCCAAGCACAATGCACATGCTCAATACTACTACCAACAGCACGCTTTTATCCGATATCATTTTTTTCCATTCATACCATACCTGCTTCATACGTAACTTCCCCCATGACACATTATTTGTCTTTTTCTCTTTTTGCTTCTGATGTCATGTGATACAAATATACTTCTTCCATGCCTGCCCTTACTGCATGTTTTTCTCTTTTGATTTCTTCGTCGATTCCAACTGCTCGAACGATAATGCCTTCTTTGCCCACTGACAAATTGCTTACCAGATATTCTTTTTGTATCGACACCACTTCATTTTCCTGTGCCACAAACTCCCAAACTAGTCCATCCATTTCTGCAATCAGTTTTGGGACCTCATCCTGACGGACAATCTCGCCGCGTTTGATCAGAATCATCTCTTTTGCAATACACTCAACATCGGAAACGACATGCGTTGCAAAAAATTACGATGCATTCTCTTGACAGTTCACTGACAAAATTACGAATGTTAATTCGCTCTTTTGGGTCAAGACCTGCTGTCGGCTCATCTAACACCAGAATATCCGGGCTATTCATGACGGCCTGTGCAATCAACAGACGCTGTTTCATACCGCCAGAATATCCGCCGATCTTTCGATCTGATACTTCTGTCAGATTCATCTGTTCCAGCAGATCGTTAATCTTGTATTTTGCTTCCCGATGCGATAAGCCCTTTAGCGTTGCCATGTACCACAAAAAACGCCGTCCGGTAAACTGATTATACAGCCCCTGCTGCTGAGGCATGTAACCCAAGCGATCACGATAAGCTCTGCCCAATTCCTTGATATCGCTTCCATTAAACAGTACCTTACCACCTGACGGCTGCATATTTCCGGTAATGATTTTCATCAACGTAGATTTTCCGGCTCCGTTCGGACCAAGCAGTCCGTAAATTCCCGGCGTAAGCGTCAATGAAATTCGATTCAACGCTGTTTTCTTATTTGGATAGGTGTGTATTACATCTTTTATCTCCAGTTCCATCTTCTCTCTCACTTCCCTCCACATCTGTTCTGACATATTCTAGCAAAATCTGTCTTAATAAAATCTGTTTTAATAAAACATTCTAATAAAACCTGTTCTAATAAAATTGATTTCGATAATGATTCTTGAAAAAAGATTATGGCTCCATACAATTAAATGTTGCTCCATTCTCAAGGAAATCCGACTTTTTCACCCAATATACACTGTCTGTTCCTCCGTCCAGCTCAGCGCACTGATAAAATAAATATTCATCGTCCACACCGATACACTGGAAAAGTGGCATTCCCGGCAAGACAGATGCCGCTTCCAGTTCTCCACTTTCTTTATTAAAGGCTGCAACAATCGGGTCAATCTCGGTCATTCCATACACATATAAGTGCGTATCGTCTGTAGAAATCCAACTATATAAATCGCCGGTTGTATTTGCATCAAAGCCAAGGTTTTTAAGAGAATCCATCGTCAACAGTTTACTTTCTGTTGTTGATTCAAGCATCGCATTGACATTCTCTGCATATAGACCATCCTCTTTTAACGTACACTGAAGAAATGTATCATTCTCAGTTGGAAGGAACATGCTCTGCCAATTTGCTTTTTTCACCTGTGCTTTGCTCGTCTTTGTATCATAAATGATGAGACTGGATTCTTCTGTATCGGCAAGCTTCGTCTGAATATATACAAGATCTCCATATGGATATACACGAAGCACTGCATCCATACTGGAAAGTGTTGCGATTGTCTCTGGTTCTTTTTTCCCTAACTCAAGACGATTAACGGTTTCGGTGCCAATGAGTGTTTCCGGGTTAGTTTCTCTTGATATGTAATACAAGCTGCCACGATGAAAGGCAAAACTATATGCATTCTCCATCTGGTAATCCATCTGCTCACGACTGCTTCCATCTGGTGCAAGCTCCAGCAGATATTCCTTTTCACGGTAATCCGCATCCATTTCTGTATCAAAATAAACCGATGATGTATTGGCATACAGCTTTCCATCATAATATTGCAATCCATCATTCACACTGCCATAAGCCACATATGCTGTGCATTCACTTCGCTTCTCGCTGTCTGTTTCTTTGTCATGAAGGCAATCCGGACGATTACATAGTGCAATCAATGTCTGTGTCTCAAAATCGCAATAATACACGAAATCACCTAAGCGGACATAGTAGCCCTTAGGTCCTTTGGCAAATGCAGAAACTGTATGCGAAGTCTGATAGGACCAATCCCAGTCCGTCTCTGAATCAAAGCTGTCAATTCCTGTTGATTCTACAGAAAAAGTATCATCGTAATTTTCGACTGCAAGTGTATAATTACTTTCCTTTATTACATGTTCCGTTGACATTTCCTCTGCCACAACATTCTTTACCGTATAAAATGCATTAAACGATAATGCTGTCACTGCACCCATAGAGAAAGCTGCCGCCATTCTTACCTTAAATTTTGTGTTCTTTTTCATAAATTCTCCTTTTCTTTTTGATTACTGTTTTGTGTCTTTATTTTATCATCACCTATATATTAACGACGACTATTCCTTTTAAATGTCAAACTACCACATTTTTCCAGAGTATTTACAAATCTATCTTAATTAAGAGTATAGTTTTACCAGTATGTTTTGTCAATAACTTTGTGTTTTCTACTCAATTTTCATTGATTTTCCTAGCTCTTTCAGCAACTTTGCTTTTTTATTTAATTTTCATTGACTACCCACTTACAATTTACTCTATCATTTTGCCTGAAAAAAATAAAAGACCAGAATGAACCTCGCCTATTATTTTTATAAAATTTTTCAGAATAAGGACATTGAAGATACATAAAAATGCTTTGGTCATTTGACATTTTGATTATTTCTTATGTATCTATTTTTAATCGTTTGTAGATTGCATTGCTACCTTGACGCAACATTTCTTATGATAAAAAGCAATGCCGTATTTCAATATTTTCTGATATCCCTGATTACACAATTCTTGTCCGTAATTTCGATCTTCAATCTGCTGCAATGCATCTTGGCAATCCTTATCAAGCGATTTCTCATTTTTGCTATACTTTAATTCAATTACAATTCCAACCCGACTCTCTTGACCTTTCGTCTTAATAAGAATATCACTAAAGCCATCACCAGATTCCCGATTAGACAAGATTTCCCAATCTCGTCTGAATCCGAGAATTCCAATCATCAATCCATGATAAAAATTCTCGTGAAGTGATCTTGCAAAATTGTCACGCACACTGATTGTTTTTCCCATATATTCGATTAACAGTCGCTCAACAGCTTCTGCATCCGCACTTAGAATTGCATTGCAAAAACTTCTGAGCAGTTCTCCATTTCCGGAAACCTCTTTACGAAACAGCGCCAAAATACGTTCAATTATGATATTGCGAATCTCTCGATTTGGAACAGCGAGGCTATAATATCCATTGCCAATATACCCACGCTGTGTCAGATAACCAGTCATAAAAAGCGTACTCCACAGATTATCAATATTAGAATACAAATCTTTGTATGTCACCATCTCATCTACCCTTTGAGTGATAACCTCACCATTCACCAAACGTTCCAAAACATCTTTTGTAAGCATTCCGTTATCGCTAATGTTGTCAATAAAGTGATTGATAACATCATTACCACTGGTATTCATCCAATAGTTTTTCGGAGCGGCATTTTGGTTTTCTCTATGATCTTTACAATAATTTACAACATCCCATGGGCAATATACATCTGCATTTCCAAAACGATAACCATCATACCACTCTTTTACTTCCTCATAATGACTGCTTAACCCATAATATGAGAGCATTTCCTGTACTTCCTCACTGGTAAAGCCAAAAGTTTCATCAAATTCATTATCTGTGATTGAATATACCGTAAAATTATTCAATCCAGTGAATATACTTTCCTTGGCAATGCGCAAACATCCAGTTAAAACCGCAAACGCAAGGCTCGCATTCGTTTTCAATACATTGCCAAATAAATTACGAAGTAAAAGAACCATTTTATCATAAAAATTATTCTCATATGCCTTAGCTAAAGGTACGTCATATTCATCAATGAGTACAACAACTTTTTGACCATAATGTTTTTCCAATAATGTTGTAAGCTTTTTTAAACTCATTGCTAACACTGCTGGCTGCATTTCCATATCAATTAAAGTCTCATAACGCATCTTATCAATTTTGGTAAGTTTTTCACTATCCAATAAAAACTGAAAACATTCTGCCTCATCATTTATAATTTGCACCATCAAACGATATGCTTCATCGTAGTTTGCTGCATCTGCGCCTTTTAAGCTAATTGAAATCACTGGATACTTTCCCATATATCGTTCACGCAATCTTCAAAAAAAGACACTGCATGTCTCCATACAGTGTCTTAATAATCTAGCATTCTTATGATATTCTGTTTTTATCTTCCGAACTTTTCAGCAACGTCCTCTTCTCCGAAGCATTCACTGATCGGTGCACCTGGTGCTACCATTGGGAATACCTTGTCGTCCTTGTCAATCTGAGCATCAATTACTACTGGAATATTCAGCTCGATTGCTTCCTTAACTGCATTATCAAACTCTTCGCATGTGCTTACTGTGTAGCCCTTTGCTCCAAGACCCTCTGCTACCTTTGCAAAGTCAACGCGGTCATTTAACACTGTCTGAGAATAACGCTGTCCGTAGAACAGATCCTGCCACTGACGTACCATACCAAGCACGTGGTTGTTTACAACGACCTCTATAACTGGGATATTATATCGAGTTGCTGTTGCAATCTCATTCATATTCATACGGAAGCAGCCATCTCCTGCGATATTGAATACAAGCTTATCCTTACGAGCCATCTTTGCACCAATCGCAGCGCCAAGACCATAGCCCATAGTTCCAAGTCCGCCTGATGTTAAAAGCTGTCTCGGTGCCTTATACTTATAATACTGTGCTGCCCACATCTGGTGCTGTCCTACCTCAGTAGAGATAATAGCATCGCCATGTGTTGCCTCATAGATTTTTTCGATAATATAAGGACCAGTCAGAACACCCTTATGATAAGTCATCGGATGTGCTTCCTCATAACTCTTAACTTCTGTAATCCACTCATTATGATTCATCTGAGGAAGCTTTTCATTTAACTTTTCTAAGATAACCTTGACATCACCGATAACACTTGCATCTGTTTTGATGTTCTTATTGATCTCTGCCGGATCTACATCAAACTGCAGAATCTTTGCATTTGCGGCAAATTTCTTTGCATTTCCATACACACGATCACTGAAGCGTGCTCCGACAACTACAAGAAGGTCACACTGGCTTACTCCATAGTTTGATGCCTTTGTTCCATGCATACCAAGCATACCTGTATACAAAGGATCAGTACCGTTGAAGGCACCCTTGCCCATTAATGTATCCGCAACTGGAGAATCAATCTTATGAACAAACTCATTAAGCTGTGCGTCTGCACCTGATGCAATTGCACCGCCTCCGACAAAAACGTATGGCTTCTTTGATGCCTCAATCATCTTGACTGCAGTTTCAATATCTTCTGCCTTAATGCGATCTGTAATACGTTTAACCTGCTCTGGCTCTTTACGCTCATATTCTGCCTTATTTGCAGTAACATCCTTTGTAATATCAATAAGCACCGGACCCGGACGTCCTTCCTTTGCAATCTTGAATGCACGACGAACTGTATCAGCCAGTTTATTGACATCCTTTACGATGAAATTATGCTTTGTGATCGGCATTGTAACACCAGCGATATCGATCTCCTGGAAGGAATCTCTTCCCAGAAGTGAAACAGCAACGTTACATGTAATTGCAATAATCGGAATAGAATCCATGTAAGCTGTTGCAATTCCCGTTACCAGATTGGTAGCACCTGGGCCAGATGTGGCCATGCAGACACCTACCTTTCCGGTTGCCCTTGCATAGCCGTCTGCTGCATGAGACGCGCCCTGCTCATGGGAGGTTAAAATATGTGTAATTTCATCCGAATGCTTGTAAAGAGCATCATATACATTCAGAATGCAGCCGCCCGGATAACCAAACACGGTATCTACGCCCTGTTCCCTTAAACACTGTACTAAAATTTCAGAACCTGTTAACTCCATATTTATTTTCCCTTCCTTATATCTGTCTTATCTATGTTTTATATCAGAAAACCAGCTTATTTATTAGTTCCCGGAACCTGCAAAACTGCACCCTTACTTGCATCAGTTACAAGTGCCGCGTAGCGTGCCAGATAACCAGTTGTTACCTTTGGCTCTCTTGGTGTCCATGCTGCCTTTCTTCTTGCCATCTCCTCGTCAGAAACACGCACATTCAAAGTGTTTGCCGGAATATTGATCTCGATGATATCTCCTTCTTCAACAAGTGCAATTGGACCGCCGACAGCTGCCTCTGGGCATACATGTCCGATGCTTGCTCCTCTTGAAGCACCTGAAAAACGTCCATCTGTAATCAATGCAACACTGGAACCAAGTCCCATACCTGCAATTGCAGAAGTCGGATTTAACATTTCTCTCATACCAGGGCCACCCTTTGGTCCCTCGTAACGGATGACTACAACATCACCTGCAACGATTTTTCCGCCCTTGATTGCTGCGATTGCATCATCCTCACAGTCAAATACACGAGCCGGTCCCTCATGAACCATCATCTCTGGTGCAACTGCTGAACGCTTTACAACACCTGAATCTGGTGCCAAATTACCCTTTAATACAGCAATTCCGCCAGTCTGGCTATATGGATTATCGATTGGACGAATAACCTCAGGGTCCTTATTCACAACGTTTGCAATGTTCTCTCCAACTGTCTTTCCTGTAACTGTAATACAATCAAGATTTAACAGATTCTTCTTTGACAGCTCATTCATAACGGCGTAAACACCGCCTGCTTCATTTAACTGCTCCATATAAGTATGACCTGCCGGAGCTAAGTGACACAGATTCGGAGTCTTTGCACTAATGCCGTTTGCGATATCAACGTTTAAAGCTACGCCAGCCTCTCTTGCGATTGCCGGAAGATGAAGCATACTGTTTGTAGAGCATCCAAGTGCCATATCAACAGTCAGCGCATTGACAAATGCCTTCTCTGTCATAATATCTCTTGGGCAAATATTCTTTTCAATCATCTCCATAACTTTCATACCAGCGTGCTTTGCAAGCTTAATTCTCTCAGAATAAACAGCTGGAATTGTTCCGTTGCCCTGAAGACCCATACCAAGTGCCTCTGTCAGACAGTTCATGGAGTTTGCAGTATACATACCAGAGCAGGAACCGCATGTTGGACATGTCTTGCACTCATACTCATATACATCTTCTTCCGTCATCTTGCCTGCTGCATAAGCACCAACTGCCTCAAACATGGAGGAAAGACTTGTTCTCTGTCCCTTTACATGACCTGCAAGCATCGGACCACCGCTGACAAATACAGTCGGGATATTGATTCTGGCTGCTGCCATTAACAGACCAGGTACGTTTTTGTCACAGTTTGGAACCATAACAAGACCATCAAACTGGTGTGCCATTGCCATACACTCGGTAGAATCTGCAATCAGATCTCTCGTAACAAGAGAATACTTCATACCAACGTGTCCCATTGCAATACCATCGCAGACAGCGATAGCCGGGAATACAACCGGCACGCCTCCTGCCATTGCTACGCCTAATTTAACGGCTTCTACAATCTTGTCCAGGTTCATATGACCTGGAACAATCTCATTATAGGAGCTGACAATACCAATCATTGGCTTGTCCATCTCTTCCTTTGTAAATCCTAATGCATTAAACAGTGATCTATGAGGTGCCTGCTGCATTCCTTTTTTTACATTGTCACTTCTCATGTTTTTAACCCCTTCCAAATTTGTTAACCAAGAATTTTTTCTGCAATCAGATCGCCCATAGAAACTGTGCCAACCTGTGTCATACCCTCTGACATGATATCAACTGTGCGGTAGCCTGCCTTAAGTACCTCTTCTACTGCTGTCTCAACTGCCTTTGCTTCTTCATCAAGATCGAAAGAGTATCTAAGCAGCATGGCAGCAGATAAAATTGTCGCAATCGGGTTTGCAATTCCCTTACCTGCAATATCTGGTGCAGAGCCATGGCTTGGTTCATAAAGTCCAAGCTTTCCTGCACCAAGGCTTGCTGATGATAACATGCCAATGGAACCTGTAATCATACTTGCCTCATCAGAAAGAATATCACCAAACATGTTCTCTGTCAAAATAACATCAAACTGTCTCGGATTCATAACAAGCTGCATGGCACAGTTATCAACAAGCATATGCTTTACTGTTACATCAGGATAATCCTTTGCAACTTCATCAACAACTGCTCTCCAAAGTCTTGAAGTGTCAAGAACATTTGCTTTGTCAACGCTTGTTACATTTTTTCCGCGCTTTCTTGCAACCTCAAATGCTTTAACTGCAATCCTTTTAATCTCATTCTCATCGTATGCCATAATATCAGTTGACTTACGAATGCCATCAATTTCCTCTGTCTTATGTTCACCGAAGTATACGCCTCCGGTCAGCTCTCTCATCATAACAATATCAAATCCATCGCCGATAATCTCTGGCTTTAATGGACAAGCATCTTTTAATTGTGAAAACAGCTTTGCCGGACGGATATTTGCAAACAGACCAAGACCTTTACGAATCTTTAACAGACCTGCCTCCGGACGCAAATTTGGTGCTACCTGATACCATCTTGAGTTTCCGACGTTTCCGCCTACTGCACCTAAAAGCACGGCATCACTAGCCTTTGCCTTTTCAAGTGATTCTTCGGTCAGCGGTTCGCCATACGCATCAATTGAGCAGCCGCCCATAAGAAGCGTCTCGTATTCAAACTCATGTCCATATTTTTTTGCTACGGTATCCAGTACCTTTTTGGCCTCAGCCACAATCTCAGGACCAATTCCGTCTCCTGGTATCAATGCAATCTTACCTGTCATCCTGTATCCTTTCCAACAGCAAAAGCTGTCTGCAAAAAGTTCTTTTTTATCATAATGAAAGTACAAGCACCTTTCAGCACTTGTACTTCCCTATGTTAGTATATTTTGACATTTTTTTCAAGAGAACAAACTTCGTTCCACAAATAGCATCAATAATCAATTAAATTACATCAAGTTTTTTGAAGCAATACACTACTTTGGGATAAAAAGCAATAGGTTATTTGCTCTTATATATCATTATTCATTGATACGCTCAAACACCATTTCATAACCGTCACTTCCAAAGTTTAAGCTTCGGTTCACACGGCTGATTGTCGCAGTAGATGCACCTGTTTTCTGTGCAATCTCAAGATATGTGTTTTTCTGGCGCAGCATAGCTGCTACCTCAAAGCGCTGTGCGATAGACTGAAGTTCATTGACGGTACATACATCTTCAAAAAAAGCATAACACTCATCAAGATTTTTTAATGTGAGAATTGCTTGAAACAAATGATCTGTTTCAGGGTTTTTAACTTTTTTTATTCATTCTGGTTTCCGTGTGCTCAAACAATATATTATTAAAGCACACACCCTCTCCTTTCTACATTCCTGTTTTTATTTTTTCTGGTTTTTAATTAGATTTTTAACCCTATGCATGTATTTTGACACGCTAAAGCGAAAAGTCAAGTCTTTTTGATAAAATTTAATCTTTTCATTTGTACTACTGTTTAAGTTTGCTCCATTTTCTTCATCTAAATGAAAACCTTCTGGTGATACCTTCTGCTCTCCGCACACATCCATACCTAGAAATATAGCACCTGACTTCTTTGCATCTGTCAAAAAACAAAGAATCTGTGAAAGCTGCATGGTTCCCTGGCTCCAGTCCGTAGCTGCTTCTTCTTTGTTTAATACATCCTTATCAAGAGAAATATATACAGGCCACTTTGAAAGTTCCTTACACAAAGCTTCCTTTTGCTGTTCAAATTCAGCCTCTGTCACCCATGTGATGCGAGAATCTTTTAAAAGCTGCTCTGCTGTTTTATCCTCATCTGCCGGACCTACTAATACTGCCTTTTTTAAATTAGGAAGATTTTCTAATGCATGAAGAACCCAGCTTCCACATGTTAAAAGACCGCCGCCAAATGCGCTCTCCATACAGTCTGAATGATGGTCAAATAAAAGAAGGCTAAATGGCTGATTTATGCGCTGCAAAAACAAAAGACTGACATAATGATAGTCGCCTGAATCAATAAAATGAAGCGCATTCACTGGAATATGCGCCAAACGCTTTTCAAGCTCTGTTTTCGCCTCATCACTGCAAAAATACAGACTTCCTAAAATATCAGTGCAGTCTGTATATATACAGTCTAAGCCTGGCTTATTTAAAATATTGTCTGTTTCTTCTATGTCTTTTGCTTTCCAAAAGGACTGACTGTCATAGGCACCTGACAAAGAAATCATATAATAAGGATTTTTGCTCACGCTGTTTTTTCCTTTCTTATCTATTATTCCATACATTTTTTAGATAATCTCTTACTTCAAGCAGATCTGGCAAAATTATTTCGGCAAGACTTTGCATTTCTTCATTTGGTTCAAGAAGATCAGGCACCATAATAGGATGAAGACCTGCCGCATGGAGTGAACGCATTCCGTTATATGAATCCTCAACACCATATGCGCTCTCTGGAGTAATGCCCATGCGTTTGCATGCCTCTAAATAAATATCTGGCTCTGGCTTACTCTTTTTTGCCATCTCACCGCCTACAATCACATCAAAATACTGTATTAAGCCGGCATGAGTCAGCTGACGAATGACTGTCTCACTTCTTGTAGATGAGGCAAGTCCAACATTAGCGCCGCTCTCCTTTAGCCATGACAAAAGCTCTCTAGCTCCTTTTTTTACAGGAAGCCCCTCTGTCTCTTCAATTTCGTGAAAGCGATTAGATGTGTCTTTTCTAAACTCCTCATAAGGGAAATCTGGTCCTTCAAAGCGAAACATTGTTTCCTTTGTCTTTTCAATTGTCGTGCCAATGCAGGCATGAAACATGCCCTTTGCATCCTTCAATTTATATTTTTCCTTATAACCCTCCCAACAGCGCTCACATACATGCTCAGAATCAAAGATGACACCATCCATATCAAATATAACGTTCTTCATTTTACACCTCTTAAGCTCATATTTAAAAGTACAATAGCCGCCCTGTTGCCAGGGCGGCGAAATGTTATTTTATTTAATCTACATATTTCTTTAAAGTATTGCGAACAGCATCTTTTCCTGCAAGCATTTCAACAAACATACCCTCTACCTTGTCTGCAAGACCTGCCTCGTACATATCAACACCAAAGATTGCCTTATTAGTGAGAATTTCCTTAAGCTGTCCTGTATAAGTCTCTGGCTTTCCTGCTTCTACACCAGAAAGTTTTTCCTGCAGCTTAGCAAGCATTGGATCACTACTAAGCTCCATCTTCTCAAGCTTATCATCTGTTCCAAGAAGATAACGAAGCCATCCTGCAATTGCAAGCGGAATGTATACAAGAGAAGAACAGTCAAGCTCACTGCTTGCCATGTAGGATTTCATTGTCTCACCAAAACGAACAACGATCTTCTGAGAAGTATCAGTTGCAATACGCTGCGGTGTATCTGGCATAAATGGATTTGGAAGACGCTTCTCGATTACTTCATCGATAAATGCCTTCGGGGAAAGGATGACAGGATCGGTAACTACCTTCATACCCTCATCGTAACCGATATGACGAATAAGTCCTGTAAGCTCCTTGTCATTCATCTCATCTGCAATCAGATTGTAACCAAGCAGGCAGCCATAAACAGCCAGGGCGGTGTGCAGCGGATTTAAGCAGGTAGTTACCTTCATACGCTCTACACGGTTTACAGTATCACGGTCAGTCAGATAAACACCAGCCTTCTCAAGTGCCGGTCTTCCTGCCGGGAATTTGTCCTCAATTACAAGGTACTGCGGTCCCTCTGCATTTACAAACGGTGCAATATAGGTATTTCTGGAAGTAATAACAGGTGCCATTTCTTCAACGCCTGCTGCCTCTAATTTTTCCTCAACAGCCTTTGCCGGTCTTGGTGTGATCTTATCGATCATACTCCACGGGAAGCTGATGCTTGATTCATCCTCAAGATATGTGATGAACTCTTTTGTTACAAAACCTTTCTCTGCCCATGCCTTTGCGATTGTCATTACAGATGCCTGAAGCTTCTCTCCATTATGAGAGCAGTTATCCATGCTTACAACAGCAAGCGGATAACGACCTGCCTTGAAACGCTCAAAAAGAAGTGCAGCAACAATGCTCATTGCATGCTTTGCGCTCTCTGGACCATTTTCAATATCAGATACAACAACTGGAAGAAAGTTTCCATCAATACCTTTTAATGCATAACCCTTCTCAGTAACTGTAAAGCTGATCATCTGTAAGGATGGATTTACAAATATAGCCTTTAATCTGCCATACTCTGCCTCATCAGCTGTATTTGCCTTAATTCCGTCTGCAATACTTGCAATTACACGGCTTGAGGTATTTCCGTCTGGAAGAAGCGTTACCATCAGTGTCATTGACTCATGTGGCTTGTAGATCTTATCGATGATATCATAATCAAAAGTCTCTGCTGCAATAATTCCTCTGTCAGCAGCACCTTTATTTAACAGATCTTCCTGCAGTCCTGCAATATAGCCGCGGAAAATATTTCCTGCTCCAAAGTGAACCCATACAGGCTCCTCAAGTGTCTTTTTATGAACTGCTTCAATATCATATGACGGCAGTGTAATACCTACCTTTTCAAATTCATTTTTCTTTTGTGTTACATCCTGTAATGTCAGTTTCATCTCTGATTCTCCTTTACAATTGACTCCCACAGACCGCACAAATATGCAGCACCAAGTGCTCTGTCATACAGACCATATCCAGGCATTGCCTTCTCGCCCCAGATCATTCTTCCGTGGTCTGGACGAATAATTCCATCAAATCCAGTATCGTACAGTGCCTTCATGATTGCATGCATATCAAAGGTACCATCTGAAGACAGATGTGCAGACTCCTCAAAATCATTCATGCCATCGTTAAACTGTAAGTTTCTGATATGTGCAAAATGGATTCTTCCCTTAAGTGCGTGAATCATCTCAACTAAGTTGTTGTTTAAGTTTGTTCCGTAAGATCCGGTACAGAAGGTAACACCATTGTGCGGGTTGTCTACCATCTTCATCATACGCATGATGTGATCCTTGTTGTTGATAATACGCGGAAGACCAAATACGCTCCAAGACGGATCATCTGGATGAATTGCCATATTGATATCATACTTATCACATACAGGCATAATTGCCTCAAGGAAATACTTTAAGTTTGCAAACAGCTTCTCTTCGTCGATATCTGCATACTCCTCAAACAGCTGCTTAACCTTTGCCATACGCTCTGGCTCCCAGCCTGGCATAACTGTTCCGTTCATGTCATTTGAAATAGAATCAAACATCTTAGCCGGATCAATGCTGTCTACTGTCTTCTGATTGTAAGCAAGAACGGTAGAACCATCCTTTCTCATACGTGCAAGCTCTGTACGAGTCCAGTCAAATACTGGCATGAAATTATAACATACCATATGAATATCAGCCTTACCAAGATTCTCAAGTGTCTTGATATATGCATCAATATCTTTGTCACGCTCTGGAGCTCCCGTTTTGATTGCATCGCTGATATTTACACTCTCAATGCCTGGAAGGGTCAAACCTGCTGCCTCTACCTCGTTCTTAAGAGCCATAATCTCCTCATAAGTCCACAGCTCACCTGGCATTTTGTTGTAAAGAGTAGAAATAACACCCTTTACATAAGCGGTCTGTCTGATCTGCTGTAAGGTAACGGTATCATACTGGCTGCCGTACCATCTCATTGTCATCTGCATAACGAATTCTCCTCCTGTTTGAACTGCCAATTATCCATTACAGATAAGCGGCAGTTTTATATATTTTTTACTATACTTACATATTAGCATAGATCACTATGATTGAAAATGTGTTTTTTTACATTTTTTGTGTGATTTTTGGTAGTAAAATTTTTGTTCGTGCTGCACTCATACTTACAAAAACTGTGTCACATCTTTGCATGCCACATAGCTTAGTTCAAAGTTCTGCGCTGTCAATGTTTTTGACTCTTTGTCATAAGATGGTGACGTTTCTTTTGCACGTTTTTTAAATGTCGCAAAACTAACATCTGATTTTTGACCACCGCAAACACAAAGATAAGCTGCATTTTTGCTGTAAGCACGCTGCTCACAATTAAAATTCATACCATTGTGTGCTTCCAGCTTTTCACTGCACCATAATGCCAGATAGCCTGTTTCTTTGCGAAGGAATATCCAATTTTCTTCATGAATCACCTCATCAAAACGACACTCTGGGCAATATAAATGAGTATAGCCAATTGGATGCTCATCTGGAATCACATAAATACCGCCAAGAAGACCATGCTGCTGTTTTAATGCCGGCATCACACCATTTCCATGCCAGTAGCCTGGACGCATATCGCCCTCCTCTGATGTAGAACCTGGATGCGTAACGAAAATGCTCGCTTCTCCGTCAAGCGCTGCATACCACATGTGCTGCTGATAACCGTATGTACCTGGTCTAAAATATGTAGTGCCATGAAAACGTTCGTTAAATGATTTCGTAAAGTTATGTGTCGTGATATCCACATCTTCCTTAAGAGTCTCATTTTCCCAACGTGTAAACGGCTCTCTAGGAGATGCTACGCTCGTCAAGCAATAGTCATCATTTTTCTCCAGATAAACTCTTGCATTGCCCGTTGTATAATTTGTCTCAACATCATCCTCCATAAGCTTTACAAGACCTTCTGGAATCGGATAGTGACTGCTTGCATAAAAACCAAGCCATCCCTCTCCAAATGTGTATGGCAGCTTTGGATTGATCAAATTCATAAGTGCCATTGCTCCCTGATCAAACGGATACAATACACTTCTGTAAACACGTCCCATCGGTGCCACAATACCAGTTTTATAAGTGTGAAGAGCAAGCATAGACAACATCTTATCAGTAACAGCTGCCGCGCGCTTTGAAATTTCCGGCTCTGAATAATCAACTACATTAATCAATGCAGCAAATGTAACGCACATATAGACAGTACTCAAAAACTCCTCAAAGCCATACTCTTCTACATCATCAAGCCACTGCAAAACTTTGTTTCTTCCATATAAATGAAGTTCTTTTCCTGTCATCTTTGCACGTGGGAAATATTCGTCTGGATACATCTCTCCTGCATTCATCGCACATGTATAGAACATCAGCGCATGGTTCTCGCTCCAAAAGCACATGCCATCAAAACCGTCCATATCCATCCAGTAGCGATAATTGATCATAACATCTTTTATACGCTCTTTCATTGCTCCCTCAACTGGATAATTATGCAGATAACGAATCAGTCCGCACATCAAAAAGTCAGAGCAGTCATATCGCTCTTCGATCATCTCAAGCATCTCATACATCAATCGCTCATCATCCATAGAGTTGTCATTGAAATGCTTTCTTGCAAGGATATTGGAGATTGGGAAACCAAACTTCTCACCGCGGCTCTCGCTCATAACATCTGCAATTCGTCTGAATATAAGCTCCTTATTCTCCTCAAAGCTAAATGCACTTCCATCCTCGCGCAATGCATATTTAGGAACAAGCTGCTCGGTGCGTTCAAAGACACGCTTAAGTTCAAGCTTTCCTAAAACAACCTTCACTGTTACATATGGCTGTCCATTTTCTAAAAGAATCTCGTTTTTTCCCTCTGCCTGATACCAAACAGCAGGTATCTTTGCCTTTGCAAAATCCTCTTCATGATAGCGATATGTATAACTTGTTCCTGCTGGAGCTGGGCTGTCAAAACAAAGCTTATTTGACTCTAAACGTGCACTCTCCAAAAATGCTTCTGCCACAGCTGCAGCGTCAGCACATGCTTCATCTGGAATTGACACTTTAATTTCATCCTTATGATTTAAAATCTGCAGACCTGCTACACTTCTTGTATCACGCACGCCAAGATTCTCACATGCTAAATAAATAAGATTGCGCCCTGCTTTTAAATGAAGCGTCAGCTCTTTTTTCTGAATTGGCTTATAAACTGGCTGCTTTAATGCACCCTCTAATCTGCCATTGCAATATACATCAACTGCTGCATATGACCAAAGCGCTGCCGTAACATCGATATCCGATGATGTCTCAAGCACAGTCGCAATATCAAAATGAATGCGGCGCATAACAGAATAGAACGTTGAAATATTTACAAAACAGCTTCCGCTGTCATAGTAATACTTCCATTCTTCATTCAAGCGGCTCTTTGCTCCAACAAGAATCTCACCAGTTTCACCAACTGGTTTGTGTTCTGCAATTACAGAACGCAGATATGCCTCATAGCGAAGCTGATTTTTATCCTTCGCCTCATTAAAATAAGGCTCTTCCTGCGGACCTGACACCATAAAATGTGTCACAAATCCATCCAGGCCTAGTTTCCATCCGCTCATTTGCTTTTTCCTCCTACAGCATTATTGACTCTACTTACGCTGATCAATTTTTGTTATTGACATCATAAAGACAAATTGCTTTTCTTGTATTACAGCTCCTTGGTACTACATTTATATCTTCTAATACAAGATTATCAATATGACGTGCCCAGATGCCATATGCATCTACATCACCATGTGCATTGCTCTCTGGATAATCCTCCAAAAATTCATCAAACGTCTCTGGGATTTCAATGATTTCCTTATTATCCCTATATATAACATGATAACTGTTTACAGTAATATTTTCAAGTGGTCTCCGAACAACACTTCCATCATTTTTAGTTGTCTCATAACCTGTTAAAATTGCCGGAACTTCTGCGTTATCTGCATGAATATTTTCAATGCAGATATTTTTAATGCTGCCTCCCCAGTAGCGATTTTCTCCTACATTGTCTGTATAAGGTTCATTATAACGATTTCTCTTATTTAAACAAATATACAAAGGACACATAATCTTATCCATCATGATATTTCTAATAGTTACATCAGAAAGATTAGTTCCATCACATGACTCAAGCGAAATTCCTGAAACAGAACCAGGATAAATATCGGGCATACAAAACGTACAGTTTTCTACAAGGATATCACTAATATCATTTGCTGTTTCAGTTCCAATTTTGAATGCGTTCATAACTGTAACAACAGTACATCTTTTTACATGTACATGCGTCATGGCACGTCCAGTACGAATTGGATTTTTAATTACAATTCCATCATCTGCACAGGAGATAAAACAATGATCTACTAATACATTGTCACTTGCGTTAATATCAACACCGTCTGAATTTGCTACATGACGATTATCATCAATTACCATATTCTTAACTATGATATTTTCACAGCACTCAATATGAAGCGTCCAGCTCATTGAATCATATAAGATAATATTGTCAAGCATAACATTTTTACTGTCCTGTACCCATACAAGTGCTGCCGGACGTTTTAAATTTGGTTTGCCCTCACCATATTTATCTTCTGAATAACGTATTCTCTGTCTATAATAATAGCGGAGTGTTCCAGGAATAGTATTAATTTCTTTTGCCTGATCACGTCTTGGCAAACGGCTTGTCTCAAATGGAACAAGTGCTGGAAGCTCTCTTGGTTCATATACATACCACTCACCGCTTCCGTTAATATTACCTCCGCCTGTGATAGTCACATCCTCTGCATTCTTTACACTGCACAAAGGTCGCCCTCACTCGACTCGCCTTTTTCTTGTCATCTATCTGTTCTTTTTCTTTTGCAAGCAAAAGATCTACATTTCTGGACGCTTTGATTTCAGAATCTGCCGTAATAAACAGTGTCGTGTGAGACGGAATATACACAGTGCCCATGCAATATGATCCCCCCGCAACAGAATCACACCGCGCCTTCTTTCTCACATGCTGCTGCAGCTTTTAAGAAATGCTTCGGTATTTAAAAGATTTTTTTCTGGTCTTGCTCCAAAATCGCGAATATCGAAAACCTTTTTTCCTTCTGGAAGCTTTGATTTTATCGATAAATTCATCATATGGAAGTGCTTCATAATAATCACCAGGATAGATATTTCCTAATTCTGGGTAAGTGGGTGTATCATATGTATTATACATAACAGTGAATCCTTTCCAAAAAAGGCCGACAATTCGTACTACCACAAATTGTCGGCCTGTCTTTTTTTTAACCCTTTACCGCACCAGCTGTCAGACCGCCCATGAAGAAACGGCTAAAGCAACAGTAAACAATCAAAATCGGGACAATTGAAATTGTCGCACCTGCAAACATGATGTTCCATGCTGCAGTACCGTCTCCGGCATTCTTTAACATATTAACACCTACTGTCAGAGGACGAAGCTTATCATTAGTCATTGTAAATACAAGAGGAAGAATGTACTCGTTCCATCCCTGTCTGAAGGATAAAAGTGCAATTGTTGCCAAAATCGGCTTTAACATTGGAAGGATAATCTGATAATAAATTCTAAAGAATCCACATCCATCCATCTTTGCCGCCTCGTCAAGCTCCTTAGGAACAGAATTAACAAATCCACGACATAAGAAGATGAAAGTTGCCTGGCCACCGCCTGCTGAGATAATAGCAACAGCTAACAGGCTCTTATTCATCTTCAGCTTAACAGCCAGCTCAAATAAAGGACGAAGGGAAACAGAACCAACGTTGATGAACATGAATGCTACGAAAAGCATATACAGAAGTTCCTTACCCTTAAAATTCTTTCTTGCAAATACGTATCCTGCCATGCTGGCATTGATTAACGAAATAAGCATAACAGCTAAACTTAAGAACACACTGTTCATTGTATAAGTTGCAAAATTTGCCTGCTTCCATGCCTGAACATAATTATCAAACACCCACTTTTGTGGCAAGATGCTAGAACCGCCGACAAGCAGCTCCTTGTTGTCCTTAAAGGAACCAAAGATAACATAGCATACAGGAAAGATTGTGATGACCGCCACGAATGCCAAAAACAGCCAGATGATCAAACGGACGATCTTCGTTTTTGTTGAATATACTGCATGAGTTTTTTCCATCGTATCTCCTCCTAATTTATACTACATCGTCAAGTTTCTTGGAAACAAACAGATAAATACCAGTTACAATACCTACGATTACTGCTGCAACAACACTAAGCAGTGCTCCATAACCGATCTGTGGCTGGCTTGTGCTTCCTGCAGATCCAAAGATAATATTGTAAATGTATAAGAACATTACCATAGAACGGTTGCCAGGTCCTCCATTTGTCAGAACCATGATTGCCTCGTAATCCTTAAATGCTCCAGTGATCGCAAGCATTAAAACAACCTTTAATACCGGTGCCAGCATTGGAAGTGTAATGCGGAAGAAGGTCTGCACGCCAGTTGCACCATCGATCTTTGCACTCTCGTAAACATCCTCAGAAATACCAGTCATACCAGTGATAAAATACAGCATGTAGTTACCAAAACCACCCCAAATTGCAAGGATCGTAACGGCTACCATAACAACACTCGGACTGTTCAACCACTTTATCGGAGAATCAATCATATGCATGTTCTGAAGCATAGAGTTTAAAATACCATTCTTTGTTGCAAAGATAAATCCAAAGATCATACCTGCAATAGATGTACTGATGATAGTCGGCATGAAATAGACTCCTCTAAATACTGAAGAACCTCTTAATTTCTGGTTTAATAAAACTGCCATCAACAGAGCTAACGGAATGATGAAAATCAGCTTATAGAATGCATATTCAAATGTATGCATAACACTATTCCAGAAAACCTTATCATTCAGCATACGCTCAAAGTTTTTCCATCCGGTAAATGTAGACTTGAAACCATTGTAGTCACATGCTACATAGCGGAAAATCCAGATAAACGGATAGATAGAACACAGGCAAAGAAAAAATACTGCCGGTGCCAGCATAAGTGCTGCTGAAAAACTTCCACTACTTTTCGCTTTCTGGAACTTTTGTGAAAAAGTCATTTTTTTCTGGCTCATAAAATCCTCCTTTTTTTCTTAGTTCACGTTTTTTTTGCATCCCGTGAATAGATGCGATAAGAAAGGGAAAGCCGTCTCCTTATTTTTCGGAAACAGCCTTCCCATTTTATTCAGATGCCATTATAGGCTGTCTGTTTCTTATTTATCCAGATAAGTTGCAGTTCCATCACTTGGATGAAGCGGATCATAATCCTCAATTACAAGTCTCTTAACGCTGCCAGACTCGATATCTGCATCATATGCCTCATTGTAACGGGTATTCAGATCTTCGATTGCATCGTCAACATCAACATAACCCATGATTGCATTCCACATAACAGTTCTGTAATCATCACCTGTCAGGTTAATTGTCGGTACTGCCGGGTATACAGACTCATAGTCAAGTAAAGAGAAGTCTGCCAGACGGCCGATCTTAGACTTATCGATCTTCTCATCCATATAAGAAGTAATCGGCAGACAGTAACCATTCTCTAAGTATCCCTTTAAAAATTCCTCAGACTGGAAGTACTGAATTACCTTCCAAGCCTCATCTGGATGCTCACTGGAAGACATGATTGCATAGCCCTTAGACGGTGTTGTCTGAAGTGCACCCTTGATCTCGCCGTCAAGAGATGGAACCTCTGCTACGCCCCACTCAAAGTCTTCGATTGGCAGCTGGCTGGTGAATACACCTGCCTCCTGAGAAGCGTTGCCCCACAGTGCAAACTCGCCTTCTGCAAATAATGCTCTCATGTTATCAACGCCCTGCTGATCCGGGTAAGCAATCTCCTCATCGATAAATCTCTTGCCCTTCTCAAGGATTTCCTTGTAGCCGCTGAAATCAAACTTGCCATTTACATAGTCATAGTAATAAATACCAGATACCTGAGCCATCATCTCAAGCTGACGCTCAAATGGAGAAGATGAAGTAAATCCGATTCCATAATACTCGCCGTTTCCATCCTCAGTGATCTTCTTTGCCATATCAATGTACTCGTCAAGTGTCTTCGGAATTTCTGTATATCCGCTCTTCTCTAACAGATCCTTATTGTACTCAATACGAACACCAGATCTCATACCAGAATATACCCAGTACAGATTGCCATCCATGTAGTTTAAGCCCTCATATGCATGCTCATATGGCTCGTTAACCTTCTGGTACTCCTCATCTGCATCAATGTAATCGTTTAACGGAACAAGCATATCGTTATCTACGAAATTCTTTAATGTTACGCTCTGTCCGATGATATCCGGTGCTGTACCGCCTGTGTAAGCAAGAGAAATCATGTTCTCATAATCATCTGTGATGATCTGCATATCAATGTAGATATTGTCTGTATTCTCCTTGTTGTACTTTTCTACCATCTCAGTCATATACTCACTGTCATGACGGTCATTTACCCAGTAAGTGATGGTAGTTACATCATCTGCCATTGCCGGAACTACACCGATCGTACCCATTGCCATTGCTGCACAAAGTGCAAGACTCATACCTCTTCTTTTCATTAGAAAGTCCTCCTTAAATTCCTTTACAGCTTATCCAGTTTCACAATAAAACTCGGATTGCTGTTTGCTATGGCTATGTTTTATCATGAATTGTAACAATTTTCAACATCATTTTCCATGAATTATGTAACACTTTCCATCATGTGACATTTTTCAATTATTCATTTTGTTGGTTACAGTTCACGCGTCAAGGTTACGAAAGCCCTTCTCCTTCGGGCTTTGCTATAAATATTGGCTTACGTTTAAAAGTTGCTTTTCTGCTCCATTCATGTTAAAATGACACTAGCATATGTGCGTAACAAACATACAAAACCAGAAATTTCAAAACAAGGAGGAACTTTCATGGAATCCATTTCTATCCGGGTTCTGCTTGCTGATGATGAGGCTGCCATTCGAAACGGGCTTCAAAATGCAATTCCCTGGGAGCAATACCATGCCAAGGTAGTAGCCGTTGCTTCTAACGGCCAGGAGGCACTTGATTTAATAAACAGCTATCGCCCGGATCTTGTTATAATTGACATTAAAATGCCTCAACTTGATGGACTTGAGGTAATCCGCCGAACTAAATCTGCAGGAATCACCTGTCGTTTTTTAATTTTAAGCGGATATGACGATTTTTACCTTGCACAAAAAGCAATTCGCTATGGTGCAAACGGCTATTTTTAAAGCCGTTAAAAATTGAAGAATTTAAGGATGAGCTATCTCGTCAATATGCTGAGATTCTCTCCCATCATAATTCTTCTGCTGCCGCCAGAAATTTAGATGAATTAATGGAAAGTTCAAAAATTTTCTTTTTGAATCAACTTCTATTAAATGAAATTCGCGATGAAAGTGAGATTGAACGACGCCGCACTATGCTTTCTCTTACGCTGTTTGATACTCCTTATCGCGTTATTGTCTGTTCAGCAGTTATATCAAATGACAGACTTTTACCTGCTCTTAAACAGGCAAAATCTCTTTTTATAAGTGCTTTCTCCAACCAGTCTATTGAAGCCTGGATTCTTCGTGAAAAACAGCTTGTACTTCTTATTTCTGACGCTCAAAATAAGGAGCTTTGTGCAATCCGAGAACCTATTGCAAGTATACTTTGCCATTTAAAGCAGCAAACTGGTATCCGTTTTTATACTGCTATCAGTACACTTGCCGATCAGACTGAACAAGCTGCTGCCGCTTACACAGACGCACTTCGCGCATTATCTTATCACATATATGAACGTGAAAATGATGTATATGACGATACCATGGTCTGCCGCCAAAAGCCTTCATTTTCTCCTTCGTCAATTGCATATGATCCAATGATTTCCTGCATTGAGCGCAATGATCCTGATGAAATAAAAAGATGTTGTGCCCAATTTGTACATTCGCTCTTTTTTACACAACTGCCTCCGCCTGATTTTATCCGCGGCATGTGTATTCACGTACTGACAAACATCCGTGTGCGCTTTCTTGCAAAACACACAGAGCTTTCACCAGAAGAGCCTATACGCCCAGATGATGTGCTGTTATGTCACACAATCACAGAACTAATTGAATGGCTGACAGCTGGTTTTCTGTCGCTTTCAGAAAGCTATAAACGGCAAAAGAAATCCTCAGATCCTATTATTGAAACTGCTAAAGAATATATAAAAAACCATATCAGCAGTAATTTAAAAGCAAAGGATGTAGCTGCCACTGTCAACTTAAGTGAATCTTATTTTACGATTTACTTTAAAACAAAAACCGGACAAAATTTCCGTGATTATGTACTGAATGCCAGAACTGATCTTGCCAAAAAGCTTCTTTTAGAGCAGCGGCTTAGTATCAGCGAAATTGCCTATGCGACCGGCTATCAAGACTACCGCTCTTTCTCAAGAGCTTTTAAAAATGTCACTGGAATTTCTCCTTCTGACTATCAAAACCGATAGTACAGACCACAATACAACATTTTTATATGACGATGAAACAATTAAAAAAATTTATTGATCATTTTCGGCCCTCACACCATATCATGATAAAAAGTTGGTTTGCCACTACATTTATTGTTGTGGCAAGCCTGCTTTTCATCAGCCTTGGGGCACAGGTCTTTTTACGAAATTACTTTTTATCACACGCACTGACACGTGCTGAAAATAACACAGCCAGCACGGCGCAGGCATTTGAAGATGCACTTTCTTCTATCACAACGAGATTTGTTGATATTTGCGGAACAACTGAATTTAGCAACAAATTTCGCGAATACGGCGATGCAAAAATGATGATTATATCAAACTTAACAGTGATCTTCAAGATACACTTCACGATCTGTGTGTATCTAGCTCACTTATTCGCTCTGCTTTAATAACAAGCAAAACTGGAATGGTTTACCACAATTTTAGTGAAAGCCTTTTGTCAGCCACTGATTATACTCTTGGAAATCCTGCTGAGTCCATCTCTGGCATCACAGTACTTGCAGCTCAGACAAGCCCATTTTTAGATCAGCAGACTGTAATTCCTATTGCCATTCCTCTCACCTATATGGAAAATACGACCATTGTGATTGTAGCAGACAGTGTTGATGCATCTGATGCTATTTTATTTATCCTTCTCGATGCCGGAATGGTTCGCGACTTTCTTCATACTTATAGCGAACGAAGCTCTGAAGGAGCTTACTATCTAACCGACTCTGGCAATCTTATCGTAAATGCTTCAAGAAAGAACAGCGACTCTTCTGACAGTGATGCGCTTCATCCTCTTCCAGTTCGCAAAAACTCTCTTACTATTGAACAAGATGATGCCTATCTGATCTTAAAACGAATTGGAAACAGATCGCTTTGTCTGGCTAATTTAATTTCGGTGGACCAGCTGCTGTCATCGCTTCGTACTATCCAGCATTATCTGTATCTTGCTATTTTAGTTGTACTTTTGACAATCACTGTTGGTACACTGATTGCCTCCAATCTGATTACCAGATCACTCTCTAAACTAATCGGTGCTGTATCTGCCATTGAAAATCAGACTTATGATTCAAGTCAGATTTTAACCCAGTCAGATGAACTTGGTCAGCTAAGTAAATCACTTGATTCCATGTATCAGACAATTCAGCAGCAAATCGAACAGATTAAGCTGGAGCGTCAAGCCAAATACAATGCTGAGATACGACTTTTTTCAGAGCAGATCAATCCACATTTTCTATATAACACGCTTGAATATATCAATATGGAAGTCTACAGCAATCACACCAAAAATGCCTCCATGATGATTCAAAATTTAGCTGACTTTATGCGAATCGGTCTTAATTTTGGAGGCGAGCTGATTTCAATCTCAAAGGAACTTGCACACGTTCAGGCCTATGTTAATATAATGAATTACCGTTTTAGCCATAAGATATGCTTTACGAGCGACATTCCAAAGGAACTGCTTTCTTATGAAATATTAAAAATCATTCTTCAGCCGCTTGTTGAAAACTCTATTCGTCATGGTTTTGGACTTGACAACAGTTCTAGCTATCTCGATGTGCCATCCATAAAAATTGAAGTTTACCGTGATGATCCATGGTTATATCTTCGTGTGATTGACAATGGCGCAGGAATTGATATTGAAAGAGCGACACAAATTTTACACACAGGTACAGACGGACAAAAGCATGTTGGTCTTAATAATGTCTATCAACGACTCGTATTTTTCTACGGAGAAACGGCCAAAATCACCTTTTCTTCTATTCCATATTATGAAAATATTGTACAGATCAGGATCCCCTTTATTTATCCGATTCCTGATTTTGAGGAGGAACATCATTGAAACAAAATAATACAAATAAAACCTTTAAAACTGAGCTTGAAAAATTAAAACAGATGAGCATTGAAGATCGTCTATGGTATATCTGGGAATATTATAAGCTCCAGATTTTTGCATTTTTTTTCTAGTCATATTTCTTTTATATGAAGCAGGCACATGCATTTACCGTAACCTTCAGGATACCATGCTTTACTGCGTAACAGTAAATGAAACAAGTCTTCTCTCCTCTGATTTTTCTGTTGTTCAAAAGGAATTTGAAGAAAAAAATGGCTTTGACAAAACTTGGAAGGAAAACACTATTTTTGACTGTTCTTTATCTGTTGATGACAGCAACAAAGAAGTTTATGACCAGTATTATAACACTGCATCAAACATTAAGTTAACCTCGCTTCTTGCAACCGATACGATAGACGTTTTAATTACAGTTCCACAAATGTTTTCCTACTACACGGCACAAAATGCCTGCCTTGATCTTTCTTCTTTTCTTTCTGAAGATTTATATGAAAAACTTGAAAAGGAAAATCGTCTTTTAACAGCTGTTGACGGCGGCGGAAATAAAATCTGTACTGGAATTTCACTAGATGACAGTTACCTTTCGTCTAAACTTCCTCTCTCAGACGAATCCTCTCTTTCTGTCTGCACTGACAAAAATCATCCAGATGTTATTCAGGATTTTATAACATATTGTATTTGGGGAAAATAATTATAAAATCTGTTGTATTTTCCCTGAAAAGTGTCCTGTCATTTGTCAATTTTCATGGTATACTTAACATAAAGGATTTTTATCCAGATTAAAATTTACGGAGGTTTCACTATGTTTGTACACAACAATACGGTAACTGCTACGCCATGTGAGCCAGGCGTTTCACGCAAGGTTATGGCTTATAACGATCAGGTTATGATGTGCGAGATTACATTTGAAAAGGGAGCAAAGGGCAATTTCCACACTCATCCACACGTTCAGACTACTTACATCGTAAAGGGAAGTTTCGCCTTCACAATTGATGGAGAAACTCAGGTGGTAAACGCAGGTGACAGCATTTTAATGCCGTCCAATAGTCTTCACGGATGTGAATGTCTTGAGGCTGGTGTTCTGTGCGATGTTTTTACACCAATGCGTGAGGATTTCATCAAGAAATAAGGATCACTTTTTAATAAAGAGAAAGGATAACGCCATGAAAGAATATATTGAAAATGTTCTGGCTCCAAAGCTCCAGGGTGATGGCGGCTGGGTCGAGTTCGTCTCCTATGAAAATAAAAAACTGACTCTGATCTTCCGCGGCGAGTGTTCTAAATGTCTGATTTTAAACCGCTGCGTAGACTGGATTGCCCAGCAAATCAAAGAGGCAAAGGGTGAAACTGTTGAGATCACTGCTGTCCGCAAGAAGCCATTCTTCTGGGACAACGTGTGATGCCAGAGTCTCAAAGTCGCAAGCTGATCATGTTTGCATGAGGAAGTTTGTGACCTTGAGACCCGAATGTTTTTAGAATTGCGAGAGATGCGAAGTATCAAAGCATTCGTAGGCATCATAATTAATTACATATATGAAAGGATTTTACTATGGCTCATGTAAAAGTTGTCCGCCGCAGTATGAGACCGGAGGAATGGACTGACCTTCGTTTTGTATGGCTGCAGCGCGGCATTTATGAAGAGAAATTTGAAATTACAGATCTTGAGATTCGCGATGCCAGACAGATTTCAGAAGATCAATACGAATATTATTCTGATGAATATCGTCCGTTAAAGAAAGACGACATGTATTTCACCCCAGATGGAACTGCCTTTATCCGCGGCCATGTGCAGATTCCAGCACATATGAAGGGAAAAAACATCTACTTTACACTTCATACAGCAGCTGAGATGATCGTTAAAATTAATGGAAAGTATGTTGGCGGCGTTGACCCGAACCGTGAACGCATCCTGCTTAATCCATATATTGATTCTGACGATCTTACAATTGAGATTGAAGCATATAACCGTTCTAAGCCGGATGACGAGAGAAACCCTGCCTCTCTTGCACATCGTGGCTGCCGCCAGATCTTCGAGGGAGCTTATCTTTCAACTATCCGCGATAATGTACAGTCTCTTGTTTATGACTATATCTTATTTATGGATATCGCTCACAGCGAGTATTTTAATGAAGACTACCGCAAATTTTTGTTCCGTGAACTGAGCAAGGCGCTTGACTTCATTGATTTTGACACCTATGAAGGCGTTGATCAGGCTGCTGAGTATGTAGAAAAGAATATCTACTCTAACACGGACTTCAAGGGCAGCGGTGATGTTGCTTTAGTTGGTCATTCTCATCTTGATATAGCTTATTATTGGCGCCGTATCCATGCTGTACATAAAAATGCAAGAACTATTCTTATTCAGCTTCGTCTTATGGATCAGTACCCAGAGTTTAAATATACTCACACACAGGCATACACCTATGAAACACTGGAAAAGTATTATCCAGAACTGTTTGCTGAATTAAAGGAAAAGATTGCAGCTGGTCAGTTTGAACCTGTTGGTGCTATGTATGTTGAGCCTGACTGTAATATTCCGTCTGCTGAGAGTTTAATTCGTCAGTGTCTGTATGGACAGATGTACTTCAGAAAGGCATTTGGACGCACCATAGACAATGCATGGCTTCCGGATGTTTTTGGAAACAGCTGGATTCTTCCTCAGATCTTAAAAAAGAGTGGTGTTGATTACTTTGTTTCTAACAAGATGTCCACTTGGAACGATACAAACCGTTTCCCACACAACAACTTTATCTGGAAGGGTATCGACGGAAGCAGCGTATATGCCTGCGTTCCTCCGACACACTTTATTACCTGGAACATGCCAAGTCAGATTCAGGAAAACTGGGAAGCTTATCAGGATAAGGAAACTGGCGGCCAAACACTAAATATGTATGGCTACGGAGACGGTGGTTCTGGATGTACCGAGGAAATGCTTGAAATGATTCGTCGTTTTGACAAGGTTTCTGTTATGCCCAAAATCGAAGTCACTGGCGGTGACGCATTCCTTCATAAGAATTTAAAAGATAACATCAACTTAGCTACTTGGGATGGCGAGCTGTATCTTGAGATGCACCGTGGTACCTTCACTACAAAGTCTAATTTAAAGAAAGCAAACCGTACTCTTGAATTTAAGCTTCGTGAGACCGAGCTTCGCGCTGCTCTCGCATCCTTAACTGGCACTTCTTATCCATCTGAGGAACTGACAGAGTGCTACAAGAAGTTCTTATTAAATCAGTTCCACGATATCCTGCCAGGTTCTCATATTCATCCAGTATATGAGGATGCAATGAATGATTATCGCAGCGTTTCCGAGCGTCTTGATGCAATGCTTGCTTTAACTGCTGGCAATGAATATTTCAACTCATTAAACTTCACTCGTTCTTCAATTACCTTCATTGAAGATGAAAACGGAGCTATTACTCGTCACGGTGTAAAGGGATTCTGGAGCATTCCTACACTTGCCGGTCTTAGTACTGGCACTGTCGCAGCTCTTCCATCCAAGGAAAACTGGCTAAGCACTGATTTTTGTGACAAGTGTGATTGTCTCGTTGTAGAAACTCCTTACTACCGCGCAAAGCTTTCAAACGATGGAAGCTTTGTAAGTCTGTACGACAAAGAGCTTGACCGCGAGTGGGTTAAGGAAGGCTGTGGCTTTAACAAGCTTCATCTGTATGCCGATAACCCAGGTGTTTATGATGCATGGGATATCCTGCCAAATTATAAAGATGTTCAGGTTGCTTTAAACGTAGACAAGCCACTTGCTCTTGTATCTTCTGATGGTTCCTCTGCTGAATTTGCGGTTACTTTCACAACAGAAAAGAGTACCTGGAAGATGATTCTTCGCTTCTTTGCTGATTCTCGTGCAATCGAAGTTGAAAACGTCGTAGACTGGGATGAGAAGCATAAACTTGTGAAAGTAAACTTTGGACCAGACGTTCTGACAAGAGAGCTCGTTTGTGATACAAGTGCCGGCTTTGTAAAACGTGATCTTACAAAGAACACCTCCTGGCAACAGGCTCGCTTTGAGGTTTGCCATCATAAGTGGTGTGATATGTCTGAGAGCGGAAGCGGTATTGCAATCATTAACGAGGGCAAATACGGCGTTGGCCTTGAAAAAGATGAGATTTCCTTAAGTCTTCTTCGTGCAACTATCCGCCCTGATATCACATCTGATATCGGCCACCATGACTTCTGCTACACAATCCTTCCGCACAGCGGTGATGCTGTAGAGGCACAGGTAAATAAGACTGCTATGGAATATAATGTTCCTCTTTGCAAGTCAAATGTCACTGTTCCTGCTGCTCTTCGTGACACCTTAAACAACTGTGGACTTTATCTGCAGGCAATGAAACGTTCTGAGGACGGACAGTATCTGATTCTTCGTCTGTCAGAGCAGGATGGACGCCGTGGAAAGATTGCTTTCCCATTTGAGGTACAGACTATGAATCTCATCGAGGATATCGAAGGCAGCACCAAGGTTGTCTCCTATCATCCATTTGAGCTTATTACTGTTGCAGTAAAGCCAAAGGATCTGTAAATGTTAGCTTATCAACTATAATTGTAGCAAAGATTACAGTTTACGCATTATGTGACGAAGCCCTTCGGTGCAATGGTTTCGTCTTAGGGCATACTGCAAATATTTGTCTATAAAAAATGAGGCTGTGCACAAAAAGTGCGCAGTCTCTTTTTTTATAGACAAACAGTTTCATCCATGATACAATAATTATAAGAAAATTAGTGCCTTTAGCGGCACGGAAAAGAGGTTTCTATGGATGATTCGATTAAAACCTATAAGTGTCCCAACTGTGGTGCAGCACTTACTTTCGACAGCAAAACCCAGAAACTACACTGTTCTCACTGTGATACCTCAATTGATGTTGAGGCAATGAAAGCTCTAAGCGACACACCTTCCAGTACTGATCAGGATAATGCACGCTGGAATACGTCTGACGCCGGATCTAACTGGTCATCTAGTGAACAGCAAGGTATGCGCGGCTATCACTGCCCTACATGTGGTGCAGAACTTGTCACTGATGAGACAACAGCTGCTTCTACCTGTGCCTACTGTGGTTCTCCTGTCGTATTGTCTGACCATTTAAGTGGTGCTAAGCGCCCTAATTACGTAATTCCTTTTAAGGTCGACAAAAAAACAGCAAAAGAAACACTGAAAAACTTTTATAAGGGAAAGATTTTCCTTCCGCGTGCTTTTTCAGCTGAAAACCATCTTGAGGAAATCAGCGGTATTTACGTTCCTTTCTGGCTTTACAGCTGTGAATCCAATGGAAGCTTTTCCTTTGATGCGACACGCACACATCATTACACAGACGGTGATTATGATGTCACCGAAACAGAACATTATCTTGTTCTGCGTGATGGCGAAGCTCGTTTTAACAACATTCCTGTTGATGGCTCATCGAAGATGGATGATGCCTACATGGATGCAATTGAGCCATTTGATTACAGCGCTATCACTGATTTTCATACTGATTATCTGCCAGGCTATGCAGCACAAACTTATGATGAGGATGCTACTGCATGCGCACCGCGCGCAACAGCTCGCGTAAAAAACACAACAATTGCAGCTATCCGCAGAACATGCGACTACACAACGCTGACACCACGTACCAGCAAAATCAGCACCACACAAAACAGCGTTGACTATGCACTCCTTCCTGTATGGATGCTGACAACTAACTGGCATGGCAAATCCTACCATTTTGCCATCAATGGACAAACCGGCAAGCTGATTGGTGATCTTCCGATTGATAAGGGACGCTTCTTTGGGCTTCTCGCCGGTATCACGATTCCGCTCGGCATTCTGCTGAAGCTGTTTATCTTTTAATTTGTCGTTGGACGTGAAAGGAGTGATCATATGAACACAATCTTACATAAAAAACACAGCAAGCGATCGTTATTTGCTGTACTGTGCACTTTCTTATTATGCATCAGCTTAACACTTCCTGTTCTTGCCAGTGCTAAGGTTGACCTTGCCAGCATTGAAGTTGCTAATAAATCTGAGATTTCAGGTGATGTCTATGATGGTGCCGGACTTCTCTCATCAGATCAAATCACTGCATTATCTAATAAATTGGCAGCAATTGAACAGCAGTATCAATGTGATGTTGTTGTCTTTACATTAAAAGATACAAATGGCTATGATGTGCGTAATTACGTTGAAGCAATCTATACGCAATGTGGTTACGGCTACGGAGACGGTCATGATGGTATTATCTTTGCAGTCAGTATGGCTGAGCGCGACTGGCAGCTTTTAACATACGGCTATGGATTAACCGCAGTCAGCAATGAATACGGTTTTGACTACATCTCCAGTCGTGTTACTTCGAAGCTTTCTGATGGTGATTACTATGATGCTTTTACCACTTTTGCTGATCTGAGCGAAGCCTTTTTAAAGGAAGCGCGTGAGGGAACACCTTACAGTGATGATAATCCGGCAAAACTTACCTTCTTATCTCGCGCTTTGCCATATCTGATGTCATTTGGCATTGCATTTATAGTTGCACTTATCATTTGTAGTGTAAAGGCTGCCTCTATGAAGACAGCTGTTAAGAAAACTAGCGCTGCAGATTATATGGAACCTGGAAGTTTTCATCTTACAAAGAAACGTGATTATTATCTTTATACCACTACGCAGCGTGTAAAGCGAGAGAAAAATGACAGCTCTTCTAGCAGTGGCAGTAGCGGCAGCGGAAGCACTGACAGCAACGGTTTTGGCGGTGGAGGTGGCAAATTCTAATCGTCAAACCAAAACTCCCGAGTAAGTTGCACATACAAAAAAGCAGGACCTGTATGGATTTATCTCCATTTGCAGGTACCTGCTTTTTTATATTAATTTTCTTCTGTATCCTCAAGCGGATCTTCTAACGGATCAATATTCTCTGGAATGATTGTCTCTGCCGCTCCAACATTCTTAGATTTTCTTCCCTGCTGTAGCTGCTGCTCCTCTAATAGAGCCTTCATCTTTGCCTTCTCCTGCTGTCTTTCTGACCAAGCTTCGAAATCATCAATACTATACTTTTGCTCATACTCCTCAAAGTAACGCTTATATTCAGTATTTCTCATCTCACGCACGCTCTTTAAATACTCATGCGTATCAAAGTTTCTGGACTCAAGCTCAATCATCGCTACAGCAACATTGGAACAGTGATCTGATACTCTCTCAATGTTTGTCAACAAATCGTTAAATGCAAAGCCCTGTGAAATTCCACATTTTCCAGACTGCAAACGATCTACATGACGCATTTTTAGTTCGTCACACAACATACCAATAAGCTCACGAAGCGGCTCGATTCTAGCTGCCATCTGTAAGTCATCACGGCTAAAAGCCTGAACTGTACTTGTAACAATCTCCTTCATTGCGGCAATTAGGACATTTAATTCATAT
>ENA-OPYX01000056-OPYX01000056.1-human-gut-metagenome-genome-assembly--contig:-NODE-56-length-56976-cov-11.555894_pt1 | contig 56976 bp, 51 predicted proteins | sample MGYA00242639_ERZ504486 | MGnify/ENA primary metagenome ERZ504486 (study PRJEB26092, sample SAMD00036296) | human gut metagenome | host: Homo sapiens | study: EMG produced TPA metagenomics assembly of... | reverse complement strand
TGGCCGGGTAGCCAAGTCCGGAAGGGATAAACGCTGAAGGCATCTAAGCGTGAAGCCCCCCTCAAGATGAGATATCCCATTCTTAAAGAAGTAAACCCCCTTGAAGACGACGAGGTAGATAGGGCAGAGGTGGAAGTGTGGTAACACATGGAGCTGACTGTTACTAATCGGGTGAGGGCTTGACCAAGAAACGCAGGTTAAGAATTGATTCAAAGAGTTTGATTGACCATCAACAAGCATGTATGTAGTTTTTAAGGTACAAACCTTAAATTAAATATTTAAGTATTCCTCCTTAGCTCAGTCGGTAGAGCATGCGGCTGTTAACCGCAGTGTCGTTGGTTCGAGTCCAACAGGGGGAGTTTTTTATTTCCTGTGAACTTTATGTTTGCAGGATTTTTTTGTATATAATAAAATATAGAGTACATAAGACAATACAGATGGAGGGTTTTTATGAAGGTATTGAATTTTGGATCATTGAACCTGGATTATGTATACCAGGTGGACAGTATTTTAATTCCAGGAGAAACACAGGCGTCCACAGGCAGGAAGATTTTTTGTGGAGGGAAAGGATTAAATCAGTCTATAGCACTTGCAAAAGCGGGAGTTCCGGTTTACCATGCTGGAATGATCGGGGACGGAGGAGAAATTCTTCTGGAAACCTGCAGAGAAAATCATGTAAATACAGAATTCATACGCCAGATCTCTGGTCCATGCGGACATACTGTGATCCAGGTAGACAGAAACGGGCAGAACTGCATTCTTCTCTATGGTGGAGCTAACAGAAGTATTACAAAAGAATTTGTAGATGAAGTATCAGAGCATTTCGAAAAAGGAGATATTTTACTTTTGCAGAATGAGATCAATGAGCTGGATTACATTATTGGGAAAGCCAGCCATAAAGAGATGCAGATCATTCTTAATCCTTCGCCATACAATGAGAACCTGAAAACCTGTGACCTGAATAAAGTTGCGATGTTCCTGGTAAATGAAATCGAGGGCGGACAGATCACAGGAGAGAAGGAGCCACATAAGATCCTGGAAAAATTTAAAGAGATGTATCCCAAGGCATCTGTAGTCCTGACACTTGGCGGAGACGGCTCCATGTATCAGGATAAAACAGGAATCTACAAACAGGATATTTTCAAGGTAAAAGCAGTGGATACCACAGCTGCCGGAGATACTTTTACCGGATATTTTATAGCATCTGTGCTTGAGGGAATGAAGCCGGCAGAAGGTCTTAAAATGGCTTCAAAAGCCTCTTCCATCGCTGTATCAAGGCCGGGAGCTGCCGCATCAATTCCATTGCGAGATGAGGTTATGAAATCATTGATAGGAGAGTTGTGATATAATATTATACGTTTTAATAGTGAATAAGGATTATAAATGTCTGCCGGATATTGAATATAGATAGTAAAAAGAATGAAGGTGAGGCAGAACCTGGGGGTCTGGTGTATAAATATAGCCAGCAAAAGAGGTACTTTTCCTTGCTGGCTATATCTATATATAGAGAAATAATTTAAACGAATATTTGTCTGACTTATCGGATAAAATTAGTCATGATTTTCTCCTCTGTTTCAGGAGCGGCGATTCCGGCATTTTTACCTGCTTCGATGCATTTCAGAAGCCATGCCATGTTGTTGCCAAGAGTACGCATGATCTGCAGGCCTTCTTCGTCTTTGCGAACATCATCTGGTGTATTACCGTGTACCATAGTCCAGTAGTTACCAGATACAACTGGCATCTGATGATATGTAAAATATTTGATCAGTACGTCAAGTGTGGCAGTTGTACCAGCACGTCTTGCAGAAGCAACAGCAGCGGCAGGTTTATGGATCATGTCTTTTCCGGCCATGGAAGCGAATTTATCCATAAACTCGATGATCTGTCCGGATGGGGAAGCCCAGTAAACAGGAGAGCCAACAATAAGAGCATCTGCTTCTTTCATGATAGCTGCGGCTGCAGCAACATTTTCCCTGGAAGGATCGCCGGCCTGGAAGATCTCAGTCTCCACACCATTCTTTTTTAATGTTTCTGCAACTTCAGTAAGTGCTGTATAGGTGCAGCCTTCTTTGCGCGGGCTGCCGTTCAGTAATAAAACTTTCATTGTAGTCATCCTTTCATATATTTTTATAGCGGCTGTCGGATTCGAATGCTGCCATACTTTCAATTATATACAGGGAAAAAATAATGTCAATGTTCGAAAAAACAGAAAAAAATTTTTAAGAAAGCATTTCTGAGAGAGAAGAGGAGCCCTGAAAAGCCTTATTTTATAAGGGTTATAGGTCTGTTTTGCAGGTTTGTAAAAAAATTGAAATTTTTTAAAAAATGCTTGCAATTATAAAAAAGGTATGGTATTATTTAACTCGTCGCTGAGGGAAAAACAAAACAGCGAAAAACAAATAAGAAATATGGCTCCATGGTCAAGCGGTTAAGACACCGCCCTTTCACGGCGGTAACAGGGGTTCAAATCCCCTTGGAGTCACTTAAAACTAAACTGGATTTTCATTTGACTCGATTCAACATTAGGTGTTATTACGCCGATGTGGCTCAATTGGCAGAGCAGCTGATTTGTAATCAGCAGGTTATCGGTTCGAGTCCGATCATCGGCTTTTTGGACCTTTAGCTCAGTTGGTTAGAGCAACCGGCTCATAACCGGTCGGTCCTGGGTTCGAGTCCCCGAAGGTCCATTTAATAAGTTTTATATTTGTATGGCCCAGTGGCTCAGTTGGTTAGAGCGCCGCCCTGTCACGGCGGAGGTCGAGAGTTCGAGTCTCTTCTGGGTCGTTCATATTTGGGGTCTTAGCTCAGCTGGGAGAGCATCTGCCTTACAAGCAGAGGGTCATAGGTTCGAGCCCTATAGGCCCCATTTTTGAACATTTTAATTGAATATGCGGGTATGGTGGAATAGGCAGACACAAGAGACTTAAAATCTCTCGGGGGCAACTCCGTGCCGGTTCAAGTCCGGCTACCCGCAGTATTAACAAGATTCCTTAAATGGAGTCTTTTTTTGTACCATATATTCCTAGCGTATCAGTAGGGATATTGACAAGACTATATATAAATGATAGAATCCTGGCAGTCATAAAAACAGAAAAGCGAAATGTAAATATAGCAGAACAAGCACAGAATACAAGGAGAAATCAGAAAATGCTGAACCAGTTTTCAAGAACAGAATTACTAATTGGAAAAGAAGGAATGGAGAAACTGAAAAAGTCCAGAGTTGCAGTATTCGGAATCGGCGGAGTTGGCGGATATACAGTAGAAGCGCTGGTGCGAAGCGGTGTCGGAACAATGGATCTTATTGATGACGATAAAGTATGTCTGACCAACATTAACCGTCAGATTTATGCAACAAGAAAAACAGTTGGCAAATATAAGGTGGATGTAGCCAGAGAACGTATCTTTGAGATCAATCCGGACGCAGTGGTAAACATCCATAAGACTTTTTATGTGCCGGAGACAGCAGATTTTTTTGATTTTTCTCAGTATGATTATGTGGTTGACGCGATTGATACAGTAACAGGTAAGCTGATGCTGGTTGAACAGGCACAGGCCAGCGGAACGCCGATCATCAGCTCTATGGGAGCCGGAAACAAGATGGATCCTACCGGTTTTATGGTGACGGATATTTATAAGACATCGGTTTGCCCGCTGGCAAAAGTTATGCGTCGTGAATTGAAGAAACGCGGGATCAAAAAACTGAAAGTTGTTTATTCACAGGAGAAGCCAGTGACACCGATAGATGATATGGCCATAAGCTGCAAATCACATTGCATCTGTCCTCCGGGAACTGCCAGAAAATGCACCCAGCGTCGCCAGGTGCCAGGAAGTAATGCTTTTGTGCCGTCAGTGGTAGGTCTGATCATTGCTGGTGAGGTTGTGAAAGATCTGATCAGATAATTGAAAATTAATCTATATAATTTTATGGAAACGGATTCTGTGCAGTTACTGCAGGGTGTCCGTTTTATTATGTCAGAAGTGTGGAAAGAGTCTTTTTATAGAATAGTCAGATTACTTATGATAAAATATATCTATAACTGTTTTGAGAATGCTATAACTGATTTCAAAAATAAAAAAGAAGGGTATATAAATTATGGGGATTGCAGAGAAATTTATTAAACAGGGACAGCTTGAACAGGAGGAGTATCCGGAACTTCTGAATTTATACAAAGATCCGGAGACTGTAGGCGTGATCAGGCAGGAAGCTGTTCGTATCCAGAAGAAATATTTTGGAAACAAGATTTATACAAGAGGTCTGGTTGAGTTTACCAATTACTGCAGAAATGACTGTTATTACTGCGGAATCCGCCATTCTAATACTAATGCGGAACGCTATCGTCTGACCAAGGAGGAAATCCTTCAATGCTGCGAGAATGGACATGAACTGGGATTTCGGACTTTTGTACTCCAGGGAGGGGAAGATCCCTGGTTTAATGATGAGCGGATGATTGATATCATAAAGTCTATAAAACAGAACTATCCAGACTGTGCTATTACTTTGTCCATTGGAGAAAAATCGAAAGAAAGCTACCGAAAATTCCGGGAAGCAGGTGCAGATCGCTATCTTCTTCGCCACGAGACAGCTGATGAAGCACATTATCGCTATCTGCATCCGGAGAATCTGAGCCTTTCCAATAGAATACAATGTCTTTATGATCTGAAAGAACTGGGATATCAGATCGGAGCTGGATTTATGGTAGGGGCACCGGGACAAACCATGGAAAACTTGGCAGAGGATCTTGTTTTTCTGAAGAAACTGAATCCGCATATGGCAGGGATCGGGCCGTTTATTCCTCATCATGATACGAAATTCGCGAAGGAAGAGCCAGGAAGTGTGGAGCTGACGCTTTTTCTTCTGTCTGTGATCCGGATCATGCTGCCGAAGGTGCTTCTTCCGGCTACAACAGCACTGGGAACTCTGGACCCCAGAGGCCGTGAAAAAGGCTTTCAGGCAGGTGCAAATGTGATAATGCCTAATCTTTCACCAGTGAAGAACAGGAAACAGTATGAGCTTTATGACAATAAGATATGTACAGGAGAGGAAGCAGCGGAATGCAGAGGGTGCCTTTCAAGACGTGCAGAGTCTGTGGGATATGAAATTGTCACAGATCGAGGGGATTCACCCATGAAATAAAGCATTTATACTTTTCTTTTGGGAAGATATGGGTTAAAATATTCACATGACCGGAATAAGACGAAAATTCTGGCCGAAAACTGAAACAAGAGGAATTTTCCTGTATGCGGAGAACACAGGAAAAAATAATGGAGTGCGTACAATATGGAAAAAACAGAAAGTGCTGTGCGGAGCAGACTTCTGGAGGCTGGAAAGGAAGAGTTCAGGGATAAAGGGTTCCTGAAAGCATCTCTTCGTTCGATTTGCAGAAAAGCCGATGTGACCACGGGAGCGTTGTATTTCTTTTTTGAAAGCAAGGCATCTCTTTTTGAAAAGATCGTGGAGGAAACCGTAGGCAGTTTGGAACAGATCGCAGGCAGCCTTGCAGATCCTCAGAAAGAGAAAATAATACAGCCGGAGGAGTATGACCGGATCGTTATTAATTTTATCTGGGAAAATCGGGACATTGCCAGGATTCTTATAAATGGAGCAGAAGGTACCCGATATGAGAACTTCTGGGAAGATACCTGCAAAAAAATGGAACAGCTTTTGCAGGAAAACTTTTTGAAAAATTATGGAAAAGAAGCAGACAGTGATCTTGTACATGTTCTGGCAGAAATGAAACTTCAGGGGTATACACAACTTCTGAATAAGGATTATTCCCATGAAAAATTTTTGAAACTGTCTAAAATGCTGAAGATATGTTCAGATTGTGGATATCAGGTTATCGAAGAGGAGACAGCCCGGATGCAGTAGCAAATACCTGACAGCTTTTTGCTGTCAGGCTTTTTTTTCGGTGAAAAGCATTGCCCAATCGCCAAAAGTATGCTATGATTAACTCGGTTAGTTTTAACAAACCGAGGGAGGTGTAAATAGCATGAGATCAAATGAATCATCAGAAGATTATCTGGAGACCATATTGATCATGGGAAAAAGAAGCTCACTTGTACGAGCAGTAGACATTGCAGCAGAAATGGGTTTTAAGAAGCCGAGCGTCAGTGTGGCAATGAAGAATCTCCGTCAGAAGAATCTGATCACAGTTGCAGATAATGGAGATATTCGTCTGACAGAGGACGGCCATAAGATCGCAGATAAAGTATATGAACGCCATCAGCTGATCTCCAGCTGGCTGATGATGCTGGGAGTACAGGAGAAAACAGCTCTTCATGATGCCTGCCGAATTGAGCATATTATCAGTGAGGAGACTTTTCAGGCTTTGAAGAAAGCAGTTCAGGAGCTGAAAGCAGAGAAGACAGAATAGACAAGGACTGGTCGTACTGCCGGTTATAAGGAGGCTGCAATCTGAAAATCAGTACTGAATAAAAAAGAAAACAGGAATTGACAATAGAAAAAATAAGAATATAATGGAAATCCAGGTTATAAAATGGAGGACACATAAAAGATGAAATTACTTTTTATACGACATGGCGACCCGGATTATACAATAGACTCCCTGACAGAAAAGGGCTGGAAAGAGGCGGAATTTCTCTCTGAAAAGATTGCTGCGCTTGATGTCAGGGATTTTTATGTCTCACCACTTGGAAGGGCGAAAGATACGGCATCCTGCACACTGAAGAAAACAGGCAGGACAGCGACGGAGTGTGAATGGCTGAGAGAGTTTGATGTTCAGATCAGAAGACCGGACAGAAACGGCGATAAGATCATTCCATGGGACTGGCTTCCACAGGACTGGACAAAAATTGAGAACTTTTACAGTTTTGACCGCTGGTGGGATAATGATATCCTGCGGGAAGGCCATATGAAAGAAGAATATGACTGGGTAACACAGAGTTTTGATAAAGTGCTGGCTGAGCACGGATATGTCCGCGAAGGACATTATTACAGAGCTGAGAAAGCGAACGAAGATACGCTGGTTTTTTTCTGCCATTTTGGAGTAAGCTGCGTGCTGATCAGTTATCTTCTCAGTATCTCTCCGATCGTAATGCTTCAGAATTTCTGCGCGGCACCGTCATCGGTAAGTACGCTGACAACAGAAGAACGCCGTAAAGGTATCGCGTCTTTCCGTATGAGTTCTTTCGGAGATATCTCACATCTCTATGCACACCAGGAACCGCCGGCCTTTGCAGCCAGGTTCTGTGAGACGTATGATAATCAGGAACAGAGACACGATTGATATTTGTGAGAAACAGTCCGAAGTACCGAATGAAAGGATTATTTTTGGAAATGATTACAATTCGTTAATAAATTTTATAAATTTATTAGAAATTGTACAAATTTCTCTCACATTTATCTTGTATGATATAGACATCTTAAGAGAACAGAAGCTCTTAAGAAAAACTCTTTCCTTTCCCTAAAATATGTATGAAGATAAACCACCGTTCAGTTTGGCAAGACAGAGCCGACAGGACGGTGGTTTTGAGTTACGGATAAAAGTGAGTAATTATTGGATCAAGGCCGTCTGTAACGGTTAAAGCAGGAATAGATTTCCTGAATACGTGGTATGGCATAACCGCAGGGAATATAATTTCCTTCGGAGAAGAATGCCAGGCCTTGTTTATGGAGCTGTGTATCCAGATAAGCAACGATATCCGGCAAAGTATGTTTTCCGTCAATGAGGTGCTCGACGGCATATTTCAGAAGCAGTGCCAGGGAAGCGGTCTGCTCGGAATCTGTGAGCTGCTCGATATAGCGGAGATCCATTTCTGTTTTTCCGATGGAGAAGCCGTCTTTTCCATGGACTTTTGTTTTCAGGCGTTCCGGCTGGCCGGGGCGGCCGTGACGGGACGGTGCAGCTTTGGTTTTTGTCATGATACGATGGCTGTCAGGCATATGGAACGCTGGGGGTTCGGCGGCAGAAAGCGGATATTCGCTGCAAAGCTTATGTGTGGCAGCAGTGATGTCAACAGGGCGGTAGTTATCCATCTGGATCACAGTATCTGCAATGTGGAAAAAAGCTCCGGAGCTTCCGGCAACCATAACTGTAGAGATACCAGCCTTTTCATACAGATCCCGGGCACGTTCCAGGAATGGCGTGATGGGCTCTTTTTCCCGGCAGATCACACGCTGCATGAAAGAATCCCGCACCATAAAATTTGTAGCAGAAGTATCTTCATCAAGAAGAAAAACTTTGCTTCCAGCTTCAATACCTTCGATAATACCGGCAGCCTGAGATGTGCTGCCACTGGCATCCTCTGTAGAAAAACAGCGGGTGTCTTTTTTATTTGGAAGATCGTTGATAAAAAGTGAGATATCCACGTCTTTAATAAAACGTCCGTCCTCTGAGCGCAGCTTCAGGGCAGAATCGTCGGTGATCACATATTCCCGTCCGTCTCCGGAAATATGATTGTAAACACCAAGTTCCAAAGCATTGAGAAGAGTAGATTTGCCGTGGTATCCGCCGCCTACGATCAATGTAATGCCGCAGGGAATCCCCATGCCTGTGATGGTTCCTTTATGGGGCAGATCAAGAGAAATACGTAAGTGCTCCGGGGAAACAAAAGGAACGGAATCTTTCATCGGACGGGAGGAAATACCGCTCTCTCGGGGAAGTATTGCACCGTCATTTATGAAGGCTGCCAGGGAACGTCTGTGCAGTTCCTGGCGGATGTATTCCTGGTCTTCAGCAAGTTCGATAGCCTGTTTCAGCCGGTCGGCATCCAGATTCCGGTAAAAAAATGCTTTGTGGATACATACCGGGAGAAAATCAAAGAAGATTTTTTCAAGCTCGGGAGAGTTGATGGTGCGGCCATTAGCCGGAAATCCGATGAAGAAACGGGCTGTAATGCCTTTTTCGTTCACTTCACAGGCTGTGCGTGCAAGGACTTCCTGACCACAGTGACTGATAGAGATCAGACCGCTTTTTCCGGAGCCTTTTGCCCGGAAGGTGTAGCGGCTGATCTGCTGCTCAAACTGGCGGTTAAGAAAATCGCCAAGTGTGATGCGGGTAAGGGTATCTTTGTAATACTCCGCAGGAAATCCGGTATCCCGGTGAGTAAGTTTCACACTGATATGAGAAGGAGAAGCAAAGGGATCTCCCTGTACATGGTCAATGGACAAAATATATCTGTCAAACTGGTAAGCACCACGAAGAGATTTGTATGCCGGATAGCTTTTTCGGTTAACAGAATGAAGCAGCGTCTGAAGCTGATCGGATGATTGCATGTTTTTTTCCTCCTGAATTTCTTAAGAATTACTATAGCGAATCATAAAGATTTTGTAAAGAATGGGAATTGCGGTGGAAATTTAAAATTGTTTGACCTATAATAGTAGACAGATTGCAGATAATATGATGAGAAACGGAAACTGTCAGATTTTTTTTGCAGGCAGGATCCGCAATCTTATAGAAGAAAGGTGGACCATCAGATGGAAAGAAGAAACGCATGGCTTTCCTATAAGGAAGCAGATGAAAATGAGATGGAGAAGCTTAACAGGGCTTACAGAGAGTTTCTCAATAAAGGTAAAACAGAGCGCGAGTGCGTTACAGAGATCGTGAAGCAGGCAGAGGCAGCAGGCTACGAGGCACTTGAGGCGAAGATCTCCAGAGGAGACAAGATCCAGGCTGGCGATAAGGTTTATGCAGTTGGTATGAAGAAGATCGTAGCTTTGTTTCATGTGGGAACAGAGGAGCTTTCCAAAGGCATGAGCATTCTTTGTGCACATATTGACTCCCCGCGTCTTGATATTAAGCAGAATCCGCTTTATGAGGACACAGATCTGGCTTATCTGGATACCCATTACTATGGCGGTGTGAAGAAATACCAGTGGGTAACATTGCCGCTGGCTATGCATGGCGTTGTTGTAAAGAAAGACGGAAGTGTAGTTGACATAAGTATTGGCGAAGATGAGGACGATCCGGTTCTTTATATCACAGATCTTCTGATCCACCTTGCAGGTAAGCAGCTTCAGAAGAAGGCTGCAGAGGTGATCGAGGGTGAGAGCCTCGATATTCTCATTGGCAGCAGACCGCTTGCTGATCTTCCGGATGACAAGAAGAAAGAAGCTGTGAAACAGAATGTTCTGAAGATCTTAAATGAGAAATATGGTATTGAGGAGGAAGATTTCCTTTCAGCAGAGCTTGAGATCGTTCCGGCCGGCAAGGCGAGAGAATGCGGACTTGACAGAAGCATGATCGCAGCTTACGGACAGGATGACCGGGTTTGTGCTTACACCTCCCTTGCAGCAATGCTTGAGATGAATGAGACACCGAAGCGTACAGGATGCTGCCTGCTGGTAGATAAAGAAGAGATCGGAAGCGTTGGAGCAACCGGTATGCAGTCAAGGTTTTTTGAGAACAGTGTGGCAGAGCTTCTGGATGGAATGGGATGTTATTCCGAGCTGGCAGTGAGACGTGCACTTCGCAATTCCAGCATGCTTTCTTCAGACGTAAGTGCAGGCTATGATCCGGCGTACAGTGAGGCTTTTGAGAAAAAGAACGCAGCGTATCTTGGAAGAGGTATCGTTCTCAATAAGTTCACCGGAGCAAGAGGTAAATCCGGTTCCAACGATGCCAATGCAGAGTATGTTGCAAGAGTACGCAAGATCTTTGATGATCACGATGTTGCTTTTCAGACAGCAGAGCTTGGGAAAGTTGATTTTGGTGGCGGCGGAACCATCGCTTACATTGCCGCACTTTATGGAATGGAAGTTATTGACAGCGGTGTGGCTGTGCTGAGCATGCATTCTCCGTGGGAAGTTACAAGCAAGGCAGATGTATACGAGGCATATAAAGCATACAAGGCATTTCTTCTTGAAGCATAAAAATTTCTGTTCAGGATCTGAATCCATTCAGATATGTTTTTCGTTATGAATAAATGAGAGGGATTTTTCCCCGGTAATAAAACAGAGCAGCCTGTTCCCCTGCAGATGCTGCTCTGTATTTTTAACCAAATAAACTGCGAAGAGGTTATTCGGTGAGAGCTACGTGACGAATGCGGATTGCGGATATCCGTTTGATATGTAAACAGCGAAAGCGGATGGCAGATATCCGCTTTACAGCTAAGAGGAGGAGACATGGAAGAAACATTGGTACGGGTGGTGGATCTGTGCAAGATATATAATCCCGGAGAAAACGAGGTACGTGCACTGGATCATGTGAACCTTGAGATACGAAAAGGCGAGTTTGTGGCGATCATCGGACAGTCCGGTTCTGGAAAATCCACATTTATGAACATGCTGGGATGTCTGGATGTGCCCACTTCCGGTAAGTATTATCTGAATGGAACGGACGTGTCCACGATGAAAGATAATGACCTTTCTGTGGTGCGTAATAAGGAAATCGGTTTTATATTTCAGGGCTTTAACCTGATCGAGAACCTTACAGCCATTGAGAACGTGGAGCTTCCGCTGATCTACCGTGGGATCGACCGGAGAACAAGAAGAAAGCTTGCAGTGGAATCTCTGACAAAAGTAGGGCTTGAGAAACGTATGGATCATAAGCCAGGCGAGATGTCAGGTGGTCAGCAGCAGAGAGTTGCCATTGCAAGAGCCATTGCAGCCAAACCGCCGGTAATCCTGGCGGATGAGCCAACAGGAAATCTGGATTCTGCCTCCAGCAGGGAGATCATGGAAATCCTTAAAAGTATGCACAGGTCAGGAGAGACGCTGATCCTGATCACTCATGACAACGGAATTGCAGCTCAGGCCAAAAGAGTGGTCCGCATCATGGATGGAAAGATCGAGTCAGATATGATCAATGAAGAATTTGTCGAGGAGGCATAGTGAAAGATGAAAAAGGGTAAAAAGATCGCAATCGGTATTGTTGCAGCGGTTGTAGTGGCCGGTGGTGTTTATTCCGTAACAGGAGGCAGCAGAGGAGCGGCACAGCTTCCGCAGGTTTCCGTTACAAAAGCTGCGACAGGAGATGTGGAGGAGATCGTAGATGCCACAGGTACTGTAGTCAGTGATGAGCAGAAGACTTTTTATTCACCGGTAAATGCACAGGTGAAAAAGGTGTCTTTTGCAGACGGAGATTCTGTTTCCAAAGGAACGAAGCTTGTGGAGTTTGAACTGAAGGATCTGGAGCGGGATAATCAGAAAGCAGAGCTGAATGTAAAGTCTGGCGAATATGATTATAAGAATTCCATTAATAAATCGAATCAGGCAGACCAGAAGCAGAAAGATGCGAAATCCAAGGTTGCTACTCTGGAACAGCAGGTAAAAGACAAGCAGAATTATCTTGCATCACTGAAATCACAGTTGTCAGCTGTTCAGTCTCAGGCAGCGGCCGACGCACAGGCAGCAGCTCAGGCTCAGGCTGCACAGGCTGCCGCTGAGGCACAGGCGAAAGCAGACGCACAGGCTCAGGCGGAGGCAGAGAATCAGAGAGCCTATGCAGAGGCTCTGAATACATATCAGACCAAGACACTTCCTGCGTACCAGAAAGAGCTTGGAGAGCTGAATACTGCTTATATCAAGGCACAGGGCGTATATAATCAGACAGATACTGCTTATCAGATGGCTTTTGCACAGTGGCAGGCAGATCCTTCTGATGAGAATGCACAGGCTCTGGATGATGCTGAGGCAGCAAGAAGCCAGGCTGAGATCAACAGCCAGCAGGCAAAAGAAGCGTATGAGGACAAAAAGGTGAACCAGCCGAAAATGCCGGAATATGCAGATTACAGTAACAGTCAGAACAGCAGTCAGAGTGATCTGTTTACAGATGGAACAGAAGGTTCCGGTCAGGGTGCAGCAGATCAGGGAAGTGGCTCAGCAGAGACTGTAAGCACTTCCGTTGATACTTCCGGTATTGAGAATGCTATAGAACAGGCAAGTTCCGATCTTGCTGACCTCCAGTCCGATCTTGCAACGCAGAAGTCCATTGCGGAGGCAGATTCCACAAGTCTTACTAAAGAAGAAAAAGAGAAGATGCGTGTTACCAATAACCTGACAGAACTGGATGCAAAGTCGGCAAAAGAGCTTGTAGAAGAAGGTAAAAAAGGGATCGAAGCTGACTTCAACGGTGTTATTTCCAAGGCAGCTGTACAGCAGGGGGCGACTGTGACACAGGGAATGGAGCTTTTTACCCTGCAGAGCACAGATAAAGTAAGCGTTGATATCAATGTTTCCAAGTATGATTATGCCAAGGTAAAAGAAGGTCAGACTGCGGATATTGCGATCGGTGATAAAAAGTATACCGGAAAAGTAACCAAGATCAGCCATCTTGCAACAACCAACGAGAAGGGTTCAACACTGATCTCGGCAACTGTCAGCATTGATCAGCCGGATGAAGATATTTTTCTTGGTGTTGATGCCAAGGTGAAGATATATGCTGAGAAGGCAGAGGATGTAGTAACACTTCCGGCTGGCGTTGTAAATATCGGCAAAGCCGGATCTTTCTGCTATGTTCTCAAAGACGGTGTGATCACAAGACAGGATATCACAACAGGAATCAGCTCTGAGGATGTTGTAGAGGTTACAGATGGGATCAAAGTCGGTGACGAGGTGCTTGAGGATCTTGGTTCACTGGAAGAGGGAATGGCTGCTGAGGCTGTACCGGCAGACGACGACACTGGTGCAGCAGATGCTGAGGAGACTGCCAATGAGTAATATTTATGAATATATCAAAATGGCGATCCATAATATCATGGCCAATAAGGGAAGATCTTTTCTCACTATGCTTGGTATCATTATCGGTATCGCATCGGTGATCGCCATTGTGTCCATCGGTGAAGGTACGAAGAACCAGATGAACAGTGAGATCGATGATATCGGCGGCGGACAGATTGCTGTTTATTGCAGTGATGAGGCCACTACAGCAGATGTTTGGATAGAGCCGGGAGATATTGATGCTGTACGGGAGCTGGATGAGGTGGAAGGGGTCAATGTGTCTGACTCTTATTCCGGCGAAACTGTGACAGGAAAGGGAGATTTTTCCCTGTCTGTAACTGGTGAAGCTCAGGATGCCAAGTTTGTGGATAATGCGACAATGAAATACGGAAGCTATTTTGGGGCAAAAGAGGTCGAGGAAGGCAAGAATGTCTGCGTGATCACAGATGCAGATGCGAAGAGACTTTTCGGAACAGATGATGTTGTAGGAATGACACTGGATGTCACCTGCTATGACCTGACCAAGACTTTCCGTATCTGCGGTGTTACCACGCAGAAAGAGAACGGAACGTTTGTAAGCTACAGCTATGAGGGAATGCCTGTGACCATCTATGTGCCGTATACGTCTATGGATGATTTTACAGGAAGCAGCGGGGAATTTTATCAGATCATAGTGCAGGCAGATAAGACTCTGGATTCCCAGATGGTTGCAGACAAGATCGTGAATCTTCTTGAACGTCGCCATCAGAGTGCGGGTGATGATTATTTTCAGGTACAGAGCTTTCAGGATATCATGAAATCCATGAACCAGATGCTTGGCATGGTGACAGCGTTTATTTCTTTTGTTGCGGGAATTTCCCTTCTGGTTGGCGGTATTGGCGTTATGAACATTATGCTGGTTTCTGTGACAGAGCGTACCAGGGAGATCGGTATCCGAAAATCTCTTGGTGCAAAAACTTCTTCGATCATGCTGCAGTTCCTGGCAGAGGCAGCGATTCTGACCATTATGGGTGGCCTGATCGGTATTTTCCTTGGTATTGCAGGTGGTTATGCGATCTGTGCGGTAATCAGCAGCAGTATGGGAATGACGATCACACCAGGAATCAGTGTGGGAACTGTTCTGGCAGCAACGTTATTCTCCTGCGCAGTGGGAGTGTTCTTTGGAATCTATCCAGCAAGAAAGGCCGCTAAATTAAGCCCGATCGAGGCACTGCGGAGAAACTAAAGAACTGTTGCTTTTGCATCAAAAGTAGCAATAAAAAATAATTTTGAAAAAATTAAAAAAACTTTCAAAAAACCCTTGACATTTTATAGGTCTTAGAGTATCATACATATTGTTGCAGCGGTGATACGAAATATCACAAAGGAAAAGCAACAAAGATGTGCGTTTAGCTCAGCTGGATAGAGCGTTTGGCTACGGACCAAAAGGTCGGGGGTTCGAATCCTCTAACGCACGTATGAAGCCTCTGGAATTGTTCCAGAGGCTTTTACTTTGAAAACAGACGATCAAAGCATTGAGTGACAAATATCATCCATACTGTTACAAGACTGCCTGGAATCTGCTTATAAATAAAGAAGATTTGGAAAGAAGATACGGATTGATATCAGGTGAAAGTAAGTAAATTGTGTTGACACTGACATTAGGTCAGAGTAGAATAAAAAAACAGAAAAGGAAAATTTTTGTAAAGCTGTTTGTTTGATACAAACAGCTTTTTTCACAGAAAAAGTGAACAATAATGAAAGTACAAAACACCTGAAATACAGGTGAATCTATCAGGAGGAAAAAACAATGCCAGGATATCTGATCAAAGATACAACAAAAGAAGAAAGAAAACAGATCGTAGAGGAATCACTGGGAAATATTGCAGCAAACTGTGACGGCTGTATGTCGGGACTTGCGGATATGTACCAGGATTATATTGATGGAAAAAAAGAGATCCGTGAGATCAATATGGAGTTTAATGCCAGGTATGTCCGTGGAGATATGGATAAAGAGGAAAAAAGAAGCTGTCCGATGTAGAGGAGTAAAAACAACATGATAAGACTGATCGCAACAGACGTAGACGGAACTCTGGTAAAAGACGGGACAATGACCATCAATCCGGAATATATGACAGTGATCCGGAAGCTGACAGAGCTGGGGATCACCTTTGTGGTGTGTTCCGGGCGGCAGTATGACAGTGAGAGAAAGCTGTTTGAGCCGGTGCAGGATCTGGTGTATTTTGTGTCGGATGGCGGTACAGTGATTCGGAAGAATGATAAGATCCTGAAGGTACATACACTTCCGGATGAGACCTGGAAGAGTATGCACCGTATGGTAAAAGAAAAAATGCCGGAATGTGACTGCTTTATTGCCACACCGGAGTGCTGCTATGCGGAGAATGAAAATGGGAGGATGTTCCGGTGGCTGCGGGATTCCTATGGCTATGATATGAGAAAAGTGGACGATCTTTCTTCTCTTCAGGGAAAACAGGTTCTGAAATTTTCTGTTTATCATCAGGAACGGTGCGAGGAGCTTTGTGCACCGTATTTTACACCGGCATGGAGGGATAAAGTAACACTGGCTGCGGCCGGAAAAGAATGGATGGACAGTACCCCGCCGGAAGGCGAAAAAAGTACAGCTGTAGAGTTTATCCAGCAGTGCCAGGGGATTTCTCCGGAGGAAACCTGTACATTCGGAGATAACCTCAATGATATCGCAATGCTCCGGAAAGCAGGAATGAGCTATGCGGTAGCCAATGCCAGAGAGGAAGTGCAGGCAGCAGCCAGGAATGTATGCCCGTCGTACAGTGAAGATGGGGTTTTACAGATTCTGAAAGGGATTGTTTCTGAAAGCGGAAAATGATAAAGATATATATAATATGTGCCTTCAGTAAATAAAAGAGTAAATAAAAGTCACCGTCCAGGGGTTGACTTTTCAAAAAAATTCTGTTAAATTGAAAAAAATAAAAAATTCAATTCCATGAGGGAGTAGTTCGCACGTAAGTGTGATTTGTCAACAGCCCCGGTTTTTCTGAAAACCTGGCAAATCTTAAAGAATGAGACTCATGTATGCTTTGCTATATTTTATTATAGCAAAGCATACATGGGTCTTTTTTATGTCACAGGAAATTACTTTGCAATGTTCCAATGCCATAAAAAGATATTTGGTTCAGGATTGCAGAAAGGGCAATGAATCCTCAGGTCATGGAAAATGAAAACAGAAAGTGAGAAGAAGAAAAATGGAAAATCTGGTAAACAGCTCACCCCTGATCCTTGTGTTAGTTTTTCTTGTGATCGGTTTTGCTTTTCTGATGAAGGGGGCGGACTTCTTTGTAGAGGGAAGTTCCAGCATTGCAAAGAGACTGAAAGTTCCGCCGATCATCATCGGGCTTACTATTGTGGCAATGGGAACATCGTTACCGGAAACTGCAGTCAGCGTAACTGCATCTCTGGTCAACAATAACGAACTCGCAGTCAGCAATGTAGTAGGTTCCAATATTTTTAATCTGATGGTAGTTGTTGGAGTCTGTTCCATCCTGACACCGATCCTGGTGCAGAAGGAAACTATTAAGAGAGATATTCCTTTTTCAATGATCTGCGCGTTCCTCCTTCTGGGACTTGGAATCCTGGCGGTGGGAGATAAGATCGGAATGAGACTTGGCCATCTGGATGGAATAATTATGCTGGGATTTTTTGCAGGTTATATTGTTGCGATGATCCGAAGCGCAATGAAGGCCCGTGCGGCCGGAATAAACGTGGAGATCGAAGGGATTGAGGAACTGGAAGAAGAAATAGGCATCCTTTCCTGGCCGAAGAGCATTCTCTTTATTATTGGAGGTGCACTTGCCATCGCTTTTGGAGGGGATCTTACCGTAGATGCGGCAAGCCGCATTGCCATTGATCTGGGAATGAGTCAGACACTGGTGGGACTGACCATTGTTTCTATCGGAACATCCCTTCCGGAGCTTGTGACCTCTGTTGTCGCAGCCAGAAAGAATGAAGTGGATATGGCTGTGGGAAATGCGGTAGGTTCTAATATTTTTAATATTCTGATGGTTCTTGGAATTGCTTCAGCAATCAATCCGGTAGCGCTGATCCGGGAGAATATTATTGACATTGCAATCCTGATCGGATTTACCCTGATCGTGTGGATCTACGCTGCGACAAAGCGAAAGATCAGTCGAAAAGAGGGAATTTCCATGGTGTGCCTGTATCTGATCTATGCAGGGTATATTATATGGAGATAATAAAATGAATAAAAAAATCCTGGAAGTCTGTGTGGATTCTGTGGAATCTGCACTTGCAGCAGAAAGAGGTGGAGCAGATCGCCTGGAACTTTGTCAGAATCTGGTGATCGGAGGAACGACACCCAGCTGCAAATTATTTGAAACGATCCGGAAATACAGCAAAATTCCGATTCATGTTTTGTTGAGACCGCGGTTCGGAGATTTCTGCTATACACAATTTGAGTTTGAAATGCTTTGTGCGGAAGCAGCAATGTACCGGGAACTGGGAGCAGAAGGTGTGGTGATCGGCATGCTTTTGCCGGACGGAACTCTGGATATCCAACGTATGGAAAAATTAATGGAAACGACAGAAGGGATGTCTGTTACACTTCACAGGGCATTTGATGTGTGCAGAGATCCGAAAACGACACTGGAGCAGGCAGTAAAGCTGGGTATCCGTACCATTCTTACATCCGGGCAGCAGAACAGTGCGTTAAAAGGAGCTGTATTATTAAAAGAACTAAAAGAGCAGGCAGCTGGAAGGATTCAGATTCAGGCAGGCGGAGGAATCTGCGCAGAAGCAATCAGAGAACTTTATCTTCTCAGCGGAGTAACTGCATATCATATGTCTGGAAAAACAGAACTGGACAGCAGGATGGAATACCGGAAGGAAGACGTTAATATGGGGCTTCCTTCTTTAAGTGAATATACCATTTACCAGACCAGTGAGAAAGCTGTGCAGGTGGCAAAGGCGGAATTGAATAAAGTTTAATTTTCCCTGTACTCCTTCCTGTATTCCCCAGGTGTCATTCCATACGTTTTCTTAAATAATCTCATAAAATGCTCTGGATTTTCATATCCGGTAAGCTCACAGATAGAGCTGATACTGAGAGAAGTCTCTCGTAATGCACGGCTGGCCTGGCTTAGTTTCAGCTCTTTTATAATGGTGAGGAAAGTGCGGCCTGTTCCCTCCTTAATGAGCGTGCTGAAATGTGAGGTGCTGTATCCGAAATGTGCAGCAGTGTCATGAAGTGTGGCTGTACGGTAATTCTGGCTGAGGTAGTTCAGGATCTCAGGGATGCTGCTGTTGCCGGCAGATTTTGTGAGAATGGATTCGATATCATTCTCATGGTAGCGCAGCAACCGGGCCCACAGCATCATCAGCTGGGCGTTAAGGAAAGCGGAGCGGTATCTGGCGTGGAGCATATATTCGATATAAAGATCCTCCAGTGTGGAACGGATCTGCGCGTCTTCTCCTGCATGAAAGATCAGGAAGTTTCCCTCTGTTTTCTGATAGAGCACATGGGAAAAAAATTTCGCAAGTGCGCTGTCAGCAGCAAGCGACTGAAAGAAAGTACTTTGAAAAGTAGATGCCCGCACGATAATATTAAAGGCAAGGCTGTCATCAAAAACTCCCAGGCTATGCCGGGTATTAGGCGGTATGATGCAGATATCTCCTGTATGCAGAGTATGATGGATTCCCTGGATCTGATTGCTCACAGCACCGTCATAAACACAGAGGATCTCGAAAAAATCATGTTTATGGGTAAATTCCGGAGTATAGCGGTAATGCTTGCTGATAATGATATTTTCCGGAATATTAGCAAACATATCGTTCTCACCAAGATAAGGAAACCACGGTTCCTGGTGAAGTTCTGGGACATACAGCCGTCGGTCACGGATGTAATCCGGATCCAGGCTGTGAAGGTATTCCTGGAAGGTTTGCGGGTGTTCTTTTTTTTGAAGATAAATATTCCGGTAAAAAATCTCATCTTCCGTGTATTCTGAGAGATATTGATGAAACTCTGATTTTGAGATCTGCATGGGTGTTCCTTTCCAGATAAGTAATGTGGTGAAAATCAGCTTTTTTTCAGTATATCACAGATTGCAGAAAGAACGAAAAAAATATCAGTTCTTTTCCGAAAAAAACGCACTTGTATAATATAACGGGAACGCTAAGATATAGAGTAGAGCAGAAAGCTTTCGGAGTGATGAATGCAGATAGAGAATAGCTGCGATATCAGATACTTTGTTTAAGAAACGGGAACTGATTTTACAACAGCACATAGCACTTAAGATCATAAAAGAATATTACATATCTGAGAGGAGAAAAACATGGCAGAAGTAAGCATTGATTTAGACATGGTACGTGTGTCTAACGAAGATTTCCTGAAAAAAGCAGGAGATTGTGCACCACAATTAAAAGAAACTCTGGTACATCCGGTTGAGATTGTGGATATCCGTGAGACTGACGGTGTATATCCTGAGGTTCTTCACAGAGATTCTGTGGATAACATGCAGAATTATCATATGAAAAAAGGTGATAAGCTTTGCCTGGATTTCGGGGATCATCAGGTTGGATATGTGACTCTGAAGCTTGCTTCTGTTGGAAGCCCGCAGGATGCACCGGCATTTTTTAAACTGAAATTCGGTGAAATCGCAAAAGAAATGACTGAGAAATCAGAGGAGTATGACGGATGGATCAGCCGCGGATGGATCCAGGAGGAGTGGTTCCATATCGACGTACTTCCTGCAACACTGGTACTTCCGAGAAGATATGCATTCCGTTATCTTGAGATCGAGACGATTGACACATCCATGAAATGGCAGCTGGTAGTAGAGGATGTTGTATGCCGCAGTGTTTCTTCTGTCAGCCTGGACGATGTGAAACCGGTTGAAACGGACGATGAAATGGCGAAAAAGCTGGACCGTGTCAGCCTTCGTACACTGCAGAACTGTATGCAGGATGTTTTTGAGGATGGCCCTAAGAGAGACCGCCGTCTGTGGCTTGGCGACCTGAGACTGCAGGCTCTGGCAAACTATGAAACATTCAAAAATTATGACCTTGTAAAACGCTGCCTGTATCTTTTTGCAGGACAGACAAAGGACAATGGTCAGGTAAGCGCCTGCCTGTTTACAGAACCGGAAGTGATCGCAGATGATACATTCCTTCTGGATTACTCCATGTTTTTTGGAGCGGCACTTTATGATTATTATCAGGCATGCGGTGATATGGAAACTTTGAAAGACCTGAGCAAATGTGCATACCGTCAGATGGAAGTTGCAGCAGAGCAGTTCAATGAGAAGCATATCCTGAAAGATCAGGAAGGATTCTGGGGATTTATCGACTGGACAGAGGGACTGGACAAACAGTGTGGTGTCCAGGGCGTTTACATCTACTGTGCAAAACGTGTTCAGAAGATCGCAGAGATCCTTGGAGATGCAGCTGAGGCAGAGAAAATGTCTGAGGAGATCCGTCTGAAAACAGAGGCTGCCTGGAAATATCTCTATGATGAGAAAGCAGGACTTTTTGTAAGCGGAAAAGAGCGTCAGATCAACTATGCAAATCAGGTATGGATGATCCTTGCAGAGGTTGCTGATGTGAAAACATGCGGAGAGATCCTTGATCGGGTGATCGCACTGAAACCGGAGAAAGGTATGGTTTCCCCGTATATGAACCATCATTTTGTAGAGGCTCTTCTGCTCACCGGCAAAAAAGAGCAGGCTATGGATTATATGAAATACTACTGGGGCGGAATGATCGGACACGGAGCAGATACTTTCTGGGAACTTTACAATCCGGAAAATCCTGCTGAGTCACCGTATGGTTCCAGTATTGTAAACAGTTACTGCCACGCATGGAGCTGCACACCGACATATCTTCTGAGAAAATATTTTTAAGAATTATTTGAATATTAAATTTACATAATCCAACCGAACCATAATTAATTCCTTATAAGAAAATAGAAATAAAATCATAGAAACAGCCTGTATCAAATGCTTTACATTCATAGCATTGATACAGGCTGTTTCTGTGTCAGATGTAACTAAGCTGAATGCTGCCGTTGGGATGAGAAAGTAAGATTCTCGACACTGATCATCGAAGTTTGGGGTAGATTTAATGATCGTTATTTTCAGCGATTTTTATATGATGATGCGTCACCATGTCGTCACTGTCTGTCATGAGATACTTTCGGATGGCAAAAAGAATGCCAATTCCAATGATCCCGATCAGCGTCTGTGTAGGCTCAAGATGTTCCACGACCATTTGCCTTGCAGTGGCAAAAAGCAGAACTTCCACAACAGTCTGTGCTGAATGACGGCAGAGCATTTTTACAAACTCAACACCTACCACAAGGGACAAAGCCTGTGACAGGAAGGTGGTAAAAAAGTCCGTGTCCATATTCAGTATGGAAGTACCGGCTGTTGTATAGATCAGCCGAAGACCAGACAGTGCGATCACAATCAGGATCACAATGGACAGAACAATCTCAGTATAACGGGCTACATTGTAGATCAGCTCATTGAAATGCTTGCGGATCTTGTGATTAACGGCAGTTCGGTTGTTCATATTGATTTCCTTTCTGGTGCAATGGGTGTACAGGAGTTGAGAAATCTATGTGAAGTACGACATTTCCTGCGTGCTTATAAGTTCAGTATATCATGAACCGAACCGCTGCGGATGTATTATTCTTCGAACATTGCCGGGTTGCAGATCGTTTAGCGGATTGCTATAATGCAGTGGGAGGGAAGAAAGATGATAAACTGTTTATTTGTAGGAATGGGAGGCTTTATTGGATCTGTGTGCAGATATCTTCTGGGACTTCTGCCCATAGAAACCAGTCAGGGATTTCCTGTAAAAACATTGATCACCAATGTGATAGGAGCATTTGTGATCGGGATCATCGCAGCTGCAGCTGCAAAAAATACTGCATTGAATCCAAAGCTTGTGCTGTTTCTGAAAGCAGGGATCTGCGGAGGCTTTACAACATTTTCAACCTTTGCCTATGAGACAGGAACCATGATGGAAAAAGGACAGACAGGGCTTGCACTTCTTTATGTGATATTAAGTGCGGTGCTTGGAGTTCTGGCTGTTTTTGGAGGACAGCTGCTTGTAAGATAAAACGAAAACAGGAGGAAAACCATGGAAGAACCAAGAATTGATAAAACCATCTACACAGGAAGACCGGAAGATCCGTCAGGACGTCTGGAGAAGGAAATCCAGGTGTATGATTTTCTGGACAGTCTGGGAATTGAATATAAAAGAGCAGATCATGAGGCACTGATGACAATGGAAGCCTGCGAGGAAGTAGACAAACTTCTGGGTGCAAAAATATGTAAAAATCTGTTTCTCTGCAATCGTCAGAAAACCGATTTCTACCTGCTTCTGATCCCGGCAGAGAAACCGTTTAAGACGAAGTTTCTGTCCAGACAGATCGGAACAGCAAGGCTTTCTTTTGCAGACGGGGAGCAGATGGAAGAGTATCTGAACATCACACCAGGTTCACTTAGCTTGATGGGACTGATCTTTGATAAGGAAAAAAGAGTTCATCTGGTGATTGATAAGGAAGTGCTGGAAGAAGAATATTTCGGGTGCCATCCGTGTATCAATACTTCGAGTCTTCTGATGAAAACCAGTGATGTAAAAGAAAAAATTCTGCCGGCCCTCGGCCACGAATATCAGGTGGTAGAGCTGCCGACAGAATAGAAAGATCAGTGTACGGGAGTAAAGTCCTTCTTATTGGACTCTGATATAATATAATGGGGACGGTGCTTGACCTCCATATAAGTTTTGGCTATGTACTGTCCCATAATTCCAAGACAGAAAAGCTGCAGGCCGCCGATAAAGATGATCACGCAGATAATGGAAGCCCAGCCCTGAACAGGATCATCAAAGATCAGTTTTCTTATAATAATAAGAAGAAGTGTAAGGAAAGAGAATCCGGTCATGGCAGTTCCAAACCAGGAAGCAATAGTCAGGGGAGCCTGGGAAAAATTAATGATGCCGCTGACTGCATATTTAAAAAGCTTCCAGAAATTCCATTTCGTTTCACCGGCTACACGCTCGACATTCTTATATGGGAGCCAATATGTACGGAAACCGATCCATCCGAAGATTCCTTTGGAGAAACGGTTGTATTCGCTCATTGAGATGATGGCATCCACCATGCTGCGTTTCATCAGACGGAAATCTCTGGCACCGTCAACAATATCTGCATCGGAGATCTTGTTGATGATCTGATAGAATTTCCGGGCAAAAAAGCTCCGGATGGGTGGCTCACCGTCACGGCTGACACGTCTTGTCGCAACACTGTCATATTCACCTGATTCCAGTTTTTCCATCATTTCAGGGAGAAGAGATGGAGGATCCTGGAGATCAGCGTCCATAACAGCTACGTAATCTCCTCTTGCATTACAGAAGCCTGCATACATGGCAGCTTCTTTTCCGAAGTTTCTGGAAAAAGAAAGATAGATCACATGGGGATCTTTTTCTGAAAGTTCTTTTAAAATCTCAAGGGTTCGGTCTCTGGAACCATCATTTACAAAAATAAATTCATAGTCACAGTCCATTTTTGAAAGGACAGAAGACGCTTCCGGGTAAAAAAGAGGAAGGGATTCTTCTTCATTAAAGCACGGAATAATCAGAGAAATCATTTTTTACCTCGCTTTCCAGATCATAAAAATGATCATACAGGCAGAGATTTGCATTCCGCCAGGTTTTGCGTTTTTTGACGGGTATTATCATACCATATTTGACAGCAATTGGCCATAAAACAGATTATATTTTTCTTGCACAGGTGTTTTTTTGTGTTAAACTGTAAAAAAGACAAACAAATAAGAGGTGGAAAATGCTTGGAAAATTTAACTGTTTTATAGAGAAATGGATGGCTTTTGTAACGCCTGTCTGTCTTCTGACGGGCGTGTTTTTTCCGGATATTGCGAAGCATGGTGTACCGTATGTTACTTATGCTTTTGCGTTTATGACGTTTGTCGGCGCACTGAAGTCCAGATTCAGGGATGTGGCAGATGTATTTAAGAGACCGCTTCCGCTGATTTTGATGCTGCTTGTGCTTCATGTTCTTGTACCGGTGATCGCCTGCGGTCTGGGACATTTTCTGTTTCCTGGAAATGCAAATTATATCACAGGAATGGTTCTGGAATTTTCAGTTCCCACAGCTGTGGTCAGCTTAATGTGGGTGTCGATCTATAATGGAAACAGTCCGCTTTCTCTTTCCCTGGTTGTGATCGATACGATCCTGGCCCCGTTTCTGATTCCTGCAGCTCTGAAGATATTGGTAGGATCCAGTGTGAAGATGGATACCGTGGGAATGATGAAAGAGCTGGTATTTATGATCGCTCTTCCGGCAGTTCTTGCCATGTGTCTGAATGAGTTCAGCCATGGAAAAGTAATGGAGACCTGGCCATCCAAACTGGCTCCTTTTTCAAAAATATGCCTGATATTCGTGGTGACATCCAATTCCTCCAAGGTTTCCCCGTATATGAAACACCTCAATGGAGAAAGACTGGAAGTAGCAGCAACGATCCTTGTTCTGGCAGCTGGAGGTTATGCTATCGGCTGGCTGATCGCGATTTTCACGAAGCAGAATAAACAGTCTACAGTTTCCATGATCTATGGTTCCGGTATGAGAAACATCAGTGCAGGAGCTGTAATTGCAGGAGCGTATTTTCCGGCAGAAGTACTGTTTCCGGTTATGATCGGAACTTTGTTCCAGCAGATCCTTGCAGCATTTTATGGAAGTATGGTACGTCGGGTACAGACGAAACAGCGGGAAAAGGAGGCGGGCTATGGAGTTTCAGCATGAACTGATCATTCCCGATGAGGGACTTCCTTTCAAGCTTTTTCTCTTTGAAGGAAGAAACGGAAATTATGTCAGGGAAAAACACTGGCATACATCTATCGAGATTTTTACTGTGATGGAAGGAAATCTTTCTTTCTATATCAATGAGGTGGAATATCCGCTGAAAGCAGGAGAGTTTCTGATCATTAATTCCAATGAAGTACATTCTATCCAGGCACCAGTGCGGAATGAGACGATTGTATTGCAGATCCCGCTGAAGCAGTTTACGGATTATTTTACAGCGCAGAGGTTTATCAGGTTTCACAGTGGAAACACTTCGCAGAATAAGACTTTACGTTTCACATCTGAAGGAACAGAAGCGGAACAGATAAATGCAGGCTCAACGGAAAACGACAGCCGCATGGTTTTCCTGATCCGGGAATTATATCGGGTGTATGTATCCAGAGAGACAGGCTACGAGTTCCGTGCCAGGGCTGTCTTTTACGAGATCCTTTATCTCATGGTTTCCACCTACAGGGTCACAGAGGTGGAGGAAAGTGAGCTGAAAAATAGCCGTAGACTGGATGCTTTGTCAAAAATTACCACTTATATGAGAGAGCATTACAAAGAAGATCTCAGGCTTTCCGGCCTTGCAGCCATGTTCGGATATTCTGACGCATATCTTTCGAGAATGTTCCGTAAGTATGCGAAGGTCAATTTTAAGACATATTTGCAGGATATCCGCATGGCGTATGCCTATAAAGAACTTCTGAATACCGATCATACGATCAGTTTTATCGCACTTGACAACGGTTTTGCAAGCAGCAGGGCTTTTTCCAAGGAATTTGTGAAACGGTACGGCATCCTGCCGGGCAAGGTGGAACGCCAGAAAAAATAAAATGTCAAAAAAGTGCTATGAATGGGACAAGAAAAACGGCGAAAAGCATACCATGATGTGGTATGCTTTTTTCAGTTGAAAACGAAACAGCGAATGAAGCTGTGAAACAGTAACTCTATAAGGAGGCTAAAACCGTGAAAATTCAGAAAGTAACAGATCCGGCTTTCCGCAAATACGGAAAAGTTCTGGAAGGATACAACTTCAGTGCACTTCTGAAAGAGATGAAACATACACCGGTTCCGGAAGATGTCGTATACGTTCCATCTGTAGAGGAGCTTGAAGCTCTTGAGGTGGAGAAAGACCTGAGAAACAGAGCTTTCGGCGGATTACCCATCGAGATCGGATACTGCAACGGTCACAACAGGAAACTGAACGCTGTAGAATACCACCGCAATTCCGAGATCAACGTAGCAGTGACAGATCTGGTACTGCTCATCGGACATCAGCAGGATATTGAACCGGATTTTACATATGACACAGCTAAGATCGAGGCATTCCTTGTGCCGGCAGGAACAGGAATCGAGGTTTATGCAACAACTCTTCACTATGCACCATGCCATGTGAACGAGAGCGGATTCCAGTGTGTAGTCGTTCTTCCAAGAGGAACCAACACAGACATCGATTTCCCGATGCCGAAAGATGGTGAGGATGGTCTTATGACAGCCAAAAATAAATGGCTCATTGCCCATGAGGATGCGAAGATCGAAGGCGCATTCAACGGCCTGAAAGGTGAGAATATCACACTTGACTGAGAAATATTCAGAACCATTCAGAGATGAAATAAAAGTAATTAATGATCTGCCTGTCTCAAGTGCAGAGAGGTATTTTTCAAAAAAGGAGAATGAATTATGAACAACATGCCAGAAGTTAAAGTTGGAATCGTTGCAGTCAGCAGAGACTGCTTTCCGGAAAGCCTTTCCGTAAACAGAAGAAAAGCTCTTGTAGAAGCTTACACAAAGAAATATGATGCAAAAGATATCTATGAGTGTCCGGTCTGTATCGTAGAGAGCGAGATCCATATGGTTCAGGCTCTTGAAGATATCAAAAAAGCGGGATGTAATGCACTTTGCGTATACCTTGGAAACTTCGGACCGGAGATTTCCGAGACACTTCTTGCAAAACATTTCGAGGGACCGAAGATGTTCATCGCAGCAGCAGAAGAAACACAGGACAATCTTTGCCAGGGACGTGGAGATGCTTACTGCGGTATGCTGAACGCAAGCTACAACCTGCAGCTTCGTAACGTAAAAGCTTATATTCCGGAGTATCCGGTAGGTGACGCAGAAGACTGTGCAGATATGATCCATGACTTCCTTCCAATCGCAAAAGCAATCGAGGGCTTAAGCAACCTGAAGATCATCAGCTTCGGACCGCGTCCTACAAACTTCCTTGCATGCAACGCACCGATCAAACAGCTTTACAATCTTGGCGTAGAGATTGAGGAGAACTCAGAGCTGGATCTTTTCGAGGCATTTAACAATCATGCAGGTGATGAGAGAATCCCGGCAATCGTTAAAGAGATGGAAGAAGAGCTTGGCGCAGGAAACAAGAAACCGGAGATCCTTCCGAAACTTGCACAGTATGAGCTGACTCTGAAAGACTGGGTAAGAGATCACAAAGGATATCGTAAATATGTAACACTGACAGGTAAATGCTGGCCGGCATTCCAGACACAGTTCGGATTCGTTCCATGTTATGTAAACAGCCGTCTGACAGCACAGGGCATTCCTGTATCCTGTGAGGTTGATATCTACGGAACATTAAGTGAGTTCATCGGACAGGTTGTAAGTGACGATATCGTTACACTTCTTGATATCAACAACTCCGTACCGAAGGATATGTATAAAGAGTCCATTGAAGGCAAATTCAACTATACACTTCAGGATACATTTATGGGATTCCATTGTGGAAATACGGCATCCAGCAAGCTGTCCTTCTGTGAGATGAAATACCAGATGATCATGGCAAGATCCCTTCCGGTTGAAGTTACAAACGGAACTCTTGAGGGAGATATCAAACCTGGAGATATCACATTCTACCGTCTGCAGAGCACAGCTGACAACAAGCTTCGTGCATACATTGCACATGGTGAAGTTCTTCCGGTTGCAACACGTTCCTTCGGAGCTATCGGTGTATTCGCAATTCCGGAGATGGGACGTTTCTACCGCCATGTACTGATCGAGGGAGGCTTCCCACATCACGGAGCTGTAGCATTTGGACATCACGGAAAAGCTCTCTTCGAGGTATTCAAATACATCGGTGTACCGGTTGAGGAGATTGGTTACAACCAGCCGGCAGGCGTAAGATATCCGACAGAAAATCCTTGGAGATAATTAAAACAGGCAGATAAGATCATCCGCAGATGCGGACTGATCCTGCTAAATCAAGTACGATTCAGAAACCGCGAGCTCTCAGGCGTGCAGACGCTGCGAACTGAGAGCCGCGGTTTCTGTATTTACAGGAGGAAAAAATTATTATGTATTATATTGGCGTTGATCTTGGAACTTCAGCTGTAAAGCTTCTTCTTATGGAAGAATCCGGAAAGATCTGCAACATCGTATCAAAAGAATATCCGCTGTTCTTCCCTCATCCGGGCTGGTCTGAACAGAACCCGGAAGACTGGTTCACCCAGAGCATGGAAGGGATCAAAGAGCTCACAGAAGGGATTGACAGCAAAGAAGTAGCAGGAATCGGTTTTGGCGGCCAGATGCACGGCCTTGTAACACTTGATAAAGATGACAATGTGATCCGTCCGGCGATCCTCTGGAATGACGGACGTACAGGCGAGGAGACAGAATATCTGAACACAGTCATCGGAAAAGACAAACTTTCCCGGTACACGGCAAACATCGCATTTGCAGGATTTACAGCACCGAAGATCCTCTGGATGCAGAAAAATGAGCCAGAGAATTTCAAAAAAGTAGTAAAGATCATGCTTCCGAAAGATTATCTTGCATATCGTTTAAGCGGATCTTTCTGCACAGATGTTTCTGACGCTTCCGGCATGCTCCTTCTTGATGTGAAGAATCGCTGCTGGTCAAAAGAGATGCTTGAGATTTGCCATATCACAGAGGAGCAGCTTCCGAAGCTGTATGAGAGCTGGCAGGTAGTTGGAACTCTGAAACCGGAAGTAGCGAAAGAGCTTGGCTTCTCAGAAGATGTGAAGGTTGTAGCAGGAGCAGGCGATAATGCTGCAGCAGCTGTTGGAACAGGAACTGTTGGTGATGGCCAGTGCAACATTTCCCTTGGAACATCCGGTACCATCTTTATTTCCAGCAAAGATTTCGGAGTAGATGAAAACAATGCACTTCATTCTTTTGACCATGCAGATGGAAGCTATCACCTCATGGGCTGTATGTTAAGTGCTGCATCCTGCAACAAATGGTGGTCTGAGGAGATCCTTAAGACAAAGGATTTCGTGGCAGAGCAGGCACCGATCCAGAAGCTTGGCGAGAACCAGGTGTTCTTCCTTCCGTATCTGATGGGAGAGAGATCTCCGCATAACAACCCGGATGCAAGAGGCGTATTTTTCGGAATGTCCATGGATACCACAAGAGCAGATATGACACAGGCAGTATTGGAGGGTGTTGCTTTCGGACTTCGTGATTCCCTGGAGGTTGCAAGAAGCCTTGGAATCAATATCGAGCGCACAAAGATCTGCGGCGGCGGAGCTAAGAGTCCTCTCTGGAAAAAGATCATCGCAAATGTGATGAACCTGAAAGTTGATGTGCCGGAGAATGAGGAAGGTCCGTCCATGGGTGGCGCAATGCTGGCAGCAGTAGGCTGCGGCGCATACCCGGATGTAGAGACTATCTGCAAAAAAATGGTTAAAGTCGTAGATACCGTAGAGCCGGATCCGGAACTGGTTGCCAAATATGAGGAGAAATACCAGAAATTCCGCAAACTGTATCCGACTATGAAAGAGCTGTTTTAACGAATCAGGAGCATGTGAGAAATCACAGCTCCTGATTTTTTCTGTATTGCCTTGGCGTACAGCCTTTTATTTTCGTAAATACTTTTGTGTAATAATTAGAGTCCGAAAAACCGGATAGTAAGCCAGCTTCTGTAATAGAACAGGAGGAATCCTCCAGATATTCCAGGCTGCGTTCGATCCGGTATTCCTGGATATATCCAAACAGCGTAATGTTCATGCACTTTTTGAAAAGACGGCTGCATTCACTGGGGCTTAAGTGGATGAGTTCTGCAATATCATCCAGGAGGATTTTTTCAGAATAATGTTCTGCAATATAGGACATGATCCTTCGGATGCGGCGGTAATTTTCCTCATCCTGACCGGAAGGAGCTGTTGCCTTATCAAGCATGTTTTTGCAGAGAGTTTTCCAGAAATGCTGCAGTCTGGCAATCATGTCAAATTCGTACATTGGTTCACGTTTGCAGTCCAGAGCGATGATTTCACGGATATCTTTCACTGCGTCTTTATGCCATTCGCTGGAAAAATCCAGAGGTACAGCAGACAGGGAAAAACTGCGAAGGATCGGTTCTGTATATTTCTGGAATAAGGCGCTTCCCGAGAAACCGTAGATCAGTTTCGGGTCAAAAGTAACAGGAATATATCTGCAGTCCTGCTCATGGTACATATATCCTGCATGCAGGGCATTGGCATTGCCGAAAAGTGCCTGGCCTTCTTTCAGGTGAAAGGTGTTCTGGTTGACTTTATAGAGCATTTCACCTTTTTCTATATAAGTGAGCTCTATCTCAGGATGCCAGTGCCACAGAAAAGATCCGGTTTCATATCCGGAAAGACATTCATAGCTTACCAGGCACGGAAATGCACTGTCGCCGTGCTTTTTCAGTTCTTTTCCGGCTGTGTTGGTGATGATCTGCATGAAAAACGTTCCCCCTTTTTCTGAACTTTATTTTAACAGAAAGAAATGCGGAAGGAAAGTATCATACCAGGATCAGAGGTTTTTCTGTGAACTTTGTTTACAAAAAACATTTTACGGAATATTACCTGTGAACAATGATAATAGTAACGATAAACCCATGACATGTGACAATTTGTGCATGGACAGAAGTGGTAAAATAGGATAAGATAATTTGCGGTAAAGAGAAAAACAACAAAAAACAACATAAACAGTTATGATAAAGGAGAAAATATATGAATAAATCACATTGGATCTGGTATCCGGGAGATTTTGAAATTTATCATGGAATGCTGCAGAATTTCAGCAGGGAGGAGAGAGGCTTTATCTGGCCGGCATATTATCACCTGGATGACTGCAGAAAGCATGTACGTTTTACAAGAGAATATGATCTGAAAAAAGAGGAGACCGTTACAGTGTACGCAAACTGTCTCGGTTATTACCGTATAAATGACATAAAGAAGAGATTTGGGGAGCCGGTAGTATGCGGTCCCGGAAAACAGGAATTTGAGATCTACGCAGGAATGCCGGCAGGAGTTCCGTCTGTGCGTATCGAAGGCGAAACGATCACCTCAGACAGGGGATGGTTTGCAGATGATTTTGTCAGCAATCCGGTACCTGTAGGGTATAATGAGATCTACACAGCGAGGGAGCAGGACCCGTCCGTATGGGTATACGACGAAAAAGAATATCTGCCGTCTGAGATCTGTGAGGATGAAAGAGGTGTCCTGTTTGTATTTGAGACAGAGCTTACAGCTGTTCTGAAGGCAGAGTTTCCGAAAGGATTCCGTGAGATGACACTGTGTTACGGTGAGTCTGAGACTGAAGCCAGAGATACAGTAAACTGCTACTACAGCCAGACTTTACATGCGCCGGAAGATGAGATCATCCGGAGAGCGTTTCGCTATGTGTTTGTGCCGGGCGTACATAAAGATGAGATCAGTATTAAGGCGATCCATCAGTATGTGGACATCCCGGTTCGCGCATCTTTCTCTTCTTCAGATGCACTGATCAATAAGATCTGGGATGTGGCAGTGTGGACATTTCAGCTTTGCAGCGGGATCTTCTTTATTGACGGTGTGAAACGCGACCGCTGGATCTGGTCCGGAGATGCCTACCAGAGCTATTTTGTAAACCAGTATCTGATGTTTGATGAGGACATTAACCGCAGAACTCTCTGGGCTTTGGTTGGAAACAGCCCGATCCGCCAGCATATCAATACCATCGTGGATTATTCTATGTACTGGGTCATTGGAATCCTGAATCATTACCGCATGACGGGTGACGAAGAGTTTGTAAAGGCAATCTATCCGAGAATGACTGCAATGATGGATTTCTTGGGCGGTCAGCTGGATGAGAATGGCTTTATCGTAGGACGCGAAGGTGACTGGATCTTTGTTGACTGGGCTGATATGGACAAAGAAGGCGCAATCTGTGCAGAGCAGATGCTTCTTGCTATGTGCTATCAGACTATGACGCAGGCAGACGAGCTTGTTCTTGGTGACGGTTCCCAGTGGCAGGAGAAATATGAGACACTGACAGCTCAGATTGAGAAGTTTTACTGGAATGAAGAAAAGGGCGCATACATCGACAGCTTTTCATCAGGAAAGAACAATGTGACACGCCATGCCAATATTTTTGCAATTCTCTTTGGTTTTGCAGATGATGCGCGCAAAGAACTTCTGATGAAAAATGTGATCGAGAATGATGAGATCCCGCAGATCACAACTCCGTACTTCAAGTTCTATGAGCTTGAGGCCATGTGCGCAATGGGACGTTTTGATGACGTGAAGAAGATGATGGAGAACTACTGGGGCGGCATGCTCGCACAGGGAGCTGTTACATTCTGGGAGGAGTTTGATCCGGAGAAGAATCCGGAGGAACAGTATGAGATGTACGGAGATCCTTTTGGAAAGAGCTTCTGCCATGCATGGGCTGCAAGCCCGATTTATCTTCTTGGTAGATATTTTGCAGGCATCCAGCTTACAGATATCGCATATAAGACCTTCACTGTAAAGCCTGAGACAGAGACTTTTGAGATCATGGACTGCACTTTCCCTGTAAAAGGCGGCCTGGTTCATGTACAGTGGGATGAGAAGACTCTGACAGTAGAGAGCAGCGTTTCCGGTGGAATTCTGATCTATGGTGGAAAAGAATATGCACTGGAGCCAGGAAAAATGGTTCAGACCACAAAATAATACTGTTTTTACGCAAAATCTTTATGGACATAGATAGTAAGGCTGTTATAATAAAGATACACTGATGTGACGGAAAAAGCAGCCGGTATGGCGGCGCGGACAAAGAGATCACCGGAGTGATGAACCCCGGAATATTGCGAAAACAGGAGGAAATTAAAATGGGAGCGATCAAAATTCCATCAGCGGACCTGCTGAAAAAAATTTACGGAGAAACAGAAGAGAGCAGTGCACGTTTTACAAGCCTGGCAGAGAACTTTGAAAAAAAGTATCATCATGACAACGCAGAATTCTTCACTGCACCAGGACGTACGGAGATCATCGGAAACCATGTTGACCATAACGGCGGACAGATCATTGCTGCAAGTATCGACCTTGATACTATTGGTGCTGCATGCCCTAACGGAACCAATGTGATCCATATGGTAAGTGAAGGATACAAACAGGAAGTTGTTGTAGAACTTGACAAGCTCAGCACAGAGAGATACACAAAGGGAACAGATGCACTTGTTGCAGGTATCATGGAATATATGCAGAAAAAAGGTTATGCAACAGGCGGTTTTGATGCTTATGTTTCCACTAAGGTTATTGCAGCAGCCGGCGTCAGCTCTTCCGCATCTTTTGAGATGCTTGTTTGTGCTATCACCAATCATTTCTTTAATGAGGGAAAACTGGAGTATGGTGAGTACGCAAGAGCAGGACAGTACGCAGAGAATGTATACTGGAAAAAAGCTTCCGGCCTGATGGATCAGATGGCATGTGCAGCCGGCGGCCCGATCCTTCTTGACTTCTCAGACAAAGAGAATATCAGCTGTGAGAAGATCGCTTTTTCCTTCGAGGATATGGGCTACAGACTTGTGATCGTAAATACAGGTAAAGGTCATGCAGACCTCAGCGAGGAATATTCTTCCATTCCTATGGAGATGCGTGAAGCTGCAAATGCTATGGGTGTAGACCTTCTCTGCGAGTCCACCATGGAGAATCTTCTTGCTCATGTTAAGGATATCCCGAATGACCGTGCTGTTCTCCGTGCTATGCACTTCTATGAAGAAAACAGACGTGTTGCAGATGCTGTAAAAGCTGTTGAGAACAAAGATGGAGAGGGATTCTTACGTCTTCTCGAGGAATCTGGAAATTCTTCCTGGGAGTGGCTGCAGAACTGCTATTCTCTCCAGAACTGCAAGGAGCAGAAGATCACATTAAGCCTTGCACTTACAAAACTTTTCCTGAATAAGATCGGTGCAGGCATCTGCAGAGTCCACGGCGGCGGTTTTGCCGGTGTTATCATGTGCGTACTGCCGATCAAAGACACAGACGCTTATGTGGATTATATGGCTGAATATGTTGGACGTGAGAATGTTTATCCAATGAATATCCGCAGCACAGGAGCTGTACATATCGGATAATACGGATCATCAGATAAAACATGTCATATGGGTTGGGTAATGCATCGATACATATCAGATGATCAGAACACAGATAAACAGGTATAATAGATAAATTTCTACGTTAAAAAGGCGGCCGGAACATGGAATGATAGCTTTTGCATTTGCATCAGGCAATCCATGAAGGGCCGCTTTTTCTGACGGATGCTTCCGATTTTTTAATCAAAATTTTATGGTTTGTTTCTGAATGGATATGGCAGAGTATGGTATAATGGGGAAAAATTATGATCATATATATACATGAAGATTGAAGAAGCTGTATATAACGGCCTGATTTGTGTATATCACGATATTATACTTTGTAAAGAGAGGTTAAACGGATAAATATGAGCAGAAGAGAATTTCTGGAGATTTTGAGAGGGCAGTTGTCCGGGCAGATGGCACAGGGAAAGGCTGCGGCGCATGTACGGTATTATGAAGATTATATCCAGTCTCAGGTCCGAAGTGGACGAAGTGAATCGGATGTCCTGGCAGAGCTGGGGGATCCCAGGCTGATCGCCAAGACTTTGATCGATACAGACGACAGTGCAGAGGTTTATGATGAGTCCGGTTATTCTGAAGAGAGCTATGGCGCAGATGATTATGCGGATAATGGGACAGAGGATGGCACCGGAAAGGTCAGAAGCTTTAAACTGGATCTGAGCACCTGGTATGGAAAGGCGATCGTGATCGCCATTGCAGCGCTAATTGTGATATTTTTAACAACTGTTTTGGTGGCAGTTGCTCCATTTTTGATAATTTTTGGTATAGTTTTGTATTTAATATCCTGGTATAGGAAGAAAAAAGCATAATTGTTCTACAATAGATGCGAAATAAAGATAATTTCTGTGTAGCGAAATGGCCTGATTGTGAAAAAAGTGTTTATAGAATTTGCATAAAAAATGCTTATTTAGTCTTGATTTATAGTGAATTTTACTGTATAATCTAGATTAACAAGTTGAGATCGTGTCTGTTTTGTATAAAAACAGATGATGCCATTGAGAAGAGAGAACGGCAGAAGATATACATCGAAGGATGTGTTATTTTCTGCCGATTTTTTTTATCTGTTTTTTAGAAAAAGGTGATCAAAATGGATTGCCTTATTGGAGTACGACAAATTGTATAAAATAGATAAAAAAACGATTATTATCAAATTATAATTGTCTAAAATAAATAAAGAAATATCGAAAAATAACAAAATAACTGTTGATTATATGTAATAAATATGTTATCATTTGGTAAAAAAGTTGGTAAAGATAACAAACGTGCAAATACAAAGGAGGGTAGTGAGAGGGCATTTTTGACAGCAGAGCGTAAATGAGTGTTTTGCTTAATGTATTGGGGTAATTGCTGGAAGATATAACGGAAGTGTTTTTCAGCAAAATGTGTAATGAGCAACATGATCAGCACTGTCAGGGGGGACAGAGGTATCGTGATGATGCAGCTGATCGGTAGTACGTAAATTTATGAAAAGCAGGTGATATACAATGAAAAGTAAAAAATCTTTTTTCAGGACAGTTGAGCCTTATCTCTATCTGGTTCCTGTAATGATCCTTTTTATACTGTTTGTATTCTGGCCGTTCGTCAAGACAATCCAGTTAAGCTTTGCCAGAACCACACCTCTTGGTCAGGTGGCACAGTATGTAGGACTTGACAACTATACGAATATTTTCACAGATGGAACGTTCCTTAACAGCTTGGTGGCAACCCTGAAGTTTTCTGTTATGCGAGTTATTCTTTCTATTGCAATCGGTTTTGTACTTGCGATCATCAGTACAGAGAAGATCAAAGCGAAAGGATTTTTCCGTACTGTGTATGCACTGCCTATGGCTATTTCAGCAGCAGCAGCGTCAGTAGTGTTCATGTTCATTTTCCATAGTTCTCTTGGTATCCTGAACAAGGCTCTGGGAACTCATATCGGATGGCTGACAGATAAGAAATATGCACTGATCGCAGTTACGATCGTTAGTGTATGGATGGCAATCGGTATGAACTTCATTTATCTTACAGCAGCGATCCAGAGTGTACCGGCTGAGCTTTATGAGAGCGTTGCTCTGGATGGAGCGAACTTCTTTCAGAAACATCGTCATGTAACGATTCCGTCAATCTCTCCGACACTGTTCTTCCTTCTTATCATCAATGTTATCAACTCCGTACAGGCGTATGCAGAGTTCAAGATGATGACCCAGGGCGGACCGGCAGAGAGTACCAACGTTATCGTGTATGAGATTTACCAGGAGGCATTTATCAACAGCCGTTTCGGTGTGGCCTGTTCAGAATCCGTAATTCTGTTTGTTATTTTGATCATCCTGACTGCACTGCAGTTTAGACTGGAAAAGAAGGTGACCTACTGATGAAAGAAAAACCATATGTAAAAGTGGCGATGTATGCGCTGAATATTATTTTTGCAATTATTATTATTGTTCCTGTTGTATACTGTTTCAATGTTAGTATGATGGATCTGAAGGAAATCTACGGCGGAAAGTTCTGGCCGTCCCATCTGACCATCGAGAACTACACAAGAGCATTCCAGCTGGCACCGTTCTTTACCTTCATTAAGAACTCACTGATCGTATCCGGTGTTATCACATTTGCTCAGGTTGTCACAGGTGCTCTTGCAGCATATGCTTTTGCAATGATGGAGTTCAAAGGCAAAAAAGTCCTGTTCTACATTATGCTGGCAACCATGATGATCCCGAGCCAGGCGATCATCATCGCAAACTATCTGACTATTGCTGACTGGGGTATCCGTAATACATACGCAGCGCTGATCCTTCCTAATGCAGCAGCAGCTTTTGCAGTATTCAACATGCGTCAGGCATTCCTGACACTGCCGAAGGAGATCCATGAGGCGGCAGAGATTGACGGATGTACAAATTTCAAGTTCTTATATATCATCGGTGTTCCACTTATTAAACCATCACTGGGTGCTCTGATCATCTATGTATTCCTTCAGAGCTGGAACTACTATCTGTGGCCACTGCTTGTAACAGACAGTGTAAATATGAGAACTGTTCAGATCGGTCTTGGTATGCTTCAGGGTGCTGAGGCAACAGACTTCCGACCGGTCATGGCTGGCGCTATGGTTATCCTGATCCCGTCAATCCTTGTATTTATCATTGGTCAGAAGCAGATGATCAGTGGTCTGACAGCAGGTGCTGTTAAGGGTTGATCCGATCACATAAGAGCAAGTAGCAAAAATGTTAATTTGTCCGACCTGTATTGGGGCGAGTCGGACCATTATAAAAGGAGGGTTTCTATATGAAAAACAAAAAATGGATGGCGATTCTTTTAGGAGGAATCATGGCTGCATCTCTGGCAGCTCCGTGCTCAGTAAGTGCAGCTGAGAAAACAACACTTACATTCTGGCATGCAATGGGCGGCACAAACGGTGAGGTGCTTCAGCAGATCGTGGATGATTTCAACGCATCCCAGGATGAGATCGAGGTTAAAGCTGAGTATCAGGGAACCTATGATGATACCATCACAAAACTGAAAGCTGCTATGCAGAGTGATTCCGGACTTCCGGATGTCTGCCAGATGTATGACGTAGGAACAAAGTTCATGTATGACAGTGGTGCCGTCATTCCTGTAGAAGACAAATTTGAGAGCACAGGCTATGATAAGAGCTCTGTTATGGAAGTTATCAGCAGCTACTATACCGTAGACGGCAAGCAGTATGCAATGCCATTTAACGTATCCACACCTATGCTGTATTACAACAAAGATGTATTTGAGGCAGCAGGTCTTGATCCGGAAACTCCTCCGACAACTTATGATGAGGTTCTTGAGGATGCCAAGAAGATCGTAGACAGCGGAGCAGCTCCGGTTGGTTATTCACAGGCTATTTACGGATGGTTCTTTGAGCAGCAGCTTGCAGGACTTGGTGTAACATACGGAAACAATGACAATGGACGTAAAGAGGCAGTTACAGCTGTTGATTTTGATTCCAACGGTGGCGGTCTGAAAGTATTCGATATGTGGAAAAAACTGTATGATTCCGGATGCTTCGAAGATTACGGAACAACAACAGCAGATACTCAGACAGCGTTCTTCTCCGGACAGGTTGGTATGATCATCGAGTCTACTGCTATCCTGAAAAACGCAGTTGATTCTTCTCCGTTCGAAGTTGGTACAGGATATCTTCCGAGAATCGAGCAGAATGATGAAGGCGGCGTTATCATCGGTGGTGGATCCCTGTGGCTTACAGATACAGGCAACGAAGCTAACGAAGATGCAGGATGGAAATTCATCGAGTATATCACAACTCCTGATGTACAGGCTAAATGGTCCATGGGTACAGGATACTTTGCAATCAACGAGAAAGCCTATGAGACAGATGATATGAAGGCTTATCTCAAAGAAAATCCGAACTTCGAGACAGCTATCAACCAGCTGAAGGATTCTCCTGTAAACTGCAATACAGCAGGTGTTCTCTCCGGCGTACAGACAGAAGCCCGTCTTACATTCAACGAGATCATGCCGCAGGTATATGATGGCAAGCTCACAACTCAGGATGCTGTTGATCAGCTTGCAGCTTCTGTAAACAAAGCGATCGAGAACTATAACGAGTCTATTAAATAATCAGAATGCCCTCTGATCAGTAGATAGAACAACAGATAGGGATACCGCCGCCGGGCGCCGGTATCCCTGCTGTTTTACATGCTGTGAGACTACAGATAATGTATATCCGGGGCACAGGATCATATGAAAAACTGTGTAGTGAGACGGATGGAGTGAGTCCGGCTGACTAGACAGCTTTCGGGTGGAGGGAGTGTGGCCTGCGGCGTTCGTGCAGGGAAAAATGGAAGGATGTGTTATTGACGTTATCACCGGCAGAAAATAATGATACAACAGGAAAGGGGCAAATTTATGGGCGGAATTTTCGGAGCATGTAATGCGATATCGGATTATTTGCACACTTTAAATATGGGATCGACGCTGTTTCGGCTGATCCTTGCGATGTTTCTTGGATGTCTGATCGGTATTGACCGTGGAATGAAGAAGCGTGTGGCAGGTGTAAAAACACATATGATCGTCTGTATGGGGGCAACTCTGGTTATGATGACGGGCGATTTTATCCATGTATATTCTAATGGGGCAGGAATCGGAGATACTGCACGACTTGGCGCACAGGTTGTCAGCGGGATTGGTTTTCTTGGAGTGGGAACGATTATCGTGACCGGGCAGAGACATGTTTCAGGTCTTACGACGGCGGCCAGCCTCTGGACATCCGCATGTATCGGACTGGCTGTGGGGATCGGCTTTTACAGCGGTGCGATCTTTACTACGCTGGGACTTATTCTGGTGTTCAAATATGCGAAATATATAGAGGTTTATGTGGAAGAGCATTCCAATACCTATGACGTATATATGGAGTTTGAAAATGAAGACAAGATGAGTATGGTCATAAAGAAGCTCCGGGAAGAGGACATCATGATCTCCAACGTAGTTATCATCAAAAAGAGATCCAAAACACAGAGTGTGGTGATCCAGGCAACAATGGAGGCTGCCAAATGGAAAGCACGCCATACTGTATTTCGTGAGGTAAGACAGCAGGAAGGAGTTATTTCTGTGGAGGAAATATGATCGGGAATACAATGAAACTTATCATTTTTTTGATGAAGTTAAAAGTACGTTAAAGAAAAAACGATATATTTTACGAAAAATGCACTTGAAATACGAAGAATAGCCTGATATAATGAGTACAAAGTGAAGAAGGAATCTGATTCAGCTTGCTGAATACAGAGATGCCATTGAGAACAGAGACCGGCATGAAGACACATGGATAAGTGTGTTTTTATGCCGGCTATTTTTATGCACAAATGTTAATATTTCAAAAGGATTACAAGGGTTACAGAGGGTTACAGCATAAAAAAATGGCATATTCACTTGAAAGATTGCTGTTCGTAAGCAGTACTCCTCGCAGAATATTTACCTGCGGACGGCAATGCTTGTGTTGCAACGGATATTCTGCTGTTTCCGGCGCAGAGAAAGCCGGGGACAGTTCAGAAAATCCGCAAACAGGAAAGGAGAAACAGATCTATGTATGATGTGATCATTATCGGAGCAGGAGTTTCCGGAGCAGCAGCGGCGAGAGAGCTTTCAAGATATCAGCTGAAAATCTGCGTTCTGGAGAGGGAAGAGGATGTATGCTGTGGAACTTCCAAGGCAAACAGCGGAATCGCTCATTCCGGTTATGATGCAGAACCGGGAAGCCTTATGGCGGAACTGAATGTGAAGGGCAGCAATATGATGGGACAGCTTTCGAAGGAACTGGATTTTCCTTTTAAACAGACTGGTTCACTGACTGTCTGTACGACTGAGAATGGAATCGCCATGCTGCATAAGCTGCGTGAAAGAGGAATGAAAAACGGAGTAGAGGGGCTGAGGATCCTTGACAGAGAAGAGGCACTTGCCATGGAACCGAATCTGTCTGATCAGGTGCTTGCAGCGCTGTATGCACCGACAGCCGGAATTGTCTGTCCCTTTGAGCTGAACATTGCAATGGCAGAGAATGCATATAACAATGGTGTGGAATTTAAATTTGACACAGAAGTAAAGAACATCCGAAAACAGGAAAATAGTTTTGTTGTGGAAACTTCAAAGGGTGATTTTGAGACAGGCTGTATTGTCAATGCTGCCGGTGTCTATGCGGATGTTTTTCATAATATGGTAAGTGAGAAAAAACTGAATATCACTCCTCGTAAGGGTGAGTATATGCTTCTTGATAAAAGTGCAGGAACACATGTGAATCATACGATCTTTGCGCTTCCGAACAAGAGCGGAAAAGGAGTTCTGGTAACACAGACGGTTCACGGAAATCTTCTGATCGGTCCTACAGCTACGGATCTGGAGGATCGGGAGGAAACAGCGACTACCTCAGAGGGGATGGAGGCAGTAAGTGCCAAATCCCGGAAAACAGTAAAGGATATTCCAATGCGGAAGGTGATCACAAGCTTTGCAGGGCTTCGGGCTATTGAGGACTGCATGGACTTTGTGATAGGAGAGGTGGAAGATGCACCTGGATTTATTGATTGTGCAGGGATCGCGTCACCGGGACTTACCAGTTCGCCGGCCATCGGCTGTATGGTTGCTGACATCATAAAAGAAAAATTACATCCGGAAGTAAATCCGGATTTTGATCCGGTGAGAAAAGGGATACTGGATCCGTCAGAGCTTTCTCTGGAAGAAAGAAATGAGCTGATCAAAAGATCACCGGAATATGGAAATATCATCTGTAGGTGTGAAATGATCTCTGAGGGAGAGATCCTGGATGCGATCCGAAGACCTCTTGGAGCGAAATCCCTGGATGGAGTAAAACGTCGTACAAGAGCAGGAATGGGAAGATGTCAGTCAGGCTTTTGCTCTCCCAGAACAATGGAGATCCTCAGCCGAGAGCTTGGCGTTTCCATGGAGGAGATCACAAAAAAAGGCGGAGCTTCCAGACTGATCGAAGGAACCAACAAGAAAATTGCAGAGGAGGGCGAGAACCATGAATGATAAGATTATGGTGAAGAGAGATATCGTGATCATAGGCGGAGGCCCTGCAGGACTGGCAGCAGCCCTGGCTGCAAAGAAAGAGGGAGCAGAGAGTATCCTGATCCTGGAACGTGACAAGGAACTGGGTGGGATTCTGAATCAGTGTATCCATAATGGATTTGGCCTTCATACATTTCAGGAGGAGCTGACAGGACCGGAATATGCGGCACGCTTTATCCGGATGGTAAAAGAACAGCAGATCGAGTACCGGCTGAATACCATGGTCATGGATATCAGTCAGGATAAGGTGATCACTGCAATGAGCCGTCAGGAGGGAATGTATCAGATCCAGGCAAAAGCTGTGATCCTTGCAATGGGATGCAGAGAGAGACCGCGAGGCGCACTGAACATTCCGGGATATCGCCCGGCAGGCATTTATTCTGCAGGAACAGCACAGCGTCTTGTAAACATGGAAGGCTTTATGCCGGGAAAAAAGGTAGTGATCCTGGGATCCGGTGATATCGGGCTGATCATGGCCAGACGTATGACTTTGGAAGGTGCGGAGGTTAAGGCTGTGGCAGAGCTGATGCCATATTCCGGAGGCCTGAAGCGAAATATCGTGCAGTGCCTGGATGATTTCGGGATCCCGTTGAAGCTTAGCCATACAGTGGTTGACATAAAAGGAAAAGAGCGTGTGGAAGGAATCACTCTTGCAGAGGTAGATGAAAACAGACGTCCGATTCCTGGTACAGAGGAATTTTTTGAATGCGATACGCTTCTTCTTTCTGTTGGACTGATCCCGGAGAATGAGCTTTCCGGACAGGCAGGTGTGAAGCTGAGCAATGTGACTTCCGGACCGGTAGTAAACGAAAGTCTGGAGACAAATGTAGAAGGTATTTTTGCCTGCGGAAATGTTCTTCATGTTCACGATCTGGTAGATTTTGTGTCAGAGGAAGCAGGCAATGCAGGAAGAAATGCGGCTCTCTATATAAACAACAATGGAGAGGACAGAATACCGGAAGAGATAAAGATCACACTTTCTCCCCAAAACGGAGTCCGCTACACAGTGCCATCTGAGATCCGTATCGGTCATATGGCGGAGGAGCAGCTGGTCCGCTTCCGCGTGGGAAATGTGTATAAAAATTGTTACATCCGGGCATATCTGGATGGAGAACGGATCTTTTCCAGAAAGAAACAGGTGGCAGCGCCCGGAGAGATGGAACAGATCAAACTGAAAAAAGAGCAGCTTCTTTCCATTCTGGAAGGAAAACAGAAACAGGATAAACATGAACTTGTGATCCAGGTGGAGGAGTGATAAAAATGGAAAAAAGGAATCTTACTTGTATCGGATGCCCCATGGGATGCGCCCTTCTGGTGGAAATGAATGGAAAAGAGATCGTTTCCGTCACAGGAAATACCTGTAAAAAAGGTGCGGAATATGCAGTGAAGGAAGTGACAGATCCAACCAGGATCGTGACAACGGCCGTACGTGTGAAAAATGGAAGCATGCCGGTGGTGTCAGTAAAGACAGCGCGGGATATTCCGAAAGGAAAGATTTTTAACTGTGTGGATGCACTGAGGGATGTATGTGTGGAAGCACCGGTTCAGATCGGAGATGTGATCCTGGAGAATTCAGCAGGTACAGGCGTGGATATCGTGGCTACAGGAAATGTGAAGCAGATCATACAGTGATCTGCAAAGGATATATATGGCGATCTGTATGCTTATAATATGTCAGCCCTCCGGCAGACAAAGCGAATAAAATAAACCTGAAAAGGCTTTTTTATCGCTTTGTTTGCTATGAAATGAAATATACAAATGCACAAAAATAATATAAGAAAAGAATAATTAATTAAAAAGCAACAAAAAATATAAAAAATAGACAAAAATGTTGAAAATAAATAAATGCTATGATAATAATCAGAAATATGAATTAAGCAAAAATGCTCATAACAGATGTAATGCATTGAAATGGAGGATGATTAGAATGAAAGTATTTGGACATCGTGGTTTCAGCGGAGAATATCCGGAGAATACAATGCTGGCGTTTCAGAAAGCTGTGGAGGCTGGATGCGAGGGAATTGAGCTTGATGTACAGCTGACCAAGGATCTGGTTCCGGTGATCATGCACGATGAGAAGGTTGACCGTACCACAGATGGAAGCGGATATATCTATGATCTTACATATGATGAACTGTGTAAACTGGATTGCAGCTATCCGGATAAATTTGCCGGAAAATTCGGCAGACTTCAGATCCCGACTCTGAGAGAGTATTTGGAATGGATGGCTGAGGAGGAAGATCTGATCACCAACATTGAGTTGAAGAACAGTGTTTATTATTATGGTGGTATGGAAGAGAAGGTCATTGATATGATCTGCGAATATGGTCTGGAGGATCGGATCATTCTTTCCTCTTTCAATAACGCATCCATTGTACTGTGCAGACAGAGTGATGAGACTATTGCAGGAGGCTTTCTGGTAGATAAATACGTGGATAATGCAGGGGTTTATGCAAGAACCTGTGATGTGCAGTATTATCATCCGAATCTGGAATACCTGAAGGAAGAGCATGTACGCAGCTGTTCCCAGAACGGGATCGGGGTGAATGTCTGGACTGTAAACGAGGAAGAGGATATGAGAAGGATGAAGAAATGGGGAGTAAACTCCATCATCACCAATTATCCGGACAGAGGAAGAACAGTGGCAGACGAGGATTGACACTGCGATGTAAAGACGCTTTCTGTGAGACACATACAGGAGGCTGGCTGAATTTGAACGCAGATCGCGAAGCGACTGCGTTCATGAGCAAGTAGCGAAGCGGATTGCGAATGTCCGCTTTACTGCAGGTTGTGTTTACATCTCCGGCAGGAGGGGGTCCTGCTGCAGATCTATATAAGTAAAATAAAAAAACTATAATAATGTATATGGAGGATTTTTACAATGGAGAAAGAAACAAGACCTTTTATTTCCTGGCAGCTTGCAGACGATTTTATGACTGCAGTATTTGAGAAAATGGGAGTTCCGACGGAGGATGCAAGACTTTGCGCTGACGTACTTCTGGAAAGTGACAGACGTGGAATCGAGAGCCATGGCTGCAACCGTTTTAAACCGATCTATATCGACCGTATCAAATCCGGAATCTTAAATCCTGTAACAAAGATCGATATCCTTAAAGAGACACCAACAACTGCAGTTCTCGATGCCAACGATGGTATGGGAATGGTAGCCAGCAAGAAGGCTATGGACATGTGTATCGAAAAAGCACATAAATACGGTATGGGTATGGTTGCAGTTCGTAACTCTTCCCATTATGGAATCGCAGGATATTGGACAGGCCTCGCAGCAAAAGAGAATATGATCGGTATCAGCGGTACCAACGCAAGACCATCAGTTGCACCGACATTTGGTGTTGAAAATATGCTTGGAACCAACCCATTAACATTTAGTATGCCTACAGATGAGCCGTTCCCATTTACACTGGACTGTGCAACATCTGTTATCCAGAATGGCAAGATCGAATACTACGCACGTATCAACCATGATACTCCTAAGGGTCTTGTTATTTCCAGAGAAGGAGAGGAGCTTACAGACAGTGCGGAGATCCTTAAGAAGATCAGAAGCCAGCAGGCAGCACTTGCTCCTCTCGGTGGATTTGGTGAGACAACCGGAGGATATAAGGGATACGGATACTCTACTGTTGTTGAGATCCTTTCCGCAGCTCTTCAGTCCGGTCTCTTCCTGAAAGCTCTGGATGGTAAGGATGAGGAAGGAAAGATTCGTCCATATCATCTTGGACATTTCTTTATTGCTATCGACACAGAGGCATTTATGGGTGCAGAGGCATTCAAGAAAACATGCGGTGATATCCTGAGAGACCTGAGAGGCTCCGAGAAGGCTCCTGGACAGGAACGTATCTACACAGCAGGCGAGAAGGAATATGATGTATGGATGTATCGTAAGGATAAAGGAGTTCCGGTGACAGAGGCAGTTCAGAAAGAGTTTATCGGACTTCGCGATGAATTCGGACTTACACAGTTCAAATTCCCGTTTGAGAAATAATGTATCTGCAGAAGGGAAGTCCATAAGGGCTTCCTTTCTTTTACCAGAGAAGAAGATTGTCTGAGAATTGTAATACAGCCGGAAATAAAACAGATATATCTGGCAAATGTGTCTGGTCTTCGAAGCAATAAACTGATACAATAAGAATAATATCTTCAAACAATGCACGGAGATATGATGATATTGTGTGAACATTGCGGAGGAAGAGAGAAGATGAACAAAGAATTTCTGGACGCGATCGAGGCGAACCCGATCATAGCGGCTGTAAAGGATGAACAGGGACTTCAGAACTGTCTGGGCAGAGAGGAGCTTACCGTGATCTTTATCCTGTATGGAGATATCCGTTCTATTGGGGGAATTGTGGAGCGGATCCACCAGGCGGGGAAGATCGCGATGGCACATATAGACCTGATCACAGGTTTAAGCTCAAAAGAGGTTTCTGTGGATTATATTTGCAAAAATATCCATGCAGATGGAATCATTTCAACAAAAGCATCCATGATCAACAGGGCGAAGAAGCTTGGAATGTATACAGTTCTGCGTTTTTTTCTTATTGATTCCATGGCGATCAAGAATATTGAGAATCTGGGAAATCAGCATGAGCAGCTGCCGGATGTGGTGGAGGTTCTGCCGGGACTGATGCCGAAGATTCTTAAACAGATATGTAAAACAAGCAAGGTGCCTGTGATCGCAGGTGGTTTGATCTCCGATAAGGAGGATGTGATGGGAGCCCTGGGTGCGGGGGCAGCAGCGGTTTCCACTACAAATCAGAAGGTATGGGAACTATGAGACTGCAGAGGTATTGAGCTGCAGCCAAGAAGTGTATTGGAGGATTTTTATATGGCAAAATATGTTATGGCGCTGGATTCCGGAACGACCAGTAATCGCTGTATTCTTTTTGATGAAAACGGAAGGATCCGCAGTGTGGCGCAGAAGGAGTTTATCCAGCATTTTCCAAAACCGGGATGGGTGGAGCATGATGCAGGTGAGATCTGGTCTACACAGCTTTCTGTTGCCAGAGAGGCAATGAATCAGATCGAGGCGACGGCGGAAGATATCGCAGCGATTGGTATTACAAATCAGAGAGAAACTACCATTGTGTGGGATAAGAATACGGGGCAGCCTGTGTATCACGCAATCGTATGGCAGTGCAGAAGAACTTCTGAGTACTGTGACAGCCTGAAAGCAAAAGGTCTGGAGGAGAAATTCCGTCAGAAAACAGGTCTTGTTATTGATGCTTATTTTTCTGCAACAAAGGTAAAATGGATACTGGATAATGTAGAAGGTGCAAGAGAAAGAGCAGAGAACGGAGAGCTGCTTTTTGGCACGGTAGAGACATGGCTGATCTGGAAACTGACCAAGGGAGCTGTCCATATGACAGATTATTCCAATGCGTCCAGAACCATGATGTTCAATATCAATACTCTGGAATGGGATGATGAGATCCTTGAAGAACTTGATATCCCGAAATGTATGCTTCCTCAGGTGAAAGAATCCAGTGAGATCTACGGGGAAACGGATCCGTCTTTCCTGGGTGGAAGAATCCCGGTAGCCGGTGCAGCCGGAGACCAGCAGGCAGCACTGTTCGGACAGGCCTGCTTTGAAAAAGGCGAGACTAAGAATACATACGGAACCGGTGGCTTCCTTCTGATGAATGCAGGAGATAAACCGGTGTTTTCCAAGAACGGGCTGGTTACAACCATCGGATGGGGCCTTAACGGAAAGATTACCTATGTTCTGGAGGGATCCGTATTTGTGGCTGGTGCTGCAATCCAGTGGCTTCGTGATGAACTTCATCTGGTGGATTCCGCATCGGATACCGAGTATTTTGCGGGAAAGGTACCGGATGCAAACGGCTGCTACATCGTGCCTGCGTTTACGGGACTTGGAGCTCCCTACTGGGATCAGTATGCCCGCGGCACGATCGTGGGGCTGACCCGTGGTGTAAATAAGTATCATATTGTGCGTGCAACACTGGAATCTCTGGCATATCAGGTAAATGATGTGCTGGAGGTTATGAAGGAAGATGCAGGAAGTGACCTTGCAGTTCTTCGTGTGGACGGCGGAGCAAGTGCAAACAACCTTCTCCTGCAGATTCAGGCCAATATCAGTAATGTGGCTGTAGAACGTCCGGAATGTATTGAGACAACTGCTCTTGGTGCCGCATATCTTGCAGGTCTTGCTGTGGGATTCTGGGAAAGCAAGGAGGCAGTACTGGAAAGCCGTGATGTGGAACGTATTTTCCGCACGGAGATCGATGACGAGAAGCGAAATGCCATGGTAAAAGGCTGGAGAGCTGCAGTAGGCTGCTCCAGAGACTGGATCAAAAAGATCCGGTAAAAGATAAAAAAGAAAAGTCATGCAGCGGGACCGGATGAAAATGTCCTGTGCATGGCTTTTTGCGTTTCCGGAATGTCACAGACAGACCGGCATAGTAAGCGATCGCGGAACAGATCCGCCGGAGCTTACAGAGTGGCCAGATCGATCCTGTAATCGTCGGAACCCTCTCCGTCAGCAGTGTAGTAAGCTGCTCTTTCTTCTGCATTTACATAGATGTGGAGCTCTTTGCCTTTCAGGCCCTTTGCTTCTGCATCTTTCTTAACAGCTGCCTCAAGGTCGGCAACTGTGATGGATGTCTCAAAAATTTCAAGTGTGATGCCGCTGATCTTATGATTTTTTACAGTGTTTTTGACTTCTTCTACTACTTCTGGTGCCTTGGCTGCTACAGTCTCTGTTGCCTTTTTGACTGCTTTAACGGTTTTTTCAGCTGCAGGTGTTTTTTCAATCTTTTCTACAGTTGATTTCACGGTAGCTTTGGCCTTGGTGGTTGCGCTCTTCAGGTTGCTTGTTCTGCTGTTTCTTCTTTTTTCCATAATGGAACACTCCCTTCCGCATATTTCGCTGACAGAACGGATCTGCCGGAATATGTACCTGTTTACAGTATCATGAATCCGGTGGAAAGTCAAATTTTTGCTTGGGTGTTGCATTTCCGGCAGTTGTCGTATAAACTGGATTACAGAGAAAATCAGACAGGGGTACAGAGATTGAAGAATATTCAGGAAGATATTAAAACAGGAAAATTTAAGCAGGCATATCTCCTTTACGGTGAGGAAGCCTATCTGAAACAGCAATATAAAAGAAATCTGGTGAAGGCTCTGAACCCGGACGATGATACCATGAATTTTACCAGATATGAGGGGAAGGGGATCGATGTCCGGGAGCTTTTGAGTCTTTGTGATACCATGCCCTTTTTTGCAGAGCGAAGAGTAGTCCTTCTTGAGGATACGGGATTCTTTAAGAACAAATGTGAGGAACTGGCAGATTATATGAAAGCTCTGCCTGATTATCTGTATCTGGTGTTCTGCGAGTCTGAAGTAGATAAGAGAAGCCGTATGTACAAGGCGGTAAAAGCCTGCGGCAGCATCGGGGAATTTAAACAGCAGGATGAAAAGACTCTTATGCGGTGGGCAGCAGGAATCCTTGGAAAAAATGGCCGCAGGATCACCCAGAGAGATGTGGAGCTTCTGCTGACCATGACGGGAACAGATATGGGAAATATAAGGATGGAGCTGGAAAAGCTGATCTCCTATACGGTCGGAAGAGATGTTGTGACGGCTGCAGATATCCAGGCTGTCTGTACCACGCAGACAACCAATAAGATCTTTGATATGGTGCGTGCGGTGACGGAGAAGAACCAGAAGCGGGCCCTGGATCTGTACTATGACCTTCTGACTCTTCGGGAACCGCCGATGCGGATATTGTTTCTTTTGGCGAAACAGTTTCGTCAGATCTGCCTGACCAAGAAAATGTCACAGGAGGGTCTTTCTCAAACCGAGATCGCTTCCAAACTGGGAGTACCCTCTTTTGTTGTGCGGAACCTGGCATCCTGTGCCAGATCCTACACTGTGGAAGAACTGGAGAATGCTGTGCGGGATTTTGTGGATGCGGAAGAGGCGGTAAAGACAGGTACACTTGGAGATGTGCTCAGCGTGGAGCTTCTGATCGTGAAGTACAGCTCGGCGAGAGCAGTGAGAGCCTGAGTTTTACGGAGACGGGTTCTGCCACAGGGTCGCTCCGTTGTCCCTGAGCCATTTTTCGCAGGCTTTATACTCCGGCATCACAGATGCCACCACTGCATAAAAGGCAGGGGAATGATTCATTTCTTTTCTGTGGGAAAGTTCGTGTACTACAACATAATCCAGGACTTTTTCCGGGGCGAAGATCAGCCGCCAGTTGAAGTTCAGGTTTCCTTCGCTGGTGCAGCTTCCCCAGCGGGTTTTTTGTTCCCGGATCGTGATACGGCCGTAGGTTACGCCCATTTTTCTGGCGTAGGCTGCGGTTTTTCTTTTGAATATTTTTCTGGCGGATTCCATATAATAACTGCGGCGGAATTCCGAAAGAGGCGGGTTTTCAGCCTGGGGCTGTGCCGGCTCAGTGGCAGCGTGTGAGAGATGCTCCAGGATCCAGCTTTCTTTCTGTGAGAGAAAACGATGGATGGTGGAATCTGGCATTGTGTGTGGAGCGCGGACAGTTACCTGACCGGAAACGCTGACCTGGATCGCCAGGGTTTTCCGGCTGCTGCGGATAATGCGGTAGGGAAAGGGATGGGATATCATAAAAAACTCCTTTTGGTCAATGCAGAAATCTATATACAAAACAGAAATCTATATACAAAAAAGACAGTCGCTGACGGTTCGACTGTCTTTCCTTTTACTTATAAGCTTATAACTAAAATATTCCGTTGTCTATTACGCAATGCTGTTGACAGCTTTGGAAAGACGGGAAATTTTTCTGGCGCAGTTATTTTTGTGGTAAACGCCCTTGGATGTAGCTTTGCTGATTGTGGAGATTGCGTCCTTAAGAGCAACCTCTGCAGCTGCCTTATCCTTATTCTCAACTGCTGTCTCAACTTTCTTAATGGAAGTCTTAACTGCAGAACGGATTGCTTTGTTTCTTGCAGCCTTAGTTCTGTTAACTAAGATTCTCTTCTTTGCGGATTTAATGTTAGCCAATTCGTACACCTCCGATTCCTAAAAATATAATATAAAAAATTACATTCACAGGAACAGACACGGGCGCTCCTATGAAACATGCTTATATATATTATTATACGTGTGCGGAAATGTCAAGATGTTTTTTACGGAAATCTCAAAAATATGACAAAAAAACACCAAATGCTGTGGGTGATATGAGAAATGATACATATTTATGGGAAAACGAGGGAAGAATAAGACAGAAATACAGTAATGTTCGCGGATAGATAGCGGACGATTGAAATTTATCAGGAGAAGAGGAGAGCTTATGGCAGGAAGGAACAGGATCAGGACGGATCTGGCACTTGAGGCAACAGAGCGTTTCAAAGAGGAAAACGTGGAAGTTCATGGAGTGGAGGTTCGGGAAAAGTACGACAAGGAGAAAGATGTGCGGACTACGGTTGTTCGGATCACAACGGAAAATGGTGCGAAGACTATGGGAAAGCCCCAGGGGACGTATATTACCATCGAGGCTCCGGATCTTTCCGTGCCGGATGAGGATTATCACAGGGAGATTTCAGAGGAGGTAGCGCATCACTTAAAAGAACTGATTGATTTCAGTCAGCAGCAGTCTGTACTTGTGGTAGGACTGGGAAATCAGGACATCACAGCAGATTCCCTTGGTCCCCGGGCAGTGGGAAATATTCATATGACAAGGCATGTGATCCGGGAGTATGGTCTGAAATCCTGTTCTCATATGAAAATGCACCAGATCAGCGGAATTGTTCCAGGTGTGATGGCGCAGACTGGAATGGAGACACTGGAGATTGTCCAGGGGGTTGTAGCAGAGACAAAACCGGATGTGGTGATCGCCATTGATGCGCTGGCTGCCAGGAGTACGGCGAGGCTGAACAGGACTATACAGATTACAGATACAGGGATCAGTCCGGGATCCGGTGTGGGAAATCACAGAGAAGGCTTAAACGAAGAGAATCTGTCCGTAAGGGTAATAGGGATCGGAGTGCCTACGGTGGTAGATGCGGCTACCATTGTCCATGATTCCATGTCAGATCTTCTGGATGCGCTGGAGGAAGAGGAACAGAAGGAATTTCTGGAGGAAATGATCTCACCGAAACTTTATACCATGTTTGTGACTCCAAAGGATGTGGATGAGACTGTAAAGTATTTGAGCTTTACAATTTCGGAGGGACTGAACCTGGCATTTTCCGATAGTCTAATCAGAGAGGACATGTCATAAAATACCATAAGAGGTGATCGTTGGTGACGAATATCCAGAGGGCATTCTGCGTGGTTTTGAGCCTGATCTTTCTTTGTGTGGTAGCCGCGCTTCCGGGAGATTTTTTCAGACATGGAGAGGTTTACAGGTCTCTGCCGCTGTACTGCTTTCTGGAAAAGAAGGCTTTGCAGGAGGAAAAATGCAGAGATCTGGAAACGGAGATGCTTTTGCAGGAAAAAAATGCAGAGCATCTGGGGGAAGAAGTAGCAGCCGAGAATCGGAGAGAGCAGGAGGAACTTCTGATGGCAGAGGCGGAGAAAGATGCTGCAGACAGTCGGGATGAGAGGCAAGAAGAGACGCAGGCCGAGAAGGACAAAATTGTGGATGAAAGCAAGAGTGGCGTGGAAGAGAAAAAGAGAAAGAAGAGAAAGAAGAGCAGGAAACCGTGGCACTGCCTCATCCTCAGATCGATTTATCTCAGGCGAAACTGGCTGATTTTGATTATGTGATGAACCATTTTTTTATCCTGGATTCCAATACGGAAACCAATGCCGGGCAGATCAGCGGGACAAGATTCCTGGAAGAAGATATGTCCATTAAACAGGATTCATCTGTACCCCAGATTCTGATCTACCACACCCATTCCCAGGAGACTTTTTCCGATTCAAGGGAAGGTGAAACGGAAGATACCATAGTGGGAGTGGGAAATTATCTCACAGATATTCTGGAAAAAAATTACGGCTACAAGGTGATCCATGTAACGGATGCTTTTGATATCATGGGCGGGGAGCTGGATCGGAGCAAAGCTTACGACTATGCGCGTTCTTCCATAGAAAAAGTTCTGGAGGAAAATCCCACAGTGGAGGTAGTTATTGATCTTCACCGGGACGGAGTGCCGGATGACCGTCATCTGGTAACGGAGATCAATGGAAAACAAACAGCTCAGATTCTTTTTTATAACGGGCTGAGCTATACGGTCAATCAGGGGGCAGTGAGTTATCTTCCAAACCCTTACATAGAAGATAATCTGGCATTTTCTTTCCAGCTGGAATACCAGGCAGCGCAGTACTATCCGCAGTTTTACAGAGGAATTTATCTGGCGGGTCTTCGTTACAACCTCCATTTAAGACCAAGGGCGCTGCTTCTGGAAGCCGGTGCGCAGACTAATACAGTGGAGGAAGTCCGAAATGCAATGGAACCTTTTGCAGATATCTTAAACAGAGTGCTGAAAGGCAGTGACAAAGAAGGATAAAATGTGCTATGATAAGGAGCAGTATGGAAAAATATGCTTTTGCATGATGAATGCAGGAGCTTTGCATGAAAGAAACATAAGGAGGACTTCCTGAATGATAGACCAGAGTAAAATTCGAAATTTTTGTATCATTGCACATATTGACCACGGAAAATCCACACTTGCAGACCGTATCATCGAGATGACAGGACTTCTCACAGAAAGAGAAATGCAGGCACAGGTTCTGGATAACATGGAACTTGAGAGAGAGCGTGGAATTACCATCAAGTCCCAGGCTGTTCGTATTGTATACAAGGCCAAAGACGGAAATGAGTATATTTTTAACCTGATCGATACTCCGGGACATGTAGACTTTAACTATGAGGTTTCCCGAAGCCTTGCAGCCTGTGACGGTGCGATTCTTGTTGTAGATGCTGCCCAGGGAATAGAGGCCCAGACGCTTGCCAACGTATATATGGCACTGGATCATGACCTGGATGTAGTACCGGTTATCAATAAGATCGATCTTCCAAGTGCAGATCCTGAGCGTGTAATTAATGAGATCGAGGATGTAATCGGAATTGAGGCACAGGATGCACCGCAGATCTCTGCGAAAACAGGATTGAATGTAGATCAGGTTCTGGAACAGATCGTAAATAAGGTTCCGGCACCGCATGGCGATGTGGATGCACCGCTGAAAGCACTGATCTTTGACTCTGTTTATGATCCGTATAAAGGCGTTATCGTATTCTGCCGAATTAAAGATGGCCGTGTGAAGAAGGGTACGAAGATCCACATGATGGCTACCGGATTTACAACAGAGGTTGTTGAAGTAGGATATTTTGGCGCAGGTCAGTTTATTCCGTGTGATGAGCTGACAGCTGGTATGGTTGGATATATCACAGCCAGCATCAAGAATGTCCGCGACACCCGTGTTGGTGATACTGTCACAGATGCAGATAATCCGTGTACAGAGGCACTGCCTGGATATAAGAAAGTAAATCCTATGGTTTACTGCGGACTTTATCCGGCTGACGGTGCCAAATACGGAGATCTCCGTGATGCTTTGGAAAAACTGCAGCTTAACGATGCTTCTCTTTATTACGAGCCTGAGACATCTGTTGCCCTGGGCTTTGGTTTCCGCTGTGGTTTCCTGGGACTTCTTCATCTGGAGATCATCCAGGAACGTCTGGAGAGAGAATACAATCTGGATCTTGTAACTACCGCACCGAGTGTTATTTACAAAGACGAAATCAAATTAATAACTACAGAAAATTTATCAGGTAAAGTTAATAAATTATATATCAATTCATCAGGAAGCATTATTCAAAAGGTGATTCTTTAAAATTACAGACAATGCTAGTGAAGAAACTGTACAGCTAGCATTAGCTCTAGCTAAAAGAATATCTGTAACAGATAAAATTGATATTTCTGGTAGTGATGATTTTAAAGATAAAGTATCGAAATCAATTGTAGAAATGAATTATGTAGATAATGTAAATATTGATTAATGATGAAGTTAACAATAAAATTAAAAATATACAGAAAAGAAGTATGAAGCTGATGGAAAAAGAATTAGTGAATATCACCAAAAATGTAAAGATAGACACGGAGTATCTCTCGCCAACATTGAATTCTCTGAAGAAAACTCAGTATGTGAATTTAATACCAAAAATGAGTTTAGCTTGCAAGATGTGTCCACATGGGATATGGATGTTCAACAGTCAGGTCTTGGGATGTTTTTGTCGAATTCTTCATCAAATGGTATGGACCTCGAAGAAACCGACAAATATCAACCTATGCGACGGGATGTACTTAGAAGAGTAAAAAGAAACGTAGAAGTATTAGCAGATAAATTATTATCTGCTAATAAAAAAGAAGCAGTTGCAGCTAGTCATGCTGATTATATAAATAGAGAAAATATTTTTGCTAAAAAAGGTGGCTGTGTATATAAGAGTAATCATTTACCTAAATGGGCTAATAATTCTCCTAAAGTATTTTTTGCAGCCGCTGATAAATATGAACAAAAAAATGGAACACCTTACAGGGAATTAGAATTATCTTTACAACAAGAATTGACTCTTGAACAAAATATAGAAATAATAAATATTTTCATTAAACAATGTGAGGTATTACAAGATAAATATTTTGCATTCGCTATTCATGATAAAGAAGCAGCACTTGATAATACAAAACAACAGATTCATTGTCATCTTATGTTTTCAGAACGATGCATAGATGAATATGAAAAAGTAAATGAACGTCCTCCTGAAGTATTCTTTTCAAGAGCGAGAAATAAAAATCCTGAATTAGGTGGATGTAGAAAAGATAGACGTTTTTCTATGGATAATATTAAGATTCGTAGAGAAACTTTAGCTAATATACGAAAACTTTGGGCAGATATTAATAATCAGATTCTAAAAAAATATGGAGTTGATAAAGAAATTAGTCATAAATCTTTATCTGAACAAAGAGAAGATGCACTAAAAAATAAGGATTTTGTTAAAGCTGAAATTTTAAATAGAGCGCCTGAACAATATTTAGGTGTAAATATTTGTATAGATAAATCCAATTCTAAAGTGATTAATCTGCTTGAACGTAGAAAAGAAATTCAAGAACGTAATAAATTAATCAAAGCATCATATTTGTTTGAAGATATCAAACGACAGGATGAACTTTTAGTTAATGCAGATTTAGCTAAGAAACAAGGAGCAAAAGTATTATCTGATGTATTAACTAGAAAAGATGTTAATACATCTAAAGCCAATAGCATATCTGTTTTAAGAGAACAAATTATAGATTTATCTAATAAATTAGCAGATAAATCTAAAGATGTAATAACTTACAGAGTTGCTTTAGAAAGATCTAGAACAAAACACATGACATCAGAAGAATATCATGCTTATATGAATTTGAAAATTATAAGTAATGATGAATTTAAATTAAAAAGAGAATTAAATCTATTACAAAGAGATAATTCAAATATTAATAGACAAAATGAAATTACAAGTCTACTTAATAAATATCAAAATGTCAAAAACGAGTTTAAAAATATTTTAAAAGTAGCTAATAAAAGACTTCTTAAACCAGAATATAAAGCTAAAATAACAAAAGAAGTCAATATAATTTTAAGAAAAAATGAACCTGTTAAAAGAGAATATGAATTGTTAACCAATAAATTGACATT